>Ga0116215_1001574_pt1 | contig 15056 bp, 12 predicted proteins | sample Sb_taG_7_FD_89698 | JGI IMG/M metagenome (GOLD analysis project Ga0116215, IMG submission 89698) | Peat soil microbial communities from Weissenstadt, Germany - Sb_50d_2_FS metaG | ecosystem: Environmental > Terrestrial > Soil > Wetlands > Peat | place: Germany: Weissenstadt | collected 2010-09-21 | reverse complement strand
TCGTCGTTGACGACGGTGAAGACCTGCTCGGGAATCGGCAGCGCGGCCAACGACGACTCGGAGACGTTCATGCCTCCCACGCCCTCCTGGCCGCGGGCCGAGTCGATGGAGGCCAGCCAGTCACCGCTGTTCGGCGCGATGTTGGCGGACGGGTTGGACGGCGGCAGGATCCCGGCCGCTCCCGCAGGTGCACTGGTCAGCCCAGCTGCAACGGAGCTCATGATCATGATCCCGATCGGCAGCAGCAGCGACGCGACGCGACGACGAGAGCGGTAGTGCACGGTGTCCTTCCCCCTCTGGACTCCCCCTCAGGACTCCAGGTCTTTGGTATCGGGTTCGGGGGGGCCGAAAGTAATGGGCCCTTTTGACTAGATTGCGTGCGAATTGGCCGCCGTTGTGCGTGCGTTGTCGCACGTTGGTTGTCAACCGGTTGCGCCACACGTCCCGGCAACGGCGTCGCGTCCCGTAGCGCGGGCCCGTGCGGGTCGCCGCCGAAGTGACGGGCTGCCGGGCGGACCGGTGTCAGGGTGCGCTCAGGTGGAGGCGATGAGCCTCTCGAGGGCGCGGCGGTCCACCTTCTCACCCGCGGTGAGCGGCAGGGCGTTGAGCACCACCATGTCCTCGGGGAGCTTGTAGCGGGCGAGGCGCTCGGCGGCGAAGTCCCGCAGCTGCGCCAGCTCCGGCGTCGGCCCCTCCGGCTGGGGTACGACGACCGCCACGCCGACCTCGCCCATCACCGGATCGTTCCGGCTCACCACGGCCACGGCGGCGACATCGGGGTGATCGGCCAGCACACCCTCCACCTCCATCGGGTAGACGTTGTAGCCACCGCGCACGTAGCGCTCGCGGCTTCGTCCTGCGAGATGCAGCCGCCCCCACTCGTCGACCCGGCCGAGGTCGCCCGTCCGGACGCTGCCATCCTCGGTGAAGACCTCCGCGTTGGCGCCGCTGTTGCGCCAGTAGCCCTCCATCACCGCCGGCGAGCCCAGGCACACCTCGCCGATCTCCCCCGGTGCCACCGGCGCGCCATCGTCGCCGAGGATGGCCAGGCGAACCCCGGGCTGTGGCCGGCCGACGCTGACCTCCGCGTCCTCGTCGGGGTCGGTGAACGAGGTGCCGCACCCGATGCCGGCTTCCGTGCACGAGTAGCGCACGGCGAGCGGCGCCCCGATGCGCGCTCTCGCCTCGCGCACGAGCGCGGGCGTGGCGGGCCCGCCGCCCATGACGACGGCGCGCACGGACGAGAGGTCGGTGGTCTCGAATGCCGGGTCGCGCAGCATCAATGCGATCTGCGTCGGCACGCCGCCGAGCGCCGCGATCCTCAGCTCGGCCACCATGCGCAGTGCATCGGCCGCCTTCCACGGCTTCTGCGAGAGGTGCTGGGTGCCGCCCTTCTTGAGATTGCCGGCCAGCTTCGTCGTCGGGCCCAGGTGGGCCAGCGCCGAGCCCGCCATGGAGTGGCCGCCGCCGCCCCAGGCATCACCCACGTCGCACTGCGCAATGAAGCCGATCTGGCGCCCGCAGAACACGGCACCCTTCGGCATACCCGTGGTTCCCGACGTGAAGACGATGGCGATCGGGCGATCCTCGTCGGGCGCCAGGGGGTCCGGCCGCTCACCGGGGCGGCGCAGGCCGTCGAGCACGGCAGCCACGTCGGTGGCGGGCTCCACGAGGACCGTCGCGAAGCCCGCGGCGCTCTCGGCCGGCGCCAGCTGCTCTGTGGTGACGACGACGCGCGGGTCGGCAGCGCGCAGCACGGCGGCCCGCTCGGCCTGCACGAGCTTGGGGTTCACGGCGGCGGTGACGGCGCCCAGCTTGGCCGCGGCGACGTAGGCGATGAAGTGCTCGGGCACCGACGGCAGCAGCAGCCCGACGACGTCCCCCTCCCCCACTCCCAACTCGGCCAGCCCCACCGCGGCCTGGTCCGCCAACGCGTCGAACTGCTCGTAGCTGAGTGTCAGCCCCTCGTCGGTGACGAAGGCGGGGGCCGGCCCGAAGCGACGGGCCGCCTCGGCCGCGGTCTCAGCCAGCATGCGGGCCGGGGTCCCGAACCCCGGATCTCACCCCCGGGGCAGGCCGAGCACGCGCTCGGCCACGATGTTCCGCTGGATCTCCGACGTCCCGCCGGCGATGGTGCCGGCGAAGGAGCGCAGGTACTGTACGCCCCAGGAGCCGTCGTAGAACGAGCTCATCGCGCTGGACTCCATGGGATCCGGCTCGAAGTGGGCCAGGTCCCACCCGGTGAACTTGTTGGGGCCCGGGCCGTCAAGGTCGAGGCCCTCGAGCCCGAGCGCGTCCTGGGCGAACAGGCAGGCGCGCTGCTCGGCCTCGCTGGTGAAGAGCTTCAGGACGAGGTGCTCGGGCGGCATCTCGCCCCGGGTCGACTTCTCGAAGCCCCGGTAGCCGAGACAGCGCATGGCGGCCGTGTCGGTGGCGAGGCGCCCGATCGCCTCCGCGACGCGGGCATCGTCGCCCAGCGTGCCACCACGGCCGTCGGGGCGCTGGGCCACACGCACGAGGGCTTTCAGCGTGCGCTCCATCTTGGAGACGTTCATGATCCAGAGCATCCCCCGCTCGTGGCGTAGCGAGCCCTGACTCACCGCCCAGCCGCTGTTCATCTCGCCGAGCAGGTTCTCCTCGGGCACCTCGACATCGGTGAAGAAGACCTCGTTGAAGTCGGCGTGGTGTGGGTCCGTCAGCTCGGGCAGCGGACGGCAGGTGATACCCGGCGTGCGCATGTCGATGATGAGCACGCTGATGCCGCGGTGCTTGGGTGCCTCGGGATCGGTGCGCACGTAGCACATGCAATAGTCGGCCTCGTGGGCTCCCGACGTCCACACCTTCTGCCCGTTCACCACGAAGTGAGCGTCGCGCCGCTCGGCCCTGGTGGCCAGGGACGCCAGGTCGCTCCCCGCATTGGGCTCGCTCATGCCCACGCACCACGTGATCTCGCCCTTCAGGGTGGGAAGGACGAAGCGCTCCTTCTGGTCCTCGGTCCCGAACTCGACGATGGAGGCGGCGCAGATGGAGAGGCCCTGCGGGTTGAGCGAGCGGGGCGCCATCCGCTCGGTGATGACCTCGAAGTAGACCATCTGCTCCTGGGGCGTGGCGTTGCGCCCGCCGAGCTCGGGCGGCCACCCGGGCACCAGGTAGCCCGCTTCGAACAGCTCCCGCTGGAAGGTGCGGGCCCACTCGGGCAGGTGGGCCGATGACCGCCGGGCCTGGCCCCCCATGAGGTCGGCCGGGGGGAGGTGCTCGTCCAGCCACGCCTCGAATTGGCGGCGGAACGCGAGCAGGGATTCGTCAGGGGCGAGCCGCATGGGCAACTATGACACGGGCGTCAGTCAGCGGGCGAGTCACCGTCGTCGTCGTGGAAGCCCGCCGAGCCCTGCTTGAAGCCGCGCCGGGCGGCGGGCAGAGCCTGGATGGCGAGCACGATCCCGAAGGCGGGCTCGGTGAGGAGGATGGAGCCGGCGACCTCGTCCCAGGTGGCGCCGACCTCGGCGGCCAGCCGGGCGTGGCGCTGCACACCGCCGGGCTGGCGGGCGATGACGGTGCACACCATGCGGATGAGCTCGTGCGTCTTGCGGTCGGGGGCGCGCAGCGAATCGATGGAGGCCATCCATGCGTTCTGGGCCTGCAGGACACCGGGTGCCCACTCGTGGAGGAACTTCTCCGAGGGGAAGGGCCAGACATCCTCCTCGACATCGAAGTCGAGCGCCTCGTCGGGGTCTTCGCGTTCGGTACCTGGGCTCATCGCGGAGTCATCGTACCGGTGCCGTTCGCTCAGGTGCCCGGCTCGGGATCACGGGGCTGTCCGAGGATGCGCTCCGCGATGACGTTGCGCTGCACCTGGCTCGTGCCACCGGCGATGGTGAGGCAGCGCGTCGAGAGAAAGCCCTCCTCCCATCGCTGCGCCTTGCCGTCGAGCACCGCGCCGTCCGCGCCGTAGAGGGCCATCCCCATCTCCTGGACCCGCTGCTCGTGCTCGACACCGAGCAGCTTGCGCACGCTCGACCCGCTCCCGGGATCGACCCCCGAGAGCGTCCGCAACGTGGAGCGGTGACCCAGCAGCGCGACCGACTGCGCCTCGGCGATCAGGTGGCCCAGGCGTCCCTCGAGGCTCGGCGCGCATGCCTCGCCGCGCTCGCCACGGCGGGCCACGGTCCGGATGAGCGACTCCACCCCGTTGCCGAACGACGCGCCCGACGACATGGAGACGCGCTCGTTGGCCAGCGTGGTGCGGCCGATGCGCCATCCGTCGCCGGGGACACCGATCACGGCGTCGTCGGGGACGAACACGTCGGTGAAGAACACCTCGTTGAACATGGCGGCGCCGGTGAGCTCGCGCAGCGGCCGGATGTCGATGCCCTCGGCGTGCATGTCGACGATGAAGTAGGTGATGCCGGCGTGCTTGGGGGCGTCGGGGTCGGAACGGGCGAGGCAGATGCCGAAGTCGGCCACGTGCGCCAGCGACGTCCACACCTTCTGCCCGTTGAGCACGTAACCGCCGTCGACGCGCTCGGCCTTCGTGCTGAGCGCGGCCAGGTCGGAGCCGGCGCCGGGCTCGCTGAAGAGCTGGCACCAGCTGAGCTTCCCGAGCAGCGTGGGGCGCACCCAGCGCTCCTGCTGCTCCTCGGTGCCGTGCGCGATGAGCGTCGGCAGCGCCCACGCCCCGACGGCGAGATGCGGTCGGGGCACGCCCGCCGCGGCCAGCTCCTCGTCGATGACGAGCTGCTCCAGAGGCGAGGCGCTCCGGCCCCATGGCGGGGGCCAGTGCGGCATGATCAGGCCCGCCTCGGCCATCGCGACGCGCTGGTCGTCTGCCGCGGCGACGTGCGCCACGACCTCGCGGATCTCGTCGCGCAGCGGCTCGGCCTCGGCCGGCAGATCGGCGGCGAGGTTGCGGCGCGCGCCGCCGACGGCCATCACCGTCACTTCGTGCTCGAGCGACCCGACGTCGCCCCCGGCGACCAGTTGCAGGTTGGCCATGGCCCGCTTGAGGTAGAAGTGCGCGTCGTGGTCCCAGGTGAAGCCGATGCCGCCGAGGATCTGGATGCACTGCGTGGCACAGTGGGCCGCCGCCTCGAGCGCGATGGCGCCGGCGATGCGCGCGCTGAGGTCGCGGTCGCGGTCGGCCCCGTCCCCGGCTCCCTCCCCGTCACCCTCCTCGCTCCACGCCGCCGCGGCGTCCCAGGCCACCGCGGCGCACTGCTCGACGGCGACCAGCATGTCGGCCAGCGCGTGCTTGACCGCCTGGAACTGGCCGATGGGCCGGCCGAACTGGACGCGCACCTTGGCGTACGCGGAGGCCGTCTCGAGGCACCAGCGGGCGATCCCCGCGCTCTCCGCGGCGGCCAGGACGAGGGCCAGGCTGCGCACCTCGGCATCGGGCATCCAGACGTGGTGGCTCGTCGGGAGGACGACCCCGTCCCCCGCGATCTCGAGCTCGGCGATGGTGCGGGTGCCGTCGAGGGCCGGGAGCGCCGCCACGGACACCACGTCACCGAGGACGTCGCGGTCGAGCAGCCACCACTGCACCCCGCCGTCCCAGTCGAGCGGTACGAGCACGAGCCGCGCCGTCGGCAGGCCCAGGACGGGGCGCACCGTGCCGGAAATGGAGAGGGCGCCGTCGTCGGCGAGGTCCCACCTCACGCATGGAGCGCCCAGGGCGACGGCCGCCGTCACGGTGCCGTCCGCCAACCCGGGCAGCAGCGCCTTGCGCACCGCCTCGTCGGGGTGGCGAGCCAGGGCGGCCGACACCAGCAGCGTCGGGAGGGCGGGCCCGGGGAAGAGCGCATGACCCAGCTCCTCGAGCACCACGGCCACCTCGGCCAGCGTGAAGCCCTGGCCGCCGTGCGCCTCGGGCAGATGGAGCCCCAGCCACCCCTGGGCGGCCATCTTCTCCCAGACCGCGGAGAGGTCCGCCGCCGGCTCGGGTGACTCGGCCACGGCCCGCGGCACCCCCGGCGGGCAGTGCGTCTGGAGCCACCGCTCCGCGGTGCGGCGGAGGGACTCGTGCTCCTCCGTGACGGCGATCGGCACTACGTCCCCTCCTCGAGCGGCACCTCGGCGCCGTCCCGCCACAGCGAGATCGCCCCCACCGGGCACCCCTGGGCGGCGGTGCGCAGCCGCTCCTCGTCCGTGGCGGACGCGTCGACGACGACCGCGTGCCCGTCGTCGCTCAAGTCGAACGTGTCGGGTGCCCAGAACACGCAGTTGCCCGACCCCATGCAGAGGTCCCAGTCGATCTTGACGTCCAGCGGCTCGCCCATGGTCACGCCGCCCGCAGGAGGATCGCGCTCGTGGGCACGCCCTCGCCCGACGTCACGAGGCACGTCCGTGCCCCGTCAACCTGACTGGTCGACGTGCCGCGCAGCTGGCGCACCCCTTCGGTGATGAGGTTGAAGCCATGCACGTAGGCCTCCGACAGCCCGCCACCCGACGTGTTCGTCGGCAACGAGCCCGTGCCCCAGCGCAGGTTCCCGTCCGCCACGAAGTCCGGCGCCTCGCCCCGCTGGCAGAACCCGTAGCCCTCGAGCGAGAGCAGGATCAGGGGCGTGAACGCGTCGTAGATCTGTGCCACGTCGACCTCCTCGGGGCCGATGTCCGACCGGGCCCACAGCTTCTCGGCGGCCGCCCAGGCGGGTCCGGTCAGCGGGTCGTCGCAGTAGTAGTTCACCATCGACTCGTGCTGGCGGTGCAGCCCCTGCCCGAAGGCGTGTACCAGCGCCGGCGGGTGGGGGCAGTCCTTGGCGCGGGCGGCCGAGACGAGGACGGCCGCCAGCGCGCCGTCGGTCTCGAGGCAGTTGTCGAAGAGGCACAGTGGCTCGCTGATGAAACGGGCCGCCATGTAGTCCTCCAGGGTCATCGGCTTGTCGTACATGAGCGCGGCCGGGTTGCGGTTGGCGTGGGCCCGCACCGCCATGGCCACCTCGGCCAGGTGCTCGCGCCCTCCCCCGTACTCGTACATGTACCGGCGGGCCAGCATCGCGACCTCGTCCACCGGGCGCAGGAGGCCGAACGGCCTGGTCCACTGGGCCTGGATCGGGAGACGCGACGGCGCTGCGGCCCACGGCCGCGACGTGCGGGCGCCGCGCTTGCGCGAGCGCCAGGCCACCACCACGTCGGCCTGCCCGGTGGCGATGGCCATGGCGGCGTGGCCGATGGTGGCGCAGCCGGCGCCGCCGCCGTACCCCACCTGCGAGAAATACGTGATGTCCCCCGCCCCGATCGTCTTGGCCAGGGTGACCTCGTCGGTCGACTCCATGGTGTACGAGGAGAGGCCGTCGACCTCGGAGGGCGCGATGCCGGCGTCGCGCAGCGCGGCGACGACCGCTTCGGCCGCCAGCTGGCCCTCGGGCCGGTCGATGTGCTTGGCGAATTCGGTCTGCCCGATGCCCACGATGGCCGCCGCGTCGCGCAGCGGGTTGGCTCTGCCGCCCATGTGCCCGAACCTACCCTCCCGCGGCCGGTGTCAACGAGCCCCGAACACCACCGGGAGGGACAGCGGTGAGCGGAAGGCCAGGCCCTCGATGTGCGGGGGCTCCGCCTCGGGGTCCAGGGTGAAGGGCCCGAGGCGGTCGAAGAGGGTGTTGATGGCCACCCGTGACTCCATGCGGGCGAGATGCATGCCCAGGCAGACATGGACCCCGAAGCCGAAGCCGACGTGCTGGCGCTGCGTGCGGAACATGTCGTAGCGGTCCGGATCGGCGTACTTGCGCTCGTCCCGGTTGGCGGCGCCGATCATCAGGGCGATGTCGGCCCCCTCCTCGATCGCGACGCCGGCCAGCTCGGTGTCACGGGTGGCCCGCCGCAGGATCACCGTGACCGGCGGCTCCCAGCGCAGCACCTCCTCGAACGCCTGGGGGTACAGCGAGCGGTCGCCGAGGAGCGCGTCGAACTGGGTCCGGTCGCTGAGCAACGCCAACAGGAGGCTGCCCGAGGCGCGGTAGGTGGTCTCGACACCGGCCGGCAGGAGCAGGCGGAGGAAGGAGCAGATCTCCTCGTCGCTCAGGTACTTCCCGTCCACCTCGGCCCGCACCAGGTCACTGATGAGGTCGTCGCCCGGCGCGGCGCGGCGCTCGGCCATGACGTCGACGAAGTAGTCGCGCAACGCGGCGGACGCCGCCATGCCGCGCTCCCAGTTGGCGGCGACGCTCGTGATCTCGAGGGCCCACCGCTGGAACCTCGGGTAGTCGGCCCGCGGCAACCCGAGGATGCGCGCGATCACCTGCACCGGGAAGTTGAACGTGACGTCGCGCACGAGGTCCGACCGGCCGCGGTCGAAGAACGAATCGATCAGATCGTTCACCACGAGCGCCACCAGGTCCTCCTCCCATCGCTCGAGCATCTTGGAGCGGAAGCTCGATGCGACCAGGGCCCGAATGCTCCGGTGCTCGGGCTCGTCCATCTGCAGGATGGTGCGGCCCATCACCATCCCCATCACGTCCTCATAGACGGAGGACGAGTAGGTCTCGTTGTCGCGCAGCACCGACACGACCTCGTCGAAGCCGAACACGGTCACCGGTGCGGGGGTGGTGGGGTCCCCGATCTCGCTGCCCTCGCCGAGATCGATCGGCCCGGTGTGCACCGGGGATTCTCGGAGCAACTCCCGGAGCTTCGGATACGGGTCACGGATGTTCCCGCTGACCACGTCTTTCAGCTCGAAGGGGTCGAAGGGCACCGCCTCGTAGTCGGCCGCCGAATCAATTCCTGGCATTTCCCCCACAGACCCCCTATTTTTGGTGGCTACGGAGCCGAACCTGACTCCCGTGTCATATATAGCAAACGAGCGTTGGGGCGTCGAGAGCGCGCGGGCTCTCGACGGGGTCGTGTCAGGCCGGCTGGTGCATGTCAGCTCCCCGCACCACCAGGAGGGACTCCCCGCACCACCAGGAGGGAGCAGCAGCACACAAAGAGGGGGGCACACAGGCAGGACTCTCGTATTCCCGAGATCGAAAGGCGGAGAAATGGGAATGAACATGACCCTCGACTACGACACCAAGGGCCCGGGCCAGCCGGAGCCTGCCGGCGCGGTGGGCCACGGGGAAGGGTCGGCGACGAGACGGCGGATCCTGAAGATCGCGTTGACCCTGATGGCCCAGCGGGGCGTCGACGGGACGAGCATGCGGGACCTGGCCTCGGCGGCCGGCCTCAACGTGGCGTCGCTCTACCACTACTTCCCGAGCAAGCGTGATCTCCTCGAGGCCGTGCTGGTGGAACAGGGCTTCCTCCCGCTCCAGGCGCCCCCGGCCGAGCTCGACGGCGGCGGCACGAGCGAGGTGTCCCTGGCGCAGCTCCTGGCCGACATCCTCGTGTCCATGTTCGAGGTCGAGGACTTCGTCCGCCTGATGGTCGGCGAGGCGATGCGCGGCGAGTCGACCGCCCGGGCCGTCGGCCTCGACCTCTTCACATCGTTCCAGGAGCACTTCGAGAAGTGGATCACGAAGAACCGCCCCGACCTGGCCGAGCGCTCGGGCGCCGCCGAGGTGTCCCGGCTCCTCAGCGCCATGGTGGTCGGGGTGTTCATTCTGCACGCTGCCGGGGTGATCGGCGGCGAGAGGGATGACCTCACCGCCCTGTCCCTGCAGCGGGCCGGGGAGGTGGCCAACATCCTCCGGCCCCCAGATTAGAGGGAAGGGCTGGGGCTGGGGCTGGGGTTGGGCCTCTTTTCGCCGGCGGACGCCCCACCTGGCAGGTCCTCGAGGTCGGGAATCCTCACGAGCTTTTCGGCGGGCACCGGCGGTCTCTCGTGCGCGAACACGCGGCGGACGGGCCAACCGGCCAGCGTGTGGATCTCGCTCCCCAGGTCGCGCTCCTGGGACACCCACTCATCGATGCGGGCCGACCAGTCGACGCCCCCTGCATCCCACGTGCCGTAGAGCTTGCCGCCCGTCAGGCACAGCGGGGTGAACTCCCGACCGAGCACGAGCTCCCATACCGCCAGTGCAGTCCCGGGAAAGTGCGAGGCCGATATGCCGCCGAACGCGACGATCCCACCGGGGCTCAGAAGCTGCTGCGCGGTGGACGCGTCGGCGCGGACGATGTCGTACCTGTGACCGCCGTCGACGTGCACGAGCCTGCACGTGCGAGCCCGGTCCAATTGCTTCACGTCGATCGTCTCCGAGGCCCCGACGATGATCTCGGGCAACTCTGCATGGAAGCGCTGATACTGCTCGACGAACGCTCTCTCCGTCAGCGTGGAGTACCAGTGATTGAACCCTGGGAAGCTCTCCTGGTCGATGAGCTCGATGTGCTCGAACACGTCACACACGGTCAGCCGGTCCCCAGCCAGGCGAGCCAGGTGACCGAGGAGGATCGCGCTCTTGCCGAGGTACGTGCCGATCTCGAAGAGGTCACCTCCGATCCCGTAATGGCGCTGCAGCCGGTCGAGTTCCACGAGGAGGCGGAAGTCGAGCATCGAGAGCCATCCGGGCACCGTCTCCAGCGCGAGAAGGTAGGCCCCCACAGCCGGCGGCATCGCCGCTGTCGGATTATGGACGTCGGCAGCCGTCGTGCGCACCAGGGGCGCCACGTCCGTCACCGTATGACGTAGCCGGTCGTCCCGCACCAGCTCTCGCCGTCGACCGCCGACCGTGATCGCCCCGTCCTGGTAGCTGAGCGCCTCCCACTCGCGATCCAGCGTGCCATCCCGTGCCATCTGCCACCAGCGCTTGACGTGCCACGACGCTTCGCCAGGGACGCCATCCTCGAAAGCTCTCCTGCCGTGGTCGAGTTTGGTCGTGAGCGTCGAAAGAGCCCGTAACGGCGCGTGCAGACAGGTGATTCGGTCCGTGGGCGTCGCACCCCGCTCTCCGGCGTAGTGATTGCCTTTCGACACGGTCGCATCGGGCGTGGCCCGGTGAACGCACTTCGGCGTGTACCTGATCTCCACAAAGCCAATCTCTTCTTCCCGGACCATTCTCGGGAGATCGCCACCCGGCCCAAATGTTCGTTCGGGCGTCATGGACATGGAGGCCAGGCATCCGGGTTCCGCGGCAAGGACATCGCGGCTCTGGACGAAGTTCACCAGTTCAACTACGAGGAGCCGCGCCTCGCTTGGAGTCTCCTCGAGGACGTGCCGCAACGGTGCACCCGTGCCGACCCAGAACTCGTCGGCATCGATCGGGAGCAACCAATCGGCCCCTTGCAGTGTGGCCAGCCGGGCCATCCGCGTCACCCGTTCCTGCTGGTACATGGGCCCCACCTCGCTCGACAGCTGAATGGGCATGTCCTCGGTCAGGTTGGCGAGCAGTTCCAGGGTCCCGTCAGCGGAACCGTTATCGATGACGATCGCCTCATCGATACCCACTGCGAAGTGGTGGCGGAGGTTGGTCTCGATGATGTCCGCCTCGTTGCGCAGGAGGTACAGCCCCACGACTTTCACGGAGCGAGTGTAGGACATGGTTTCCGTTGTGCAGGCTTGTGAATGCGTGGCGCTCGCCGCAGAGACGCGCTTGCTCTGGCTGCGGAAGTTCCGGATGCGCCGGATGCCGAACTTGATCACCAGCAGAGTGACCGAAACCCGAGTGTCGTGCCACATCGACGTGAGTCAGCAACGACGCCATCGAGCTGCACGGCTTGCGTGACTCTTCAATCGCTCCAGTGTGCGTCGGCGTCGGCCAGGCGCTCGGCCAGGCGGCCCAGCATCTTCACCCCGATGCCCGGCGTTGTCATCAGCATCGCCCGGAACTCCCGGGCGTCGAACACGAGCAGCTCCATGTCCGTCTCGGCGACGACGTCGGCCGTGCGGACGCCTCCGTACAGGAGCGCGAGCTCGCCGAAGTAACCGCCCTGGGTGAACTGCGCCACCTGGCGCTTCACGATGCGGCAGGAAGCCACCCCGGACAACACCAGGAAGAACTCCCGGCCCGGCATGCCCTTGGCGATGAGAACCTCCCCCTTCCCGATCCTCACCGGCGTGCCGAGTTGGGCGATGGAGCGGAGCTCACCGTGCGAGCAGTTGGAGAAGAGCGGGACTGCAGCGAGAAGCTCGATCTGCTGCTTGGGGATCCGAGCACGCATACGACCACCCTTTTCCGGCTTGAACTGCTTGGGTACGCCGGCTGGAGCGTACCTTCCCCAACCCCCGTGTGCCGGATCCGTCGTCTGGTGGCGGCGCTGGGGCGTCACTTGCCGCCCCGCAGCTGCTCGCGCAGCACAAACTTCTGCACCTTGCCCGACGCCGTCCGGGGCAGGTCGTCCACGACCCGCAGCTCCTCCGGCCACTTCTGCCGGGCCAAGCCGGCCGCCGCCAGGTGCGACCGCACGGCCTCGAGATCCGGGGCCTCGCTCCCGGGCTGCATCCGGAAGAAGGCGCACCCGTGCTCCCCCAGGCGCTCGTCGGGAGCCGCCACGAGGGCCACCTCCGCCACGCCCTTCATGTGGGCCAGCAGCTGCTCCACCTCCGCGGCGCTGACGTTCTCGCCACCGCGGATGATGATGTCCTTCACCCGGTCGGTGATCGTCAGGTAGCCCTCCGGGTCGAGGACGCCGACGTCACCGGTGCGGAACCACCCGTCCTCGTCGACGGCGGCGTCCGTCAGGGCCGGGTCCGTGTAGCCGGCGAAGCGGTCCGGCCCGCGTGTGAGGATCTCGCCCGGCTCGCCCATCCCGACGTCGTGACCCTGCTCGTCGACGGTCCGCACCTCGACCCACTCGAGCGGGCAGCCGTCGGTGTGGATGCGCTTCTCCCTCGGGTCGGAGTGCTGGGACCCCGTCACGGAGGGATGCTCGGTGCAGCCGTACGACCGCACGAGCGAGATACCCAACTCGTCCGCTCGCTCCGACACCGCGTTGGGGATCGGCGAGCCACCGAGGCCGATGTAGCGCATGAGCTCGACGTGCTCGGGTCCGAACCCGGGGCAGTCCAGCAGGCTCGTGAAGAAGTAGGTCGAGCCGCTCCCGGCGGCGATCTGCTCCTCCACCATCGCGTTGAGCACCGTCGGCGGGTCCCACCCGTCGATCAGGTAGAGGGGGCGGCCGATCACGAGCGGGCACATCAAGCCGCCCAGCATCCCGATGGCGTGCCCGACGGGGGCGCCGGTGAGGCTGGGCCGGTCACGCTCGGACTGGTGGCCCGAGAGCTGGCGCACCTCGCACCCGATCGTCCGGTGCGTGTGCACCACGCCCTTGGGGTCCGCCGTCGTCCCCGACGTGTACGCGATCAGCGCCGCGCCGTCCGGATCGACCGCCACCGGGCCGTCGATCGGCTCGGCCTTGCGCAGTTCGTCGAACGGGATGTCGTCGGAGGTGGAGCCATCCGAGGCGGAGGCGGAGGCGGAGGCGGAGGCGACCTCCCCCACCACGATCACCCGCTCCAGGTCCGCCAGCCCGTCACGGATCGTGGCCAGTTCCGCCAGGAAGTCGCGCTGGCCGATGCGGGACACGATGACGAGCACCCGGGCCCGGCTCTGGCGGAGGATGAAGCCGACCTCCTTGGGCCCGTAGAAGTGCACGATGGGGACGAGCGTCACGCCGAGCATGGCACAGGCGTAGAAGGTGATGGCCGCCTCCACCCAGTTGGGCAGCTGGAAGGCGACGACATCGCCCGGGCCGAGCCCGAGGGCCCGCAGGCCGCCGGCCACCCTGAGCGCCTCCTCGTAGACCTCGCCGACGGTCCCGGCATAGGGGTGAGTGGGTGACCAGATACGGAAGCGCCGTGTCGGGTCCTTGAGCAGCGAGTCGCTCAGGAACTGTCCGAGGGAGCGGTCGTCCCATGCGCCCTCGGCCCGGTAGCGCTCGGCCAGGGGACCCTGCACCGGACGGAGCTCGAAATGCATCAGGCCGACTCGACGAAGAGTGCAGCCAGCCGGTGGCGCTGCGCACCGGCGCCGCCCGAGAGGATCTCGTTCTGCTTCACCCGCTTGAAGAGGAAATGGGCATCGTTCGCCCATGTGAAGCCGACCCCACCGTGCAGCTGGATGTCGTCCCCCGTCACCCGCACGCCGGCGTCGGCGGCGTAGCTGGACGCCATGGCGGCGGACTGGGCGCGCTCGGGCGACTCGGTGTCCGACGCCCAGGCGGCGAACTGGAAACCGGCGCGGGCCATCTCGACCTGCTGGAACATCTCGACCAGCCGGTGGCGCACGGTCTGGTACGTCGCCACCGGCTTGTCGAAGACGATCCGCTCCGACGTGTAGGAGATCGCCTCGGACAGCGCCCGGTCGGCGGCGCCCACCGTCTCGGCCGCCAGGCCCACGGCGATGTCGTCCTGCACGCGCTGCCACAGGCCCAGCTGGTTCCCCGGGGGCCCCAGCGGCCTGACCGGCGTGTCCTCGAGCTCGAGCCGGGCCAGCTTGCGGGTGGGGTCGAGCGAGGGGACGAGCTCGCCACCGGGCGCCTCGAGCAGGTACGAGCGCACCCCCTCCTCGCTGCGCGCCACGACGACGGCCCAGTCAGCCGTGTGACCGTCCATGACGAGGGGCTTCTGGCCGCTCAGGACCCAGTGGGCTCCCTTGCGCCGGGCCCGGGTCCGCACGGTGCCCAACGGGTCACCGTGCCCCTGCTCCCCCAGCGCGACCGTCCCGCGCCGTGCGCCCGAGGCGAGGTCGGCCAGCAGCTCCGTGGCACCCAACGCCCGGGCGGCCAGCGTGGCGGCGACGGACGAGGAGAAGAACGGGCCGGGCAGCGGAAGGCGGCCCATCTGCTCCAAGACGACGCACGTCTCGAGCAGGCCGGCGCCCGTGCCACCCTGCTCCTCGGGCACCAGCAGTCCGGTCCAGCCGAGTTCGACCAGCGTCGACCACAGCGCGGACGTGATCCCCGCCGGGTCCTCAGCCAGCTCGCGCAGTAGTTGGGGCCCGCACTCGCGCCCGAGCGCGGCGTGCGCCACCTCCTGGAGTGCGAGCTGCTCGTCGTCGTACGTGAAGTCCACAGCCTCCCCCTAGGTCAGCTCCGCGCCATTCCCTGACACCGGCGTCACAGTACACGGCGGTCGGATACCCTTCCCCCGTGGACTTTGCCTTGGCACCCGAGGACGAGAAGTTCCGCGACGAGCTCCGGGCCTGGCTGGACGAGAACCTGCCGCCCTTCCTCGAAGCCGAGTCCCTCGG
>Ga0116215_1001568_pt1 | contig 15082 bp, 13 predicted proteins | sample Sb_taG_7_FD_89698 | JGI IMG/M metagenome (GOLD analysis project Ga0116215, IMG submission 89698) | Peat soil microbial communities from Weissenstadt, Germany - Sb_50d_2_FS metaG | ecosystem: Environmental > Terrestrial > Soil > Wetlands > Peat | place: Germany: Weissenstadt | collected 2010-09-21 | reverse complement strand
TGGACACGAGACGCCAGACAGATTTGTGGCTTTCGCGCCAGTCGGCGCAGGCATCGACTGTACCGTCCATTCCGTGCCGTTCCAACGCTCGGCGAATGGCACTTCGACGCCTGAGCTGTTTTCATATTCACCGACGGAGGTGCATGCGCTGGCGGATGTACACGATACTCCATCCAGACCGCTGTTGAGGGTCCCGCTCGGTTCGGGCGTTGACTTGACTTGCCATTCTGTCCCATTCCAGCTCTCGCTCAGCGAAAAGTACGTGCCCGAGTTGTTCTCGTTGAAGCCGACCGCCATGCAGCTTATCGCGGATGCGCACGCGACGCTGCCCAAGACAGCTTGTTTGGGTTCGCCGAGATACGGGGTTTCCTGTATGGCCCATTCGGCGCCGTTCCACCGCTCCACCAGTGGTACGGGTTTGTAATTCGTCCCGTTGGATTCGTATTGGCCGACCGCGGTGCACGCTGGCGACGTTGTGCAGGAGGTTCCCCATAGGTACGCATTGAGCGTGTTAACGGGGTTCGGCGTTGTCGTAATGAACCATTCCGGATTGGTGACTTCCGAGGACCCCCATACGCTGACTCGGTTGTTCAAGGTGTCAGCGATGTACAGGTTTCCGGTAGCGGTCGCCGTTATACCCCTGGGCTCGTCAAATGAGCTATTACCGCTGCCAGCGCTCCCGAACGTTGTTATGTAGATGCCCGATGGCAGGAACTGCTCGACGCGGTTATTTCCTGTATCGGTCACGTCTACATCGCCTGTACTCGGGTCCAGCGCAACTGCGGTCGGACTTGAGAACTGCCCTTCCCCTGACCCTTTTGAGCCAAATGCCTCGTCAAATTTATACGTAAGTGTTTCTTCTCCATTTCGCGTGGACAGTCCACTAACGGAAAACTTCTGTACTCGACTGTTTCCGGAATCGACGGCGTAGAATAGCTGCGTTTTTTCGCTTTCCTTACCTGCCAGGATGACGTCTGTCGGGATGAGAAACTGTCCTTCGCCCGAGCCTTTAGCTCCGTATGAACCTACGTGTTCTGTTCCACTGAACTCTTCGATGTCGTTTCCACCGGAATTTGCGACCAAGAGCAGGTACCGCGCAAACGGATTCGAAGACGTGAAGGTCAGGCCCATCGGATCGGACAAGTACGCTTGCCCAAAGCTTTCCCGGTAACTACAGCTTTGATCGATCACCTCGATACGGTTGTTTCCGGAGTCGCTGACGTATAGCCGGCCAATGTTGCTTACCGCAATGCCGGTCGGCCCTTTGAACTGTACTTCGCCGGAGCCGGCTTTCCCGCAGGATTTCATGAACGTGCCGTTGGGCGAGAACTCCTCAACCCGGTTGTTCGCGTAGTCCGACACCCACACATCGCCTTCGCGATTTGTCGCGGTGAACTGCGGTTCGTTGAGCTGGCCTTCGGCCGAGCCTTTTGAGCCGAATTTGGACACGTAGACCTTGGCTGCCGTGGAAAACGTTTGATCGGCACCATACGTCGTACCGTTAGCGTTTGTGGCGACGACTCGGAAGTGATACATAGTAGACGGCTTCAGGCCCGACACAGCTTGGTTCACGCGACTTGGCTCGGTGTAGCCCGACGCTTTGGCGCCACCTGCGGGAGCCGCTCTCCCGTAATACTTCGACGAGCCATACTGGAAATAGTAAGTTGTTGCAGCGCCTGCCTCTGGATTGACGATACCATTTAGGGTTCCCGCAGTTGTAGTCACGGCCGAAGCCGGTTCGGTCCATGCACTCGGTGGTGTTGCTGTGGCTCCACCGTCAGGGGTACCAACTCCTGTCGGGCCGTCATAGCCCACCCCGGCCTGGCAGAGATAGTTTTCTGGGGTGCAGGTTTCGTGGGCATGGTTAAGACCTTCAGTGACATCAAACCAATTGCCGGTGTGTTTGTATATACCTTCTATGCCTTCGGCTCTCAGTGTGCTGCTCTCGAGTGCGATCGCTCCCGCTGTCAGCGGCGTTGCCACGCTAGTGCCGCCGACAAGTTGCCAACCCGGTTCGAACGAATAGGTGTCATATAGCGACACCCCTTCAGCGACAGCGGCAACATCGTTGTCGGTCCGGTTTTTGCACCCTTTGTCGGTTTGCCACGCCGGCTTGGCTACGTACAGAGTGCAGCCGCTGCCCGAATAGAACCAGACGGACTCGTGCCAGCCACGTCCCGTTTCTCCTTCTGGGTTTATGGTTGTTCCCCCTACGGCGATGACCTTTGGTAGCCCGGCTGGAAAGTTGGGTGATACGTTGATGCATTTTTCTTGTTCGGAAACGCAAGGATTGGTATCGTCCCAGCTTTTATCTCCGCTCGCCACTGTGATCGGGACTCCTGGATGGTTATAGTATTTGCTATCTTCTTCCAGCTGGACTTTGCCGACTTGCTTTTCGTTGGCAGCATAGCTGTTGCTTATCTCTGTGGCGCCCAATGTCGCGGCCTCATTCTCGGCGATACCCAGATTTTCAAGCGTGTTACTGTTGGCCTCGACCAGCAAGATGTGGCATTTCGGGCAGGCGGCCGAAACCATGTCCAAGTCGAGGGAAATCTCAAGCGCCCATACTTCGTTCGCTTCAGGATACGTTGTGCCCCCGGTCTGATTTACCTTCGTGAAGCAGCCGCTTTCACAAGCAGGAAGACCATATGTCGAGCGGTACTTGTTGAGATCGGCCTGCGCGTTAGGGTCGTCGTAGGCGTCAACGATTGCGACGGTCTGGCCTGAGCCAGCCGTTTCAGACGGCAGACGGTATGTGGACTGTAGGTCCTGTGGAGAGAAGCCATGATTGGCGCCGCTCCCGCAGTCTTCATATTCGCTCCCGGGGAAAACTTCACGGCAGAAGACCTGCGAGTCGATCGCCGGTGAAGCACCTGGGTTCGGCGGATGCTTTTCCGTTGTGACGGGTAGTGGGGGCGATGATTGTGGATCGACGATCACCTGGCACTGAGCACGATCTGACGTCGGCGGAGGACAAGCGGCGTAGGGTTCGGTGTGCGAAGGGGTCTGCGAATATCTGACCCCAGCAGCTCCCGCCGGCTGCGCCAGAGTGAGCAACGACGCGGTAACAACAAGAGCCGCTAGGTAGCAGATCGCCTGAGCTGGCCCAGTCTTTCCCACAGCACGACACCCGCGAACCGCCATCGGTCGCCTCCTTTTTCAGCTTTAGAGCTGACTTGGTTTTGGACTGACAGACTTTTTTACTGACAGTCACTTCTTGGAGCACCGCGCCCGGCGACGCCCGTCTTGTGTGCGAAGAGGTCCTTACCTTCCTCTTGCCTTTGTCGCCGTAGCGCCGTACCTTTTGAGAGCCAGTCTCGTACAGTGCGCCCGCTGTCTCCTTGGCTTCTTCTTGCATAGTTTCAATGCTTTTGCGAGCCTCTGCGCTCGCGTCAACGGTTTGGTCGTCTTGACCGGCGGCATGACGGTGGCGGGGGTTGTGAGGACAGTAGTAGCGCCGTTAGTGAGTTCACCCGGCGAAGGGCTGCTAGCAGGCGCCTGATACACCACTGCTGGGGTCACAAATGATTGGATCGGGCCGTCACTTATGCCTGTCGAGTTCGTCGCTACAACGCGGTAATAATAAGTTGTGCTCGGGGCGAGGCCACCGCCGATAAGGACGCTGACTGGCTGGGCACCAATGCCAGCCACGAGATTTCCGCCAGGGATTATCGTCGCGCTGCTGAGCGATTCGCCGATGCCGTACTGGAAGAAGTAGCTCGCTTCCTGGTTATCGGGATCGATTTGCGCTTCTAGGCTTGCGGACGCTTGTGTTATCCCGCTTGCACTCTCGCTGAGGATAACCGGACGTTGCGCTTCGGTCGTGAAGGTCACGGGCTGGCCGAAGGTTTCGCCGGACGTGTTCGTCGCAACGAGGCAGTACGTGTATTCGGTGCCGGCCTGGAGCCCTGTCACTTCGCCGGACACTTCAATGTTCTGGCCTTCGACTTCCCCCCCGGCGGGCGTCTCGCTCCCCCCGGTGCAGCTCGCACCCGAGTTGTACGCGAAGTAGGAGCCAACCTTGGCGCTGGTGTGCGGGTTCAGAGTGCCGCACAGCTTCTGTACCCCTGCTTTGATCGGTCCGGAACACGATTCCGTGATCGGCGCTTCCGGTTCCCCGGCCGCCGACGCCTGTGCCCCCGAAAACACGAGCCCCCAAGTCACGAGTGAGCACAGCACGAGGGTAAATCCGAGTATGCGTGTGGGCAAAAGCCTTCTCAGCGAATCATCGTGCACAGTTCGACTCCCCGTCGTGGCTGAATCCCAATTGTCGGATCATACGCCGCAGTCCGGACTTTTGCAAGCCCTCGGAAGCCGACCGCATCCCCGGCGGCGGACGTCGGCCGATCAAGCTGAGCGCGCATAAGAGGTCTCTGGCCCCGAAAAGGCCGGAGAGCAGATCGTCAAGGCGAAAGCTCAAGCGCCACAAGCAGCCGCAGAAACATCGATCTCCCACACTCCGCGTCGATGTGCACAAACCTGCACGACCGCCAAGCCCAACGCATGCGATAGACCCTCTGAGTCCAGCTGCGAGCGACTCGGGCCGCGCCCAAGGCATACTGCCGATGCAGCACCAGACGCACCGCACCTACGTCGCAGGAACCGACGTGTGACCTTGAACAGATGGCGCACACGGCACAACCGGACGAGGGCTGCCGAGCTCGGCCGCGCACGTCACGGCCGAGTGCTCAGGCAGCCACCGAGCGCGACTGCAGGTGCGCGCTGACCTTGCGCTTGACGCGCTGCAGCGCGTTGTCGACGGTCTTGGTGTCGCACGAGAGCCTGCCGCCGACCTGCTCGTAGGAGTAGCCGTCCAGGTAGAGCGACAGCACACGGCTCTCGAGCTCGGACAGCGCGCTCGATAGGCATCCCACCAGCGAGCGCAGCTCCTCAGAGGAGATCACCTGGTTGACCGGGTCCTGCACCGTCGGCCCGGGCAGCATCTGATCGAGCGTCGGCACATCCTCGCCCGTACCGGCGGGGGTCGAGGAGAACGACACATACTGATTCAGCGGCGTGTGCTTGTTGCGGGTGGCGGTCTTGACGGCCGTGATGATCTGCCGCGTGATGCACAGCTCGGCGAAGTTGCGGAAGCTCGACTCACGGTCGGTGCGGAAGTCACGGATGGCCTTGTACAGGCCGACGAGGCCCTCCTGGATGAGGTCTTCGGAATCGCCTCCCGCCAGGAAGTACGAGGAGGCCTTCAGGCGCACGAAACCGTGGTAGCGCCTGACAAGCCGGTCGTAGGCGTTACGATCGCCCTGCTTCGCCAAGGCGATCAGGAACACATCCTCGACCTTAGGTTCAGAGTTAGGGTTGTGAGAGATTCTTGCCACGAGCAGATCCTTTCCCGGAGACCACCTCCTTGGCGGTCGCCAACGTGCTCAGTGGCGCACTCCTCCCCTGGCGCCAACCTATGTATGCGCTTTACCTGGGCCTTTCTCAACCTTAGGTTCAGCGTTATGTTCGCGGAGCCTTACACAGTTATGGAACCTTGTCAAGCCCCGCGGCCGCGATTCTGCAAGATCTCGTACAGAATCGCGGCGGCGGCAGCGCTGACGCCCAAGGACTCGACCCGGCCGCGCAGCGGCAGCGCGATCAGCTGGTCGCAGGCGCCGGCGACGCGCGGGCGCAAGCCAGCGCCCTCGCTGCCGAGCACCAGAACCACTCCCGAGCCTCGGTAGTCGATCGAGTCGTAGGCAACCGGGGTGCGCCCGCCGGCGCGGTCATCTACGTCAGCACTGGCAACACTGTCATCGCCGGCGCTCGCGCCATAGCACCAGCATCCCGCGTCGCGCGCTTGCGCGAGGAAGTCGGCGAGGTTGCGCACGCGGGCCACAGGCAGGTGCTCGACGGCGCCGGCGGACGCCTTGCAAACGGCGGGCGTCACCTCGGCGGCACGGCGCTCGGGGATGATCACGCCGGCCGCACCCACGCACTCGGCGGTGCGGCAGATCGAGCCGAGGTTCTGTGGATCCTGGACCTGGTCGAGCGCCACCAGCAGGGGATCATCGGCTGCGAGCAGCTCGTCGGAGCTCGAATACGGATAGGCGCCCGCCTGCGCGCACAGGCCCTGATGCGCGCTCGAGCCGCAGCGGCGCTCGATCTCCTCGGCGGCGACCGTCCGCACCGACACGCCCGCCAGCCACGGCTCTCGCGCGGCGCCCGCCGTCGCCCAAACCTCCCCCACGCTGCCCGCCCGCCGCCCGCGCAACGCCTCCCGGACTGGGTTGCGGCCGTAGATGATCACGAGGGCAGCAGCTCGAACCCGCCGGCAGCGTCGCGGACCTCCCAGCCGAGCGCCGCGATCTCATCGCGGAGTCGGTCGGCGGTGGCGAAGTCCCGTGCCTGGCGCGCCTGCTCACGCGCCTGCGCCAGCCCACGCACCTGCTCGGGTGCCTCGACCACAGCGTCGAGCAGCGTCTCGAGCCCGATAACACCGAGCATCTCGCGTAGGTCGTCATCGCCAGTCACCCCGAGATGGCCCGCAGCTCGCAGCCATTCGTTCAGTTGAGCCAGAGCGAAAGGAGTGTTGAAGTCGCCGGCGAGCGCTGAAAAGAAGGCAACGCGGAAGCTGTCGAGGTGCTCTTTCTCCGCTGGATCGCGCGGCTTGGAGGATCCGGCGCCAAGCTTGCGGGCGGCCTCTCTGATGCGCTTGGTGTTGGCTTGGGCCTGCTCGAGGACCTCCTCCGAGAACGCCAACGGCTGGCGATAGTGCCCGGAGATCAGATACATGACGACGGCCTCGCGGCCGTACTGCTCGAGCACCTCGTGCAGCAGCGCGATGTTGCCGACCGACTTGGCCATCTTCTCGCCGGTGAACTGGATCATGCCGTTGTGCATCCACAGTTTCGCGAGCTCGTCGCCGCGCGCCGCGCGCGTCTGGGCGGCCTCGTTCTCGTGGTGGGGGAACACCAGGTCAGAGCCGCCACCGTGGATGTCGAAGCCGACGCCCAGGAACTGCTCGGCCATCGCCGAGCACTCGATGTGCCACCCCGGCCGCCCCCGGCCCCACGGCGACTCCCAGACGGTGTCCTCGCCCGGCTTGTGGGCCTTCCAGAGAGCGAAGTCAAGAGCGTCCTCCTTGCGATCTGCGCCGTCGACGCCCTCACCCTGATCCATGTTCTCCAGCTGACGGTGCGAGAGGCTCCCGTAGGAGGGGTCCGAGCGCACGCGGAAGTAGACGTCGCCGTCAGCCGGATAAGCGTGCCCGGCCGCGATCAGGGTCTCGATGTAGGCGACGATTGGCCCGATCGTCTCGGAGGCGAGCGGCTCATGGTCAGGGCGACCCAGCCCGAGAGCGTCGGTGTCCGCACGGTAGTACGCGGTCATCTGCGCCGCCAGGTCGGCGCTCGGCTGGCCCCGCGCGCGCGCGGCGTCGTAGATCTTGTCGTTGACGTCGGTGACGTTGATCACGAGGCTCACGTCATAGCCCTCGTGCTCCAAGAAGCGGCCCAGCAGGCTGAACACGACGAACGGGCGCGCGTTGCCGATGTGGATGCGGCTGTACACGGTCGGACCGCACGCGTATATGCCCACGCGCCCGGTGTCGCGCGGACGCAGCGGCAGCACCTCGCCGGTGAGCGTGTCGTGCAGGAGGATCTCTCGCATCGCCGCGCAACCCTAGCGGGCGGCGCAGGCCGCGCTGCGTGTTCGGCGGCCTAGCTGGTCGAGATCGCCGTCGACTCGACATCGGCTGTCTGTCTGTCTGTCTAATAGACGAACGCGGACAGAGCACACGCGATGTCGGCCGCTCGCAGCGGCCCGAACCGAAGTGTCCATGCACCGTCGAGCTCTTGGCGGAATGTGTGCGGCACGCCGTCGCGCTCCAGCTCATCCCTGTGCTGTTGTGCTCGTTGGTAGCCCGAGCCTCCTTGGAATGTCGCGTCGAGTCCATACCGACCATCGTCCACCGGCTAGATACGTGCCGAGCGAGCAAAGCAGGCGCTGCAACCGATGGTGTTTTCAGGACTGCGGGACGGAAGCTAGTCCGAGAAACACCATCAGCGACCGGTTCAGCTGCACCAGCTCGTCGTCGCTGAGGCGTCCGAGTCGATCGCCCAGACTGGACCTTGGCACGGTGGTCACCTTGTCGACCATGAGGCTGCTCAACCGGTCAAGTCCATTGTCGTCGGACGGCTCGATAGGGATCCTGAACAGCGGAGCATCGACCGGATTGGTCGTGAACGGGCAGACGGTGACCGACGCGGTCGCATCGAAGCGGTCGTCCTGAACAACGACGACAGGGCGTGGCTTGCCGGTGTAGGGTCCTCGGGCCGCAGCCGTGTGGATCTCGCCGCGCGTCACGCTGGCGACGCTGCTTCGTCGTCGTCATCGTCCAGACGACAAGAGACCGCATCGACGAACGCCTGGTCGTCCGCCTCGCCCTCACTCATCGCGACCGCTACGGACTGCCGGTGTGCCTCGGCAACGAACTCGGGCGCACGAACGTCCGGCACCCAGATCTGCACCGGGCGCAGCCCTTGGCGCCGCAAACGCTCTCGGTGTTGGCGGACGCGATCACGCGTGGAAGACATATCCGAGACGTTACATGTAACGTTGGGCTTTGTCAACCCTGAGCCGGCTGCTGCATGCGCGCCATGACGTGCGCTCTCCTGGATCACCGCGAAAAGCGAGAGCGCGGCCGGCGCCGCAGACCTCGTTTCGATCCGTCGCCGTGATCGCGACGGACGAGACGGATCACTTCCTAACGCGGGAGAAGAGCCTCTCGCGTCGTCGTCTGCCAGCACATCCTTCTCTTTGGGAACGTCGTCGCACACACCGAACGTCTGCGCATCCTACGCCTGTGCCCGCAGCTCCTCGACCGACGGCACCACGATCGGGCCATCCGGTGGTTGGGTGAAGCGGATCGGGTTCCCGAACGGGTCCCGCAGCGCACAGTCGGTCCCGTAGAAACGCTCGGTCGGCTCCTGCGTGAACTCGACACCAGCCGCGCACAGCCGCTCGTACGTGCCCCGGCAGTCGTCGGTCTCGAAGATCACGCCACCGCCCGCCCCGCCCTTGGCCACGAGCTCGCGGATCTGGGCGGCGGTCGCGTCGTCGTAGGCAGGCGGTCCGGGCAGCATCAAGGTGAGCTGGAGGTCGGGCTGGTCCGGGAGGGTCACGGTCAGGAAGCGCATGACGCCGAGGTCGGCGTCGGTGTGGACGACCATTCCGAGCTTGCCGACATAGAAAGCGAGCGCCTCGTCCTGGTCGAGGACATGTATGAAGGTGTGGGTTATTCGCTTGAACATGAACGGCACGCTACGACGCCGGGGTTCGCCGCGCTTCTCCGAATCTGCTCACACTAGCCCGCAGGGCGCATCCACGCCATCGCCCAGCAGGCCGGTACCCGCAGGGCGACGCCCCCGTCCACGAAGCGCCTTCGGTAGCTCGACGGCGACTCGCCGACGATCTCGCTGAAGGTGCGACTGAACGTGCCGAGGCTGTTGAAACCGACGTCGAAGCAGATCTCGGTCACGGGTCGGTCGGACTCCCGGAGCAGCTCCATCGCGCGCTCTACGCGACGGCGCTGAAGATACCTATGCGGCGTTTCGCCGAACGTCGCGCGGAACTGCCGGCTGAAATGGGCGGGCGACGCGTGAGCCACGCGGGCGAGCGCCGGTATATCGAGGGGCTGCGCGAAGGCCCGGTCCATCGTGTCGCGTGCTCGCAGCATTCGTCGGTTGCGCTCCTCTGTGCCCCGAAGCATCTGCCCAAGCGTAGGACAGGCATCGATCTGCCTCCAGGTCGTGCTCATCGCGGCGTCGGCGACAGCGCGATCGTTGCGCAGGATTCGGAACCCGTCAAGCTCTGTCTCGACTGCGGTGTACTCGGAGGTGCTACGCGCGGAGTAGAGGATCTCCATCCGCACGATCGGCGTAATCCACAGCCGGTCATCGCCCATCGCTTGCTTGACGAGCCCAGCAAGCTCAGCGGGGACGGACGAGAACCGCCACCATGCTGATGTGTCGGCGATGAACGGCGCGTCGCCTCCCAGCAACTCGACAGCGTCCACCACAGAGTCACTTACGACTCGTTGTCCGTCAGCTGCTCGATGTGCTCGAGCGTGTCCCGATCCAGCCCGTCCGGGCTGAACACGCGCTCGATGAGCCGCCGTCTCCGCTCGGCGCGCTCCTCGTCGCTCAGCGCGGGCTTCTCAGCCGTCGGGGTGGTGCTCAAAAACAGAACGTCTCACGAGTCCAAGGGTAGCGCCCGAACACGACAGGAACCCGACCGGCGCACGCATGTCGAGAGTTGTCCAGTGGGCTGGTAGAGCAGCGAGAACTGCTCGCTGTTCGATACCAGAGGAGGATCCCATGACTGTTTCCGCCGTTCTCGATTCCGCTGCACTGACCGGCGACTCGGCAGTCGGTTCCGCGATGCGCGACACGCGAGAAGCTCGCACGTAGCGCCACGTGCTTCCGCAACGGACGAAAGGGGAGGCCGGTCTATAGCGGCGGGACCTGGTTATTGACCTGCGTTCCGTGGTACAGGTGGTCGTGATCCCTGCACGCAGCCGGGAAGAAGAACTGGACACTGTCGCTACGGACGCCGTTGTAGCTCGCGAACAGGGTCGCGCGTCCGACGGTTTCCACCTTACATTTCGGATCGTTGCTGGCCCGCACGCGGATGATGATCTTCATGATGTTTCCGGGGAAACCCCACATCATCGCGTAGTGCGAGTGGTAGACGAGATGGTGTTCGACCGTCATGGTGATCGCACGCGTTGGCTGGTTTCGGGCGCGGTCTTCCTGACACAGGATCCCGGAGACGGTGTTCGCTTCCAGATTGATTTGGCCGTGGCCGCGGGCGAAGCTGCCCGTTTCGCCGATTGGGGGACCGGTGTGGAAGCCCCATGGCGGAATCCCGTAGACGATTGGGATCTGGCCGCAGCCGGGCGAATACCCGGCGGCCTGACCGGCCATGCTGATCAACGCCAGCAGCGGCGTCAGCGCCAAAACTACGAGCCCGATTCGCGGCGTGATGTGGTGCCCCCGCATCGCGAGCGGACAATAGCCGTTCACAGCCACGATCCGAAGCCGGTCGGAGATCCAGGTCGATCCGGCGAGGATGAGCTGCACCCGGCGGCAGCGCAGAAGTACGGTGTTAGGATCGCGAGCCATGCCTGCGGATTTGAACCGAGGCGCGGTCCTGATCAGTGGTGCGTCGACGGGCATCGGGAGGGCCTGCGCCGAGCATCTCGACAGCCTCGGCTTCACCGTCTTCGCCGGTGTGCGCAGGCAGTCGGACGCCGACTCGCTGCGCGGCGCCGGATCTGGGCGCATGCGGCCGCTGATGCTCGACGTCACCGAGAGCGAGTCGATCGCCTCCGCGATGCGAACCGTCGATGAGGCTTCCCCGGCCGGCCTTGCCGGACTCGTCAACAACGCCGGCATCTCGGTGGGCGGACCGCTCGAGTTCGTCGTGATCGACGAATGGCGGCGCCAGCTCGAGGTCAACTTCATCGGCCAGGTCGCCGTGACCCAGGCGGCCCTGCCGGCACTGCGCAGGGCGCGGGGGCGAATCGTGAACATGACCTCGATCGGCGGTCGTCTGGCCAGTCCATTCCTTGGGCCCTACAACGCGTCGAAGTACGCGCTCGAGGCGGTCACCGATGCGCTCCGACTCGAGCTGCGCCAGTTCGGCGTCAAGGTCGCGGCCGTCGAGCCGGGGGCGGTCGCCACGCCGATCTGGGAGAAGGGCCGCGCCAGCGCCGCGCAGGCGACGGCGAGCATGCCGACCGAAGCTCAGCAGCTCTACAGCGCCGGGATCGGGGCCATATCCAAGTTCATCTCTCTGGGTGAGCGTTCAGGCATACCGCCGCTTGAGGTTGCGCGGGCCGTGGAGCATGCACTGACCGCGAGCCGACCCAAGACTCGTTATGTCGTCGGACGCGACGCGAAGATGCGCCTCATCCTCACGCGACTTCTGCCGACCCGCGTGATGGACAGGGTGGTCGTGCGCGCGATGGAACTCTGATGGCCTTGCGCTTTCACCGGTGTGTGCGCAATCAGGCCGACGGGGTCGCTTCCACTCCTGCCTGAGAGCACGGCAGGTGATATGCGGGGAGGGGAAGAGGTAGCCGCACAAACTCAGCCGGAACGGAATGATGTTGCAATGTCACTAGTGATCAGGGAGATGACCCTCGATGAGGTGGATCTCGTCATCGACTACTTCCATGGCTCCACGCCTGAGCATCTGGAGACACTGGGGGTGGACCCAACACGATTGCCGACTCCTACGGATTGGCGGGCATGGTATGTCGCCGAGTACGGCAAGCCGGCACGGGAGCGCTCGACGTTGCTCGTCATCTGGGAACTGGACGGCGGCGCGGTCGGGTTCTCGACGGCCGATAAGATCGTCTATGGCAAACAAGCCCACATGCACCTGCATATCGTTGACCCGCAACGTCGCAGATCAGGCATTGGGTCCACGTGCGTTCGAGAGACGGCCGAGCTCTACTTCAATGCACTGGCGCTGAGACTCCTCTTTTGCGAGCCCAACGCCTTCAATGTGGCTCCCAATCGGACCCTGCAGAGCGTCGGGTTCAGGTATGTCAAGACCTACAAGACCGTCCCCGGTCCTCTCAACTACCACCAGTCGGTCACCCGCTGGGTACTCGAGGACCGCCGATCGCGCGACTGACGGCGCCAAGCGCACCGGCGAAGATCGACGTCGGCCGAGACGACCGCTTCGATGGAAACCGGGAGTGCGGCCGTCTGGAGCTGCCGTCATGTCGATATGGGCTCCGGACGAGCCTTGCGTTGCTAACTTAGGCTGCTAATATTGGCAGGATGGAGCGAGATCTGAGCCGTAGCCTCCATGCGCTCACGGCGCGCCTGGACCGGACAGCGGACGCGATCCTCCAGGCCGAGGCTGGTGTGTCCTACTCGCGGTTCTTGGCTCTGTATATGGTTGGCTCGCAGGGGGCCGACACGCAGCGTGAGCTCGCCGAGCGACTCAGGGTGACCGAGCCGTCGGTGAGCCGGATGACACGCGTGCTCAAAGAGGCCGGGCTTCTGGAGGCAGTGGCCGACCCGACCGGTGGCAACCGCCGCCAGCTCAGCCTCAGCCCTGCCGGCGAGCAGCTGGTGAAACGCTGGGGCGGGCTTCTCGAGCAGCGATTCGCGGCGATCGTCGACGCCAGTGGCGTGCCCTACGGGACCTACGCGCGATACACGAAGCGCTTGCTGGAAGGGCTCGACGCACGAGAGTTGGTGTCAGGCGGACAACCGGGCAGTGCCGCCGCGGGGTCGTCACGGGCACGGGTGCGTCGATGACGAAGTTGACCATGACCTCGACGCTCCCCGTGATCAGGTCTGCGGACGGGACGCGCATCGCCTATCAGAGCCTCGGTGCTGGGGAAGGCGTCATCGTCGTCGGCGGAGCTCTTCGCGCAGGCGCGGACTACCTCGCCCTCGCTCGGGTGCTGGCCCGGTCTCATGCCGTCCACCTCGTGGACCGTCGTGGCCGGGGGGCAAGCGGCCCTCAGGGACCGCGCTACAGCATCGAGAAGGAGACCGACGATCTCCTCGCCGTGCAGGCGGCGACCGGGGCGACCGCGGTGTTCGGGCACAGCTACGGTGGCCTGATCGCCCTGGAAGCGGCCCGGCGCAGCGCGGTCTTTTCCCAAGTCGCCGTCTACGAGCCAGGTGTGTCCGTAGGTGGCTCGCTTCCCGTCGCCTGGATGCATCGCTATCGCGAGCTGCTCGTCGCCGGCGATACCAGAGGCGCCTTCGCCTCGATGGTCCGTCAAAGCGGCTTCGCGCCAAGCGCGATCGAAAAGATGCCGCTCTGGTGCGCTCGCCTAGTCCTGCGTCTCGTGATCACGCCACACCAATGGCAACGCATCGAGCCGCTCCTCGACACAAATCTGGCAGAGCACGAGCAGGTTGCGCGTCTCGACGACGGGACGCTCGACCGCTACTCCGCGATCACCGCACGAGTACTGCTTCTCGGCGGGCGCAAGAGCCCGCCGTTCATCACGACCGAGCTGTTCGACGCGCTGCACCGTACGATCCCGGATGCGGCCGTTGAGATCATCGACGGCCTCGACCACACAGCGCCGGACGAGAAGGCCCCCGAGCTCGTCGGCGAACGTATAGGCCGCTACCTACTCGACACCGGCGCGGGGCCTGGGATCGATCGCGAGCCGTACTCCGAACGCCGCTGAGTTGGCCCTCGCCGACCGCGCATGCACAGGTCGGGGGACCTGGTCAGCAGACGTCCCCAGCGGGAGGTCACCCACCACGGCGCAACCCAACCACAGCCAGCGCCGCAACCCCCTCCCCACGCCCGACGAACCCCATGCCCTCGCCGGTGCTCGCCTTGACGTTCACGCGCGCGGGCTCCACGGCGAGCGCCTGCGCAAGCCGCTGGCGAATCGCCTGCCGGTGCGGTGCGAGCTTCGGCTCCTCCATGAGGACCGTGCAGTCGACGTTCACGATCCCGAGCCCCTCTGCGGCGAGCATGCCGACGACCGCCTGCAGCAGCTGGATCGAGTCGGCGTCGCGCCAGCGCTCGTCCGTGTCGGGGAAGTGCTCGCCGATGTCGCCCATGCCTGCGGCGCCCAGCAGCGCGTCGATGACCGCGTGGGCGAGCACGTCGGCATCGGAGTGACCGTCCAGGCCGCGCTCGTGGGGGATCTCCACCCCGCCGATCACGAGCCTGCGACCGGCCGCCAGCCGGTGGGAGTCAAAGCCGATGCCGACGAGGCTCATCGCGCCCCGGCTTCGCCGCCGCCGGCCTGCGCCCCGGCCGCTGCGCCGGTGGCGCCGATCGGCTCCAGGCGCCGCTGACGGCGTTCAAACACGCACAGCTCGCGCACGCCCACCGCGTCGAGCACCTCGAGCGCCCGCTCGTAGTCGGCGCCCACATCCTGCGGGCGGTGAGCGTCGCTGGAGAGCGCCACGGGCACGCCGGCGTCGACGCACATCTCCAGGAACGCGCGCGCCGGGTACAGCTCGCCGGCGGGCTTGCGCAGCCCCGCGGTGGAGACCTCCACGGCGATGCCGCCTTCGGCGATGCCTTCGACGGCTGGCTCGTAGTAGCGACGCAGATCGCCTTCGGGGGTGCGTCT
>Ga0116215_1001565_pt1 | contig 15112 bp, 14 predicted proteins | sample Sb_taG_7_FD_89698 | JGI IMG/M metagenome (GOLD analysis project Ga0116215, IMG submission 89698) | Peat soil microbial communities from Weissenstadt, Germany - Sb_50d_2_FS metaG | ecosystem: Environmental > Terrestrial > Soil > Wetlands > Peat | place: Germany: Weissenstadt | collected 2010-09-21 | reverse complement strand
CGGTGCGAGTGGCCGAGGTTGTTCAGGGCCTCGTAGGCCATCCCGCCGGTGAGAGCGCCGTCGCCGACGACGGCGACCACCTTGCGCTCGCCGTCGATGCCCCGCAGGGAGAACCCGCTGGCGATCCCGTGGGCGTAGGAGAGCGCCGTCGACGCGTGGCTGTTCTCAATCCAGTCGTGTTCGGACTCGGCCCGGTTGGGATAGCCCGACATACCGCCGGCCTGCTTCAGGCTCTTGAAGCCGTAGCGCCGGCCGGTGATGAGCTTGTGCACGTAGGCCTGGTGACCGGTGTCCCACAGGATCACGTCGCGGGGCGAGTCGAAGACGCGGTGCAGGGCCAGCGTGAGCTCCACCGCCCCGAGGTTCGAGCCGAGATGGCCGCCGGTGGTCGTCACCGTGTCGACGATGAAGGCCCTGATCTCCTCGCACAGTGCGACGAGCTGTTCTGGGCTCAGGCCCTTGACATCGGCGGGCGTCTCGATGCTCTGCAGGATCATGGCGGTCGCCTCAGGCTACCCGTTGGCATCCTCTCGGACCGTGCGCTCCTTCATCACCAGGGTGCACCCGGCGACCCCGAAAGAGGCCAGGGCCAGGACCTGGAGCCCTCGGGCCGGCCCGAGGGACTGCGAGACCCAGCCCACGATGGGCGCCCCGGCCACCCAGCCCACGTAGCCGGCGGCGGTGAACGCGCCGACCGCGCTGACGACCTGGCTCGCCATCTGGCTGACGGTGCTCATGACGAGCGGCCAGAAGAGTGAGGCGCCGCCCGCGCCGAGTGCGAGCCCGAGCGCGGCCAGGCCCGAGAGGGGCGAGAGCGACTCGAGCAGGATACCGGCGCCCGCGACGCAACCGCCGCTGATCAGCGCGTGCCGGGTGGACAGGCGGCCGACGAGGGACCCCCCGGCGCCCCGGGTGGTGACGGCCACCAATTGCCCGACGACGTAGGCCCCGGCCCCGAGCAGGACGCCGGTGGCCAGGTGGTTGCGCAGGTAGAGCACGCCCCAGGTGTCCACGCCCCCCTCGGTGACCTCGGCCAGAGCGAACACGGCCAGGAGCACGAGCAATCCGTCCCGGCGCAGGCGCCGGATGGGGCGGGCCGCCGGGTGGTGCCCGGGGCCGCCGGTGCCGGCGGGGGTGAGGGCGGTGCCCTCGTCGGTGGTGAGGGCCCACACGCCGACCGCCAGGGCCACCAGCGCGATGGCGGGCCACACCCAGCGCCATGACACGCCGGCATGGATCACGAGGGCGGCGGTGGCCGCGCCCGTGAGCGCGCCCGCGTTGAAGAGCGCGTGGAAGCGCACCAACGCAGACGGGTTGTCGACGAGTCGGTGGGACGCCTCGGCGTTCATGGCCGTGTCGATGGAGCCCCCGGCGATCTCCACCAGGACCAGCACGGCGGCGAAGGACCACCGGTCCTGGGTGAGCGAGAGCACACACAGGAGGGCCGACCAGGCGAACAGCGCGATCCAAAGGAGTCGGCGGGCGCCGACCCGGTCGGCCAGGTGCGCCATGACCGCGCTCGACGCTCCGGCCACTGCGACCGCGACCGCCAGCAGCACGCCCAGTTGGGCGTCGTTGAGCGAGAAGGCGTGCTGGATGTCGAACAGCATCACGGCCCAGCTGCCCCAGAAGAGGCCGAAGGTGGCGAACGACGCGACGACCGGCCCCATCCCGGCCAGGAGCCGCCCCCTCACGACGCGCCGGGTCGCGCTCAGGGTTTTCCGGCGGCGCCCGCCTTGGCCAGGAACGCGGCACGGTCGAGCACCACCCGCGTGACGCGGCCCGCACCCACCAGTCCGCCGCCGTCGCCCTCGAGCCGGGCGGCGGAGACGGTGAAGATCAGGCGCCGGCCCTCGACCTTGACGAGGGCGGCCTCGGCCAGCACGACCGCCCCGACCGCGACCGGTGCCAAGTGGTCGAACTGCACCCGGGTGGCCACGCTGGACTGGACCTCGCTCAGATGCCCGTCCGTGGCGCGGCAGGTGGCCTCCTCGCACAGCGCGATCAGGCGGGGCGTCGCGAGCACCGGGACGTCGCCGGTACGGAATTGCTCCGCCGTGTCCTCCTCGCCCACGGTCAACTCGAGCTGGGCGCTCAACCCGGTGTGCGGACCGTGCCCGGCCGCTGTGCTGGTCGGGGAGGGGTCAGCGGGCACGACGATTACGATACCGCCGTGACCGACGCCGCCCTCATCGACCGTGACGTGCTCGAACGTGTCCTCTCCACCGCGTTGGAGGGGGGCGGGGACATGGCAGAGGTGTTCGCAGAGGACGCCGTGTCGGCCAGCGCCATGCTCGACGACCGCCGGGTGGAGGAGCTCTCGTCCGGGCGGTCGCGCGGGGCCGGCATCCGTGTCGTCGACGGTGAGACCACGGGGTTCGCCCACACCGCCGACCTGAGCGAGACGGGGTTGGCGGCCGCCGCCCGGGCGGCGGCGTCCGTGGCCCGCGAGGGGGGCTCCCGGGTGCGCACCGTTGCGCTCGGTCCGCTGTCGGCCCACGGACGGGGCGAGCGCACGCCACCGGACTCGGTCGACAAGGCGCGCAAGCTCGAGTTGCTCACACGGGCCGACGAGGCGGCCCGCGCCGCCGGTGACGCCATCACCCAGGTGCAAGTGGGTTGCGGGGACAGCCGGCGCCGGGTCCTGATCGCCAACTCCGAAGGCCTGTTGGCCCAGGATGACCAGATCCGAACGCGTTTCAACGTCGCCTGCGTCGCCAACGGCGACACGGGCATGCAGACCGGCTACGAGTCGCTGGCCCGCACCGAAGGCTTCGAGATCTTCGAGCGCAACCGCGTCGAGGACATCGCGCAGCGCGCGGCCGCCCGCGCGCTGGTCAAGTTGTCGGCCCGCCCGGCTCCGTCGGGGGAGGTGCCCGTCGTGCTGGCGGGCGGCAGCGGCGGCATCCTGTTCCACGAGGCGTGCGGGCACGGGCTCGAAGCCGACCATATCGTCAAGGACGCGTCCGTCTACACGGGTCGGGTCGGGGAGCTCGTGGCCAGCCCGCTGGTCACGCTCGTCGACGACGGGACGCTCCTCGGCGAGTGGGGGAACTTCGCCGTGGACGACGAGGGGTGCCCGCCCGCCCGCAACGTCTTGATTGAGAACGGGGTGTTGACCGACTACATGTGGGACTGGTTGCGAGCGCGCAAGGAGGGTCGGAAGTCGTCGGGCAACGGGCGCCGCCAGAGCTACCAGCACCTCCCGATGGTGCGCATGACGAACACCTACCTCCTCGCCGGCACCGAGGACCCTGACGAGATCATCGCCCAGACACCCTCGGGCGTCTACGTCAAGAAGCTCGGTGGCGGCCAGGTCAACACCGCGACGGGCGACTTCGTCTTCGGCACCACCGAGGCCTACCTGATTGAGGGCGGGCGCATCACCGAGCCCCTCCGCGATGCCAACCTCATCGGAAACGGCCCGGAGGTGCTGCGTCGCATCGACGCGGTCGCCACGGACTTCGACATCACGCCGGGCACCTGCGGCAAGGACGGGCAGAGCGTCCCGGTCGGGTGTGGGCAGGCCACGCTGCGCATCACCGGTGTCACCCTCGGGGGGACGGCGTGAACGATCTGGACGACCTCGCGCAGTCGGTCGTCGGCCGGGCGCGTGCCGGCGAGGGCATGGAGGTCTACGTGACGCGGGGGACCGACACCGAGGTGCGGGCCTACGACGGCGAGGTCGAGTCGCTCACGTCGGCGGACTCCTCCGGTGTCGGGATCCGGGTCCTCGTCGGCGGGCCCGGTGGCGCGGGCAGCCAGGTCGGCTTCGCCTGGTCGGGATCACTCGACCCCGACGTCATCGCCGCCACGCTGGACGATGCCCGCGACAACGCCCGGTTCGCCACGCCCGACCCCCACGTGGTCCTGGCCGAACCCGACGGTGTGCCGGCCGCCCAACTCGACCTGTGGGACGACGGTGTCGCCGCCACGCCGATGGAGAAGAAGGTCGCGCTGGCGCTCGATCTGGAGCGGGCGACACGGGCGGCCGACCCGCGGGTCCGGCAGGTCTCGTCCGCCGACTACTCGGACAGTCGGGTGGAGGTGGCGCTCGCCTCGACGACGGGCATCTCGTCGTTCCGGCGGCGCACCAACGCCTTCTTGTCCGTGGACGCCATCGCCGGGGACGGTGCCGACACTCAGACCGGCTCCGGATTCAGCATCGGCCGGGCTCCCGGTGACCTGGTGCCCGACGAGGCGATGGACGATGCCGTCGCGCGGGCGACGCGGATGCTCGGCGCGCAGAAGGCGCAGTCCGCGCACTGCACCGTGGTGTTCGACCCGCGCGTGGTCTCCACCCTGCTGGGTGTGGTGGCGTCGGCGCTGTCCGGGGAGGCGGTGGTGAAGGGCCGCTCCCTCTTCGCCGGGCGGATCGGCGAGTCCGTCGCCGTCGGCGGGGTCACCCTGGTCGACGACCCCACGGACTCCCGCGCCTACGGGGCGGCGTCACACGACGGCGAGGGGCTCGCCTGCCGGCGCAACGTTCTCATCTCCGAGGGCGTGCTGCGGATGTTCGTGTTCGACACCGTGTCGGCCCGCCGCGCCGGGACGGCGTCCACCGGGTCGGCGGTGCGGGGAGGCTTCGCCGGAACACCTTCGGCCGGATGTCGGGCACTGGTACTCGCCCCGGGGGCATGGGGGCACGACGAGATCGTGGCCGCCGTCGGGGACGGGCTCTACGTGCAGTCGATCACCGGCGTCCATTCGGGCGTAAACCCCGTGAGCGGCGACTTCTCCGTGGGAGCAGAGGGGCTGAAGATCGAAGGCGGCGTGCTGTCGCAGCCGGTGCGGGAGGTGACCGTCGCCTCCACGCTGCAGCGCATGCTGCAGTCGGTCGTCGAGATCGGCGGCGACCTGCGCTGGCTCCCCGGTGTGGCGGCGGGCCAGACCCTGGCCATCGCCGACATGGCCCTCAGCGGCGATTGACCCTCAGCTGGCGGCGGTGGCGGCCGGCTTCGTTTCGGCGCCCGAGCCGTTGCTGGCCGCCGTCGAGGTCTCCTTCGAGGGCGTCGAGTCCGCGCCCGCAGTGTCGGCAGTGGCCTTCTCCGCCTTCTTGCCCCCCGCGCCGTTGGCGCCCGAGGCGGCCCGCGAGTCCGTCTTGTAGAACCCGCTGCCCTTCAGGACGATGCCGACGTTCCCGTACACCTTGCGCAGCGGGGCCCCGCACTCGGGGCACTCGGTCAGCGGGTCGTCCGAGAAGCTCTGGACGGCCTCGAGCCGGTGCCCACATGCCGTGCATGCGTATTCGTAGGTCGGCAATGGACTCCTCCGTGGCGCGCTCGCTGGCACTCTCTACCTGAGACTGCCAAGTCTATCCGGCGCGATGGTCGTTCGGCGTCGGCCGGCAGCCGTGCCAGGTCGTAAACTCCGGGGTTGTGTCCGACCGCATGCTGGCCAACCTCGACCCGCTGGGCGGCGCCCGCATGGTCGACGTCACACCCCGTGAGCCCACGCACCGCCGGGCCCTGGCTCGCTGCCGGGTCTCGATGCTGCCCGAGACGACGACCAAGGTGGCCAACAACGCCATCACGAAGGGTGACGTGCTGGCCGCCGCCCGGATCGCCGGCATCCAGGCGGCCAAGCGCACGGCCGAGTTGATCCCGATGTGCCACCCCGTCCTGGTTGGCTCCATCGGGGTGAATTTCTCCATCGGGGACGACTACGTCGAAGTGGAAGCCCAGGTCGAGACCGTCGACCGCACGGGGGTCGAGATGGAGGCGATGACAGCCTGTGCCGTCGCCGCACTCACCGTGTACGACATGTGCAAGTCGTCCGACCGCACCATGACGATTGAGCACGTGGCCCTGTGGGAGAAGTTCGGGGGCCGGTCCGGGCCCTGGCGCCGGGCCGAAGCCAACCACCTCTAGTCTCCCTCCGCTCTCCTTCACCATCTGGAACTTCTCGGCAGGGCCGGCCGTCCCGTCTGCCCCGCTCGAGGGTGGTCTACATTCGGCCCGGTGACGACCACGAGCCGCGTGGACGATGCACCCGACGTCGGCAAGGGGATCGTCGGCGCCGTCACGTCGGTGGTCGGGCGGATCGGCGGGCGCAACGCGGTCATCGCCCGGTCGTTGGGCACCATGCGGCGAGGCGCCATCACCCATGCCGACGGGGTCAGGCTCGCCGAGGCAGCCGACCAGGCGCGCGAACTCGGGATCCCCTTTGTCTTCTTCGTGGCCTCGAGTGGTGCGGACGTCCTCGACGGCTTCGGGGCGCTGCACGGCTGGGGTCTGGCGGCGGCCGCGATCTCGCGCTGTAGCGGCCAGGTCCCGGTGATCGCGGCGGCGACCGGTCCCGTCGTCTCCGGACCCGCCCTCCTGCTCGGGCTCTCCGACCTCGTCGTCATGAGCTCCGACGCGGTGGCCTTCGTGTCGGGCCCGCAGATGGTGGCGGAGTTCACGGGAATCGAGATCGGGATCGGCGAGCTCGGCGGGCGGGCCAAGCACGCCACGGCGAGTGGACTGTGTTCGGTGGAGTCCGACGACGTCGATGGCGCCGTGGCCGAGCTGCTCGAGTACCTGCCCTCGAACACCGACGAGGTGCCGCCGTTGGCTCCCGTCAGCGATTCCGTGCTGCGTGCCACGCCGGAGCTCCGGATGGTCATGCCCGACCGCAGAGCGGCCTCGTACGACGTGCGCGACGTGGTGCGCTCCGTCTGCGACGACGGCGAATTCCGCGAGCTCTGGCCCCGCTGGGCCGGGCAGGTCGTCACGGCCTTCGCCCGGCTGGGTGGGACCCCGGTGGGTTTCGTGGCCAACCAGCCCCGCATCCTCGCCGGCACCCTCGACATCGCCGCTTCGCAGAAGGGCGCCCGCTTCGTGCGCCTGTGTGACGCCTTCAACCTGCCCATCGTCAGCCTGGTGGACACGCCGGGATTCCTCCCGGGCAAGGACCTCGAGTGGCGCGGCATGATCCGACACGGGGCGGAACTGGCCTTCGCCTACGCGCAGGCAACGGTGCCGCGGCTGTGCCTCATCCTGCGCAAGGCATTCGGCGGCGCCTACATCGTGATGGACTCCCGCGGCATCGGCAACGACGTCTGCCTGGCCTGGCCGGGGGCGGAGGTGGCGGTCATGGGAGCGTCGGGCGCCGTGCAGATCCTGCACCGCGACCTCGGCGGCGGCGCCCGAGCCGATCGCGAGCTTGCCTATGAGGAGGCCTACCTCAATCCCTGGCCGGCCTCGGAACGGGGGCTGGTCGACCAGGTCATCGACCCCGCCGACACCCGTATCGTGCTCTGCGCGGTGCTGCGCCAGCTCGGCACAAAGCGGGAATTGGTGGTCGGCCGGAAGCACGACGCCGGACCGCAATAGGGATTCAGGCGCCGGACTGCAACAGGGATTCACCAGGGAAAACACAAATTGTCACCGATTCGTAACGAGCCTGAGGCGCATTCGACGCCGAGACCGGGAAAGGATCGGGCATGATCAGCGGTGTGGTCCCCCCCACAGACGACGGTCTTTTCGTCCTCGAGTCCTGCCACAGCACGTGGATCTTCGACACCGACCGGATGCGCTTCCGTCGCGTGCTCAAGGGCTTGACGCTCGATGTCCACGCCGCGACCACGGCGTGGCGCGCGTACTACGGCCTCGAGGTGGACCCCATCTCCGAATCGTTCGTCGTGCTGCTCAACCCCGAGGGCACCCGCCTGCTGCGGTCGTGGCGTCACGTCGAGCACTGCCCGCAGTGCGGCGGCAACCAGACGGCCGAGCTCTCGCTCGACGAGCTGAGGGGCGCGTCGCTGGCCTAGGACCGCCGGTCCTCTAGAAGTGGATGACGTGCGCGGCAGAGAGCAGCAGGACCGTCATGGTCGCCAGCGCCGCCGCCACGATCGACGCCGTCAGCGTGCGCGAGACGGCAGCCCTGGGCCGTTTTGTACGCAGGCCGTGCGCGGCGGCGATGCCTCTGACCGATTCCTCGGTCGCCCCGACGTCGTCGGTGGCGACCACGAAGTGATGCGGGCGCCCCAGACCGCGCTCGACCACGGCGATCACCACCCCGTCCCTCCCGTCGGGGAGGACCGAGCGCTCCACGGGCGACATCTCCTCCAGCTGGTCCCATGGGCCGTCCCAGACCACCTCGCCGTCCGCCTTGTCCACGGCAATGCCCGAGGCGAGGAAGGTGAGCGTCAGGTGTGGGACGGCGATCTGCCCGTTCGCTCCCTCCGTCAAGAGGTAGACGTCGCGCACGGACCACCCGTCCTCCATACGAGCACGAAACGCTACCTCCACGGAGCCAACTTCACGACGTCCCGGTTGACGGAGGGCCGGGAGACCCTTGGCGCCTCTGGCGGCGCTCGGCGCGCTCGATCTCGCGTTCGACGTCGGACCACATGAGGGGCTCCGCATCCTGGCCCGTCGTCTCCGCCGTCTGGGCCCGGGTCATGATCACGAAGGCCACCGTCCACAGCACGGCGATCGTGCTCAGCTTGGCCAAGAAACCGGCGAGCTGCTGGTCGAGCAGCGGCGACAGGCCGACCACCTTCCCCGTATGGGTGTAGGTCGGGTAGAGGGAATGTCGGGCGAAGATCCACACGATGGAGAGGAAGCTGGGGACGATCGACTGGGCGATGAGGTAGCCACCGCGCCCGAGCGCCGACAACTGCGGCGCCCCCGGCAGCTCCGTCAGCACCGGCGCCCACAGCACGAAGCCCGAACCGAGCACGATGAGCTCAATGGCGGCGCGGGCGAGGTCGGAGCGGGCGGCGAGGGTCACGGCGCCGGTTGTCAGCGTGGCCACCGCCACGACGGTGACGATGGCCACGGCGGGCAGTGGCCGCACCACCACACGCTGGACTGCGTCGACCCAGGCGGGACGGGTCAGCCGGGCGATCAGCGGCCGGGGCGTGCCGAGCACCAGGAGGGGCGGCACGGCCAGGGTCAGCAGCAGCCGTTGGAGCACGAGCGCCATGAGCAACCAGTGGGCGGCGAGGTCCCCGAGCGGCCATGTCACGGCCGCGACGAGGACGACGATGCCGCCGATGAAGAGGAACCTCTGCCGGGTCGTCGCCGCACAGCCCTCCTGGTGCGTGGCCCACAGGTAGGGACCCACGAGGGCCGGCAGCGCGAGCAGCCACACCGCGTGGAGGTGCCAGTCGAAGGGATGCCCGGCGGCGATCACGGCGCGGCAGTCGCCGTAGGCTCTGGGCGATGGAGGCGCCCACGAAGCTCGACCGGCTGGAGCGCGTCACGGACCTGGTGCTCGTGCTCCTCGAAGCGCGCCAGCCGCTGACGCTCGACGCGATCGCTCACCAGGTTCCCGGCTACCCCTCCGAGCACGCGGCCCGCCGCCAAGCCTTCGAGCGGGACAAGCGACTGCTGCGCGACGAGGGCATCCCGGTCCTGACCCAGCGGCTGCCCGGCCACGAGCAGTACGGGTACCGCATCGACCGCGACGCGTTCTACCTGCCCGACCTGGATCTCGAGCCCGACGAGCAGGTCGCGCTCCACCTCGCCGTCGCCGGCGTCCACCTCGGCGATCCTAGTGGTCGTGATGCGCTGCTCAAGTTGGGCGCGGCCGGCCTCGGCGACGTCCGCCCCGTCGCCTCTATGGTTCCGCCGGCGGCGCTGATCGAGCTGTTCGAGGCGGTCCGCACCCGGGCCATGGCCACCTTCACCTACCGCAGCGAGACGCGCCGCGTTGCGCCCGTGGCCCTGTGGTTCCGCTTCGGGCACTGGTACCTGGTGGCCTGGGACCTCGACCGGTCGGCCGTGCGCACGTTCCGGGTGGACCGCATCGAGGGGCAGGTGTCCGGGGGCGAGGCCGGTGACGCCGTGGTGCCCGAGGACGTGGACGTCGAGGCCGCCCTGCCCGACGAGCCGTGGGAGGTCGAGGGGGAGGACCGGGTCGAAATGCGGATCCGGGTCGACGCGCTCGAAGCGCGCCGGGTGGCTGACGAGGTGGGCCAGGACAAGGTGCTGGCGCGGCTCGACGACGGATCCGTCGAGCTGGTGCTCGGGGTGTCGTCGTTCGCCGCCATCCGGTCGTGGGTGCTCGGCCTCCTGGACCACGCCACGATCATGGAGCCACCCGCCTTCCGCCAAGAGCTGGTCGCCTGGCTCGGCGCGCTGACCGCGCCCGCTTCGCCGCTGCCCGGCGAGGTGCGGGCCCCGGTGCCCGGCGACGAGGAGGCACCGGCCGAGCCGCGCAGCGCCCCCGGGCGCGAGACCAGCCGTCGCCTTCGGCGCCTGCTCGCCCTGGTCGGCTGGCTGGCGCAGGTCGGCGAGTCGCCCGTCGACGAGGCGGCGCGCCGGTTCGGCATGAGCGAGAAGGAGCTGGTGGCCGAACTGGAGCTGGCCGCGTGCTGCGGCACGCCGCCCTACACCCCGGACACGCTCATGGAGATAGAGGTCTCCGAGCACTCCGTCCGTGCCTTCCTGCCGGCCGAGTTCGCGCGTCCCCGCCGCCTCACGCCGGCCGAGGGGTTCGCGGTCGCCGCGTCGGCGCGGCTGCTCCTCGGCGTCCCGGGGTCGGAGGACGACGCACTGCGCCGTGCCCTGGCCAAACTCGACGCGGCACTCGGGTCCCGGGAGGCGGTGGGGCTCGACGTCGATGCGCCGACGCATCTGGGAGCGGTGCGGGACGCGGCCGAGGCGGGTCGGGCACTCGAGATCGACTATCTCTCCGGCTCCCGCGACGAGCTCACGACGCGCACCGTGGAGCCCGTGCGGGTCGCCACGATCGACGGCCATTGGTATCTCGACGCGTACTGCCACCGAGCCGGGGACATGCGGCGCTTCCGGGTCGACCGCATCGGCGCGGTGCGCACGCTCGAGTACCTGGCCGGGCCGGTCACGGCACCGGCCAGGCCGCTGGAGGAGATGTTCGTGCCCGGACCGGGTGCGGTCGAGGTCCATCTGCAGCTGGGAGCGGCCGCGCAGTGGGTGCCCGAGTCGGTGCCCGTGCGGGCGGTTCGGCGCGGCGCGGACGGATCGGTGACCGACGTGGTCCTGGACGTCTCGGGTATGGCCTGGTTCGAGCGGCTCCTCCTGCAGCTCGGTCCGGCGGCCCGCGTCCTCAGCCCACCCGAGTTGGCCGGCCTGGCGGCTGACGCCGCACGCCGGGTCCTGGTGCGCTACGAGCCGGGCGCGTTCCGAGCCCGGCTCGACTCCGAGCCAGGCCCATGATCGAAGGGCCCCCGACCGTTCACCCCGGCACGGACGGGGGTGAGCGAGAGGGGCCGGATGCTCGGGATCCACGGTGTCGGACGCCACAGGGCTGACTACTACCTCTCGGACCTCGGCCCGGAGCTGCCGGCCCCCGAACCGGGTCGCTGGGCGGGCGGAGCGGCCGCCGGGCTGGGTCTGGAGGGCGCGCTCGGGGCGGCGGAATTCCATCGTCTGCTGCAGGGCAGGCATCCCCGAACCGGGCGGCCCATCGGTTCGGGCCGGACCACGGTGGCGGCGTTCGACCTGACCTTCAGTGCACCCAAGTCGGTCAGCGTCGTGTTCGCCCTCGGCGGTGAGGCCGCCGCCCGATGCGTGGTCGCCGCCCACATTGAGGCGGTGGAGGGTGCGCTGTCGTACCTGGAGCGGTACGCCGTCACGGCCGCCCGCCGCGAGGGAGCCGAGCGGTTCGTGATCCCCACCACGGGGATGGTCGCCGGCCGATTCACCCACGCCGTCAGCCGCAACGGCGACCCCCACCTGCACAGCCACGTCGTCATGGCGAACGTCGTGCACGGGACGGACGGCCGCTGGAGCGCCTGCGACCGGCGCGGGATGGAGGCACATCGCCAGGCGGCGTCCACGGTGTACGAGGCGCACTTGCGCGCCGGCTTGACCTCCGGGCTCGGCGTGTGCTGGTCCGCCGTGCCGGGCCGCTCGACCGAGATCGTGGGCGTGGGGCCGCACCTCCTCGGCGCATTCTCCACCCGGGGCGCCGACATCCGCCGGCATGGGCACGAGGTCGGCGTGCGCTCCAGGCGGGGCGGCCGTGTCGCCTGGGCCGCCACCCGTCCGGCCAAGTCTGCGGGTTTGCCCTATGCCGACGTCGTGGCGGAGTGGGAACGACGGGCCCGCGCCTCCGACGGGCCGCTCGAGCTCGTGCTCGAGCCGCGGCGCTATGAGCGGGGGGCGGAGGGACGAGCACGGCTCGACGAGCACCGGTTCGCCGGCGTGCTCAGCCTGACCCCCCATGGTGGCGCCCGGCGTCGCGACGTCGTGGTGGCGTTCGGCGCTGCGGCGACCGACGGGGTCGCGGCGGGCTCCCTCGAGCGACTCGTCGGCCACTGGGTGCCGCGCGGGCCCGTCGGGGTGGCCGAGCCGCTGCGACCGCGCCGGGCCGTGATGCCCGCGAACCATCATCTGCGGGCGCTCGGTCCCCGTCCGGTCGATCCCGAGGAGCACCAGCTGTGGGTCGGCGCGGCACGCGCCATCGACGCCTACCGGGACCGGTGGGGGCTGAGCCGCTCCCCGGAGTCGCTCGGCAACCCCGCCTCACCGGAGCTGGCACTTATGCCGACGGCCCGACTCGCCGACTTCGTCCGCACGACGCGGCACCTCGACGCCGTGCGGACGCGGCTCGGGCACCGCGAGCCCGTCGGGGTGGAGCTCGGCCTGGAACGCTGACTCAGCGCTAGAGGCCACGTGCCTCGGTGCGGCTGCGGGTCCGCACGGGCGGCAACAGCTCGCGCCAGGGAGAGTGATCGTGCGACGGCGTCAGCACGACCTCCTCGACCTCCTTGTGCGGGCCGAGAACCAGCGCGCGCCCCGCAGTGCCGTGCGCGACGGCGTCGACCGGAAGGCGGGCCTGGCGGGCGGAGCCGATCGACGTCGAGGGTCGGATGCGGCCCCAGCGGCCGACCGTCCGGCTGATCGTCGTGGCGGTCATGTCGCGGTCACCGGCGAGTGCGCTGATGTCCCGCAGCGTGGCGGTGTCGCCGATGCCGCGCAAGACGACCGTCGTGCCGAAGAGTGAGAGGAACCCGTCGGCCGCGCTGCCCCAGCGCCCCCTGGCCTGCGAAAGGTCCTGCAGGCAGGCCAGGACCAGGAGTCCCTGCCCTGCGCCCTCACTGACCATGGCGGGGAGGTCGGGGATGGGGGCGATGTTCGCGACCTCGTCGAGCGCCAGGAGGGTCGGAGGGCCGCTGTGCCCGGCGCGGGCGCGGGCGTAGGTCGCGTCGCGCACGTCTCCCACGACCGCCACGACGAGCGGTGCGAACTGCCGCTGACGGCGCCCCGTCGAGCACACGTAGAGAGTGTTCGGCCCGCTGCAGAACTCATCGAGATTGAGAGGCGGCGTGCGCGTCGACGCCAGGGCGCCCTCGGTGCGATAGGCGGCGAGCACACCCGATGCGGTGGACCAGATGCCGGACTGCTCCCGGGAGTCGGTGGCGACGATGCCGGCCAGCAGATCGGTCGCAGTCACCTCCTCCCGGGCGCGGGAAGCGAGGATCTCGAGGGCTGGAGCACCGTTGTGGCGATCGATCCAACGGAGCACGTCCTCCATGTGGAGGCCCTCCAGAGCGGCGGCATGGAGCAAGGCCGAGAGCAGCGCGCCGGCGCGCTCGGTCCAGTGATCAGCTCCGCCCCGGAGCCCGTTCAGCCGGCTGGCACCGACCATCGCGTCGGCTGTGACGATCGCCGCGTCCCAATTCGATGCGGACGTCAACGGGGACCAACCCACGCGTTCGACCGCATGCGGGCAGTCGACCTCGCCACTGGGGTCGTAGAGGAACGCCCAACCGCCGCAGCAGCGCGACGGTGCGGTGGCCCACATGACGTCGGGCTTGGTCGACGTCGAGACGACGGGCCCGTCCGACAGCAAAATATTGGGTATGACCAGGGACGATGTCTTGCCTGATCGCGGCGGACCCAGCACCAGCGTCGAGCGCTGCGAACCGGCCCACGTCCACCCGTTTGAACCGCTCCCAACATAGATGCTGTGGTCTGCCAAACGGTGGACCTCACGGAGTGCAGTTGTCGAAATCAGGCACGAATCAACCCTGTCGACATGCTCGTCAGCGTCGCGTTTCACGGAAGCGATGTTTGCGTTGGGGAACAGACAAATCCATAGGACATATCGCCCAATGCCACGACGACGCAACCGAGAACGAGTTGCACCACCGCAGTATGCGATCGAATTGCAGCCGCAGAACGTCGCGAATCAAAGGTCACGCGCGACGACAAAACGACAGCGCGAACAAAGGGTGCTTGACCTGAGCATGTGGATAACAGAAGAATGTGTCTACCCGAAGTGTGAGGGAGGGTTGACATGTGCTGCGACACGAAAGTGTGTGGCGCGCGAAGCGAGACTTGTCGGTTCGCATTTTGCGCGTCCGCAGTCGTGTCGCACACCGTCGATTCGACGTCGCAGATCGGGCGATCCAGGCCGGTAGGGCGTGATGCGGTGGTGTCGATGACACCGCCGCAGACACGTTGTCCGGCGCAAATGAAAGTGAAACCGGTGCGGCAGTGCGCACGGCGTGGGGCGTCGGCCCCTGGCGTGGCGCAGGCTTCACCTCTATTCAGTGACCATGCTCCTAGGGAGGTGCACCTGTGGCAGTAGCCGCAAAAAGAAGGGCCCCGGCCAGAAAGGCCGCGAAAAAGCGGGCCCCCGCAAAGAAGGCAGTCAAGCGCGCCACGGCCAAGAAGGCCGTCAAGCGGGCTCCGGCTCGGAAGTCCGTGAAGCGGGCCCCGGCGCGCAAGGCGACCAAGAAGCGGGCTCCGGCTCGCAAGGCGACCAAGAAGCGGGCTCCGGCTCGCAAGGCGACCAAGAAGCGGGCTCCGGCCAAGAAGGCCGCCAAGCGGGCTCCGGCTCGCAAGGCGACCAAGAGGCGGGCTCCGGCCAAGAAGGCCGCGCGTCGTGCGCCTGCCCGCAAGGCGGCTCGTCTGCGCTAAGCGCTGCGTTGCGAACCGAACGTGTGAGACCGGGGGCCTTCGGGCCCCCGGCTCGGCGTTCTGGCTCCGTTACGGTTGCGCCCCGAGCTCCATGACGTCGGCCGGCCAATCGACGTCATAGGCCAGGTCCGGGTCCCGCAGCACCCGGACGGGAAGGCCCAGCCGCGTCGCCTCGGCCCGGTGGGCTCGGAAGGAGCCGGGACCGTAGGCAAAGTGGAAGTCGAACCCGATCGGCAGCCGCAGCACGTTGGTGCCGTCGTCGCGCCGGT
>Ga0116215_1001559_pt1 | contig 15131 bp, 9 predicted proteins | sample Sb_taG_7_FD_89698 | JGI IMG/M metagenome (GOLD analysis project Ga0116215, IMG submission 89698) | Peat soil microbial communities from Weissenstadt, Germany - Sb_50d_2_FS metaG | ecosystem: Environmental > Terrestrial > Soil > Wetlands > Peat | place: Germany: Weissenstadt | collected 2010-09-21 | reverse complement strand
TCTGGGTTTCGTGTTCTCGTAGAGGTGATGTGCGAGCAGCATCGCGCGCTGCGGGTGTCCGTCCGCGGTCAGCAATAGCGGCTCGAGTGCCTCGCCGGGGTCGCGGCCGCCGCTTTCGAACCGAGATCCAATGTAGTCGGCCAGGTCCTCGGCCCCCAGTCGTGGAAGATCCACAGGCTTGGCCTGCGCAAAGAATGCGTGGCGCCTATCTGAAAACAGGTCGCGCATCAGACCCGGGTGGGATCCCGAGAAGACGTAGGCGGCAGCATTACCGTGCTGCTCGAGCTCAGAGCGGATTGCCCCGGCCAGGTGGTCGCCGACCCGCACGACGTCCTGGAACTCGTCGAACGCGATCGCGCATTGGCGTCCGTGACGTTCCTGCAACCGACGCGGCAGAGCGAGCCGGTCGAGCAGATCGGGCACATGCGTCTCGGGTGCAATCTCGACCCCGATCCCGGCAGGCGCTGCTCGTACACGTGGCCGCAGCGTCGATACGACGCCGGCGAACCAGCGCTTGAGTGTGCCGTCGAGCTGCTCGCGGTAGGCCCGCTCGATGCGCTCGGCGACGTCGGCCGCCGTCAGCACGCCGAGGAAGTTCACGTAAATCGGCACGAAGCCGTCCTTGTCCGCGGCTGCGAGCACGGCCTTGAGCAGCGAGGTCTTGCCGTACCGGCGCGGTCCCTCGAGACGGCTGTTGCGGGTCTCGCCGATGCGATCGCGCAGCAGCGCCAACTCAGCCGCTCGATCGGCGAGTGTCTCGGGTGGTTCGAGCGGATCCTCGTAGATGAATGGACTCGTCATTGGTGCCATAACATAGCACCATTTGGTGCCATACTATGGCACCATGGGGTGCGCTACGTGGCACCGCCAGCCTGATCTCAGAACCGCGGCGCGTAAGACCCGAACACGTCGCGCATCGCCGCGCACACCTCGCCCAGCGAGCAGCGGTCCTTCAGCGCCTGGCGGATCGCCGGCAGCAGGTTCTCCGAGCCGCGCGCCACCTCGCGCACTTCCTCCAAGCGGCGCTGCACCAGCTGCTGGTCGCGCTGCGCCTTGAACTTGGCCAGGCGCTCGACCTGTTCGCTCTCGGACTCCGGGTCGACGCGCAGCAGGTCCGGTACCTCGAGGTCCTCCTCCTGAAAGGCGTTCACGCCCACCACAACGTCCTGGCCGATGCGGTAGCGCTCCTGGTATCCCCACGCGGACTCGTCGATCTCGCCGGTGATGAACTCAATCGCGTTCACCGAGCCGCCCAGTGCGTCCACCTTGCCGATCAGCTCGTTCGCGCGCGCTTCGATCTCGTCGGTCAGCGCCTCCACGAAGTACGAGCCCGCGAACGGGTCCACCGTGTCCGCCGCGCCCGACTCCTGCGCGAGGATCTGCTGCGTGCGCACCGCGATTTTCGCCGCGCGCTCGCTCGGCAGCGCCAGCGCCTCGTCGAAGCCGTTCGTGTGCAGCGACTGCGTGCCGCCGCACACCGCCGCGAAGCCCTGCAGCGCCACGCGCACGATGTTGTTCTCCGGCTGCTGCGCCGTCAGCGTCACGCCGCCCGTCTGCGTGTGAAAGCGCAGCATCGTCGCCTTCGGGTTGCTCGCGCCGAAGCGCTCGCGCATGATGTGCGCCCACATGCGCCGCGCCGCGCGGAACTTGGCGACCTCCTGGAAGACGTTGTTGTGGCCGTTGAAGAAGAACGCCAGACGCGGCGCGAACTCGTCCACGTTTAGGCCCGCGTCGATCGCCGCCTGCACGTACGCGATACCAGAGGAGAGCGTGAACGCGACCTCCTGCACGGCCGAGCAGCCCTTCTCGCGAAAGTGATAGCCGGAGATCGAGATCGTGTTCCAGCGCGGCACGCGCTCGTGGCAGTACTGGAACAGGTCCGTCGTCAGGCGCATCGTCGGCACCGGCGGGTAGATGTAGTTCCCGCGCGCGATGTACTCCTTGAGCACGTCGTTCTGCGTCGTGCCGCGTAGCTGCTCGCTCGGCACGCCCTGCTCCTCGCCCACCAGCTCATACAGCAGCAGCAGGCACGCGGCAGGGGCGTTGATGGTCATCGACGTCGACACCTGGTCGAGGGGGATGCCGTCGAAGGCCGTGCGCATGTCCTCGATCGTGTCGATCGCCACGCCCGTGCGGCCCACCTCGCCTTCACAGCGCGGATTGTCCGAGTCAAGGCCCAGCTGCGTCGGCAGGTCGAACGCCATCGACAGCCCGGTCGTGCCCTTCGACAGCAGGTAGCGATAGCGAACGTTTGACTCCTTCGCGGACGCGTAGCCCGCGTACTGGCGCATCGTCCACGTCTGCTTGCGGTACATCTCGCGGTGCACGCCGCGCGTGTACGGGAACTCGCCCGGCTCGCCGAGGTCGAGATCGCCGGGTAGGTCGGACTCCGTGTACAGCTCGGCGATCTCGATGCCCGAGTCGGTGAAGCGCCGCGGATCGTCCGGTCCGACGATCGGCGCGACCGTCGGGTGTTCCTCCCTCGTGGCCATGCCCAAAGAATAGTCGCGCGGCGTTCCAGGTCAGCCTCGGCGCTCGGGCGCCCCGGCCAGCTTGCACGTCCGGCGAATCACTAAGCTTCCGCGGCAATGGCCACCTGCCTGGTCACCGGCGGCGCCGGCTTCCTCGGATCCCACCTCTGCGACGAGCTGCTCGCACGCGGACACCGCGTGATCTGCGTCGACAACTTCGAGACCGGATCGCTCAACAACATCGAGCACATCCGCGACCCCGACCGCTTCCTGCACGTCGGCGCGGACATCGTCGAGCCGTACTTCATCGACGAGCCCATCGACTTCGTCTACCACCTCGCCTCGCCCGCCTCGCCGATCGACTACCTGCGCCTGCCGCTGCACACGCTCAAGGTCGGCTCCTACGGCACCCACCACACGCTCGGGCTCGCCAAGGCCAAGCGTGCGCGCTTTTTGATCTCCTCCACCAGCGAGGTCTACGGCGACCCGCTCGAGCACCCGCAGGCCGAGACCTACTGGGGCCACGTCAACCCGATCGGCCCGCGCGGGGTCTACGACGAGGCCAAGCGCTACGCGGAGGCGCTCACGATGGCCTACCACCGCCAGCAGGGGGTCGACACGGCGATCATGAGGATCTTCAACTCGATCCTCGCCGATGAGCAGGTGCTCTACGACGACGGGACCGAACTTCGGCGAGAACCGGTCGAGCAGGCGGCGGCGCGCCTGATGCCATACGCGTTCGCGGCCGGCTACGCGCCACGGCGGCTGCCCACCGGTGCCGGCTCCACCGCGACCGCGTTGCGGCCCGCGTTGGAATACCCGCTGCATGGCCACACCGTGCCCGCATTTGGCCCGGGTGGACACCAGCTCGCCGCCCCCGCCACGCATCTGATCGCCCACCCGACCGAGGCGCGCTGCTTCGAGGTGCGCACGCGGTATGGGCGCTCCGTCAAGGTGACCGGAGACCACTCGATCTTCGTCCGCGGCGCCGACGGCGAACCCGAGCCATGCCCCGTGGAGCAGCTCGAGGTCGGGGACAAGATCGCGATCGCCCGACGCATCGAGGTGCCCGAGCGAGATCGGCGCGAGGTCAGCATGCTCGACGTGTGGCGGCACGCGGAGGCGGACCAGTGGAACCTCACCGTCGAAGCCGAGGGCCTGGGCGAGCGCGTATGGGCACAGCGACATGAGCTGTTCGGCATCCTCGTCTCGCAACGTCGCAACCCGGGTCCGCACTGGCGCAACGGCGCCTGGACGAAGCTCATCCGGATGCGCCGGAGCGATCGCGTGCCGCTGCCGGTGCTGCGATGCGTGGTGGATGCGCTGCCGCCCGGCGCTCGCGTGCGTGCTCACAATGGACGCCGCGGGGGCGCCCTGCCCGCAAAGGTCGAGATCACCGACGCATTGCTGTGGCTGCTGGGGCTGTGGGTGGCGGAGGGATCGCGGTATGAGGGTCGCAAGGGAGGCTTCCTCACGATCTCATGTGAGGAGTCGGTGCTGGCTCGCGCCACGGAGATCATCGAGCGTGAGCTCGAACTGCATGTCGTGCATGCGCCGGCGAGCCCTGCTCGCGCCGCGTCGATCTTCATCCACTCGAAGCTGCTTCTGCGGCTGATGGACCATCTTGGCTTCGAGGGCAACCGCAAGCGCATCCCCGGCTGGATCTTGGGCATGCCGCTAAACCGGCTGAAGTGGTTCCTCGAGGGTTACCGTGAGGGGGACGGCGTGCACTCGGGTGTTCTGTTCGGACGTGATCATTTGTTCGCAACCGTTCACGATGAGCTCAAGGACGATCTCATCGTCGCATTCGCTCGCTTTGGGCTCTTGCCATCGGTGAGACGTGGAATGACGAGGTTTCGAAAGAAGACGGGCGATCGTCGGTATCCGTATTGGTCGCTTTCGATGTCGAACGTGCGCCCGTGGAGCCCTTTGGACTGGGACAAAGGAGTAGTCCAGTCGTTGCGAGCGCGTGTCACCGGCGATCTCGTTTGGGCTGCGATCCGCGAGATCAATGAGATCCCCGCCACCGAACTTGTCTACGACTTCTCCGTCCCCGGACACGAAAACTTCTGGGCCGGCACCGGCGTTGCCTGCCACAATACCTTTGGCGCCAGAATGCGCCCCCACGACGGCCGCGCGATCCCAACGTTCCTGCGCCAGGCGCTCGCCAATCGCCCTATCACCGTGTTCGGCGACGGCAGCCAGACGCGCTCGTTCTGCTACGTCAGCGACCTGATCAGAGGCATGATCGCGCTCGCCGAGTCCGGGCACCACAATCCCGTCAACATCGGCAACCCCGACGAGTTCACGCTGCTCGAGCTCGCGGAGACCGTCAAGGAGCTCACCGGCTCGAGCGCCGAGATCGTGTTCGAGGCGCTGCCCGTCGACGATCCCAAGCAGCGCCGGCCCGACATCACGCTCGCGCGCGAGCTGCTGGGCTGGGCGCCGGAGGTCGCGCTGCGCGACGGCCTGCAGCGCACGATCGAGACCTCGGGCGTCGATCTGCTCATCGGCGGCGGCTCCAAACTGAGCTGACAGCTCGCTTGCGCGGCGTTGCCAACAGGCCCCGCAACCGCTCCATCTGCGAGTGTGCGGTGTTGTGAGCAGCGACATGGGATCAACCTCCACGCCGCACGGTCCCTCCGCTCGCGCTCGCACGACCGCCGCCTCCGCCCGCCCGCCCGCCGCCCCCGCCGTGCCCACCGGCGCCGCCGCGGCATGGCGCGTCGAGCGCTCCGACCAGGACATCCGCCGCAAGCGTCCGCCCGCGCTGTCGCTGCTGATGCGCAAGTCCACCGCGCGTCGCTTCGCGAGCGTCATCTCGCTGCTCGCGCTCGACTTCGCCGGCGTGGGACTCGCGATCTTCACCGCGCTCGTGCTCAAGGAAGCGGTGCGCGGCCCCGTGCGAGCGGGCGACGCGCTCGCCACCACCGAACGCTTCCTGCCCTTCGCCTACCTGCTCACCGCGCTGCTGTTCGCGCGCTCCGGGCTCTACGCCGAGCGCGCCCAGCGCCCCGGGCTCTCGCGCATCGTCGGATCGCTCTACCAGGTGGCCTTCGTCGCCGCCATCTTCGCGCTCGTCAACGGCGAACACTTCTCCAGCTACTACATCTTCTGGAGCACGCCCGCGTTCGCCAGCGTCTACGTCGCCTCCACGCGCGTCGTGTACGAGCGGCTCACCGGCTATCTGCTGCGCGCCGCCGGCTACCAGCGCCGAGCCGTGCTCGTCGGCCGCGGCAAGCACATCACCGACGTCGCCCACGCTCTCAGCGACGCTCAACACTCACCCATCCAAATAGTCGGCTTTCTCGCGCCCAGCTCGCTCCCCGCCGACGGATTGCGTCAGCTGGGCTCGCTCGGCGACCTCGAGGAGGTGCTCTCCGGCGCGCGCGTCGACGAGGTGATCATCGCCGATCCCGAGTTCCCCCAGGACGACGCCGTCGAGCTCGTCGACCAGTGCCATCGCCACGGCGTCAAGGTCAGGCTCGCGCCCTCCACGATGGAGATCCTGATCCATCGCGCAGAGTTCGTGCCCGGGCAGTCGGTGCCGCTGTTCGAGCTCGGCCCACCCGTCTTCGAGGGTGTCGACTTCGCGCTCAAGCGCACGTTCGACATCGTCGGCGCGACCCTGCTGCTGGTGCTGCTCAGCCCGATGCTGCTCGCGATCACGCTCGCCGTGCGCCTCAGCTCGCGCGGGCCGATCCTGTTCCGCTCCATGCGCCGCGGAATCGGCCAGAGCCCGTTCGCGTGCCTGAAGTTCCGCACCATGCACACCCACGCCGAGGAGCGTCAAGCCGAGCTCGAAGAGCTCAACGAGGCCACCGGCGCGCTGTTCAAGATCCGCGAGGACCCCCGCCTGACGCCCGTCGGCAGGTTCCTGCGGCGCTTCTCGCTCGACGAGCTGCCGCAGTTGGTCAACGTCCTGCGCGGGGACATGTCGCTCGTCGGCCCGCGCCCGCTGCCCGAGCGCGACTACGAGATGCTCGAGGACTGGCACCGCAAGCGCTATCTCGTGCTCCCCGGCATCACCGGCCTGTGGCAGGTCTCAGGCCGCTCCGAGCTCGACTTCGACGAGCTCGTCAACCTCGACTTCATCTACCTCGAGAACTGGTCGCTCGCGCTCGACCTCACGATCCTGCTGAAGACCATCCCCGCCGTGTTCTCACGGCGCGGGGCTTACTGAGGTCGAAGCCACCCGCTGCCGGGAGGCGCCCAGGCGGGCGCCGCGGGGTCTACTGAGCGCCCGCCGGGCGACGCCGATGCGCGCGCACCGTGGCGCGCGGCTGCGCTGCCGCCGCTGCCGCCTGCGCGTACACCTCCCAAGTGCAGCGCGCCGCGTCCTGCCAGCTCCAGCGCGGCGGCGCCGGGGCGGGGCGGCGCGCGGCCTGGGCGGCTTCGATCAAGCCCGACATGTCGCCCGGCGCCACGAACGTCGCGCGCTCGCCCAGCACCTCGCGCAGCGCCGGCGAGTCGCACGCCACCACCGGCGTGCCGCACGCCAGCGCCTCGACCGCCGGCAGGCCAAAGCCCTCGTCCTTGGAGCTCAGCATCAACGCGTGCGCGCCGCTGTAGATCGCCGCCAGCTGCTCGTCGCCGACGTGGCCGGTGAGGATCACGTTGGGCAGCTCGTGCGCCCACGGGCGCGTGCAGCCAACCAGCACCAGCGGCATATCGCGCGCGGCCGCCGCGAGCTTGGCCACGTGCTTGCTCGGGTCCGGGTGCTGCAGGCAGCCGACCCACACGAGGAAGCGCTCCGGCAGACCAAAGCGCGCCCTCACCGCGGCGATGTCCCGCGGCGCGCGCTGGTACATCGTCGCGTCAGCCGCCTCTCCGATCACCGCCACCTGCTCGCGCTCGAGCTTCATGTGCACGATCGCGTCGCGCGCCACCGCCTCCGTCGGCACGATCACGCGCATGGCGCGCTGGACCGCCAGGTGGCGCAGCCGCAGGCGCAGGCCGGTACGCAGATGCTCGCTGCGGCGCTTCAGCACCGCGAGGTCGTGGATCGTCACGACCATCGGACATGGGCAGTGCAGCATCGCGCCATCCATCCACGGCGAGTGGAACACGTCCGCACCGCGCGAGCGGGCCAGCGCCGCCGGGCGGTCCGCCTCCACGATCTCGTCGTTGGCGGCGATCGTCTCGCGCAGGGCCGCCAGCAGGCACCGCGAGTAGCGTCCGACGCCGTCCGGATCAGACACGGGGCGGCTGTCGAACGCGACCCTCACCTCGTGTCGCGCTCGGCCCGATCGCCTGCAAGCTCCATCGCGAGAACACTAATCGCTTTGCAAGTCATTGGGTAGATATGACAGCCTCGCTGCATGTACCACGACGAGATCTGGCAGGCAGTGCCCGAAGGGCTCGAGCCGTCACGCTTCGCCGTGCGTAGGCGCTTCCTGCTGGAGCACGTGAACGCCGGTGAGCGCGTGCTCGACCTCGGCTGCGGCGAGGGGCGCTTCGCGGCCGAGCTGTCCACGGCCGGGGCGCGAGTGGTCGCGGCCGACGTCGCCCAAGAGCCTCTGCGGCGCGCGCGAGCGCGCTACCCGGAGCTCGACCTACGGCCGATCCCCACCGAAGGCTCCTGGGAGCTCGAGGACTCGAGCTTCGACGTCGTGTGGGCGGGCGAGGTGATCGAGCACGTGCTCGACACCGCCGCCTGGCTGTCCGAGGTGCGCCGCGTGCTGCGCTCAGGCGGCAGCCTGCTGTTGAGCACGCCCGCTCATTCGCCGCTCACGCTCACGCGCCTCGCGTTCTCGCGGCGCGCGTTCGCACGCCACTTCGACCCGCTCGCCGATCACCTGCGCTTCTACAGCCGCCACACGCTCGCGCGGCTGCTCAGCGAGTTCGGCTTCGAGCGTGTCGACGTGCGTTCTGCAGGAGGCCTTCCAGGAGCCCGCCCGCTCCTGCTCGCGCGGGCGATCCGCTCCCGCTTCTGAGCGGCGGTCTCCGCACAGGGGCAGTGCGCGGCACGGGCGTCCGCGGCGAGGTCGTGGCCGGCGAGGTCGTGGCCGGCGAAGCTGAGGCCGTCACGGCCTGTAACGCCTGGATGTACTGGTTGTGGATTTCGATCGCTTCGCGCTTGCCGGCGGCGATCGCTTCCGCGGAGATCGACTCGGGGTTCAGGTAGATGGCCGCCTGCAGCTCCTGCATCGCGGCGCGCGGGCGCTGCGGGATGCTCGCCAGGTCATAGCGCCCCAGCGCCAGCCACGTCAGCGGGTTGGAGGGCTGCAGGCGCACCGCCCGCTCGAGCGTCGCGCGCGCCAGCGCGGGCTCGCCGGCGACCTGCTGGACGCTCGCGAGCGTGAACAGCGCTTCGACCGACAGCGGGTCGCGCGCGACCGCGCTTTCCGCGGCGGCGCTGGCCGCGCGCGTGTCGTGCGCTTCCAGCAGGGCGTCCGCCTGCTGGCGGGCCTCTTCCGAGCGCTGCGGCTGCCACTGCGACCATGCCGCGAGCAAAGCCGCGACGATCGCCGCGCCGGCCAGCGCGATGCGCACAGAGGCCGGGCGCGAGATCGCGCCCGGGCGCATTCCGTCCTGGGCCTGCGGGGGCGCTGGCCCGCCCTGTGTCGCCGACGGGCAGCGCTCTGGGCTCAGCGGCCCCCGCCCGGCTAGCCAGCCGGCGCACAGCAAGGCCACGCAGGCGTCGCCGGGGACGTACCAGGTCCAGTCGATCAGCGAGTGCGCGCCAAAGACGACCACCAGGCAGAGCATGCTCAGCATGCCGATCCGCTCCGGTGGGTAGCCACCGAGCGGAGATCGGCAAGCACGCCGCGCGGCGAGCACCCAGGCGAGCGCCAGCGCGAGCGCCAGCAGCAGGCCGACCAGGCCGAGGTCGGCGAGCGTCTGCACGAGGAAGCCGTGCGCGTGGCGGACTTCCAGCGTCTGCGTTTCATAGCGCTGGTGAGCCGTCCAATAGCCTTCCGCGCCGGCGCCGACCAGCGGATGGGCTTTGAACACCTGCAGCGCCTCCTTCCAGTAGCGCGCACGCACGCTCGCCACCGCGGTCAGGCGTCCCGGCGTGTTCGGCGGCGTTTTCGCGTTCGGGTCGGTGAGCGCGTTGATCGCGTGCGACACGGTCCCCGTCAAGCCGCGATGGCTGTGGGCGAGCGCCCCCGTGAAAGCCAGCAGCACGAGCACGATCGCCGCCAGCAGCGCCGCTCCGGCGCGACGACGCGCGAGCAGCGACGGCGCGCGGCGACCAGTGAGGAAGCCGACCGCGATCCCGAGCAGCGTCAGTGCGAGCAGCATCGCCACCGTCAGCGCGCCCAGCTGATGACCGGCGCTCGTGCGCGCGGCGAGCCCCACGTGTTCCGCGCTCAGCGCATGCCTGGAGAAGTCCCATCCCGCCACCGCTCCCGCGCCTACCGCGCCCGCGATCAGCAGCGCCGCCGCGCGCAGGCGCAGGGGCACCAGGCAGAGCCACAGCGCCACGCCGATCATCATCGCCACCAGGGCCCCGCGCGAGTAGGCGAGCACGAGCGTCAGCAGCATCAATGCCATCGCCGGATAGGCCAGCGCGCGCGCCAGCGCGTGGCCGGTGCGGCGTGCGCCGAGCCACAGACAGCCGATCGCGCCCATCGCGGCCGTCAGCCCGACCGCGTTCCAATAGCCGTACGGTTCGCTCAGGCGCGCGAACGTGTCAGACGGGGCGAGGCTGCCGGGGAAGATCTTCGTCGCCAGCGCGTAGCCGCATACGACCGCCGCCGCCGCGGTCAACCCGCCGAGCACCGCCGGCCAGCGCGTCGGAGCGACGCGCACGAGCGCGACACCCGCTGTGAGCACGCCGCTGTAGGCGAGCAGCCGACCCGAGTCCTGCCAGCTGTGGTCGGGCTGCACCGACCATACGATCGAGAGCGCCGTCAGGGCGGTGAACGCGAGCAGCAGGCCGGCGGGCCACAGCCCGTAGGCGCGTGTGCCGGCAGGTGCGAGCAGCGCCGCGCCAGCCACCAGCAGCCCAGACCCCAACGTCAGGGCCATCTCCGTATTGGTCATCGATTTGAGGTTCAGGCCACCCTTGGCGTAGAACGCGATCAGACAGAAGATCCCGACGATCAGCAGGCCGGTCAGCCACAGCCCTCCACGCGCTCCCGTGCTCAGGAGCGTCGGTGCGCGCCGTCGCGGTCGCTCTGGCGATGGCGAGGACGGCGATCCCGGTGGCGCCCCCACGACGAGCGCCGGCGGGCGCTCAGCGGGCGCGGCGGGCACGGACACGGTTGCGCAGTGTGCCCGCCACGAGCGTCAGCAGGCAGGCGAGCAGGAATGCAAGCGTCGCCAGCAGGGGGGTTGGCAGCGAGCTGAGCGCGGACGCCACATCGACGTGCACGACGCCCGGGTGGATCAGGCCTCCGGACAGCTTCACCGCTTCCGGGCGCGCGCGCACGGCGTGCGTGATCGCGCGCTGCTCAGCCGGCGTGGCGGCGATCGCGACGGGGGGCGCGGCGCTCGGCCCCGCAAGGCCCGCGCCACCGCGCCCGCCGGCAGCAGCCGCGCGCTCGGCCTGGCGGATCTGCGACGAGCAGTCGCTGTACTCTTCCGTGTCCGCTTCCAGCTCTTCCAGCGCCTTCTTGTAGTCGCTCTGGCTGAACCCGCTGAGCGATTCGTAGTGCGTGCAGCGCAGGATGATCGTTTCGCCGATGTCCGCCCGCGCCGGGGCGACGAGCGCCAGCGCCGCCGCCAACACCAGCATGGCGAGCGCCACACGCCGGGCGACCCAAATCGGTCGGCTCTCGAGAGGGGCGATTCTCATAGGCTGACCGCGCAACGCTAGCAATGGACGCGGGAGACACCGAGGCTGGACAGCGCCCGCGAGAATCCCCGCGCCCAGGCATCGTGGCTGAAGGCGAGCACGTCGGCGCGGCCGGCGCTGCCCATCCGCTCTCGCAGCGCACCATCCTCGGCGAGGCGCGTGATCGCCGCGGCGAGCGCGCGGCTGTCGCCGGCGGGAACGATCAGGCCATTCGCGTCATCGCGCACGAGGCCGCCGGCGGCGGCTCCGACGGCGTCGGTGGCGATCACTGCGAGTCCCTGGTTCATGGCCTCGTTGACAACCAACCCCCACGGCTCGCGAAAGGTGCGGGTCGGCACGGAGGGCACGACCAGCACCTGGCAGGCCGCGTACACGTCGCGCAGCTGCGCCGGCGCGAGCTTGCCCAGGCACACGATCGACGAGTCGAGCGCCTGCTCGTGTGCGCCCAGCAGCTCCGAGCCGGGGTCGATCCCCGCGAGCACCAGTGCCGCGGCCGGCCGGGCCAGGCCAGCAGCGTGCCAGGCCGCGACCAGCACGGGCACACCCTTCCCCGCGACCGCCCGGCCGACGAACAGGAACCTCGTGGCGACCTCCCGTGGCCAGGCGGCCTCGCGCGGCGGCGAAAGCGCCGGCGCGCGCCAGAAGTCGTTGTCGACCGACTGCGGCGCGACGTGCACGTTGCGTGCGCCGCGCGCGGCCACGTAGGCGCTCACGTGCGGGCCGTATGTGACCACCGCGTCCGCCGAGCGGTACAGACGCCGCAGCGGCAGGTAGCTGAAGACGTGCGCCGTGCTGACGGGGTGCGCCCACAGCGACGCCCACAACAGCAGCGGCACGCGCGCTCGGCGAGCCCCCGCCCACGTGGTCAGCGGCGCGACGCGCCCGCCGGTGGGGCAGACGACGGCGCGATAGGCGCCGCTGGCGGCCAGCGAGTACAACTCGCGCTGGCGCACATGGCGGTGCGGGAACGGCAGCTCGGCGGCGTGGTCGGGACCACCGTGCTGATAGCGCCCGCCGAAAAGCGCGAACTCCACGTCCTCACGCTCGTGCAGACGCGCGAACGCTCCCACGCGGTAGGACGGAGCGTGACCGGTGACGAACAGGACCGGCTTCACGCCACGCGAACCCCTCATCGACATCTGCTGCTCACGCAAGCACGTGCCGGTAGGCGGCCAGCGTCTGCTGCCCGCAGCGCTCCCAGGTGAAGTTCGCCGCGACAGTCGCGCGCGCGCGCTGAGCGACCTCGCGCAGGCGCCGCGGGTCGGACAGGAGCTCATCGATACGCTGCGAGAGGCGCTCGATATCCCCGGGGGGCACGAGCACGAAGCCGTCGCCGGCGGCTGCGATCTCCTCCGGCCCCGGCTCCCCCCGGCAGCCGATCGCTGGCACCCCCGCGGCCATCGCCTCGATGTAGGCGACGCCGAAGGCCTCCTCGGTGGAAGGCATCACGAACAGCGTGCAGCGGCGTGCCCGCGCGATCGCCTGCTCGGGCGCCAGCTGCCCGTGGAAGTCGACCCGCTCGGCGACCCCCAGTCGCGTCGCGAGCTTTTCCAGCGCGACCCGCTCGGGGCCTTCCCCGATGACCGCGTAGCGCAGGGTCGGGTGGCGCGGCGTGAGCACGGCGAGCGCGCGCAGGACATCGGCGTGGCGCTTGCGCGCGACCAGGTGGGCGACGGTGACCAGCGACGGAGCTCCCGCTCGCTCCTGTGTCCGTTCGTGCGCCTGACCCTCGCGGCGCTGGTGCGGGGCGGAGGCGAGCTCGGTCCCCAGGTGCACCACGCGTGTCTCGCCCGCGCCGTGGGCGCGCGCGAGCTCGGCGATCCCTTGACTGTTGGCGAGCACCAGCGTGGCGGCGCCGAGGGCGCGAGCGACGGCCCGCGCGCCGCTCGCATCGCGCATGGCGGTGTAGAGCACGTCACCGCCGTGCACGGAGATGATGATGGGGCGAGCCAGGCCCGCCCGCCGGACCGCGTCGCCGGCGGGCACCGCGTTGTGGGCGTGCACGAGATCGAACTGGAAGGAGCGGGCGAGCCGGCGCAGGGCGAGGCCGAGCGGGGGCGCGGCCCACGCTCCCCAGGCGTGGTACGAGCGCTCGCGCGGGGGCGACACATAGGGGACGTAGGTCACGGGCAGCCCGTCGCGGATCTGCGTGCGCGGCTCGCGCACACGCTCCGCGAGTGCGCCCAACGCCGAGCCCGGGCCGGCGGAGAGGGAGGCGCGAGGTGGCACGAGACGGTGCAGGACGAGGACGCGCACCTCCGCACCCGCATCGCGTGCGGCGAGCGCCTGGCGATGGGCCCAGATGCCGAGCACGGGATCGCGACGGCTCGGGTAGAACTCCGACACCACCGCCACCCGCGGCCGCGCGCCGGTGGTCTGCTCGACCCTCGCGCGCGCGTCGCTCACCAGCCGCGGTGGGTCGTGAGCGTGCGCCCGAGATCCCGGGCGCTCAGATAGGGGCGCTCGGCGAGGAACGAGCGCGCCTCGGCGATCGCGTCCTCGCGCCGGTAGCCGGCGGCCGCGGGAGCTGCGCGGTGGCCGATCGCGACCGCGTCGAGGATGCCGCAACGCCACCCGTGCTCGCGCGCGAGCGCCGCCCAGTGGGCGTCCAGGCCCCAGCCCATGCGCAGGTCGGGAAACGGCAGCAGCACCGGGAACGTGGCGGCGGCGAAGGCGGTCACCGGACCGATCTCCACGAAGCACGTCTCGCGCACGATGCTCCGCGCCCGCCGGCGGGTGACCGGCCAGGCGGCGTGCGAGTTCAGGCGGTGGGCCGGTTGCGCGAGCGAGAGCGAGAAGCGCTCGCACAGGAACAGGAAGCGGTCGAGGAAGCCATGTGGAAGCTCGATGTCGTCGTCGACGACGAGCAGCCAGTCGTGCGCGTCTATTGGAGTCCCACCCTCGCGGGCGGCGAGCAGCAGGTTGAGGTTCTCGAACCTGCCGCGTCCCCGCGGCGGGCACGTGTGCAGCTCGACCTGGTGGCGCGAGCGCAGCAGCTCCGCGCGGATCGCCTGTGCGAGCGCCCTGTGCTCGGGGCGCTCGACGCCCAACACCAGCACCCGCTGAAGCGACGGCGCGTGGCGGGCGGCGAGCGCGAGCCGCAGACGCCTGGCGCTGAGAAGCTCCCATGCGTCGATCGCCTCGTCGCTCGCCTGGCGACGCAGCGCGTCGAGGCCACCGACCGTCCCGCTGGTGCCGGACAGGAAGTCATCGCTGTCCGCGCCGCCGTGGCCAGTCGAGGCGTGCTCGCTCGCGCTCGCGGATTGGGCGGAGCCCGCCGGGTCAGCGGTGGCGATCTCGCCGGGGTGCCGGCGTTCGTGCAGCGCCCAGCGCAGCCGCCCCCAACTGTGCGCCACCATCGTCACTCCCATTGGGCAGCGGCGGCGCACGACGTGCCCCACGCAGCCGGCGAGCGTTCGCAGCTCCGCCCCGAGCGAGGGAGCCTGACCGCGCCACGCGTCGAAGCGCCGCGCGGCTGCTCCGCGGGTGCAGGCGCCGCGCGCGAGCGCGAGCAGGCGCGCGTCGGCTCCGGCGCGACGGTGCTCGACCGACGCTCCCGCGACATACAGGACGCGCGCCCCGGGCGTGCCGGCGCGCAGTCGTTCCTGCCACTCCTGCTCGTCGCCGCCGTGCTTCAACGACACGTCGAACGGTCCCACGCGCTGCAGCGCGCTGCGGCGGATCGCCATGTTGGCGCCCCACGCAAAGCGCGTGTCGGTGTCGTGCTCGCCGAGCTCTAGCGTCGTTATCGGCGGGCGGTCCGCGCCGCATCCGCGCGGATGGCGGCCTTCCAGCTTGGCTGTGATCGCGCCGGCGAACACGTCCACGTCCGGGTGCTCGCGCGCGGCTTGCAGCAGGGCGTCAAGCCATCCCGAGCTCACGCGCACGTCGTCGTCGACGAACACCACCAGCTC
>Ga0116215_1001556_pt1 | contig 15155 bp, 12 predicted proteins | sample Sb_taG_7_FD_89698 | JGI IMG/M metagenome (GOLD analysis project Ga0116215, IMG submission 89698) | Peat soil microbial communities from Weissenstadt, Germany - Sb_50d_2_FS metaG | ecosystem: Environmental > Terrestrial > Soil > Wetlands > Peat | place: Germany: Weissenstadt | collected 2010-09-21 | reverse complement strand
CTCTGGACCGCCCTCCTCCTGGCCGCGTCCGCGGCGTGCTGGTGGCTCTGGGCCCGCTGGGGGCTCCTGCGCACCTGGATCGTCGGCGCGCCGGTGCTCCTGGCCGTGCTCTGGTTCCTGAGCGATGCCGGCCTGCGTTTGTTACCAAACGTCTACTGACCGCGCGACGTGGTGGCTGTCCCCCGGACGGAGCAGCCCAAGCCCGGGTGAGGATCGCTCAGTGGGTCCGGCGTGTCCCGCTCGGACCGACTCGGTCGCTGCCCGCCTGAACGCGAGCGTGACCGTGCTCGCCCCGGGGGATCCACTGCCACCCGGCGAGACGTCCGCACACGACGGCAGTGTCGAACCACCCCGGCTCGGTTCGCCCGTGGAGTGAGGTTGGGCATGGAGCCCACGGCTCGACGCACGGTGCCGTGGACGCCACGTGACAGCCCTTGCGGAAGTTTGGTGGCAACGACGGTATCGACACCACCAGGTTGCCGCTGGTCACGGAATGGGTGGTTCCGACCCCTGCGAGGCCTGCATGGGCGGGCGAGGCAGCCCCGGCCGGCGAACTCAGAGCACCCGCACCGAGGGTCAGGGCGAGGAGGAACGCGGCGCCTGCGATCTGTGGGGCGATGCGCCGCCCGCCATTGGACATGTTGGCAATATCGACCCGTCGAGGCTGCCCTTGAGTGATGCGTGCCCTGGAGGTTGCGCCCTCGCCGTCGAGCGCGGCGAAACGTCGCTCCGCTCGTCGAATTGTGCTGAAGCGGATGTACGCAAGTGGTCCGCTCGGACTGGTCCATGGTCGAGGCGCGGGGCCCGGAGGGCTGCCAGTGACACCCGGCACTGCGGCCCACTATTCGATGGATCCCGGTCCATCAATGCATCCCGGGCGACGTCAAGTCATCCCGTGATGGGGGCGAGTGATGAGCTGGTCTGCGTCAGGGTCGCTTCACGCAGCAGGACCCACGTCGATGGCCGCTCGAGATTGATCGACACACAGACGCACGCCCGCCACTCCTATCGGCACGACGAGGCCTGCACTGAATAGAGCCGAAAGTCACTTAGAAATCGCAAACACCACTCTTGCGGCCACGGCTTGGGTACCATCGCCCGAACGGAAGCAGCTCTCCGCAGTGCATGTCGGGCATGTGTTGGAGGAACGCGATGGTGATTCGGGACGCCTTGCCGACCGAGAGGATCGGGGTCGCCTCCTACCGCGTCATGTTCGAGCACAGCTCCGAGGGCGTCCTCTTCTCCACGCCGGACGGCCGGATCACCGCCGCCAATCCGGCCGCCGGAGCCATGCTCGGCCGGACCCCCGAGGAGATCTGCCGGCTGGGCCATACGGGCCTGTTCGACCAGGAGGACCCCCGCTGGAAGATCGCGGTCGGCGAGCGGGACCGGACCGGTTCGACTGTCAGCCTGGCGAGGTTGCGTCGGGCCGAAGGCCGGATGATCGACGTCGAGGTGACCTCCCTGCTGTTCCGCGACGCCGACGGCTCGGACCAGATCTGCAGCATCCTCCACGACATCTCGGGCCGCACCGCCATTGAGCGTGAGATAGAGGAGCTCAGCGCGCGCCTGCTCCAGCTCTCCCGCGGTGACGAACTGACCGGATTCCAGAACCGCCGTGGCCTCGTCGTCGCCGGCAACCGCCTGCTGCAGTTCGCCGATGGGCGGGCTTGCGACGTCCAGGTCCTCTTCGCGGACGTGGACAACGTGCAGGAGCTGAACGACCACCTCGGTCATCACGCCGGCGATGCCGCACTCCAGGCCGTGGCACGCGCGCTCTCGGTCGCTTTCGGGAAGAACGACGTCCTCGCCCGCATCGGGGGCACCCAGTTCCTGGTGCTTGCCCTCAACCTGCGCGAGTCCGACTGGACCGCGATCGCGCTCCGTATTCGGCACCACCTCGCCGCGCCCGGCACGACGGAGTTCATCGGCGCCGAGGTCAAGGTCTCGTTCGGATGGACGACACGGCGGGCCGGCGATCGAACGTCGCTGGAGGATCTGGTGGCCCGGTTCGACTGGGCCATGCTCGAGGCGAGGGAGGCCAGGGACGCGGCTAACGGCTCGCAGGCCCCCGCCGACCCGGTCCCTCGCCCGTTCGAACCACTCACCTGACCTACGGCACCCCTGGTGGGAGACCTCCAGGGGTGTGACCTGGGAGTTTAAAAGATGACTAGTCCGCTTTTCATTAGCAACACCAGTGGATTACCCTGCTCCCATGCAAAAGACCACCCCCCACCCCAGCGAGCCCGGTGATGCCCCGTCCCGGACCCGCCTGCCGTCCCGCCGGATCACCGCCGTCGGTGCCCTTGCACTGTCCGCCCTGGCCCTGACAGCGCTCCCCGCCGGCGCCCAGACCGGCGGCACCGTGAACCTGGTCGCCTATTCGACACCGAAGCCGGCCTACAGCGTCCTCGCCACCGACTTCGCCAAGACGAAGGCGGGGGCCGGCGTCACCGTCTCGCCCTCCTTCGGGCCGTCGGGCACCCAGGCCACGTCCGTGGTCAACGGGCTGCCGGCCGACCTCGTCAACTTCTCTCTCGAGCCCGACATGGCCAAGGTCGTCAAGGCCGGCCTGGTGTCGAGCTCGTGGGACAAGGGAAGTACCAAGGGCATGGTGACCGACTCCATCGTCTCCTTCGTGGTGCGGCCCGGCAATCCCAAGCACATCACGACCTGGGCCGACCTGGTGAAGTCGGGCGTGCAGGTCATCACCCCCAACGTGTTCAGCTCGGGCAGCGCGAAGTGGAACATCATGGCGGCCTACGGCGCCGAGATACAGCAGGGCAAGACCCCCGCACAGGCACAGCAGTACCTCTCGAAGCTGCTGCACAACGCCGTCGCCCAGCCCTCGAGCGCGAGCGCGGCACTCCAGACCTTCCTCTCGGGCCAGGGCGACGTGCTGCTCGACTACGAGGACGACGCCCTCTACGCCAAGAGCAAGGGCGAGCCGGTCGACATCATCACGCCGCCGCAGACGATCCTGATCCAGAACCCGATCGCCGTGACCAAGACCGCCAGTCCGGCCGCCAAGGCGTTCCTCGCCTACCTCCTCTCCCCCGCCGGACAGACGGTGTGGGGCCAGCAGGGCTACCGCCCGGTGCTGCCGTCGGTGGCGGCCAAGTTCAAGTTCCCCCAACCAAAGACGCTCTTCACCATCGACCACCTGGGCGGCTGGACGTCGGTCAACACCAAGTTCTTCGACCCGCAGACCGGTATCGTGGCCAAGGTCGAGCAGTCGCTCGGCGTCTCCACGGCGAGCGGATAGCAGGGCGCCGGGTAGCGGGGAGCGGCCCGTGACCGACGTGGGCGCAACCGTCGGCGACCTGGGCCTCCCAGGCGCGCCGCCCGCGCCCGCCGGAAGTCGGCCGGAGCAGAGGCGGTGGCACCGTCGCCCCCCCACGGGGCCTCACCCCGCGCTGGCCGCGGCGGGTCGGATGGCCGCCCGCATCGGTGGCCCCGCGCTCGCCGTCACCTACCTGTCGCTGCTCGTCCTGCTGCCGCTCGCCGCGCTGGCCACGAACGCGTTCAGCGGCGGCTGGGGGGCGTTCTGGCGCGCCATCACCCAGCCCGAGGCCGTCGCCGCGCTGGAGCTGACCCTCGGGATCTCCGCCGCCGTCGCCGCGGTCAATTCCGTCGCCGGCCTCGCCATCGCCTGGGTCCTGGTCCGCGACGACTTCCGGGGCAAGACCCTCGTCAGCGCGGTCATCGACCTGCCCTTCGCGCTGCCGACCATCGTGGCCGGGCTCACCCTCCTCGCCCTCTACGGACCGAACAGCCCGTTCCACGTCGACCTGGCCGGCACCCGCCTCGGCATCGGAGTCGCGCTGGCCTTCGTGACCCTGCCCTTCTGCGTCCGCAGCGTCCAACCGGTGCTGGCCGAGCTCGATGCGGAGACCGAGGAGGCCGCCTCCTCCCTCGGCGCCAGCCGGCGCCAGGTGATGGGCCGCGTCATCCTCCCGAGCCTCCTCCCGGCGGTCCTCGCCGGAGCCGGCCTCGCCTTCGCCCGGGCCGTCGGCGAGTACGGGTCGATCGTGCTCATCTCGGGCAACATCCCGTTCAAGACCGAGGTCGCCTCCTCGTGGATCTTCAGCCTGTCGCAGAGCGACGCGCTGCCGGCGGCCAGCGCGGTGTCCGTCGTGCTCGTCACCATCGCGCTGTTCGTGCTCATCGTCATCGGCTGGGCCCGCCGCCGCTTCAACGTCCCGGAGACGGTGTGAAGCGCTCCCGCTGGCGTCTGCCGCTGCGCTTCGCCGTGCTCGGGTATCTGGCGCTGCTCGTCATCCTGCCCGTGTCCACGGTGTTCTACCGGGCCTTTCAGCACGGACTCGGCACGGCATGGGACGCCATCACCTCCACCGACGCCCTCCACGCGCTGTGGCTCACGTTCCTCGTGGCCGCCATCGCGGTCCCCCTGAACACCGTCTTTGGCGTCGGCGTCTCGCTGATCCTGGCCCGCCACCGTTTCCCGGGCGCCTGGCTGCTCGATGCGCTGGTCGACATCCCGCTCGCCATCTCCCCCGTCGTCATCGGCCTGGCCCTCATCCTCGTCTACGGCCACACGGGCTGGTTCGGGTCCTGGCTCAACACCCACCACATCACCGTGATTTATGCGGTGCCGGGCATCGTGATGGCCTCGGCCGCGGTGTCCCTGCCCTACGTCGTGCGCGAGGTGCTGCCCGTGCTCCAAGAGATCGGCACCGAGCAGGAGCAGGCCGCCCGCACCCTCGGGGCGGGGCCCTTCACGGTCTTCCGCCGCATCACGCTCCCCAACATCCGGCGGGGCCTGGCCTACGGCGTGACGCTCACCACGGCCCGCGTCCTCGGCGAGTTCGGCGCCGTGGCGATCGTGTCCGGCGCCGTCGCCGGTAAGACTGAGACCTTGACCCTGTTCATCGCCGACAGCATCGACAGCCTGGACACCCAGAGCGCCTACGTGGGGGCGGTGGCCCTGTGCCTGGCTGCCCTCATCGTCCTCACCCTCCTGACGGTCACCGATCGCAAGCGGGACGACTGGCACAAGGAGGTGGCATGAGCATCCGTGTGACGTCCATCTCCAAGCGCTTCGGCGACGCCGTGGCGCTCGACGACGTGTCCCTCGAGGTCGAGTCCGGGTCCCTCACCGCGCTCCTGGGCCCCAGTGGGGGCGGCAAGTCGACACTGCTGCGGATCATCGCCGGGCTGGACAGGCCGGACTCCGGCACCGTCCACATTGAGGGAGAGGACCTGACCGACGCCCCGGCCCGCCAACGCGGGGTCGGCTTCTGCTTCCAGCACTACGCGCCGTTCCGCCACCTGACCGTGCGGCGCAACATCGCCTTCGGCCTCGAGATCCGGCACCGCCCCAAGGCGGAAGTGAAGGCACGGGTCGACGAGCTGCTCGAGCTGGTCGGCCTCGCCCACCTCGCCGAGCGCTACCCCTCGCAGCTCTCGGGCGGCCAGCGCCAGCGCATGGCGCTCGCCCGGGCGCTGGCCATCGAACCCAAGGTCCTGTTGCTGGACGAGCCCTTCGGAGCCCTCGACGCGCAGGTGCGCACGCAGCTGCGCCGCTGGCTGCGCGACCTGCACGACACCCTGCACGTGACCACGGTGCTCGTCACCCACGACCAGGAGGAGGCCATGGAGGTGGCGGACCGCCTGGCCATCATCAACCAAGGCCGCCTGGAGCAGGTGGGCACGCCGGCGGACATGTACGACCACCCGGCCAACGAGTTCGTCATGACGTTCCTCGGTCCGGCCACGCGGCTCGACGGCGAATGGGTGCGCCCGCACGACCTGGTCGTCCACCGATTCGAGGACGGGAAGCCGACGACCGCCGCGGTCGAGGGCACGGTGTCACGGGTGACGCACCTCGGCTTCGAGGTCAAGGTGGACGTGGAGCTGGCCAAGGGCGACGAGTGCTGGGTCCAGCTCAGCCGGGGTAGTGCGTTGGAGCTCGGGCTCGAGGCGGGCCAGCGGGTCTGGGTGGCGCGCGCCGACGCGTCCACGCCGAGCCGGTCCCCCATGCTGAGCGCCTGAGCATCCCCCCGTCGCCAGGATTTAGTCTGGCGCGGTCGATTCTGACGAGCCGGAGCACTCGGGCCGGTCTGCACCAGGAGAGCCTCATGCCCGATCCAGATCCCAGCGAGACAGGAGCCAACGACCCGCACGGCGAGCCACCCGATCAAACGGTCGATGGTGAGCGCGACCGGATGGACCGCCACATCGACGAGCAGGAGGAGGACTCCTTCCCTGCCTCCGACCCGCACGCGGACTGGTCCGGCCCGCCCGACTGACGGGGTAGGAGCCGTGACCAACGACTCATCTCGGTTGCGATTCACTTTGTGCCCCGACCTCTGGATCGGGGGTTGCAACGGGCGTAGGGGGCACCGAAGGGGACAAGCGGACGAGTGTCGTTCCTCCTTTGTCGGAGCGCCGTTGGGGCGGCGGCGGGTTGCCGGCACGCTTTGCAACCGGGGAGGGAAACCTATGTACCTGTTCAGCCGCAACGTCCGCCTCGGCGCGGGGAACCCCGAGAAGCAGCTTGCGTGGGCGCTCAAGATGACCGAGAAGGTCAACCAGATCTCCGAGATACCTGTCAGCCTGTGGACCACCGTGTTCTCGCCCGACGCCGGCCGGTTGGTGTGGACCTCGGTCTTCGACGACCTCGTCACACTCGAGACGACCTTTGACAAGCTGGTCGGCGACCCGGGCTATGCGTCCCTCGTCGAGGAGGGCGCCGCCCACGCATCGGGCGACCCGGTCGACGACGGCCTGCTGCAGTTGATCCACGCCGACCCCAAGACGGCCGAGATCGAGGCCCAGTACGCGCTGGCGATACGGGCGACGCTGGCTCCCGGTGGCTCGGTGAAGGGGGTCGAGCTCGGGGTGGAGACCGCGCAGCAGGCCAGCAAGATCACAGGCTGCCCGACCTCGTTCGGCATGAGCATGACGGGGCCCTACGGGCAGGTCGAGTGGCTCAGCGTCTACGCCTCCATCGCCGACCTCCAGAGCGCTGGGGACGCCATTGCGGCCGACCCCAGCTTCAACGAGAAGGTCGACAAGGAGCTCAGCAAGGTCTACCTGCCGGGCGTGACGACCCAGACGGCCTACCGCCGCATCGTCTGACCGTCGTCCGGTGGAGGGTCACCGAGCCGACCAACCCTCCACCGGATCCGGCGGGCTCCGGCCGTCCGCAGGCCCTATGCGCCGTCCCGATAGCCTCACGGAATGGCGAAATGCGTCGTCACCGGAGCAGCCGGATTCATCGGGTCGCACCTCGTCGACGAGCTGCTGACGAGGGACCACGAGGTCGTCGGCATCGACAACTTCCTTCAGAAGTGGCCCAGCAGCACGGGCGTTCCGCCCGCGCTATCGGATGCCGCTGGCAATGGCCAGTTCGAGTTCTTCGACATGAACACCCGCGATCCCCGGCTGCGCCTGGCCGTGGCGGATTCCGATCTCATCTTCCACCTGGCCGGCCGCCCGGGCGTGACCGCCTCGTGGCACCCGCCCTTCGACGATTACGCATTGGACAACGTGGCGGGGACCCAATGCGTCCTGGATGCCGCGGCGCACGGCGGCATTCCGCGTGTCGTGCTGGCCTCGAGCTCCTCGGTCTACCGAGGGGTCGAGAACGGCACCACCGAGGTCGCGCCGCGCAGTCCCTACGGGCTCAGCAAGCTGGCGAGCGAGAGACTGGCCCGGCTGTACGCCGAGCGCTTCGGCATCACTGCGGTCGCCCTTCGCTACTTCACGGTCTTCGGACCCGGGCAACGCAACGACATGGCCTTTCACCGGCTGATCAACGCAGCGCTGCTCGACTCCGTCTTCACCCTCGACGGCGATGGACAGCAGCAGCGGGACTTCACCTATGTGGGCGACGTCGTCGATGCGACCATTTCGGCAGGCTTCACGCCGTCTCCGGGCTCCACGTACGACATCGGCCCCGGGAAGCCGCACACGCTCAACTCAGTGATCGAATTCATCTCCGAGTACCTCCGGGTGCACATCGACATCGAGCGGAACCCCGAGGGTGACTCCGGGGCGGAGATCACCCGTGCCTCCACCGACGCCGCCGCCGGCGACCTCGGCTGGACAGCGTCCACAACGCTGGAATTCGGCTTGATCAGGCAGATTGCCCACCAAGAAGCGGAGTTGCAGGCGCTGTCACTGGCCTAGCGGAGAGTGGTGCGCCGGAGGCTACGTCCGCCTTCGGCGCGCTGGAGTCGATCGTCAATACGTTCGGAAGATCGGCACTATTCCTACCAGCACCCGACGCGCGGATCGCCCAACAGATATCTTCAGGCTTCGGCTGACTGGCGCTAGATGCCGCGCCCGCATCCGTCCCAATACGGATCGCGAAGGCGTCGCTTGTAGAGCTTACCGTTGGGGTCCCGGGGCATGGCGTCCGTGAAGTCGATGCTGCGCGGGCACTTGTACTTGGCGAGCGCACTGGCGCAGTGCGCCAGCAGCTCGTCGGCCAACGCCGGCGATGCCGCGTACCGGGCGGCGGGCTCCACGACCGCCTTGACCTGTTCTCCCCATTCGTCGTCGGGTATCCCGAAGGCCGCGGCGTCGCCCACCGCGGGATGGGAGAGCAACGCTGCTTCGATCTCTGCTGGATAGATGTTGACACCGCCCGAGATGATCATGTCGATCTTGCGGTCCCGGAGGTAGAGGAACCCGTCCTCATCGAGCTCGCCCATGTCGCCGACCGTGAAGTAGTCGCCCTGCCGGCTGGCAGTGGTCTTGTCGGGGTCGCCCTTGTAGCGGAAGTCACCGCCCATGAGCATGAGGTACACCGTGCCTACGGTGCCCGGCGGGAGCTCCTCTCCGCTCTCGTCGAGGACCTTCACGTCCGCGCCCGGCCACGGTCGACCGACGGTGCCGGGGTGGGTGAGCCAGTCCTGTGGCGTGGCGATCGTGCCGCCACCTTCGGTGGCGCCGTAGAACTCGTAGATGACCGGACCGAGCCAGTCGAACAACCGGCGCTTCAGGTCGATCGGGCAGGGCGCTGCAGCGTGGATCACCTGCCGGAGCGACGACACGTCGTAGCCGATGCGCACATCCTCGGGCAACTGCATCAAGCGGTGCAGTTGGGTCGGGACCATGTGCACGTCGGTGACGCGGTGTCGCTCGATCAGCTGCAGGGCGAGCTCGGCATCCCACTTGTCCATCAGGACCACGGGGTGTTCGAAGTGCGCCGAGAAGTACCCGAACGACAGGGGTGCCATGTGGTACATCGGCGACGTCACCAGATGCACCGCGTCGCCACCAGGCTCGATGTCGTAGCGCGAGAGGTTCCCGCTGAAGACGCTGACCCAGGTCTCGGGGTCGAACGAGGGGAGATCGCGCTGAACCGCCTTGGGGCGCCCGGTCGTGCCCGAGGTGTACTGCATGAACTGCCCGGCCACCCGGTGCTCTGGTGTCCGGTCGGGCTGGTCCGCTAGGGCAATGTCGAGGGGGGTGAAGCCCGGGATCGCGCCCACCGAAAGGCGACCCGGCTCGGGCACCCCCGCCTGGTTCGCAGCTGCCGCCGCCATTGCAGCGAAGCGCTGGTCCGCCACGAGAGCCTTGGCGCCCGCGTCACCCAGGATGTACGACAGCTCGGCAGCGGTGAGGTTGCTGTTGAGCGGCACGTAGTTCCAGCCCGCCTGGTGCACGGCCATGAGCGTCTGCAGCACCTCGGCACGGTTCGGGAGCAGGGTCGCCACCGGATCGCCCTCCGTCAGACCGCGCGCCCGCAAGGCATGGACAAGGCGATTGGCCTGCGACGCGATGTCGCCGGCCGTCCAGCGCTCTCCGGCCGAATCGATCACGGCGATCCGGCCGGGTTCGGCCGCCGCAGCCGCCCAGAACCCTCTTGGTTGTTCTCCCAATTGCACCCCTTTGTTGGAGGCGTCCGTCCATGGTGCCACGCGACGTCCGGTCCCACGCAGCCGTATCACCGCTCGGGCACCCGTCAGCCGGTGCACGCGCCACGAGCGAGCGAGTCCTGTGGCCGGATCCCGGGGCAGCCCGAGCACGTGCTCGGCCACGATGTTGCCGTTGATCTCCGCAGTCCCATCACGACACTACGTCGATCCCCAGGTACCGCTCGAAGACGTCCTCGCCCGCCAAGTCGTCGGCGGGCCCTGAAAACATGACTTGGCCCCGGTTAAGCAAGTAGACGCGATCGGCAATCTCCAGGGCGCGGGTCACATACTGTTCGACCAACAGCAACGACGTGCCGGTTGCCGCGATCTCCCTCAGCATCTCGAATATCTTGTCAACGACCTGCGGGGCCAGCCCGAGGGAAGCTTCGTCCACCACCACCAACCTCGGGTTGGACACATAGGCGCGGACCAGTGCCAGCATCTGCTGCTCACCGCCGCTGAGGCTTCCGGCGGTCTGCTCGATCCGCGTGCCGAGAATAGGAAACAAATCCACCGCCCGTTCGATACTGGCGTGCTCTTTCCGTTTGGGTGACTGCAGGATCAGGTTGTCCCGCACGGTGAGCGAGGGGAAGATGCCCCTACCCTCAGGCAGATGGCAGAGTCCCTTGCGGGCCATCACATGAGCGGCTGCGCCAGTCATGTCTTCCCCGTCGAATCTGATTGAGCCACTCTTGGTACGGATCAACCCTGAGGCCGTACGCAACAGAGTCGTCTTGCCGGCACCGTTCGGACCCAACAGCGCCACCACGGAGGAGTCGGCCACAAACAGGGAGACGTCCCGCAGGACCACTGTGTCCCCGTAGCCCGCCGTGACATTCTCAACCTCAATCACAGGGTGCCCTTTGACCGGGGCTGTCGCCGAGGCACCTGTCATGTGAGCTCCTCGTCGCGCGTCGTGAGGGCAGGGTATTCCGAACTCTCCGAGCCCAGATAGGCAGCCCGGACGGTTGAGCTGGCCAGCATTTCTTCAGGAGTCCCTTCGAAGATCAACTGACCGAAGTCCAGCACGAAGATGTTCTGGCACACCTGGCGGACAAGCTCCATGTCGTGCTCAACGAGAAGGATTCCCACGCCCCGTTCGGCCAGAACAGCCTGCAGGATCTGCCCGAACCTCTGGGTCTCCCCACCGTCGAGTCCAGCGGATGGCTCGTCGAGCAGCAGCACGGAAAACGGACCGGCCAGCACTCGCGCCAGCTCGACCATCCGCCGTTGCCCGGTAGGGAGCAGGCCGGCCTGCAACCCAGCCAGAGCGCCGATGTCGGTCAACTCAATGGCTTCGGCCACGGCTCGGTCGATGGTGGCATCGTCCCGACGGCTGCTCATGAGTTGAGTCCACGGGTTGCTGCCCGCCAGGAATGCCTCGCGGCCCATTGCCACGTTCTCCCGAACGGTCAGCGAGTTGAACAGCTCGGCACGTTGGAATGTTCGACCCAGTCCCAGCCGTGATCGGCCGGCCGGACCGATCGTCGTGACGTCGGCCCCGTGCAGCAGGACCCGACCCGAGGTGGGCTTGATCAACCCGGAGCAGGCGTTGAACGTGGTTGTCTTGCCGGCACCATTGGGACCGACCAGGCCGGTGATCAAACCCAATGGCGCGCTGAGACTGACGTCTTCGACCGCGTGAAGGCCGCCGAAGTACACGGCCAGATGTTGGACCTCGATGCCGGGTCCCTCGGCCCGCTGGGCGACAGCGGCAAGGTGGGCTGTGGCCGCGGCAACCGCGTCCTCGGCCATCGGGTGACCCTCGAGCGAAGTCGCGCGTCCCTCAGCGTCAACGGGCTCTGGCTCGGGCTGGCGCCCACCCCACCGGTCGAGGACCTCCCGCAGCCGTCGGGGTACCGAAGGGATCTTGTTGCGCTGCATGGCATACGTGGTGGCGAAGAACCCGAACACGATCTCCAGGTAGATGTTGATGTTGGAGATGGTCACGTACCCAGGGATGATGGTGTAGCCGAAGGCGGCAATCAGCCCGTACCAGGGCATGCCGCACACGCTGATGACGACCAGGGCAACCAGGATGAGCGAGTTGAACGAGCTGTAGTTGCTGCCCACGCTGTAGTGGAACAGTGCGGCCAGCAGGGCTCCAGACAGGCTGGCGAAGGTCGCCGAAATACAGAAGATGAGTACGCGCACCACGTTGGTGGTGGTGCCGTGGGTCTCGAGTGCAGTGGGTGAGTCGGACAGCGCCGCCAGCAGCCGACCCATGCGTCCCCGCTGGATGCCGATGATCGCCGCCACGGTCAGTAGGGCGATGACCAGCAGCACGTAGTAGTAGCCGGAGTCGGTGGCCATGTGCCAAGGCCCGATGCTGTAATCCGGGCGCGGGGCCGGAAGGCCCGAGGTGGTGGGGCCGAACATGAACGTGGTCGTGTAGAACATCTGCTCGAGCAGGATCCCGAACCCGAAGGTGGCCAGGGCGAGGAAGACCCCGGACAGTCGGATGGCCGGGATGGACACAATGGCCCCGACCGGAGCCGCGATGAGCGACGCCAGGATGAGGGCGACCAGCCACGGCATGTGGTAGCTGTCGGAGAAATGGCCGAACGCTGCGGCCCCCACTGCAGCGAACGCCAGGTGGCACAGCGAGATCTGTCCCGCACTGCGGACCAGCAGTCCGAGCGAGAGGAACAGGATCACGTCGATGAGGGCGTTCGACCATATGGACAAGTTGGTACCGACCAAGCTCGGCACGAATGCAAGTGCCAGGACCACCACGGCACCGAACAGCAGCCGGACCCTCGTAGGCGCATACCACGATCTCCGGACAGGCAGGCTGTGCACGACGCGGCGTTCGGCCAATCGGGCCTTGGGGGTGATCACCAGCACGACGAAGAGGATGATGAAGGGCAGGCTGGCCGGGAACCCACTGAGCCAGCTGATCGACACCGCGTATTTCGCTGACAGGGCCCCGGCCACTCCGATGAAGATCCCACCCACGAAGGTGAGGGGAAGGCTCGAGAAGTACCCGATGGCCGCGGCCCCGAAGGCCTGCACCACGAGCATGGTGATGACCAGGGCGTCCAGATTGAGAGAGGGGGCGAGCAGCAGGCCCGCCATCGAGGCGAACACCATCCCGATGATCCACGCCCAGCGCCGCACCCGGACTGGATTCTCACCGGTCATCGACACCAGGTCGGGGTTGTCCACCACGCCACGCATGGCGGCACCCAGCCGCACGTGGCGGAAGAAGTAGAAGAGTGCGCCGCTGGCCAGCACCGAGATGATCACCACGATGATCTGGTCCCAGCCCACCTCGACCCCACCGATAGGAACCGACTCTTGCGGCAGGAACTGCGGGACCGTGCTGGAGCTGATGTTGCCGTACCAGAGTTGGCCGATGCCCAGCACCATCAGGAGGAGACCCACTGTGGCCACGACCTTGAGGGTGTCCCCCACCGGCTCGAGGCTCCGGGCCAGCAGCTCCATGCCGAGACCTTCGAGCGGGGCGAGCACGAAGAGGCAGAGGGCGGCGGCGAGGGGCCACGCCATCCCGTGCTCGGTGTGGAGGAAGTAGAAGACGAAGACCGACAGGGCGGCCAGCGACCCGTAGGCGAAGTTGAAGATCCCCGACGTCTTGTAGGTTAGGACCAGCCCGGTGGCCGCCAGTCCGTACACCGAACCGGTAGCGATGCCGATGACGATGAACGGGAGAAAGTCCTGCAGCATCGTCAGTGCACGTGCACTGCGGTCACGGCCTCACGTATGACGGCCCGGTCAGCGCTTGGGGTCAGTCCTACTTGGCGCAGACCAGCTTGCCACCGTTGAGGAGCACGAACTTCTGGTTCTTGATGCCCATGGTGTAGAAGCACGGGTTCGAGGCGATCTTGCCCTTCACGAAGTGGATCGGAGGAGCCAGCCCGCCCAGCGTGGTGCCCGCCGGTAGGTGGTAGAGCCCGTCCGTGACCTCGGCGGCCGTTGGGGTGGCCGTGACGTTGCCCGCCTGAATTGCCTCTTGAACCTCGATCCCCGCCGCCCATGTGGACAGGGCGATCTCCCCGAAGTTGGGACTGGTCGGAACCGACGGCGCGTACTTGGCCAGTTCTTCGTAGAAGGTCTTCGTGGCGTCGTTGTGGACGAACCAGGGCAAGTCGGGCTGGTTGTCGATGTTGCCCTCCATTCCCGGCGTGGACAGCCAGGAGATGGACACTGAGCCATCGGCGCTGAACTCCGTGGGTGTGTAGCCCTGGGCCGCGCACTCTGAGGCCACTTTGGCCACTATGGCCGAGGCGTCAGCGACCGTCATAGCGGTCGCACCGCTCTGCTTGGCTGCCAAGCACTGAGCCGTATAGTTGGGCGCGGCGAAGCCGATGCCGGCCGAGTAGGCGAGCTGGAGGCCGGCCTTGGCCAGCGCCGACTTCAACTGGGCGGAGGACTGGGCGCAGATGGCGACTTCGACGCAGTAGAGGTCGGCTTCCTTCTTTATGCCTGCGTGTTTGGACGTTTGAACCCCCACGATCGTCTCGAACTGATAGGTGCCGCCCTGGGGAAAGAAGTCTGGATTGGTGTATCCCGCTGCGGTGTCGAGTCCTCCAATACCGGGAACTTTTTGCTGCTCGATGTACGACGCCCACGACGTGTCGACGTCGCTGTTGTCGAAGATGGCCACCACGTGGTCCGTGGTCACCAGCTGCGTGGCGTCGGAGAGCGCCGTGCCGGGGTTGTAGCCGTCGTCCTTGACGATGACCTCCACCTTGTGGCCGTCGATGCCTCCATGCGAGTTCTGCCACGAGGCCCATGCCTGGATGGTCGGAGAGGTCTGGCCGATCGACGAGGCCTCCGGTCCCGTGCAGCTGCAGATGTCGCCGAGCACGATGGGCTCGTTCGTGCTGGCGCCGGCCGTGGCTGCGGTAGTCCCGATGACCACCAGCGAGGCGCTCAGCAACAGCCCCGCCGCCAGTGCGATCCGGAGTGGTCCGGGCATCCGCTTCGCCACAGCTGTCACCATTCCATTCCCTCCCGTCCCCCGGACCACCGGTCGGCCAACTCTGTCCGGGATCCCTGCGGCTGGGACACTAACAACTCGGGATGCGCCACGCCCTGCGCCCGCTGGAGGCCGCGTCTTGGGTGACCCGAGACCTTGAGGATCAGCTCGGTGACCGGGGAGACCAACGCCGTTTGACGCGCACCCAATGGTGGCTTCCGCGGGTAGAACGCGAGCAGGTCCGTCTTCGCCGAGAAGTCGCGGTAGAAGGTCCTCGTCATCGAGACACCCGCGGCGGCGAAGTCCTCCTCCGACACATT
>Ga0116215_1001554_pt1 | contig 15156 bp, 15 predicted proteins | sample Sb_taG_7_FD_89698 | JGI IMG/M metagenome (GOLD analysis project Ga0116215, IMG submission 89698) | Peat soil microbial communities from Weissenstadt, Germany - Sb_50d_2_FS metaG | ecosystem: Environmental > Terrestrial > Soil > Wetlands > Peat | place: Germany: Weissenstadt | collected 2010-09-21 | reverse complement strand
CCACCACGGGCTGGTTGAGGCGCATGTTGTCGGTCGAGCTGTAGAAGATGGCGCCGGCCGCAGGCCTCGATTCGACGCCGGAACAACCTCTCCATCGACGATCTGACCGCCCGTGAGGTCGAGGTCCTGGAACAGATGGCCCACGGGCTGTCGAACACCGCCATCGCCAACGCTCTGTGCATCTCCGTCAAGGCCATCGAGAAGGGTGTCACGACGATCTATCGCAAGCTCAATCTCACGGACCAGAACCTCGTCGACCGTCGCGTGGCCGCCGCGGTTGCCTTCCACCGTGCCCAGACGAACCCGTTCGCCGCCCCGCAGCTCCCGGCCGAGAGTGCCGGGGCCAGAAGGGCGTAGAGCCAGTCGTACCGCTGCCCGTCGGTGAGGAGAACGTTCCCCGAGCCAGGTCGGTCCATGGACACAACCTTCCGGGGTACGTGCCCGCGACTGGTGATCCCTGCCCCCGCCGGGACTCGTCGGGACTTGGGCCTCATTTGGGTATCCGTTGACCACTCTGTGGGAATGAGCCGCCACGATGAATGGCGGAGCTCTGCCGGAGGTGTCGTGGCACCCGGGCGGTGGGGCACGAACGCTGGGAAGCTCACGTGCAGAGAACTCGACGCGTCATGACCGGCGCGGCTACCCGCGCGGTGGTCGGCTCGAGTGGACTGCGGCGACGCCTGGTGACAAGCGTGGCGGTGATCGCCACGGTCACCGGTCTGGGGTCAGCCGGGTTGGTCGTGGCAGTGGGCGCCACGACGCCGACGACACCCACCGTCACCGTGGTGAGCCCGAGCTCGGGGTCCACTCAGGGGGGTAGTTCGGTCACCATCACGGGGACCAACTTCACCGGCACAACCGCCGTCACCTTCGGCACGGTTCCGGCCCAGGGCTTCACCGTGAACAGTGCCACCCAGATCACGGCCACCTCTCCGATGGCGACAGGGACGGTCGACGTGACGGTGACCACCCCGGCAGGCGTCTCCGCGGTCGACGCACCGGTGGACTGGTTCACATTCGTCGCCACACCGCTCCCCACCGTCACCGCTGTGAGCCCGAGTTCGGGGTCCGCCGCTGGGGGCACCTCGGTGACCATCACCGGCACCAGCTTCACCGGAGCCACCCAGGTCAGGTTCGGGACGACGCCAGCCTCCTCCCTCACCGTGAACAGTGCCACCTCGATCACGGCCACCTCGCCGCCCGAGCCCCTCGGGATCGTCGACATCAGCGTGACCACCGGATCGGGGACCTCGAGCCCCAACCCCTCCTCCGACCAGTTCACCTTCCTCACCGGGCCCGTCGGTACCTTCGCCTCGATACAGGGGACGGGCATCACCACCTTGGCGGTGTCGCCGCAAACCCCAGGTGACGTCCTCGTGGTGTGCGCCGAGGTGGGCGCGACCACGCCGACCGTGTTGTCGATCTCCGGAGGCGGGGTGACCACCTGGACCAAGGCGGTGCAATTCGAAGGGTCCGGTGGCACCGACGAGGAGATCTGGTACGGCCCGGTCAACACGACCGGCGCGTCGACCGTCTCGTTCACGTGGTCGAGCCCCATCACCGCCGACACCGCCGAGTACGGCGTCCAGGAGTTCGCTGCCGGCCTGGGAACGACCACGGCGTGGACCCTGGACAAGACCGGCACCCTCGACAACACATCGTCGACGACGATCTCGTTCCCCGCGCTCACGCCGGGCGGGGGCACCGAGCTCTACTTCGGCTACGCCGTACCCGGCGCCACCGCTTCGGCGGGAACGACGTCGGGCTTCACCTACGCCCTGACCGCCTCGGGCAACGTCGCCGCCTTCGATCCCGACGTCTCGAGCGCGGTGTCCCCCACCGCCACCCAGTCGTCCGCCGGCGGCTCCTCTTCGATCGGGGTGCTCCTGGGTGTATCGAATGGTGCTCCTCCGCCCGCGCCCACCGTGACGGGTGTGAGCCCGAGCACCGGCTCGACCGCGGGAGGAGAGCCCGTCACCGTCACGGGCACCAACCTCACCGGAGCCACCATCGTCAAGTTCGGCACCGTCCCCACCACCTTCTTCCCCGTGTCCGGGACCCAGATCTCGGCCCTCGCACCATCGGAGCCCGCCGGCGCAGTCGATATCACCGTCACCACCCCGGGAGGCACGTCGGCGGTCAACACACCCGCCGATCAATTCACCTTCGCAGCACCTCCACCTCCGACCGTCACCACGGTCACCCCCTCTTCGGGACCCACCCAGGGGGGCACCACGGTCACCATCACCGGGACCAACTTGTCCGGGACCACCACCGTCAGCTTCGGCACGGTGGCGGCGGCCGCCTTCATCGTGAACACCAACTCGCAGATCACGGCGGCCTCGCCGGCGGGGACGGGCACCGTCGACGTCACGGTCACCACGGGCGAGGGTACGTCCGCGATCAACTCCCCAGGGGACCAGTTCATCTTCACCTCCTTGCCACCGCCACCCTCGTTTCCCGCCATCACCGCCGTGCTCCCCTCTTCAGGGCCGATGGCCGGCGGTACCTCGGTGACGATCAGTGGGACCAACTTCACGGGCACCGTCGCTGTGCGCTTCGGCACGGCGCTGGCCCCCACCTTCACGGTCAACTCGGCCACCTCGATCACCGCCACGACCCCGTCGGGCTCGCCTGGCACGGTGGACGTCATCGTCGTCACCCTCGAAGGAACAAGTCCCACCGGTCTCGCTGACCGGTTCACCTACCAGGGCCCGGGCTACTGGATGGCCGGGAACGACGGCAGCCTGTTCGCATTCGGCGGAGCGCCCTTCGAGGGATCACTCCCGAGCCTGGCCGTGCACGTCCATGACATCGTGGGGCTGGTGCCCACCGCCGACAGCAGGGGCTACTGGATGATCGGCGCCGACGGCGGAGTCTTCGCCTTCGGCGACGCCGGGTTCGTGGGATCGCTTCCGGGCCTCGGCATCCACGTGCGCGACGTCGTGGGAGCGGTCCCCACGTCCGACGGCAGGGGCTACTGGATGATCGGCGCCGACGGCGGAGTCTTCGCCTTCGGCGACGCCGGGTTCGTGGGATCGCTTCCGGGCCTCGGCATCCACGTGCGCGACGTCATGGCGGTTGTGCCCATGTCCACCGGCAGGGGCTACTGGATGATCGGCGCCGACGGCGGGGTGTTCGCCTTCGGCGACGCCGGGTTCGTGGGATCGCTTCCGGGCCTCGGCATCCATGTGCGCGACGTCGTGGGAGCCGTGCCCACGTCCGACGGCAGGGGTTACTGGATGATCGGCGCCGACGGCGGGGTGTTCGCCTTCGGCGACGCCGGGTTCGCGGGATCGCTCCCCGGCCTCGGCGTCCAGGTCCATGACATCGTGGGGGTCGTCTCCACGCACGACGGCAGGGGGTACTGGATGGTGGGCGCCGACGGCGGGGTGTTCGCCTTCGGCGACGCCGGGTTCGTGGGATCGCTTCCGGGCCTCGGCATCCATGTCAATGACATCACGGCATTCGCCCGCCAGTAGGTCACCGGGCCACGCTCGCAGGAGACGGGCGGTTAGGGCACCCCACCCACCACTCCCAAAATTGACGATTCCTGGTGGGTCTGATGGGGAGGCATCATAGAGGTCGTCGGAGAAACTTCGGTGAGGGCGAACGTACGAGACTTGAGGACGACGGTGCTGTGGTGACCTCAGATGAGCAACCACAGCCGGGTTCTCAGGGGCAGGACGCTCACGAGGCTCTGTCAACGACTGCGGGGACAGCCGCTGCCAGTCCACCTGCAGATTGGTACGACGACCCGCGCAGTGACGGTCTTCGGTATTGGGACGGATCGGCCTGGACCGAGCACGTGGCACGGGTACAGCCCGCGGTGCCGACCCTTCCTGATACCCCCGGCGATGGCGGATCCACAGCCTCCTCCGAGGACCCGGGCGCGAAGACCTCGGATCAGACTCTCCAAGGCGGACCCCGGCACGCGGAGCCTGTAACTGCCCCCTCGCAGACTCCGAGCCCCTCTCACGCGCCCGACATGGGGTCGGATCCGCCGTTGCGTCGCCTCGCGTCATCCTCGGTGGCACGAAGAGTGATCGACTTGGCGATGGTACTGGCGCTCGTCGCTGTCATCGTCGTCGGGATCACCACCAGGGTGCACCAAGCCTCGGTCCCGACTCCGATCGTCGAGGCGTCAGGGGCAACCTCGACGACGACGTCACCACCCACAACCAACGGAGTTCCGACCACACAGGCGGTGCCGACAACGGTACCGACAACCGAGCCGACCACGGTGCCCACCACGGCCGCGCCGACCGTCCCTCCGCCCGCCGTTGCCCCCGCCACGGTTGCGCCGACCACGGTTCCCGTGTCGGTTCCTCGTACCACGAGCCCGCCTACGACGGTGGTGAGACCCGCCCCCCCGCAGACGCTGCTCATCCAGAGCAACGAGGGCGGCGAAATCACGACCCCGTTCACCGTTCCTTCCAATGCCGCCACCTGGGATGTGCACTGGACGTACAACTGCTCCAACAATGGAGGCGTCGGCAACTTCGTCGTCAACGTCTTGGAGGGCGGTGGCATCGACGCCAGCGACGCCGGTGTCAACCAGCTCGGCAGCGGTGGCTCAGGGACGCAGGACTACCACGACCAGGGGTCGTTCTCCCTGCAGATCAGTTCCGAGTGCATCTGGAGCATCCAGGTGGCCATCCCCGGCTGACAGCGAAGGCCGCGGCTCGTGCGAGCCCGACGGGGCCACGTCGGCACGCGTCTGGCGACTCGGAATACCAGGTCGAATCACTTGCTTTTGCGCCACCCGCGTTCGAACGGGAGCCTCCACACGTGGGGGGCAATGAGGTCGCGAATCGAGCTGGGACCCCAGGAGCCCTGGCGGTACAGCTCCACCTCTGGAGGTGCCTCCAAGAGCGGTGTTGACACTTCCCACAGCCGCTCAATGCCTTCAGCAGTCGTGAACAGCGTGTGGTCACCACTCATGGCGTCATAGATCAGTCGCTCGTACGCCTCGAGGACGTCGCCTTCCTGGCCGGTTTCGTGAAGAGCGAATTGCAAGCTCAATTTGTCGAGCCGCATTCCCGGCCCGGGGTGTTTGCCGTAGAAGGACAATGACAGTTTCGAAGCGTCGGCAAGGTCGAAGGTGAGGTGATCGGGTCCTTTCGTACCGACACCCGAATCGGCGGGGAACATGCTCTTGGGGGGCTCGCGAAATGCGATGGAGATGATGCGCGCGCTTTCGGCCATGCGCTTGCCGGTGCGCAAATAGAACGGGACGCCAGCCCACCGCCAGTTGTCGATCACGCAGCGCATCGCCACAAACGTTTCGGTATCCGAGTCAGGCGAAACGCCGGGAGTCGAGCGATATCCCTCGTACTGGCCACGCACGACGTGGCGAACGTCGATGTCCTGGAGGGACCGGAACACTTTGTTCTTCTCCTCACTGATGGCCCGGGGCTCGAGGGCTGTCGGCGGCTCCATCGCCATGAAGGCCAGGATCTGCAGGAGGTGAGTGACCACCATGTCGCGGTAGGCACCGGTCGTGTCGTAGAAAGAGCCGCGTTCATCGACCGACAGGGTCTCCGGTACATCGATCTGGACGTGCTCGATGTGCTCGCGGTTCCAGATCGGCTCGAACAGCCCGTTCGCGAAACGAAACGCCAAGATGTTCTGGGCGGCTTCTTTGCCCAGGAAATGATCGATGCGAAAGATCTGATACTCGGCGAAGACCTCATGCACCGTTGCATTGAGCAGCTGTGCGCTGGCCAGGTCGGTGCCGAAGGGCTTCTCCATGATGATCCGGGCTCGCTCGACGAGATTGGCCTCTGCCAGCATGTTGACCACTGCGTGCGCCGCGCTGGGGGGAATGCTGAGGTAGTGCAACCGTCGCGGCAAGCCCGGCAATTGTGCCTCGACCCGCGATACCACCTCCGCGAGGCCGCCCGGCCCCGCACGCTGTGCGACGTAGGTCAAGCGCTCCGAGAAATCCACCCACTCCGTTTCGGTGACGCTGTGGCGAGCGAACTTGTCACACGCCTGACGGGCAAGATCACGAAACTGCTGCTCGTCGATGTCCTCCAACGAGGTCCCGACAATCCGGTACTCGGGGAGCAGACCGGCACGGGCCAGGTGGAGGATCCCGGGCAAGAGCTTTCGTTGCGCCAGGTTTCCCGTCGCCCCGAAGAGCACCAATACCTGGGGGGGCAACGCCGGAACCGCCGTCGGGCTGGCGTCGGTCGGCGAATGCGAGGTCGTCATGTCCTTCACACCTACCCGGGCGAGGTCGAGTTCAGATGGATTGCGCCCGACTCGGCACCGATCATCGCGCGAACGCGCTCGGACCACGAACATCGGCCGTGCGCGGGCCGGCAAATCTGGATGCCAAAAGCGATGGACACCCTGGTGGAGCAGGTGACGCCCTCCGTGCGTCCCGGCCCGGGTCCGGTCTGGACCCGCACGTCTCCCTGTCGCACTCGGCAACCGGCGGATCTCGAGTTCGGGGCGAGGGTGGGGCTATCTTCGGCGTATGTCCGTACACCGGCCGCCATCGGTCGACGCCACGCCGACGTGTCTGGTCGTCCAGCACGTGGAGCCCGAGGGCCCCTATGCAATCGCGGACGAGCTCGCCGCCGCCGGCGTGATGGTCGGCGTCCGGCGGGTCTTCGCCGGCGACCCGCTGCCGGCGGACATGGCCGGTTTGGCCGGTCTCGTGGTCATGGGAGGTCCCATGTCCGCGTCCCGCGACGACGGGTTCCCCACGCGACGAGCTGAGCTCGAGCTGCTCGCCGACGCGATGGCGCGTGGGGTGCCCACCATCGGGGTGTGCCTGGGAGCCCAACTCCTGGCTCTCGCCGGTGGCGGGACGGTGTTTCCGGGAACGGCTGGTGCGGAAGTCGGGTGGGACTCGATCGAGCTCACGGAGCAGGCTATGGACGACCCGCTCCTGGCCGGACTTCCCAATCGGCTGGTCGTCCTCCATTGGCACGGGGACACCTTCGACCTGCCACCCGGTTCGATCCACCTCGCCGCGAGCTCCCGCTACCCGGGTCAGGCGTTCAGGATGGGTCCCCGGGCCTGGGGTCTCCAGTTCCACCTGGAGGTCGACGACCGTGCGGTCGCCGCCTTCCTCGACGCTTTCGGCGAGGACGCCGTCCGGGCCGGTACGACCTCCGCGTCGATCGGTGCGGATAGCCCGGCCGCGCTCGAGGCCCTCTGGCCACACCGAGCCCGGGTTCTGGCCCGATTCGCGACGCTCGTCGCCTCCCACGAGCGGGAGCAACTCGTCGAGCGCTAGCGCTCGCGTCCCATCACCGCCGAATCGAAGGGGAGAAGACGACGGCGCGCTGCTTGCCCGTGGCCTTGGCTCGGTAGAGGGCGATGTCGGCGTCTCGTAGCAGTTCCTCGGCTGTGGCCCGGTCGCCCTCGGCAACACCGATACTGGCGGTCACCGCCAGGGGAGTATCGATGCCAGAGACCTCGAACGGGCCCTCGAGCATGCACCGGATCCGATCCACCACCGCCTGGACACCTGCGGCCAACGAGGCCCCCTCGACAAGTACGACGAACTCGTCACCGCCCAGGCGTCCTACGGTGTCGACCTCGCGAATCGCGGTGGACAGCCTGATTCCCACTGCCAGAAGCAGCTGGTCACCGGCATCGTGGCCCAAGCTGTCGTTGATGGCCTTGAAATCGTCCAGATCGAGAAGCAAGAGCGCCACAGGGGTGCGATCTCGCCGGGCACGAGCCAGCATCTGACCGGCTCGATCAAGGATCAACGCTCGATTGCACAGCCCAGTAAGCGAGTCGTGGGACGCCGACCAACGATGACTCTCGGCGCTGATCGATCCGGGTTCCTGCTCGCCCGAGCTAGACATGCTGCACCAGGTCCTAACTGGAACGCCGGTGGCCACGCCGTGTGGCCTGGACCATCACCTGCCCAACAGCAGATGGGAAACCATGCGCTTACTGTCTCCGGCCCAACGATCGGTTGGCTTTCAGATGGAGCAGCTCCGGAGCCCTGTGCACGCTTTATCATCGGAATCTGTCTCGGTCGGGAATAGGGTCTTAGGACCCTACGGCCCGGGCATCCGACTCTCAGCGTCTGGGCCGTATCGCTCGGATTCTGCGAGTGGCGTGCGGCTTCATCGGAGTGTGGAAAGTTGGCTTGCCTCTCCTCATTGCGTTTCGCAGACCCTTCGGCGTCGGAATGGCTGCGAGTCGCCGCCGCCGTCTGCTCGGGAGGAGGGCGAAGGGTGAGCGAGGAGCCTGAGGACGACGACTCGCCTGGATACACTTCGCCACCACCGTTATGGTCGGTGCCGTTGGACTGACTTGACCAAATCATAAGATTGGAAGATGGATGAATCACCAGCTAGTAGGGCAGACAGTTGGCGTACCGGCCAATGCCCCCGACACGGAGTCCGGAGGCCGTTTCGGGGCACGCGACGTGACGCTGCACGCGGCGGAGGTGCTCTGCCATGAGTGACGTATCGCTGGGCCCCGGCTGGTGGGTGGCATCAGATGGGAGGTGGTACCCACCAGAACAGCACCCCAACTACATGCCCGCTCCTGCCTCGCACCAAGCAACCCGCCAAGTCACCGGTCTGTTTCGCAACGCTCAGCACACGCTGAACGTCCCCGCTGGAAGCGTCGTCTTTCGAGAAGGTGACGTCGGCGAAGAGATGTTCGGCATCATCGAAGGCCAGATCCAGCTCCAGACGACGGACCGGGTTATCGCAATCCTGGGGCCCGAGGATGTCTTCGGAGAGATGGCGCTGGTCGACTCCTCCCCTCGGATGGCGACCGCGGTGGCAACCACGGACAGCGTGCTGGCGGTGCTCAACAAGCACCGGTTCCTCTTCTTGGTCCACGAGACACCAACATTCGCACTGTCCGTCATGTCGGCAATGGCTGACCGGTTCCGGGGCCACTCGCCAACAAGTCGGTGAGAAGAGCGATTGTCACAAATGCTGGATCAAATGGGTGGACCTCTTCCCAAACAACTTGACGTTGCGCACCATATGACCGTGCGAGGCCCAGAACATGGAAGATGACGAGTCAACAGAGGAGGAGCCTGACGTCAGGTTCTCCTTTGCCAACGAAAGAACCTTTCTCGCCTGGAACCGCACGGCGTTGGCCCTCATCGCCACCGGAGTCGCCGCCACTCAGCTGCTTCCGAATTTCCACGTCGCGGGTGGTAGGCGGCTCCTCGGTCTGCCGTTGGTGGGCCTCGGCGCGCTGGTGGCGGGGGCGTCACTTTGGCACTGGCGCGCCAACGAACGGGCAATGAGAAGGAGGGAACCGCTGCCGCGCTCTCCAATGCCCGTCGTCCTCGCGGTTGGTGTCGTAGTTGTCGGCGTGATCGGAGCCATCCTCGCTGCCTACGGACGCGGATGACACCTGCTCCCGCTCAGAGACCTATTGACAAGGGTTTGGCGCGCGAGCGAACTGAACTTGCCTGGAACAGGTCCGGCCTTGCAGTCGCCGCTTGCATCGCCGTGATCTTGCGACACAGCTGGCCACTGCATGGAACCGGCGAAATGGTTGCCCTGGTGTGCATGTCCGCTGGTGCGGCCGTCTGGGCTCTCGCCTTGTCGGTGGGCAGAGCCGTATCCCGCAATACGGACAGGGAGAGGGGACGATTGAGTCCTGGGCGTGCTGGTGCCATCACCGTGGCAACGTTGGCCATCGCATTGGCCGGCGTCGTGCTTGCCTTCCTCCCCGCTTCGTAGACCTGCCAATCTCGGCGAGCTTGTGCGGTTACCCACGCGTCTCGTCCCTCTCGCAGGACTGCGAACAGCCCCTCTCCGCTAGGACGCGGCGACGGAACAACAAGAGCTGCCCAAGGCGATAACGGCAAACGACGGACCCCTCCGGTCCGCGGTCGTCAGTGGCGCTGACCATTTCCACCGCTGCCCGTGTTCCCGCTGCCCGTGTTCCCGCTGCCCGTGTTCCCGCTGCCCGTGTTCCCGCTGCCCGTGTTCCCGCTGCCCGTGTTCCCAGATCCGGACGGCACGGTCGGGGCTGTCCCGGCGGCGCTTAGGCCGAGATCGGTGGCAAGGGCCGAGAGATCGGCCTCGAGCACGGTCCCCTCTGGCGGGGAGACGGATCCGTCTCGGACCGCGTTGGTGATCGCTTGCGCCGCGTGCTGGAGATCGGACGCAGCTTGGTTCGGCCTCCCAGCGGCTTCGTCGGAGACCGCCTGCTGGGCGGGCCCTGAAATCGACTGCGTCGTGGCCGCGGTGATCGTTCCCCCTTCGGTTGCAGAAGCAAGGTCCCGGACAAGGGCAGCGAGGGCGGTGGGCGCGTTCGGAATGGTGGTTGTGGAGATGGATGTCGATGTCGTGGTCGACGCCGATCTCGCCGCTGTCTTCGGACGCCGCGTGGTGGGAGCGCTCGTTCCGTGGGTCGATCCGGTGGCGCTGTGACGAGGGGTTGTCGGGATCAATCCGAGCCCGAAGCCGAGACCAACGACGAGGCCCCCAATGACCGTGGCAGCCAGAGCGACAAGCCACCACCGGCGCGACCGTCTCGGTTGCGGCCTGAGCGACAACGGAGACGAAGCCACACGGGTCCCCTGTGCAGCAATCGCCATGGTGCCACCTGCTTCGGGGGCGAGGGCCATGAGGTCGAGGGGAACGGTCGGGGACCGATCATCGGTCTCGGCACGAGGTGAGGGATCCCAGGGCGCGGCGAACGCCGGCGTGGCGAGAAGAGCAGCAGTCTCCGCACCATCAAGGCGCTGATCGGGTCGGTGGTCGAGCATCCCGCTCAGCACCAGCTTCCACGGTACGGGTAGCCCGTCTGGAAAGGGCACTGGCGCGGCAAGCCTTCGAGCGACCACCTCACTGGGGGTGCCCTCGTAGACGCGGCGCCCGGTCAGGCATTCGAGAAGCACGATCCCCAGTGACCAGATGTCTGCGCTCGGACCCACTTGATGGTCTTCAAGCTGCTCGGGAGCCATGTAGGCAGCGGTGCCCAGCGTGGTTCCCGCCAGGGTCAGCGTCGTTGAGTCGAGAAGTCGTGCAATGCCGAAATCGCCGAGCTTTCCGTTGCCGTCCTCGGTCAACAAGATATTGGACGGCTTCACGTCCCTGTGGACGATGCCGTGATCGTGGACACAGGCCAGGGCATCTGCCAAGCGAGCGCCCAGGACGGCGGTGGCGACGGCGCCTAAAGGCCCGTTTCGAAGTGAAGCCGCGAGGGTGACCCCCTTGACAAGCTCCATTACCAGATAGGCCTGATCGGCTTCGAGCCCGGTGTCGAAGAGGCGCACCAGGCCGGGGTGCTCAACACGCTCGAGAGCCCTCGCCTCCTGCGCCATCCGACGGGCGAGGGCGGGATCACCCGAACGCACGATCTTGACGGCGACTGTTGTGCCGTTCTGCTCGTCGATGGCCTCGTAGACGTCGGACATCCCGCCCTGTCCGAGCAAGCCGACGAGTTGGTAGCGATCGGCCAGAAGATCGGAGGTCGAGGTCATCGTTGTGATCACCGTGGCCATCAGGGCCGTAGTCTCGAAGGTGGGCCGCATCGCCGAGCGCCAGAGTCGCCGATCGGCATCAAAGTAGTCGCTCGCCGCAAGGGTCCCAAACGCGGGCCATACGCTGATCCGTGATCGAAGAGCAGGGCGGGGTGCTCGGAGAACCTCCCCGTCAGCGTGTGCCAGGTCCGTGTGGGATTTGCACCGCTTTTCCCTCACCTGCCACAGCCTTCGGGCAACATTTGGACAAACGTGAAAAGGGAGAGGCACAGAGCCTCCCGTTTCTCGGTCCCTAGGTGATTTCACGGTGTCATTGCCAATGACGAGTCGGTATCGTAACCAACACACCTTCTTCTGCCGAGTCTCCGCGTGACTTCGACCACAGAACAGGAGGGCCCAGCAAAATGGCATCTGGTTTGCATCCATTCAACTGGCGCGACGAGACGGGCCGCCTGCTCGGGAAGCTGGATCACGCTCGCTCGACCATCGAGGACCTGGGCTCAGCTCTTGAAGAAGGCGACGAATCCTGCGCGCACCAAACACTTCGCTCCGCGCACGACGCCGTTGCCTCAATTGCTCAGGCCGTCAAGACGATGCGGGCTGAGCTTCCGCTTCAGGCAGATTCGAACGAACCTGACACCGTCGGGTTGAACTTGGCCGTTGGGGGATCGGGAATTGCCACCATTGCGTTGGATGTGCTGGTGAACGCCACCGTTGCGTTGGCCCTCACCGACGACGACAGGGACACGGACTTCTTGATAGGTGCCTGCGTCGATGCGGAGAGTGCCTATGAGGTCAGTGCTGCTGTCTTGCAGGCCGCACCCCAGAGGGATGGGCCGGCGATGATGGAGCTGCGTCGAGCCTTCGAGACCGAAGGCGGCATCGCCCTCAGAAAGAGGTTGACCAGAGCTCGACCGCGAGTGCGCGAGCTCTACGAGCAGGCACGACAGGCTGCCTGACGGGGCAGGACCGTCGCCTGGCCTCTGTCCGAACGTGTGTTCCCTGACATCTTGCCCGCGCTGGGCCTGGCCGCAACGCGTGGCTCGGGCGGCACCGCAGCAGGACTGGGAGGCGCTCACTAGCCTGTGAAGGTAGTGAGAGTTCGGGGGGGCAACCTGACGAGGACGAGACCGAAGGCTCGGTCTTGGGTCCTCAGCGCCGTGGTTGTCATGACCGGTGTCGTCGTCGCGGGACCAGCTCTCACGGCGTCATCCGCCGCTTCGGCACCCAGTGTCCAGAATGCCTACAGCTATCTCAACCAGGTAATGGACCGGCATGCCGCGGGATCCACCCCCCGCTTGGTGCAGAGCTTCACAGCAGGAACGCTCGGCCGACAGGGTTTCACCGACTCCGAATCCTACGACGACGCCCTCATGATCGACGCCTACCTTGCCGAAGGAACGCCCGACGGCCTGGCGCGAGCAAACGTCATCGCGAGCTCCCTGCTCATCGTGCAAGCACATGATCCGGCACACGACGGTCGCATCCGGGCGGCGTACGCGCCGGCCCCTCTTGCCGCCGTGACGAAGCACGGTCGTGTGCACATCAAGGTGCAGATCAGAGACAAGACGAGTGACGTGGGCAGTATGGCCTGGGTTGGGATGGCCCTGACGCGCCTGTACGCGACCAGCGGAAACAGCTCCTATCTCACCGGCGCCGAATCCATTGGCGCATGGGTGGCAAGGGACTGTTTCGATAGTCGCGGTGCGGGAGGGTACACGGGCGGGAAAAGCTCCAACGGATCTCGGATCAGGTGGAAGTCCACGGAGCAGAACGTCGACCTCTATGGCCTGTTCACCATGCTCCATACCGCGACGGGCAACCCGCAATGGGCGGCTGATGCTGTACGGGCCAAGGCCTTTGTAGTGGCCATGTGGAATCGGAGCACGGGCTCGTTCTATGTGGGGACGACGACGAATGGTGTGACGCCCAACACGAGCGAGCAGCCGGAAGACGTCAACAGCTGGTCCTACCTGGCACTCCAAGACTCGACCTACAGCTCCTCGATCGACTGGGATGTGCAGCACCTCTCGGTGTCGGCGGGTGGCTTCAGCGGGGTGAGCTTTTGCTTGGGTGATAGGACAGGCGTGTGGTTCGAGGGAACGGCTCATCTGGCTGATGCCCTCGAACTCCGTCACGGCAGCGGCGACATCGCGCTCGCGAACCAGTACCTCTCCGATATTCAGTTCGCCCAGACCAACGGCCCAAATGCCGACGGACTTGGCATCATCGCGGCGTCAAAGGACGCACTGAGCGATTGCGACGGCGACTACTACTACTCGTCTCTTCATACGGGGGCTACGTCCTGGTACATCTTGGCTTCCCAGCAGGTAGATCCCTTTGTGATCTGACCGGACGACCCCGGCTGCGGTTCTGGCGAAAGGCCTGCTCCACCGCGTGGCCTCTTGCACCGCCCGGGCCGTTGCGGCTCCCGTCCCTTTGCTTGCGGCGTCGCGCTGTGCAGTCGTCTTGTCTTGTTGGGCCGCACCCGCCCGCTCAACACGGAGCAATACGACTCGCCCGCGGGTCGACGATGGCTGGAGGGTGAGACATTCGTGGAGGCCCATCCGGTGTACGAACGGGGGGTGCCCCCGCGACCTGGCGGGGGGCCACCAGGTCGCTCAGGGACACACCCTTACGACGACAAGCCCCCAGGCAGGCGCGAACACTTGGACCGCGCCCACTCCCTCGCCTACTCCAACACCGCATGGCGGCATTGGTAGAACTCCTCCCTTGTCCTTGGCCAGAAAAAAGGGTGGTCGAAGCATGGCTTTTTGGACTTCCCGCCGTTGGCCATGAAGCTCATGCCCAACGGTGTCACTTTCACCTTTGTCACCTGGGGATAACAAGAGGATGACGCTGGGGATTTTGGAGCGCGCCTGCCGCACCCCTCCAGACGAGTGATGCCGAACAGTTCCCCATGGCAATGAATGCAGCGCATACTTGCTGCCATTCGCCGTTCACCAGGGTTTTGCCCACGTGCACCCTCCGTTCATCCGCGATGTAATGCGGCCCCGTAATCTGTCCCAAGGAGCACGCCCAGAACTCGAGAGATCGGGAGGGCAGACTTGGTGCCCAGGCGCAGATCAACCACTCTCGACGGTGGGCTCCGCACCGCCACCGTGGCCGCCACCACGGACATCGAGGTACCCGTCCTCAACGGACTCGGGTTCGAGACGCTTGTCAGGTCGTCCTCCGAGGCTGCGCATCGAGCCCTCAAGACGACGGCCATCGGCTCCGCCATGCGAATGCCGCCGCTGCGGCTCGGTCGCCCACGGGTTCGGGTGCGTCGTCGCGATGAGGCCGTGGCGACAGAATTGGGTGGCAGCTGATGGCCGTTTCCGAGGAGCTCCTGCGCCGCGCCGTGGACCAGGTCCTCGAGCCTGCATGGCCCCTCGAGCGTCGTCGGGCCGCCCGGCGACTTAGCTACCACGTGCTGGCTCGCATCGTCGGAGGATTCTTCGTGTTGTGGGGACTCGGGATCGCCGCGCATCTGCTGGTGGGCGGGCCCTTCCCCTGGACGTTCTTCGGACTGATCGCTTTGCTCGCCTCGACTGCGGCCGCCTTGACCCAATGTGACCGGTCTCACCTGCGTCGCGACTAGCGATTCTTCGATCGTCTTTGTCGGGCCCGACTTCCGCTCTGGCCTCGGTCGCCGCGGCGCCATTCAGCCGCAATCCTCTGCGAGCCCGTCAATTGATGTGGCGGATCGT
>Ga0116215_1001542_pt1 | contig 15233 bp, 8 predicted proteins | sample Sb_taG_7_FD_89698 | JGI IMG/M metagenome (GOLD analysis project Ga0116215, IMG submission 89698) | Peat soil microbial communities from Weissenstadt, Germany - Sb_50d_2_FS metaG | ecosystem: Environmental > Terrestrial > Soil > Wetlands > Peat | place: Germany: Weissenstadt | collected 2010-09-21 | reverse complement strand
GTGGGCGACTGCGCCGGCATGGCGGCCGACCTCTTCGAGTCCTACGAGATCACGATCATCTCGTCGCTGATCCTCGGGTACTCGGCCTTCACCTCCATCCACAAGAACCCGACGCCCGCCGTGCTCTTCCCCCTCATCGTCCCGGCCATCGGGATCTTCGCCTCGGTCATCGGCGTCCTGGTGGTGCGCGCCCGCAAGAGCGACCGCAACGCGCTGGCCCCCATCAACCGCGGCTTCTGGCTCGCCGCGCTGCTCACCGTCATCGGCGCCTTCCTGGTGGCCCAGTACTACGTGCACGACCTCAAGGTCTTCTGGGCCGTCCTGACCGGCGTCATCCTCTCGCTGGTGGCCAGCCAGATCACCGAGCAGTTCACCTCGACCGAACGCGGCCCGGTCAAGGAGATCGCCGCCTCGGCCCGTACGGGGCCGGCCACCACCGTGCTCTCGGGCTTCTCCATCGGGCTCGAGTCGTCGGTCTGGGCCATTGTCGCCATCGCCATCGCCATCGGCGTGGCCATCGGGCTGGGGGACGGCAACATCGAGCTGACCTTCTACCTCATCGCCCTCATCGGCATCGGGCTGCTGGCCACCGCCGGCATGGTGGTCTCCGAGGACAGCTTCGGTCCGGTGTCGGACAACGCGGCCGGCATCGCCGAGATGTCCGGCGAGTTCACCGGCGAGGCCGAGCGCGTCATGGTGAGCCTCGACGCCGTGGGGAACACGACCAAGGCCATCACCAAGGGTGTGGCGATCGGCTCCGCCGTGATCGCCGCCGTGGCGCTCTTCTCCGCCTTCATCGAGACGATCAACTCGCAGCTGAACCTGCACCTGCACGCCAACGAGCTCCTGGTGTCACCGTTCACCCAGATCAACGTGTCCAACCCGAAGACCTTCATCGGGTTGCTCATCGGCGGCTCCATCGGCTTCCTCTTCTCGTCACTGGCGATCCGGGCCGTCGGCCGCTCGGCGGGCACCGTCGTGCTCGAGGTCCGCCGCCAGTTCCGCGAGCACCCGGGCATCATGGACTACACCGAGAAGCCCGAGTACGGGCGGGTCATCGGCATCTGCACCTCCGCGGCCCAGCGCGAGCTGGCCACGCCGGCGCTGCTGGCCATCCTGTCGCCCGTCATCATCGGGTTCGGCATCAACTACTTCGCGCTGGGCGCCTTCCTCGCCGGCACCATCCTCACCGGGCAGCTGCTGGCCAACACGCTGTCGAATTCCGGCGGCGCGTGGGACAACGCCAAGAAGTACATCGAGGACGGCAACGAGGGCGGCAAGGGCTCGGAGGCCCACAAGGCCGCCGTCATCGGCGACACGGTCGGCGACCCGTTCAAGGACACGGCCGGGCCGGCGCTGAACCCGATGATCAAGGTGATGAACCTGGTCTCGCTGCTCATCCTCCCCGCCGTGATCGCGCTGCGGCACGACACCGGCGCGAGGCTCGCCATTGCCGGCGCCTCCCTCGTGGTCCTGCTCGCCGCCCTGGCCTTCTCGAAGCGAGCCCCCGAGCCCATGGACGCCGAGGCGGCCGAAACGACCCGGGCCGAAGCAGCGGTCGCGTCGGCCGATTGACCTGGTCAGCCCCCTAGGGGACCGGTCACCGGCGGCCCCTGCGCAGCACCCCGCCCTTGACAGGCGGGGGGCGGACCCCCACTCTGACGTGATCATGCCCTCCGACTCAGCACTCCGATCCATGCCCCGCGGGGTGTGCCGTGGGTAAGGCGCTCGTCATCGTCGAGTCGCCCGCCAAGGCGCGCACCATCGGCGGCATGCTCGGGCCCGATTTCATCGTCGAGTCCTCCATCGGTCACATCCGCGACCTGCCGCGCGGGGCCGACGAGGTGCCGGCCGCGTTCAAGGGCGAGCCGTGGGCGCGCCTCGGCGTGGACGTCGACAACGGCTTCAAGCCGCTCTACGTGGTCTCCTCGCCCAAGAAGTCGGTGGTGGCCAACCTCAAGAAGCTGCTGAAGGGCGCCGACGAGCTGTACCTCGCCACCGACGAAGACCGCGAGGGCGAGTCGATCGCGTGGCACCTCTCCGAAGTGCTGTCGCCCACCGTGCCCGTCAAGCGCATGGTCTTCCACGAGATCACGCCCACCGCGATCGCACGTGCCGTCGACGAGTGGCGCGACCTCGACCGCCGTCTCGTGGACGCCCAGGAGGCCCGCCGCATCCTCGACCGGCTCTACGGCTACGAGGTCTCGCCGGTGCTGTGGCGCAAGGTCATGCCGAGGCTCTCGGCGGGCCGGGTCCAGAGCGTCGCCACCCGCATGGTGGTCGAGCGCGAGCGGGCCCGCATGCGTTTCCGCTCGGCCACCTGGTGGGGGGTCGAGGGCACCTTCACCCACGCCGAGGCGCCGTCGGGCTTCGGGGCGACGCTCGTCGGGCTGGGTGGCGCCACGGTGGCCACCGGCAAGGACTTCGACGAGCACGGGGTGCAGACGGGCAAGGGCGGCGCCCGGGTCCTCGGCGAGGAGGAGGCAACCTCCGTCGCCGGCGCACTGACCGGCCGGCCCTTCACCGTCAGCGCCGTCACCGAGAGGCCATTCCGGCGCTCCCCTGCGGCGCCGTTCATGACCTCGACGCTGCAGCAGGAGGCAGGCCGCAAGCTCCGCTTCAGCGCCCAGCGCGCCATGCAGGTGGCGCAGCGCCTGTACGAGCAGGGCTTCATCACCTACATGCGCACGGACTCGACGACGCTCTCGGACGAGGCGCTCACGGCGGCGCGCAGCCAGGCCCGCGAGATGTACGGCGACGCCTACGTGCCTGACGCGCCGCGCCGTTACGAGCGCAAGGTAAAGAACGCGCAGGAGGCCCACGAGGCCATCCGCCCGTCCGGCGAGTCCTTCCGCACACCCGATCAGGCGGCGCGCGAGCTGTCGGGGGACGAGCTCCGCCTGTACGAGCTGATCTGGAAGCGCACGGTGGCCTCCCAGATGCACGACGCCACCGGGACGTCGGCCCAGGTGCGCCTGAGGGCTGAGGTGCCCGAGGGAGTGGCGGCGGGCCTGGAGGCGGAGTTCTCCGCCAGCGGGAGGGTGATCGCGTTCCCGGGGTTCCTGCGTGCCTACGTGGAGGGCGAGGACGATCCCGAGGCCGAGCTGGCCGACCGCGAGGTCGTGCTCCCCCGGCTGGCAGTCGGCGACGTCGTTGACGGCAGCGCGTTCGAGGCGGGCTCGCACGCCACCCAGCCGCCGGCCCGCTACACCGAGGCGTCGCTCGTCAAGGCGATGGAGGAGCTCGGTGTCGGGCGCCCCAGTACCTACGCCAGCGTCATCGCCACCATCCTCGACCGCGGCTACGTGTGGAAGAAGGGGACGGCGCTCGTCCCGAGCTTTACCGCCTTCGCGGTGGTGGGCCTGCTCGAGCGCTACTTCGGCGACCTGGTCGACTACGGCTTCACGGCGTCGATGGAGGACGACCTCGACGAGATCGCCGCCGGGCGCGAGGAGGTCCTGCCCTGGCTGACCCGCTTCTACTTCGGGAGCGCGGTGCCCGGTGCGGCGCGCGGGAACGGGGACGACGTCGAGACGCAGGGGCTCAAGGCCACGGTGGCGTCGCACCTGAGTGACATCGACGCCCGTGAGATCAACTCCATCCCGCTCGGCGAGGGGAGTGACGGCCAGCAGATCGTGGCCCGGGTCGGCCGGTACGGGCCCTATCTCCAGCGCGGCGAGGACCGGGCCTCCATCCCCGACGACATGGCGCCGGACGAGCTGACGATCGAGCGGGCCGAGGAGATCCTGGCTGCGCCGTCGAATGACCGGGTGCTCGGCGCTGACCCCGAGAGCGGGCTCGACATCGCGGTCAAGGCAGGGCGCTTCGGTCCCTACGTCCAGGTGGGCGAGGTGGCCGAGGGCGGCGAGAAGCCGCGTACGGCCTCGCTGTTCTCGTCCATGGCGCCGGCGACGCTGACGCTGGAGCAGGCGCTCGAGCTCTTGCGCATCCCACGCACGGTCGGGACGGACCCCGAGACCGGCGAGGACATCGTGGCCCACAACGGGAGGTTCGGCCCGTATCTCAAGCGCGGGTCCGACACGCGCAGCCTCACCAGCGAGGAGCAGCTGCTGAGCGTGACGCTCGACGAGGCCCGGGCGCTCTTCGCGCAGCCCAAGCAACGCAGGGGCCGGGCGGCCGCGGCGCCGCTGCGCGAACTCGGGACCGACCCCACCACGAACCTGCCCGTCGTCGTGAAGGAGGGGCGCTTCGGTCCCTACGTGACCGACGGCACCACCAATGCCAGCCTGCGCAAGGGCGACGCCGTCGAGTCCATCGAGATGGAGCGCGCCTCCGAGCTGCTCGCCGAGCGCCGCGCCGCCGGACCGTCGACGCGCAAGAAGAAGGCGGCCAAGAAGGCCGCCCCCGCCAAGAAGAAGGCCGCGGCGAAGAAGGCGGGTGCCAGCAAGAAGGCCGCGACGAGCGCCGGCGCCGCCAAGAACGCGAGCGTCGTCCAGAAGGCCACGGGGGCGATGAAGGCCGCCCCGACCGATCCCTTCTGACATGCCGGCCCGGGGTCGCCTCATCGCGCTCGAGGGCATTGACGGATGCGGCAAGTCGACCCAGGCACGGGCACTGGCCGACGCGCTCGGGGCGCGGCTGACACACGAGCCCGGGGCCACGGCGGTTGGCGCTTTGTTGCGCGAGCTCCTTCTCGCGCCTGACTCGCCCTCTCCTTCGCCGCGGGCCGAGGCATTGCTGATGGCGGCCGACCGGGCCGAGCACGTGGCGCTCGTGATCGAGCCGGCGCTCGCCGCCGGCCACTGGGTGGTCAGCGACCGCTACTCGGCGTCGACCATCGCCTACCAGGGCTACGGGCGGGGCCTCGACCTGGTCGGCCTGGCCGAGCTGGTCACGTGGGCCACGGCGGGGCTGGCGGCGGACCTGTCGGTCCTGGTCGACGTGACCATCGAGGTGGCGGCCGACCGGCTGGCCGTGGGAGGGCGTGGCGGCGCGGACCGCATGGAGCGGCTCGGCCCCGAGTTCGCCACGCGGGTCCGCCAGGGGTTCCTCGCCCAGGCGGCCGAGGACACGGCGCACTGGCTCGTCGTCGACGGCAGCGCAGACGTCGAGACGGTGGCGGCGCATATCGTGGCGTCCGTGCGCGAGCGGTTCGGTGACGCGCCGGCCCCGGGCCGGTGAGCGAGGAGCGGCCGGCCCCCGAGCTCTTCGCCCGCGTGGTGGGGCAGGAGGAGGCGGTGGCGGCCCTGCTGGCGGCGGCGGTCAACCCGGTCCACGCCTACCTGTTCCGCGGCCCCTCCGGCAACGGGGGCCTGGCGGCAGCCCACGGGTTCGCGGCCGCGCTGCTGTGCCCCGACGGTGGGTGCGGTCATTGCGCCACCTGCCGGGCCGCGCTGGCGGGGACGGACCCCGACCTCCACATCATCCGCCGGACCGGCGCGTCGATCTCCATCGCGGACATCCGACAGGTCGTGGCACTGGCGCAGCGGCGCCCGCTGCACTCGAAGCGCCAGGTAATCGTCGTCCTCGACGTGCATCTCGCTGCGTTGCGCGCGCCCGCGCTGCTCAAGACCCTGGAGGAGCCGCCGGGGGACACGGTCTTCGTCCTGCTGACCGACGAGGTGATCCCCGAACTGGTGACGGTGGCCAGCCGGTCCGTCGAGATCCCGTTCCCGCCGGTGCCACGCGACGTCATGGTGCGCTGGCTCACGTCGACGGGCGTGCCGCCCGACACGGCCGCCGTCGTGGCGGACAGCAGCGGCGGCAACCCCGAACGAGCCCGGGTCACGGTCGAGGACCCCGACGTTTCGGCACGGGTCGATCTCTGGGCGTCGGTACCGGATGAGCTGACCGCCTCGGGCACGACGGCTGCCGGGCTGACACGGCGCGTGCTCGAGTCGGCCGACCGAGCGGTTGAGCCCCTCCGCGTCGCCCACGCGCGTGAGATCGAGACGCTCGCCGCGGCGGCCAAGGAGATGGGCGAGCGCGGGCTGCCCGGGCGCAAGGAGATCGTGGACCAGCACCAGCGCGAGGAGCGCCGCTTCCGCACCGACGCCGTGCGGGCCGGCCTCGGCGTCCTGGCCCGGACCTACCGGAGCCGGGTCGTCACCGCCGCGGCCACCGGTGCCGTGGGGGTGGGCGACGAGGACGTGCGGAGTGCCGCGGCCGCGGTCGGGTTGATCACCGAGACCGCGGAGGCCCTCCCGCGCAACCCGAACGAGGCGCTCCTCCTGCAGTCCCTCTTCGTGCGGCTGGCCGCGCTGGCGGCCTGACCGGAGGCACGACTGCGACAACCGGCGGGGTGCGGAGCACACTCCGACCGCGTCGACGTTAGAGTCTCGCCCAATTCTCCCGATTCGGCGCGAGGGGGTGGACGAGTGCTGGCGGTCACGTTTGCGGATCTGTGGTTCAGAGCCCGTCAGTTCCTGATCGCCATCGTCGGGGTCGGGCTCGTCCTCGCGCTTGCGCTGGCCTTGAGTGGGTTGACCGACGGGTTCTACGCGGAGGCGGCTGGGTCGATCGACGCGGTCGGCGCCTCGTCCTGGGTGATGTCGCCCTCCGCGCACGGCCGGTTCACCGCGTTCGCAGCCTTTCCCGCAACCGCCGAGAGCGCCGTGGCGCACGAGCCAGGTGTGCACCGTGCGTCCGCAGTGCTGTTCACGCCGGAACAGGTCGTCCTCGTCTCGGGGAGCCCCGGCCCCCAGACGGTCAACCTGATGGGGGTGCAGCCGGGCGGGCTGGGGGACCCGCAGGTGGTCGCGGGCCACGGGTTCACCGGGCCCGACCAGGCGGTGGTCGACTCCGAGGTGAAGGCGCACGTCGGCAGTGAGCTCGAGCTCGGCGGGCACGGGTACGAGGTGGTCGGGGTGGTCGACGGTCGCAGCATGGACGGTGGGATCCCCCTCGTCTACATGCCGCTGGCTGCGGTGCAGCAGGCGGTCACCGGGGGCAAGCCGCTGATCACCGCCGTCGCCACCGACGGCACCCCGGCGAGCGCCCCCCCGGGGCTCGTCGTGCTGGCGCCCTCCACGGTGGTCTCCGAGACCGTGGGTGCGCTGGGGAGTGCCAAGGCATCCATCGACAACGTGCGGTCGCTCATGTGGCTCGTGGCGGCGGCCATCGTCGCCTCCATGCTCTATGTCGCCGCGCTGGAGCGAAAGCGCGACTTCGCGGTGCTCAAGGCGCTGGGGTCCTCGTCGCGGGCCCTCTTCATGAGCCTCGTTCTCGAGGCGGTGGTGGTCACCCTGCTGGCCGCCGTCCTGGCGGAGATCCTGTCGGCCTTCACGTCGCCGCTCTTCTCGCAGCCGATCGACATCACGCCCGGAGCCCGCCTCGTCCTCCCGCTCATCGCAGTGGTCGTTGGCGTCGTCGCGAGCGTGGGGGCCCTGCGGCGCGTGACAGGCGCCGATCCGGCGACGGCGTTCGGATGAGCGCCCGTCTGGTCGTCGACGATCTCACGGTGGCCTTCGACTCGGGGGGCTACGTCATCAAGCCGCTCGACGGGTTGAGCTTCAACGCCGAGGATGGCGAGCTGGTCGTCCTCCTGGGGCCGTCGGGGTGCGGCAAGACGACCCTGCTCTCGTGCCTCGCCGCGCTGCTCACCCCCACCGAAGGTCGGATTCGGTTCGGGCCCACCGTGGTCAACGAGCTGCGCGGTCCGGCACTCTCGGACTACCGCCGCCAGACCGTGGGCGTCGTCTTCCAGGCCTTCAACCTGATCGCCAGCCTGACCGCACGGGGCAACGTCGTCGTGCCGATGCGGCTGGCGGGCGTGCCGAGGGCCCGGGCGAAGGCCCGGGCCACAGAGCTGCTCGAGCTGGTCGGGCTGGGCGAGCGCAGCCATCACCGGCCGGCTGAGCTCTCCGGGGGGCAGCAGCAACGGGTGGCCATCGCGCGGGCCCTGGTGCACGACCCGCCGCTGATCGTGGCCGACGAGCCCACGGCGCACCTCGACCACATCCAGGTCGAGGGCATCCTCGGGCTGATGCGGGACCTCGCCAGCCCCGGCCGCATCATCGTCGTCTCGACGCACGACGACCGGGTCAGCCAGCTGGCGGACCGCGTGATCGAGCTGGCCCCGCACTTCTCCGACGCCGACCGCCAGCCCGAGGAGGTCCATCTGGCGGACGGGGAGATCCTGTTCCGCCAGGGCGAGCGGGGAGAGCTCATCTACCACGTGGAGTCCGGCCAGCTCGAGGTGTACCGGGAGCTGGCCGACGGCGGCCACGAGGTCCTGGCCCAGATGAAGCCGGGCAATTACGTGGGCGAGCTCGGCCCCATCCTCAACCTGCCCCGCAGCGCCTCGGTACGCGCCGTGGGGGACGCGTTCGTGATCGGGTACACGGTCCGGGCGTTCCGCAAGGAGCATCCCCACCGCCTGGTCGAGCAGGCAGCCACGTAACCGTGGAGGCGACAGGAAGCTCTTGATGTGCCGTTTCTCCCAACGAAAGCAATCGGCGCGTAGCATCGAGGGTGTCGGGAGAGATCGGGAGAGATCGGGAGAGCCTGCATGTCGGGGGGTGATTCGGCGGGTAACGCGGGCCTTGGGGCGCCCGGCGCGCCTCCGCTCGAAGTCCGCGTCCTCGGCCCGGTCGAGGTCGCCCGGGAAGGCCGGATCGTCGACATCGGGGGAGTGAAGGCCCGGGCCCTGGTCGCCCGCCTCCTCATCGACCGCGGCCTGGTCGTCTCGGTCGACCGGCTGGTGGACTCGCTGTGGGGCGACCACGAGGGGGAGGGAGCCGAGATCGCGCTGCGGTCGACCATCTCGCGTGTGCGCAAGCGCCTGCGCGAGGCCGGTGCGCCGGAGGACCTCATCCTGACCCGTGCCCCGGGGTACGTACTGGACGCCCCGGCCGAAATGACCGACGCCCACCGGTTCGAGCAGCTGGTGGTGGAGGGCCGCCGCCAGCTCGGCCGTCGACGGCCGAGCGAGGCGACGCGCCTCCTCAAGGAGGCCCAGGGCCTCTGGCGCGGCCAGGCCTACAGCGAGGTGAGGGACGAGCCTTTCGCCCGCGCCGAGGCCCGCCGGCTGGAGGAGCTGCTCCTCGCGGCAACCGAGACGAGGATCGACGCCGAGCTGACGATGGGGCTCCACCAGGGTCTCATCGGCGAGCTGGAGAGCCTGACCAGCGCCAACCCGATGCGCGAGCGGCTGTGGTCGCAGCGTATGCTGGCGCTCTACCGATGCGGCCGGCAGGCCGAGGCGCTGCGGGTCTTCCAGGACCTGCGGTCAATCCTGGTCGCCGAGCTGGGGATCGATCCCGGGCACGACGTGACCTGGATGGAGCACGCCATCCTCACTCAGGAGCCCGGTCTCGACTTCCGCGTTCCGCCCGAGCACGACGCCGAGACAGCGGGCGACCCTCCCGCAGTCGCCTCGAACCCCCGCCACCGCTTCCGGGTGCCCATGGCACCGAACGAGAGCCCCTTCGTCGGGCGCACGCAGGAGTCGGCCCTGCTGCGCGGGTGGTGGGGGTCCGTGCACGAGGGTGGGGGGCGTCTGCTGCTGGTCGACGGTGAACCCGGCATCGGGAAGACGCGCCTGGTGGCCGAGCTGGCGCGCGGCGTCGACGAGGACGGCGCGCTGGTGCTGTGGGGACGTTGCGACGAGGACCCGGTGGCACCGTTCCAGCCCTTTGCCGAGGCTCTCGGCAGGTACTTCCAGTCGGTCTCGGCCGACCGGATTTCGCGCATGCCGGACTGGCAGCTGACCGAGCTCTCCCGCCTCGTCATCCGCTTGAGTGAGTACGTGCCGCTGCTCGAGGAGGAGGCCGGGGACGCCGAGAGCGAGCGTTACCGGTTCTTTGAGGCAGTGACGGCCACGCTGAACGAACTGTCGGAACGCAGCGCCACACTGCTGGTCGTCGACGACCTTCACCGGGCCGACCAACCGACGCTGCTGCTCCTGCGCCACGTGTTGCGGAGCATCGATGACGCCAAATTCGGGATCATCGTGATGTACAACGACACCGAGGTGCCGCCGGACCACCGCTTGCGGTCCATGCTGGCGGACTTCCGGTCCGTGCACCCCGTCGAGTCGGTGCACCTGCAGGGCCTCAGCCGCAGCGCGGTCGAGGAACTCGCCCAGAGCTGGCCGGAGGTCCCCTCGGATCTTGTGACACAGCTGTGCCGGTTGACCGACGGCAACCCGCTCTTTCTCGACGAGATGCTCCGGCAGCTGAGGTACCGCGAGGACGAGCACGGTGGCGAGGGTGACGCTCCCGTGCTCCCCAATCTGAACCCGACTGAGGCCATCCGCGAGCTCGTGGCCCGACGAGTGTCCCGGCTGCCCGAGGACGTGATCTACCTCTTACAGGCGGCCGCCGTGGCGGGAACGGAGTGCGAGGCCGGCATCGTTGGCGAGGCGGCCGGGCTCACGCCCAGCGAGCGGCTCGATGCCTTCGACCGCGCCGAGGAGTCCCGCCTGCTGCGCCGCGTCGGAGAGAAGGTCCATGACCGCTATGCCTTCACCCACGCCCTGGTACGCGACGCGATCTACGGCGAGCTCCTGCGCGGCCGCCGCGTGCGCTACCACCACCAGATCGCCGTCGCCATGGAACGGGCGCATGCCGACGCTCTCGACACGTACGTCAACGAACTGGCCCTTCACTTCTCCATGGGGGCAGTGTTGGGTGACACCGACAAGGCCATCCACTACTGCATGGCGGCGGGGGAGCGAGCACTTCGTCTGCTCGCCTTCGAGGAGGCGGTCGGCCACTTCACCCGTGGCCTCGAGGTGGCCGAGCAGTTCGGCTCCCACGACAGGGGTTCGCGTTGCGACGCGCTGATTGCCCTGGCGGAGGCGCAGAACAGGGCCGGCGACGCGGCGCATGCCGACCAGAACTTCGAGAAGGCAGCCTCCCTGGCGCGTGCCATGGGCGACGCCGAACGCCTGGCCACCACCGCCCTGCGCGCCGGACCGCTGAGCTACCTCGGGATCGTGGGCGCAAGCGAGGACCAGATCCACCTGCTCGAGGAAGCAAGCGCCGTGCTCCCGCAAGAGGACTCCCACCTCCGCGCCATGGTGACGGCGCGGCTGGGGCTGGTCACCGTCTACTCGGCTGGCGCGCCTGCGCCGGACGTGGTCGAGCGTTCACTCGCACTCAGCACAGCGGCGGTGGCCATGGCCCGGCTCCTCGGCGACCGCGGCGCGCTCGGGTACGCGCTCAATGCGCGGATGCACGTGCTGTGGGGCATTGAACCCGCGCCCGAACGCCTGGCCATCGGTACGGAGCTCGGGGAGATCGCGGATGATGTCGGAGACGAACTGCTGGCGCTCCACGGGCACATGTGGCGCGTTCGTGAGCTGTTGGCGCAGGGCGACGTTGACGCCGTCAACGACGAGATCGCGCGGTTCGGGGCGCGCCACGTGGGACCGATCCATCCTCTCGAGACCTCCTACGCCTACAACGTCGCCGCCATGATGGCCCTCGTCGCCGGTGACTTCGAGACAGGGGACTCCCTGGGACAGAGGGCCTTGGAGGTGGCCGACGGGGACAACGAGCTGGCGCCCAGCTTCTACGGGGCGCTGATGACGTGGACCTGGTGGCAGCGCGACCAACTCGGCCCCGTGAGGGACATCTTTGCAGCTGTCATCGCGCAGGACCAGGCGGACTACCCGACCGTAAGGGCCGGACTGGCCCTGGTCCATGCCGAAGTGGGTGACACGGAGGGGGCGCTTGCCCAACTGCACTCGCTCTCGAAGCTCGGATGGGAGAGCGTCGCCCGCGACCCGAGCGAGGGTGTCTCAGCGGCGCTTGTGGCCGCCGCGTGCGGCACCCTCGGGATCGCGGCGCGGGACATCGCCCTGCGCGTCTACGAGGAAATGCGCCCGTATGCGGGCACCGCCATCGTGATCCGCCCTCCGGCCGCGGCGTGTTTCGGGCCGGCCGACCACTACCTCGGTCTGCTCGCCGCCGCCGCCGGTGACCTGGCGCTGGCGGAGGTGCACTTCGAGGCTGCTGTGCGACTCAGCTTCCGGATGCGGTCGGCGCCCTTCGTCGCGGCGGCCGAGGTGGAGCTGGCCCGGACGCTGCGCCAGCGCGGCCGGGATGAGGGTGAGCGGGTCGCCGTGCTGCTCCGGAGCGCCGAGGAGTCCGCGCTGCGCCTGGGGTTGCATCGCCTGGCGCGCATGGCGGCGGAGCCGGACTGACGCCCGAGAGTCAGGAGGCGGAGGTGCCGTCCCCGGTCCAACGCTCGGCCTCGGTCTCGCGATCCTGGTAGGCCGCCAGCCGGTCGTCCGCCTCACGGATCCGGCGGCTCATGCCGGTCAGCAGAGCGTTGCGGAAACCGGGGATCTCCATCATCGATTCAAACTCGCGGGGTCCGATGACAAGGACGTCGAGATCGGTCGTGGCGGTCACCGTGGCGCTGCGCGGCACGGCCTCGATCGCGGCCAACTCACCGAAGTAGTCGCCCCCGCGCCGGACGTTGACGACACGCCCCGCACGGGTCACCGTCGCCGTGCCCTCGAGGATGACGAAGAGCTCGCGGCCGAGCCGACCCTCTCGCAGGATCACCTCGCCGGCCTGGATGTGGAGGCGCTCGGCGATCCGGGCGACCTCGCGCAGCTGCTCGTCCGTGCAGGCGGCGAACCAAGGGACACCCTGCAGATGGCCGGGCTCGGCCGGACTCTTGCCGTCGGTCTGTGCGCCCATCCCTGCCTCTCTGGCTCCACGCCGGTTGCGAATGTCGCCACCGTACGCGATCGGGGTACCGGATGGCGCGCCGTCAGTTGTGTGAGTCGCGGAAGAGGCCGAAGGTCACTCCGGACGAGGGGTCTCGGGGCCTGCGGCCGGCTCCCGATCGTCGAGTGCCGCCGCGAGCCGGGCGTCGACGGTGCGCAACCGCCTGGCCATGCTCCTCAACAGCGCGTCCCGGAACCCGGGGATGTCGGCCATCGCATCGAATTCGCGCGGCCCGATGATCAACACGTCGAGATCGGCGAGGGCCGTCACCGTCGCGTTGCGGGGTCCAGGGTTCATGGCGGCCAGTTCGCCGAAGAAGTCGCCGGGGCCGAGGGTGTTGACGCGCCGGCCCTTCTGGGTGACCCCGACCGTGCCGGAGAGGATGAGGAAGAACTCCCGGCCGATCCGCCCCTCCCGGGTGAGGATCTCTCCCTCGCCCACCTGGACCCGCTCGGCGAGACGCGCCACTTCCTGCAGTTGGGCCGTGGTGCAGTCGCGCAGCTCGTCGACCGCCTTCAGCCGGTCGACTGTCGCCTGTCTTCCAAGGGTGGACACCACTGCGTCTGTCCTTCTCCGTTGCGCTCGGCGGGATCACTGTGCGGTCCTCCGCGCCGCCGACCACTTTGCGCCGTGCTCCTTGCAGCGGCGTTGCAGGCCCGTGACACCGGTTGCGAGTCCCGGCTCCATGTTCACGGCGCCCCCCGATCCGTTGAACTGGGCAAACAGGTCCGTACACGGTCGCACTGACCTCCGAGAGGCGGCCGCCTTTCCTGGTGACGCCCACTCTGGACGTCCACCGTTCCCATTGCGCGTGGTTCGATCATCACGCGATCGCCGGTGGGTCCTTGGCTCCTCCGGGCTCGCGTACACTGACTCACCGTCGTCCGGCCGGTGCAACGGGATGTGCCGAGGCCTGGCGGTCGCGGATGCCTGGGTAGCTCAGTCGGTAGAGCAGCGCACTCGTAATGCGCAGGTCAGGAGTTCGAATCTCCTCTCAGGCTCCACTTCAGGGGATCCTTGCGCCCAGGTGGCCGGCCCCCGAGGACCCGTCACTGTCCCCGACCTGACACGGTTCACGCAATCTGCCTTACTCTCCTGCAATGCGTGTAGGCCTGCATCGCGCGCAAGGAGGCCAGGCCAGGTGGGGAATCGCTTCCGCGCTGCTGGCGGCTGTCATTCTGACTGGCTGCGGCCAGGCCGCCGGCCCGAGGACGAGCAGTGGGTCCAGTGCACCATCCACTGCACCCGATATCGGGCGCGTGCTCAAACCCTCGCCTGTCCGGACTGCGCAGATTTACGTTCCGTCGGGTCGGTCTGCCACCAAAGGCCCGATCGGGGCGAATCCGTCGTTGGAAAGCGGCGTGCCCTTGAACATCCTCGCTGGATTGGAACGCGATGAGCCGATCTACGACGGAGACTTCGCAGACCCGACCGCTCTCCCGGACGGGAGCACGCTGTACTTCTATGCGTCAAGCAGTCAGCCCTCCCGGTACGACCATGGTGCCAATGTGCCCGTGATCGCGCTGTCGCGGGGGGCCGGCTTCTCCGGTCGTTTCACCGGCGACGCTTTGTCTCACGTGCCCGCCTGGTCGGTGCCGGGGTATCAGTGGGGCCCAGACGTGTGGGCGCGCCCAGACGGCACGTACGTCCTCTACTACTCCACGCCCGCCACCGTGCCGCTGGGATGTCTCGCCAAGCCTCCGGCCAGCGGCTGCGTCAAGACCGTCGGAGGTTGGACCAACGCGGAGTGCGTCTCTCGCGCCACCGCGACCAACCCGACGGGTCCCTTCGTCGACAACTCGACCTCGGCGTTCATCTGCCCCACCGACGAGGGCGGAGCCATTGACCCGAGCGTGTTCGTCGATTCGAACGGGACACCGTGGCTCCTGTGGAAGAGCGACGGCGACTGCTGCAACGAGCCCACCTACATCTACTCACAGCAGTTATCACCCGATGGGCTCTCGACCGTCGGGCCGGCCCACCGGCTCCTGGGGGCCACACAGCCCTGGGAGGACCATCTCGTCGAGGCTCCGGCAATGATCGAGGACCACGACCACTTCTGGCTCTTCTATTCGGGCAGTCTCTGGGGGCACAAGACATACGGAATCGGGATCGCCCGTTGCGACTCGGTGGTCGGACCTTGCACTAAGCCGCTCGACCATGCCTGGGTGGCCTCCCGTGCCGACGGGGTGAGCGACCAGGGGCCTGGCGGTCAGGAGTTCTACCAGACCGGATCGATCGTCTGGATGGTCCACCACGGTCTGGCCCCCGGCCAGACGGGCAACAGCGCTCAGCGTCGGCTGTACGTCGACCTCACGGCCTTCCCACCCGGAGAGCTCCCGCACCTGGCCGCCCGAGAGCCGGCGGCGGCGCTGGCCGCAGCTGAGGTCTACTACGGGGACCCATCCCTTCCGAAGGACCCCCAGGCCGCCTACCTCAAGGTGCTGCACCTGGCGGGTGTATCGGCGACGGCGAACGACGCTGCTCTCATCTCGTCGGCGGCAACGGCGTGCACGGCCCTGGCGAACAAGAAGCCCTACGACCAGATCGTCACCGCCCTCAAAGCGCGGAGCCTCACCGACTATG
>Ga0116215_1001541_pt1 | contig 15234 bp, 14 predicted proteins | sample Sb_taG_7_FD_89698 | JGI IMG/M metagenome (GOLD analysis project Ga0116215, IMG submission 89698) | Peat soil microbial communities from Weissenstadt, Germany - Sb_50d_2_FS metaG | ecosystem: Environmental > Terrestrial > Soil > Wetlands > Peat | place: Germany: Weissenstadt | collected 2010-09-21 | reverse complement strand
TGCCCCGAATGATGGGCTTCCAGGCTGCCGGCGCGGCACCCATCGTGCTGGGCCACCCCGTCGAGAACCCCGAGACCATCGCCACCGCGATCCGCATTGGGAACCCGGCCAGCTGGTACTCGGCCACGGCCGCCGCCTCCGAGTCCGGCGGCTCGATCACAGCGGTCACCGACACCGAGATCATGGACGCCTACACCTTCCTCGCCCAGCAGGAGTCCGTCTTCTGCGAGGCGGCGTCCTCGGCATCGGTGGCCGGGCTCATCAAGCAGGGCGTGCCGGAGGGGTCCACGGTGGTGTGCGTCCTGACCGGGCACGGGCTGAAGGACCCTGACCTGGCCATCAAGGCCATCTCGGTGCCCTCGGTCATCGACCTCGACCTCGACACCGTCCTGGCCGAGATCTCCCTGTGACGGCGATCCCGGCACCACGGAGGCACAACCCGACCTGCGGGAAATCGGGGTGTGTTGGCATGACCCGCTCCGTCCCGCTAGAGTGGAGACATCCCCACTGCGCTTCGAAGCGCTCTCCGCGGGTACAAGCGGTCCTGGGAGAGCATCACGCAGAGGTGATCTGGGGGAGGGAATTCACACGCGAATCCCTTCTCCTCCCTTAAATTCCCTCGCCACGCGCGGACGAACCCGGGCTGGTGACAACCCTCGTAGATGAGGAGCCCGATGACTGCGGAACAGCAGCTCGAACGATCGGTTCTCGAAGGCAAGGAGCGCGACGAGCTCAGTGCCATCGCTCAGGCCATGTCGCTCAAGACGACGAGCCGGACGAAGAAAGCCGACATCATTGACCAGATCCTCGACGCCACCGGCGTGACCTCCGGGCCCGCCGCGGGCGGACAGAGCAACGGCGACGCTGACCACGGCGACACCAACGGCGCCGCCAAACCGGTCCGACGCTCGCGGTCGACCGTCAGCGCCGCAGCCGGCAACGGCGACGTGACCGAGGCCGCGGCACCTGCCGGCAAGCAGAAAGCGGAGCCGTCAGCGCCCGCCCAGGCCGAGGCCGCCGCCCCGGCGACCTCCACCGCCACCGAGGCGGCATCCACCGGTGACTCCGGACCGGCCGTCTTCGTCGAGCCACCCGAGCTGGCCGACGGTGCCGACCCGGCGCCCCGGCAGAACGGGCAGGGCCACGGCCAGAACCAGCAGGGCAACAACCGGAATCGCCAGAACCAGGGCAACCAGAACCAGGGCAACCAGAACCAGGGCAACCAGAACCGTGGCAACCAGGACCGCGGTAACCAGGACCGCGGTAATCAGGCCGGTGACGACGCGGGCAACCGGCGCAGCCGGCGCCGGCGCGGCCGCGAGCGCGGCGGCCAGGGCGGCGAGCTCCAGGGCGGCGGCGGCCAGGAGCAGCCCTACTCGGGCGAGCTCGTCGAGGTGAAGGGCATGCTCGACCTGCGCGACGAGGGCTACGGCTTTCTGCGCTGCGAGGGGTACCTGCCCTCGACCAAGGATGTCTACGTCTCCATCAGCCAGGCCCGGCGCTTCTCGCTGCGTCGCGGCGACTACGTCGAGGGCGCGTGCCGCCCGGCGTCGAACAACGAGAAGTACCCGGCGCTCCTGCGCCTCGACTCCATCTCGGGCCTCGATCCCGAGGCGGCACGCGACCGGCCCCGTTTCGAGGACCTGACCCCGCTGTTCCCCGACTCCCGGCTCAACCTCGAGATGCCGGGCGACAAGGACAACCTGACGGCCCGGATCGTGGACCTGCTCTCGCCGATCGGCAAGGGCCAGCGCGGCATGATCGTCTCGCCGCCCAAGGCCGGCAAGACGACGGTGATGAAGCAGATCGCCCACTCCATCGAGGCCAACAACCCCGAGGTGCACCTCATGGTGCTGCTCGTCGACGAGCGGCCCGAAGAGGTGACCGACATGCGGCGTTCGGTCAAGGGCGAGGTCATCGCCTCGACATTCGACCGCCCGGCGGACGAGCACACCCAGGTGGCCGAGCTCGCCATCGAGCGGGCCAAGCGCCTCGTCGAGATGGGCAGGGACGTGGTCATCGTCCTCGATGGCATCACCCGTCTCGCCCGCGCCTACAACCTGGCCGCGCCGGCGACAGGGCGCATCATGTCGGGTGGTGTCGACTCCGGTGCGCTCTACCCGCCCAAGAAGTTCTTCGGCGCCGCCCGCAACGTGGAGGAGGGCGGCTCGCTGACCATCCTCGCCTCGGCGCTGGTCGAGACCGGCTCCAAAATGGACGAGGTGATCTTCGAGGAGTTCAAGGGCACCGGCAACATGGAGCTCCGCCTCGACCGCCGGCTGTCGGAGCGCCGCCTGTACCCGGCCATCGACGTCAACGCCAGCTCGACCCGCCACGAGGAGCTCCTCTTCGAGCGGGGCCAGCTCCAGCAGGTCTGGAAGCTGCGACGGGTGCTGAATGCGCTGGCGAGCGACGGCAAGGACGCGGCCGGCCTGGAGCTGCTCATGGACAAGATCCGCAGCACGGCGAGCAACGACGAGTTCCTGGCCGAGATCGCCAAGGGCCCGGCCACCTGATCCGCCGGTACCCGACCAGCGCCGGACCGATCCGCCGGCGCCACCCCTACAATGGCCCGACCACATTGACACTTGGAGACACCATGAAGCCCGACATCCACCCCAACTACGTAGAGGCGACGGTGAAGTGCTCGTGCGGCAACACGTACGTGACGCACTCGACCAAGGCCGATCTCCACGTCGAGCTGTGTAACGAGTGCCACCCCTTCTTCACCGGCAAGCAGAAGCTGGTCGACTCCGGAGGACGGGTCGAGCGCTTCCAGCGCCGCTACGGCGAGCGCAAGACCAAGGCCAAGGCCAAGCCCAGCGCGGCGGCGGCGCAGGACTGATCCCGCCGGGGCGGGGCGCGCTGGCCGTGCCGCCGCCCCCGTGAGGAACAGACCCGAGAGGCATGTTCGAGGACCGGATCGCCGCGCTCGAGGCGGAGTACCAGGCCGTCGAGGCCGAGCTCGCCGACTCCGCCACCCACTCAGACCCGGACCGTCTGCGAGACCTGTCGCGGCGCCACAAGGAGCTCGGCGAGATCGTGCGCGCCAGGCACGACCTCACTGCGGCCCGTGAGGACCTGACCGCCGCCCGCGAGATGCTGACCGAGGCATCGGGGGACGACCGCGAGATCATGCGGCTCGAGTCCGACGACGCGGAGTCGCGGGTGAAGGCGCTCGAGGAGCGGATCCAGGAGCTGCTGCTGCCCAAGGACCCCAACGAGGGGCGCAACGTGATCATGGAGATCCGCGGTGCGGTCGGTGGCGACGAGGCCAACCTGTTCGCCCGGGTGCTCTACGACATGTACCTGCGCTACGCGGCGACGAAGAAGTGGAAGGTCGAGGTTCTCTCCGAGGACGCCTCGGACAAGGACGGGATCAACGAGGCGGTCTTCCTCGTCAAGGGGCCCGACGCCTACATCCGGCTGGAGCACGAGGCCGGCACGCACCGGGTGCAGCGGGTGCCGGTCACCGAGGCCAAGGGCAGGATCCACACCTCCACCGCCACGGTGACGGTGCTGCCCGAGGCGGCGGAGGTCGAGGTCGACATCGACCCCAACGACCTCAAGATCGACGTCTACCGCTCGACCGGGCCGGGCGGGCAGTCGGTCAACACCACCGACTCGGCCGTGCGGATCACACACATCCCCACTGGCACGGTCGTGGCGATGCAGGACGAGAAGAGCCAGATTCAGAACCGGGCCAAGGCCATGGTGGTGCTGCGCTCCCGGCTCCTCAAGGCCGAGCAGGACCGCCAAGCCGCCGAGATGTCGGCCCAGCGGCGAGGCCAGGTCGGGGCGGGGAACCGCACCGACAAGATCCGCACCTACAACTTCAAGGAGAACCGGGTCACCGACCACCGGATCAACCTCACCCTCTACAAGCTGGACCAGGTGCTGGCGGGCGACCTGAACGAGCTGACCGACGCGCTCATGGCCGACAAGCGGGGCCGCCAGCTGTCGGGCGAGGAGGACGGCGGGGGGTGACGGTGGCGGCGGGCCCCACGCGGGGCGCTCTGGTCGCCGAGTTGGTCGAGGTGGTGGGTGCCCCGCACGAGGCGCGCTTCATCGTCGACGAGGTGCTCGGTCTCGGACTGGTCCGGGGACGCCCCGACGTGCCGAGCGGCCCACTCGACGAGGCGGCGGTCACGGCGGCGCGCCGCATGGCGGTGCGCCGGGCAGCGGGGGAGCCGCTGCAGTACGTCTTCGGGCACTGGCCGTTCCGTGACCTCGATCTCCTGGTGGACCCCCGCGTGCTGATCCCGCGCCCCGAGACCGAGCAGGTCGCCGAGGTGGCGGTAGCGGAGGCCCGCCGTCTCGGCCGCGGGGTCGCCGGCGGCGGCATCGTGGCCGTCGACGCCGGCACCGGCACCGGTGCCCTCGCGCTGGCGTTGGCCACCGTGCTGGGACGTGGCGCGCTGCGCGAGGTCTGGGCCGTCGACGCTAGCGCCGATGCGCTCGAGGTGGCGGCGGCGAACGTGGCTGCGGTGCGCCGGCGCCACGGGGATGCAGTGCCTCGCATCGAGCTGGTCCGGGGGAGCTGGTTCGAGCCGCTCCCGGCCTCGTTGCGGGGGGCCGTCGACCTCGTCGTCTCCAACCCGCCCTACGTCTCAGAGGAGGAATGGGACGGGCTGGCGCCCGAGGTGCGCGCCGAACCACGCCGGGCGTTGGTGGCGGGGCCCGGCAGCGACGGCACGCCTGGGCTGGCGGACGTGGAGGCCGTGCTGGGCCAGGCCAGGGCCTGGCTCGGGCGCCCCGGCACCGCCGTGATCGAATTGGCGCCGCCGCAGGCCGGCGCGGCCGCCGAGCTGGCCCGGCGGCTCGGATACGACGTGTGGGTCGAGCCTGACCTGGCGGGGCGGCCGCGCGCGCTGGTAGCACGGACGGCGCTCTGAGATGGGGGGCGTGGACGACGGGGTCGGCGTAGACGACGGAGGTGTCGCGGGCGTGGCCCGCCCGCCGATCGTCGCTGTCGGTACGGCTGCGGCGGCGGAGGCCCTGGCAGAGGGCGCCATCATCGCCGTGCCCGCTGTGGGCGGCTACTACCTCGCGGTGCGCGCCGGCTCGCCCGAGGCCGAAGCGCAGCTGTTGGATCTGGCCGCCGACCCGGACGGCCCCCACTACGCCGTCGGATCCACCGAGGCCCTGCGCTCGCTGACGTCGGGCTGGACCGGCGAGGTGGGCCGGCTGCTCGAGCGCTGCTGGCCCGGCCCCCTCGAGGTGTTCCTGCCCCGGGCTGGCGCCGACGGCACCGACGGCACGGAGAGCGCGGACACGGGCGGGAAGCCGGCCGGTGGTCCGGCGGGCGCGACGTCGGGCGGTTGGGCGGTCGTCGTGGGCATGCCCGACGGCCGGGCGCTGCGTCGGCTGTGCCGGGACCACGGCCCCTGGCGCACGGTGCCGCTCAGTTTCACGGAGGCGCAGCAGGTGGCCCAGGCCTTCGACGCGGCCGCGGTGGCGCTCGTCGTCGACGGGGGCCGCCGCGAAGGGCCGCCCCCGACGCTCGTGGATGCGACCGTTTCTCCCGTCCGCGTCCTGCGCGAGGGCGCACTGCCGGGGAGCTTCATAGAGGGGACGATGTTGATGAGCACGCGGCGGCGCTTCAGCCTGCGCCGGCGGGGACGGGACGAGGGCGGGTCGGCCTGAGGTGCACGGCGAGAGATCTCGCCGTGAGCGCGGACTCGCTGGTCTGCGCAGTAACTGTAAACAGAAGCGTTGATAGTTCTGGGAGAGATCGGGTTGGGAGTGGCGTCCGGAGGCCGCCTCCTTAGCTGGCGGTGACCCGCTCCACCGCCGGGAGCGTGCTGACTGAGCGCCGCTCCTCCCAGTGGCTTCGCCGCCCTCGGGCGGCGAAGTGCTCCGGGCGGTCGGACAGCGCGTAGGTGGCCAACCACAGGCGCTTGAGGTGCCGCTTGTAGCCGTGCGCGACGTCGTCCTCGTAGGCCGTGCGGCCGTGGAGCACGTGGTAGTTGTTGATGAACTGCATCTCGCCCGGCTGCAGGTCCATGTACACGTTGAAGTCCGGGTCGTTGGCCAACGCGGAGACCGTCGTGATGGCCTCGCGCGCGGTCGGGCTCAGGCGGGGCGCGTCGGGGTGTCGCTGCGAGGCGAGGATGTACTGGGGGATGAAGCGGACGAAGAGCCGGCCGGCGTGCTCGGTGAACCCCGGCACCGAGTAGAAGGCCCTCGCCCCTTCGGCCTGCTCGCCCCTCGTGTCGTAGGGCAGCGCCTCGTAGAGCGCGGCGGCGAGGTCGGGCGACTCGCGCACCAGGTGGTTGTGGATGGCCACAGCGTTGGCGACGCAAGAGAGGCCGCCGGTGCGGGCCGTGCGCAGGCAGAGCAGCCCCACGAGATCGGAGCCGTCCGTGTGGTAGTCGAGCGCAATGCCGCCGAGCTCGTTGCCGCGCACGGTCGGGTCGTCGACCGTCTTGCCCTGGTCGGTGACGTCGCCCAGCACGTGCCCGTACTTGTTCTGCGCCCACGGCTCACCGAGGTGCAGCCCGAGGCCCCAGTAGAGGAGCGTCAGGTCGTCGTCGCCGTAGCGATCGGTGTCCAGGGTCGCGATGCGCGCGAAGCCCCGGCCGTCGAGGAGGACCTCCACGACGCCGTCCAGCTTGGCGGCCAGGGCGTCGAGCGGGAAGTCCTCGCGCTCGAGCTCAAGGGGATCGGTGCTCTTCTTCTTTGCCGTCGCCAGTGCGTCGTCGAGCTCGGCATGGTCGGCCGCGGTGAGTCGCAGCGTCCAGGTCTCCGGCTCGGCGACTTCGGCCGCCCTCCATTCGGCCGCCGGCTCCAGCTCGTGCAGTTCGCTCGCGTTCATGTTGGCTCCTCCCCGCCACTCAACTCGTGGCGCGCACGAGCCGCCCGGGCAGCGCACCCGTCGGCTCACCGTCTCGATACGTGATCTGCCCTCCCACGACCGTGGCGCAGTAGCCGCGAGCCCGTTGCAGGAGTCGCTTGCCACCGGCGGGAAGGTCGTAGGCCATGACCGGCGCCTCGCAGCGGAGGTGGTCGAAGTCGATGACGTTGAGGTCGGCGCGCATGCCCTCGGACACCACGCCGCGGTCGTGCAGACCCACGGCGCGGGCCGTCGAGCTGGTCAGCTGCGCGACCACCCAGCCCACTGGCATGCGTCCGTGCGAGCGGTCGCGGGCCCAGTGCGAGAGCGCGTACGTGGGGAAGCTGGCGTCGGCGATGATGCCCACGTGGGCGCCGCCGTCGCCCAGCCCGAAGACAGTGTCGGGATGGGCGAGCATCTCGCCGCAGGCGTCGAGGTCGCCGTCGGCGTAGTTGGAGAACGGGACGAAGAGGAAGTTGCGCCCGCCGTTCTCCGCCAGCAGGTCCATGGTGAGCTCGGCGGGGTCGACGCCCCGGGACTCGGCCATCCGCTGCACGCTCGTCTCGGGCGCGGGCTCGTAGTCGGGCACCTCGCCTAGGGGGTACATCCGGCGGAAGTCGACGAGGCGGCGACCGGGCCCGTCAGGTCGCTCGCCGTCTGTCAGGCGAGCGCGGAACGCGGGGTCGTGCAGCGCCGCCACCTGCGCCTCGAGGGGCTGCCCGGCGACCTCGCGGAACGCCGGGTGGCCCGAGAAGGGATGGAACGAGGACTGCAGCCCCAGTAGCAGCCCCACCGGCCGGGGCGCCACCTGGGCCCGGATCGGCAGCCCGTCGGCCGCCGCCCGTCCGATCTGCGCCAGCAGGTCGCGCCACGCCTCGGGCCGCTGGTGGCTCTGGGCGAGCGACACCGACAGCGGGCACCCCGTGCGCTCGACCAGCTGCCGGATCATGGCGAACTCGGCGTCGGCGTCGGGCCAGAAATCCGAGATCAGCTCGACCACGCCGTGCCCGGCATCGGCCACGCCGAGGGCGATCGCCTCCAGCTCGTCGGCTCGCGCCCGCAGTGACGGCGTCGGGTCACCCGTCGCCGTCCGGTGGTTCAACGTCCGCGACGTCGAGAAGCCGATGGCCCCCGCCGACAGGGCCTCGGTGGCCAGCCGGCGCATGGCCGCCGTGTCCTCTTCTGTCGCGTCCTCCAGGCGGGCGGCCCGCTCGCCCATGACGTAGAGCCGCAGCGCGCCGTGGGGGAGCTGCGCGCACAGGTCGATGTCGTGGTGCCGGCGCTCGACCGCGTCGAGGTATTCGCCGAAGCTCTCCCACGACCAGTCGATCCCCTCCTCGAGCACGGCACCGGGGATGTCCTCGACGCCTTCCATGAGGGAGATGAGCCGATCGTGCGCGTCGGGCCGCACAGGTGCGAAGCCCACGCCGCAGTTGCCCATCACCGCCGTCGTGACGCCGTGCCAGCTGCTCGGGGTGACACGCGAGTCCCACGTCGCCTGCCCGTCGTAGTGGGTGTGGATGTCGACGAAACCGGGCGTGACGAGCAGGCCGTCGGCGTCGATCTCCTCGCTCCCCCGTCCGGGCACCACCCCCACGGCGGCGATCGTTGCCCCGTCGACCGCCACGTCCGCCGCCACCGGCTCGCCGCCCAGGCCGTCGGCCACCCGGCCGCCGCGGATCACGAGGTCGTACGCCATCTGTGCCATGCCTGCCCTCCCCTCAGCCCCCCGGCCCCCCGGGGGAGTTAGTTAGATTGATCTAACTATATCCGATGGGGGTCGGCGCCACAAGGGCCTGTCCGACCCCGCCCGACCCGCCGGGACCGCCACGCTCACAGGCCGGTCCCGAACACGTTGCCGAGGCGCTCCTCCCGCGTCTCGGCCTGGGCCTCGTAGAGCTCGCGTAGGAACCCCCGCATTGCGGTGCGGTCGACGCCGGGGAGCAGCTGCTCCATGCGTTCGGCCAGCTCCTCCTCGAAGCGGGCCAGCCTGGCCCGTCCGGCCGCCGTCAGCTCGATCCTGGTCACCCGCCCGTCGCCGGCCTCGTCCACGGCGTCGGTGACCCAGCCCTGCTGCCGCAGCCCGTTGATCATCGTGGACACCGTCGGCTTGGTCACGGCGTTGGCCGCCGCCAGCTCGCCGGCCCGCCGGGAGCCGCCCAGGAGGTAGAGCAGGGTCCGGTACTGCGCCATGCTCAGGTCGCCCCGGCGGGCGACCTGCTCGAACTCCCGGTAGAGGGACACCACGAGGCGCACCCCGGGCACCCGATCGTCCGGTGCAGCGGCCATCACCGCACCATAGGTTCGCCGCGCCGGGTCGGTCGCCCTACCCGTCGAGCGACAGCGCCCCACCGGCGGCGAGGACGCCCGTGCGTCCGATGCCCTCTTCCGTGCAGAGGAGCGCCAACGTGTCGGGGTCGGTGACGTTGCCCCAGGCTCGGCTGCCGTCCTCGGTCCGGCAGGCGAGGATGCCGCGCTCGGCCGCGCCGTCGCGATCGAAGGTCACGGTGTAGGTCTCGACGCGCACCGGCCCGCTTGCCTGCGCGTCGACACTGCACTGGGGCAGGGCGTCGACTTCGCGCTGGACATCGCGCCAGGCGAAGGGGCGGGAGCCGCCGTCTGCCGGGGGGCGTGACGCGTAAATCCCGATGGAGTGCTTCGTGGCGTACCACCCGAGGCCCGTCACGAGCCCCGCCGCTCCGGGATCGGCGCGCAGCGCGCCGACGGCGCGCGCGATGCCGTGCGAGGTGTAGTTGTTCCCGGGGCCACCGCCGAAGGTGAGCCCGCCGGTCAGCGTCAACGGGCGGGCCGGGTCGTCGACGGACAGCCCGAGCTCCGCCGCTGCCATCTGCACCACGACGGGGAAGCACGAGTACAGGTCGATCGCCGTCACGTCGTCGATGCCGAGGCCGGCGAGCTTGAGCGCTGCTGCCCCGGCCAGCCGGATGGCGGGGGAGCGGTGCAGCTCGGCCCGGTGCGAAATGAACCAGTGGTCGTTGGCATCCGCACCAGCCAGCGGATAGACCCAGCGCTCCTCGGGCACTCCGGCGGCGCGGGCCGCCTCCACCGAGCACACGATGTAGCCGGCACCCTGGTCCACCTGCATGTTGGCCGTGCATAGCTTGGGGTAGGGGAACGAGACCATCCGGTTGTCCGGCCCCGGGGTGACGATCTGGGTGGCAGAGCGGGGGGTGCGGATCCATGCCTGGGGGTTGGTGGCCGCCACCTCGCTGAAGCGGGACCACAGGGACCCGATGCGGGCGGCGTGCTCCTGGAGCGTCCACCCGTGGGCGGCGCGCAGGGCGTTCTCGAACAGCGGGTAGGCGTGCACGGGCAGGAGCACGCCGCGGCTCGTCTCGAGGTCGGTGGCGCCCGGCTTGTCCACGCCGAAGGGGACGGGCGCCGGCGTCTCTTCGGCCGGCTGGCTCGCCCAGGACAGCGGGGCCCGGGAGGGGTCACGTCTCGCCAGGGCGCGGGAGTACATGGCCTCGGCGCCGGTGACCAGCACGACGTCGAGGTCACCGTTGCTGATGGCCCGGCAGGCGTCGTGCATCAGGGCCTGCGGTGCGTTGCCGCCGATGGCCGACAGCATCAGCTGCGCCGGCTCGGCCCCCTCCTCGAAGCCCAGTCGCGACGCCACCAGCAGCGCCGGGTTCACCGTGCGCCACCCGAGCGGCACCACGACACGGATGCTGTCCGCCTGCCGGATGAGCGTGTTCCCGGACGAGGCGGCACCTCCCGCCGCGGCCCCGTCGCAGTCCTCCGCCGCCGCCCGCAGCGCCCCCACCATGAGCTCCAGCGGTTCGGGCCTGTCCGCGGGGTCGAGCCCGGCGTCAGGGGGCGTGACGACCTGGCCGACGCCGACCACGACGGGGGTGCGCGGGTCGACGGCCATGGACCGAGGAGCGTACCGGTTGACGCCCCGGAGGCTCCCCGGCGCCCCGGTACACTCGGTGGCCATGCGCGTCGCCGTCGGCTCGGATCACGCCGGGTTCGGCCTCAAGGAGATCCTGAAGGCCGAATTGGCCGCGTGGGGCCACGATGTCGCAGACCACGGCACGCACGAGCCTGGTGTGACCGTCGACTACCCCGACTTCGGGGAGGCGGTGGGCCGAGCGGTGGCCGGCGGGCTGGCCGAGCTCGGCGTGTGCGTCTGCGGGACCGGCAACGGCATCGCGATGGCGGCCAACAAGGTCCCCGGCGTCCGGGCTGCGGTGGTCCACGACGTCACCACGGCAACCCTGGCCCGGCGCCATAACCACGCCAACGTGGTCTGCGTCGGCGCCCGCACCACCGGCACCACCGTGGTCGTCGACGCGCTGGCCGCGTTCCTCGCGGCGCCGGAGGAGCACGGGCGCCACGACATCCGCATCGAGGAGCTGGCGGGCCTCGACCGCGAGCTCGTCCACACTCCAGTCGAAGGGACTCCATGAGCAGCTACGAGACCGCGCTGGCCGCCGACCCCGAGGTGGCGAACCTCATCGGCCAGGAGCTCAATCGCCAGCAGACCACCCTGCAGCTGATCGCCTCGGAGAACTTCACCTCGCCCGCGGTGCTGGCCGCCTCGGGCTCGGTGCTCACCAACAAGTACAGCGAGGGCTATCCCGGCCGGCGGTACTACGGGGGCAACCAGATCATCGACGAGGTCGAGGACCTGGCGCGCACACGCGCCACGGCCCTCTTCGGCGCCGAGCACGCCAACGTGCAGCCGCACGCCGGGGCCAACGCCAATCTGGCCGCCTATCAGGCGCTACTCGAGCCCGGAGCGACCATCCTCGCCATGCGGCTGGACCACGGTGGGCACCTCACACACGGGTCGCCCGCCTCCATCGTGTCGAAGTTCTGGCGCTTCGTCTCCTACGGCGTCACACCCGAGTCGCACGACGAGTCGAACCCCGGCGAGATCATCGACTTCGACCAGGTGGCCCACCTGGCCAAGACGGAGAAGCCCGCATTGATCGTCGCCGGCTCGACGGCGTACGCGCGGGTCATCGACCCCAGGCCGTTCCGCGAGATCGCCGATTCGGTGGGGGCGCTGTTCATGTTCGACGCCGCCCACCCGGCGGGGCTGGTCGCGGGGGGTGTGCACCCGAGCCCGGTGGGCGTCGCCGACGTCGTCACCCTCACCACCCACAAGACGTTGCGCGGCCCGCGAGGCGGCGCAATCCTGTGCGGAGAGGAGCTGGCGAAGAAGATCGACAGCGCCGTGTTCCCGGGCCTGCAGGGCGGGCCGCTGGAGCATGTGATCGCCGCGAAGGCGGTGGCGTTCGCCGAGGCGGCGAGACCCGAGTTCCGCCAGTATGCCGAGGAGATCATCACCAACGCCGGGGCCCTGGCCGGTGCGCTGGCCGGCCACGGTTTCCGTCTCGTGTCGGGAGGCACCGACAACCACATGCTGCTCGTCGACCTGCGGCCGTTCGACGCGGACCTGACCGGCAAGGAGGCCCAGGAGGTCCTGGACCGGGCGGGCATCACGTGCAACCGCAACACCATCCCCGACGACCCGCGCTCGCCCTTCCTGACGTCTGGCTTGCGCCTGGGGACCGCCGCCGAGACGACGGCAGGCATGGGCACCACCGAGATGCAGGTCGTCGCCGACCTGATCGTGCGCACGCTCAAGGCCCGCACCGACGAGGGTGAGATCGCCACGGTGCGGTCTGAGGTCGCCGCGCTGTGCGCCGCGTTCCCGCCGTACCCCGACCTCGTGGCCTAGTGCGTGCCTGACATCGGCTGGTACGGCCTGGTCCTGGCGGTCGCCGCAGCGGCGACGGCAGCACTGACCGTGCCGGCCAAGCGCATCGCACAGCGGGTGGGCTACGTCGCCCACCCGGGCGAGCGCACCGTGCACACCAGGCCGATCCCCTATGGCGGTGGCGCCGCCATGTTCATGGGGTTCCTCGTCGCGGTCCTCGCGTCGGCCATCGTGCCGCAGCTGCGGCCCATCTTCGAGGACTCGCCGGAGATGACCGGCGTCGTGCTGGCCGCCGGTGCGATGTTCGCGGTGGGGCTGATCGACGACGTCCGGGACATGTCGGCACCGGCCAAGATGGCCGGGCAGGTCCTGGCCGCCAGCATCCTGTACTTCAGCGGCGTCACCATGTACGAGCTCAAGATCCCGCTCGCCGGGTTCTTCGTGCTGACTCCCGGCATCATCCCCCTCATCACCGCGGCGTGGGTCATCGCGCTGACTAATGCCGTGAACCTCATCGACGGCCTCGACGGCCTCGCCGCGGGGGTGGTCGCCATCGGCGGCGGCGCCTTGGCGATCTACGGCATCCGACTCATGGGCCTGGGCCTCCTACCCAGTGACAACATCGGACCGCTGGTGGCCGTGATCGCGTGCGGGATCTGCCTCGGCTTCCTTCCGTTCAATTTCAACCCGGCGCGTATCTTCATGGGTGACGCGGGCGCGCATTTCCTCGGGCTCCTGATGGCGGCGTCGACGATGGTGATCGGCGGCCGGGTCCCGACCGCGGTGCCCATCAGCGGCGTGACCTACTTCTTCTTCGCTCCCCTCTTCATCCCCCTGCTGATCCTGGGGGTGCCCCTGGTCGACATGGCCTTCGCCTTCGTCCGGCGGACGGCCCGGGGAAAGGGGTTCGACACCCCCGACAAGGAGCACATCCATCACCGCCTCCTCCGTCTCGGCCATGGCCCCCGGCGCAGCGTCATCATCCTGTGGGCCTGGACGGCGATCCTGTCCAGCTTCCTTCTCTTCCCCCTATTCGTGCACCAGGTCAATGCCTTCATCCCGATCGGGGCGGCGGCCCTGGGCGTGGGCCTGTACACCTTCTTCCACCCGGGCCTGCGCCGGGGCAACGGCGAGGAGGAGGATGTCCGGCCGGACACGGGGGAGGGGCCCCCGTCGGGGGAGCCCCGACGGGTTAGCGAGGTGGTCAGGTTCCCCTCATGACCGTTTGGACGACATCTGGGCCGGGATGCGAAGATGAGGCCTGTGTACCCCGTCCACCTCGCCTCGTCCGATGCCGTCGCGGCATCGCAGACGACGGACTCCGGCGCGCCACGCACCGCATAAGGGGCCAGAAGTCGCATGCGTGGTCAAGTGAGTCTCGTCGTGCGCGCCCATTCGGGTGAGCGACCCGGGCGATTCTTCCCCGCCAGAGGGGCCGAAACCGCTGCCCGGGGCCGTGGCGTTCCTGGGCATGGGGCTCTCGGCCGCCGCCTGCGTGGGGGTCGGCCTGGGGCTCGGGCTCTTGGTGGACAGTGCCGCGGGGACGGCGCCGGTGTTCCTGCTGGTCGGCTTGGCGTTGGGCCTGGCCGCCGCCGCCTTCAGCGTGATCAAGCAGATCCGCACGTACCTCTAGAGGGCGCCGCATGAACATGCTCGACGGGCTCTCGGACCTCGGGGGCAACGCGCTGGCCAAGGTGCTCCGGCGCACCATCGTGTCCGCCATCGTCGTGGGCGCGGCGGCCATCATCATCACGCTCCTGCTCTCCGTGCCGTGGGCGGCGCTGGGCATCGCCATCGGGCTCGGGATGGCCGTCCTGAACCTCCGTTTCCTCGATGCCGGCGTGGCCAAGCTCCACACCGACGGCGAGACGAGCAACAAGGTGCTCCGGCGCGCCATGGGCACCAAGAGCGTCACGCGCCTCGGCGTCATCACAGTCATCTGCATCGGCCTCCTCCTGCTCAACGGCGCGCTGGGCATCGGCGCCGTGGCCGGCCTCGTCATCTTCCAGCTGCTCTTCGTGGTCAACGTCGGGCGCGTCGTCATTTCGCAGGGGATCCAATGAGCAACAGCTTCGTGCTGGCCAGCGGCAACATCACGATCGGCGCCCACCACGGTGTATGGCACGTGGCGGGCCTCACCATCTACGGGGACGTGGTGTGGACCACGCTCATCGCGGCGGCCATCGTGCTGGGCTTGGGTCTGCGCATGCGGGCCAAGGTCACCTCGGGGGTGCCGGGGAAGCTGCAGCTGTTCTGGGAGACATTGGTCGAGCAGGTCTCCGACCTGGCCTCGTCGGCCATCGGCCCCGAGGGTCTCCCCTTCGTGGGCCTGGGCGTCACGGTCTTCTTCTTCATCCTGATCTGCAACTGGCTCGCCTTCGTGCCGAGCGGTGACCCCGGGTTCCTGGCCCCTCCGACCGGCGACGTCAACCTGCCGCTCGCCCTGGCCCTGACCGTCTTCTTCCTGGTGCACTACAACTCGGTCAAGGCGCGCGGCTGGAAGGGGTACTTCAAGCACTACGCCCAGCCCTACGCCGCATTGACACCGATCAACATCATCGAGGAGATCACCAAGCCTATCACGCTGACGTTCCGACTCTTCGGCAACATCTTCTCGGGCGTGCTGATGATCGCGGTCATCGTGACGCTGATCCCGCCCTACCTGTCGTGGATCGGCCTGCTCATCTGGAAGCCGTTCGACGAGCTG
>Ga0116215_1001518_pt1 | contig 15399 bp, 17 predicted proteins | sample Sb_taG_7_FD_89698 | JGI IMG/M metagenome (GOLD analysis project Ga0116215, IMG submission 89698) | Peat soil microbial communities from Weissenstadt, Germany - Sb_50d_2_FS metaG | ecosystem: Environmental > Terrestrial > Soil > Wetlands > Peat | place: Germany: Weissenstadt | collected 2010-09-21 | reverse complement strand
GGTGTCGGGGAGCCGTGTGCGGGAGAACCGCACGCACGGTTCGACAGGGGGCCGCTGGCGAAGCGTAACCGGGACCGGCCGAGATGGGCGAGAAAGCGGAATGCCCAGCGCCCGACGCCAGTCCACGGACGACCAGCCAGCGGCCTACCTCACTGGCTCGCAGCTTCCTGGGAGCCGACGCCCGTGCCCTCACTCGCCGGTCTCCCCGGCTTGGTACACAAGGCGACCGGCGACCCACGTCTCGGCCACACTCGGAGGATGGTCAGGATCGAGTTCGCCTTCGAGCACCACGAAGTCGGCCTGAAGACCCGGCACCAAGGCACCGCGCTCGGCTTCCTGACCACCGGCATAGGCGGCGCCCGCCGTGTAGGCCCACAGCCAGTCGTCATAGGTGACCACCTGCCCGAGATCGAGGACAGCGCCCGAACCGGTGCGACGGCTGGCTCCGTGGCTGGCCGTCCGCAGTGGTTCGTGGAAGGTGCACGGTGCATCGGACGAGGCAGCCATCACCGCCCCCGATCGCCGGATATCGGCGAAGGGCAACCAGCTGGCATCGTCAAAGATCACCCCCTCGACGGCTTGGCCAAGATGATGGAGGAACCCGGGCTGCACCACCGCGACTCCCCCCAAGCGGGCCAAGCGGGCGAGCTGCGAGGTGGAGGCCAGGCAGGCGTGTTCGACCCGGAACCGGTGATCGAGGTCGGGGTGCCGCCGAGCGGCTGCCTCGAATGCATCGAGCGCCCCCGAGAGGCCGGCATTCCCGATGGCGTGGACCGCGACACGAAAGCCCCGTGACGCCACAAGCTCGACATGATCCTCGAGATCTGGGAACAGTTCTCCCACACGCAGTGGCTCCCCGCCGAGATGGACGTCGATCGCAGGCAGCACGCCACCGTCGGCGAACAGCTTGATGGGTCCGACTCGAAGACGCTGATCGCCCTCGCCGGTCGGAGGCCCCGACAGGCGGTCCCTGTCGGGCCCGGTGAGCACCGCGGTGGGATGGGGCATCACGAGCACCGAGATCGGGAGCCGGCCAGCGGTGGCGAGCATCCGGTAGGCCGCCTCCGCCGGTGGCGCGCAGGCCGCGTCGTGGATGGCGGTGATGCCGTCGCGCAACAGCCGGTGCGCTGCCACCTCGATATGGTCGGCCCACCGATCGGGATCCGCGAAGGGGGCCAACGACTGGGCATGTGCCTCGCTCCAGGCGCGCTCGACGAGCCGGCCATCGGGGGCCCCGTCGAGGTCCCGACCGATGGCACCACCCGGCGGATCGAGGGATGACCGCCCGATGCCCAGCTGGTCGAGACCGCGGGAATCCACTACCGCCTCGTGCAAGCTGTAGTGCGCCACGAGGACCGGCCGGTCCAAACCGAGGGCGTCGAGGTCGCGGCGGTGCGGGACAAGACCCGTTCCCAGATCGCTCCAGCCGGCTCCCCGTATCCACGGTGTCTCGGGCTCACGGGCCGCGTGCTCGGTCAGGCGAGCGCCGAGCGCCTCGATTGTGGTGATCCCGGCCAGATCCGCCCAGCGTGGTTGCAGCGCGGTGATCGACAGGTGATGGTGGGCGTCGATGAAGCCGGGACACAGGATGCGTCCGGCGAGGTCCTCGACGATCGCGTCCGGGAAGGCTTGCATCAACCCGCGCTCGCCCACCGCCAGGATGCGGTCGCCGTCCACCACGACGACATCGGCTGGCGCGCCCAACGACGACATGGGAAATACCCGCCCGCCCGTGAAGACCCGGGCCGTCATCGGGCCTGCTCGCCGTGGCCGGCACCGGCATTTGGAAGCTGAACAACGACGCTCATGGTGGACCATTCTTGTCGGCGCGCCACGAACTCGGAGTCACGGTCTCGTGACGCGGCACTGCTGCACGGGCGCTAAGGCGCGACCACCCGCTATTCGCGGCTCTCGGAGCGATCCCGGTCGGGTGCTAGGCCTCGTCGGCCTCAGTTAGGGGCGAACAACCCGGCAATATAGCCCGGTCAACTCCAGCACGCACTCGACGTGGCGCTCCCCTAAGGAACTGGACCGTCCCGCCTAACGTCTAAGGCAGTGATGAACACCTATCGAAAGCTGCGATGGATCGGGATGATCCTGCCTTTGATGTCCCTGACGCTCTCCGCCTGTTCGGCTGGAACGCCTTCGCAGGAGGGTCGCAATCTCCCAGTTGCGATTGCGCCAAGACTCCTAGGGATGCAGGCCTCGGTTGCAGCCCAGACGGCGTCTGTGTCGAGTCCTTACGTAAGGCTTGTCCTCTACTCGGTACCTTCGTCGCATCCTTGCTGCCTGGTGGTGGGCGAACGACCCAGACCCGGGACAGCATGGCCTCTTGGCTCGCCGCTAACGCTGTTTGTTGCCAACGGGGCACCGAACAAGCGTGTTCCAGAGGTTGTTGGAGAATCAGTGTCGGCCGCCTCAAACGGCCTGACATCGATGGGTTACGTCGTTGGCTCGATTTCTGACATCGCAAGTCCCAATGGGCACGCCTACCGACACGACGAGGTCATGTCCCAGAGCCCGACGGCCGCTACACCGGCGGAGCAAGGATCGCACGTCGTGCTCGATTTCTGCGGAGTCCAGGCCTGCTAATCGTCCCGCCCGCCGCCGATCCTTCTCGCCCTCGTCCGGCGGTGACCCGAGCAGTATTCGCGAGCCGGAGTGATTCCGCGCAGTTCCGGGTCCGAGCGGCGTCGCCACGAGGTTACACAAGCCGGCAGGGATCCTGCTCGGTCCAAGGTGGCGAACCTGGCGCACGCGTTGAGCCCGCTGGTGATCCCGGGCGTCCCCTGGACGCTGATCCTGGCCCTATCTTGCGCCCCATACCCGGCAGGGATCCCGAGCGGTCTGGCCGAGCACCCGACCCCGAACGACGGACCGGCCGCTTCACGGTTGTCACTGAATCCCTCATGGTCTACAAGCTCCAGCAGTGATTGACTACCTACTTATGGGGGGTAGGGCTTGGGCGACCATCGCTACTGCCTTATTGCTCGGCACGACCGCTTCATGTGGAGCAGGCCCCCCCTCAGCTGGACGATCTCTTCCGGGTATCTCGGACCCATCGACCTTCGTATTGGTGCCAGACGCGACCCCCACGGTAGAGCTTCACTCCGTGGATACCGGCGCGCTCATCAAGGATGTCGGCATGTTCGCACCGTCCATTACCAACAACGGACTCGCCCTTTCACCCGATGCCCAATCGGTCTACGGAGTAGTCGTGGAGAACGGATCAACGATCATCGAACGAATGTCAGTCGCAGATGGTCGGGTGACTTCCATCGGTGACGGTGAACAACCAGCAATAAGCCCCAATGGTCGTTATCTCGGTTATGGGACTGGACCACACGGTTCCGAAGCACTCGTCATTCGCGACCTCAGAAGCGGCTCAGATCGGTCCATCGACCTCAGTCATCTCCTCGGTCCACAAAGGGACCTCGTCACCGCCTCTATTACCTGGTTGGGTGACAGCTCTCAGATCGTCGTGCTCCCAGGTGGCGTGGCGGCGGCGGCCACTGACACGACGACGTCCTCTCCGCCCGGGTCGTGTAGCTCAGTCGCTGCATCTGACATCTGTCTCATCGTTGCGAGCGTCGAGGGCACGTCGTCGCTAACCGCTCGCCGCGTGATCATCGACGGTGTTAGGGCGGACCGTGTGAGCGGGGATGCTCTCCCCCACTCGTTCTTGATGGCTTCCTCTTTCGGAAAGGCTTATCGAGTGGAACTACGAGGGTCCGAGGCCAGCGCGACCCGCTTGTTCTCCCTTCCTTCAGCGTCCCCGGTGGCTTTCGATCCGCGAGGCACTCAGCTTCTCTACCTGATTGGCCAAAACCCGGTTGATCTGTGGATCGCTGAACTAGGACCGCATGGACTCGAACGGACCCACAGGCTCATCGCCGACGTCCATCTGGGAGAGCTTGCCTGGTAAGCCAAGGCCCTCGTCGATCTACGCTCACGCAATGGTCGAGACCCAGGGTGGAACAGCGAAGCCCAGACGCTGTCACTTCTTGGCAAGCTGAACCCTCGTGCTGACTGCGTCGCCGTCCCTGGAGTTGCCAACGGGAGACGGTGTCGCCACATGGTGCCAGTCGATCGCAGGGATGACAGTGACCCGGAAGTTGCCGCACGTCATGCAGCGCGAGTTGGCCAGGACGAGGTAGTGCAACCAGAGGAGCGAGATCGGCGGCGGCCCGCGAACCGGGGTCGACTTCCTCGACCCACCGGCGTCGCAGCGATGGGCCACCGAGGGCGAAATCGGGCGTTCGCTATGCGATGCAATGTCATGTCACACGAAGGCGAAGCACGAGGACTCACAGCAGGGTCTCAGGTGAATATACGAGGTCCCCGAGGTTCGCATGGTCACATGCTGGACGTGACGCGACGGCTGAGCAGACGCAACCGCTGAGGGAAAGGAAACAATGACCTGGCCGCAGGGACAGACAGGCGGTCCGAGACCACCACGACAGCACCAGGAACGCTCCCGGGTGGAGCAACGTCGTTTGGCTATGGCCAGGGTACGTTGGACCTCGAGGTCCGTCGCCATTGTTGCCGCTGGTACGGCCGCAGTGTTGGGGTTGGTGGTGGCGAGACAGATCCCGGGCACGGGTTCGGTTACCCACATGGTCAGTGCTTCGACATCTACCGGGTCGTCGGGACTCCGCTCTTCGTCGTTGAGCAACACACCGAACTCGACGTCGAAGTCGGCCACCGTTGTGTCAGGCGGTTCCGGCGTCGCGTCGAGCGGTACGCCATCATCAAGATCGGCGCCCGGCTCCTCCGGAAGCTCGACATCGAAGTCATCGACCGTGGTATCGAACTGGATCGACGACTGACGCCCAACATCTCGACTCCTTGTCGAAGCACTCACTAACAATGAAAGCGCCGAAACTGTGCGACTGCTGTGGATCAAGGAGAGGGACGTGTGAGGTTCTCGCTTGCCGAGCGTGAGCGCCTTTCGTCGAGCAAGATGACCCCGGTTCGGGGGGGAAATTCGAAAAGTTGGAGCTGGGTTCATGCGTTCTTCACGATTCTCGGAGAGAATTGGAGGAGTGGATCCTCCCACCTTTCACGGTGCTTCACCCAAGGGACCGTGCAGGAGAGTTCCTCCGCCGTTCCCGCACGGTCCTCGTCTTGTCCGTCGGCCGTACGGGCGAGCGGCATCCGCACGATGCCCAGGCGGCGCACGTCGGTGCCGACCGAGGGATCGCTGAATCAGCGAAAGGACGCCCACTGATGGAGAACGGCGCATTCGGGTGGTCGACGGAAGGCCGGGACGTATTCGCCGGGTCTGCGGTCGAAGTTCGCACTCGGTATCTGGCTGGACAGTGGGCACACGGATACGAGGTGGCTGAGGTTCTGCCCGATGGGTGCCGCGTCCGCCGCCGCGGATCGCAAGAGGTCCTGGCCGATGTCTTCACGGCCGCCGACTTGCGACCATATAGCGATCGGTAGGTCGGTCAAGACTCGGGATCCAAGACCCAGCGACCGGACCATCCGTCATCGCTCGGTGCCGTCAATACCAATCAGGTGGATCGCCACCAACGAGGGGTGCGCGCGCACGGCACTTCCAGCCCGGGCCAGATGAATCCACGTTGCGACCGGGATCTGCGGTCATGGGCGCGGTGGACGGAGAGGGGGAGTCTCAGCGGATATCCGTCAGGCGGGTCGCTCTGTGCTGGCGATACATTCTTCGCATGAAGGCAGCGATTCACATCAGGTACGGCGCACCCGAAGTCGTCCGGATCACCGAAGTGGACAAGCCGAAAGCCAGAGACAACGAGCTGCTCGTCAAGGTCCACGCGACGACGGTGAATCGGACGGACTGCGGCTACCGGGCGGCCAAGCCCTTCATCTTGCGGTTCTTCACCGGGCTCATCAGGCCGAGAGTGAGGGTCCTTGGGACCGAGTTCGCGGGAGAGGTCGAGGCGGTTGGCAGCGGCGTCGCCTCCTTCGACGTGGGCGACAGAGTCTTCGGGTATCTCGAGGGCCGATTCGGTGCGCATGCTGAATACGTGACGATTCCCGAAGACGCTTCGGTTGCGATCATGCCGCCGAACTCGACCTTCGAGGAGACCGCTCCCAGTATCGAAGGTTCGCATTATGCGCTCGCGAACATCCGGGCAGCCAAGATTCGCAGGGGGCACGACGTCCTCGTCTACGGCGGCACCGGGGCCATCGGCTCTGCGGCAGTCCAGCTTGTGAAGAGCCTCGGTGCCGACGTGACTGTGGTCTGCAGCACCGAGAACGTGGCGCTGGTCGAGCGCTTGGGTGCCGACAGGGTCATTGACTACCGGGCAGTGGACTTCACGAAGGACAAACAGACCTATGACGTCGTTTTCGATGCGGTCGGCAAGAGCTCGTTCGGTCGATGTAGGCGATTGCTTAGGCCAAAGGGGATCTATCTGTCGACGGAGCTCGGACCGTTCCCCCAGAACCCGATCCTCGCGCTCATCACTCCGCTGTTCGGCGGCAAGAAGGTCCTGTTCCCGATTCCGAAGCATGACCAGGAGATGGTGAAGTACATCAAGAGATTGATCGAGTCTGGAGACTTCAAGCCGGTCATCGACCGACAGTATCCACTGGACCAGATCGTCGAGGCGTATCGGTATGTCGAGACGGGCCAGAAGATTGGCAACGTTGTGATCAGCGTCGCGTAACCCGCCCTCATAAGCTTCGAGTTACTCGTCGATCGAGGACGTCAGCGCGTCCTGCCATATAGCATGCGTCCCGATCGCCGCGCGGGCGCCAGAAGCATTGGCTACTGGGCCGAGCGGACCACCGCTGCCATCGGCGCCAGATTCGGCATTCGGACGTTGGGCGCCTGGCCGCTCGATAATGATGCCGCTGAACGGCGCAGATCGCGGCCCAAGTAGACCGCTCGGCATTGCCGGGAGTGTGCGGCCAGCCCCGGAGGTCAGTATCAGGCGGACCACACGCAAATGTTCTGACTCGGCGATACGGGGCGGTCTAATGGCATCCTGGGGACCGAGCTAGAGGTTGCGGTGGGGGAGGCCCTGAATCGTTCTCCCGCCTACCAGGGGGAAGTCCAAGCCCTGAGCCACCTGCCGGGTGTCAATCAAAATGCCTGGTCAAGGCCCAGAGGGTTTCAATCTCCTCCCTGATGTCTTGGTTCGAGAGTTGTCCGCTTACCTCCACTGCTGTCAAAATCGCAACGTTTGTCCTGGTGAAGACCCAGATTTCGTGTCGCATCGCTCGATGACCGTGAGGGCCTTACCCAAACCAATCCGCGACGAGACACCTTCTTCAGACCCGAACTCGACTCCTTTTCAGCACCACCACGGTTGTCAACGTGATGGTGGCGCCAGATATTGCGAGCGCGCTCTTACCGATGGCAACGTCGGTGCACCCCTGACGTCGGGCGAGGTGTCGCAGCGGACATCTAACTTGCGCGGTGATCTCGTCACGACCCAGACCAGGTAGTTGGGCTCCCCGCCGTCGCGGCCAACAGTCGGATCTCTTGGTCGGTCAACCGAGCCGGCTGAGACTCGATCCAGCGGAAGATGTCGAGCATGGCTACGACAGAAACGCCATGAGGTTCTGATCGGACTGTTAACCGATCGGCGATTACTACGATCACCGGGGAAACCCACGCTCCGACACTGCACGTAGCTCTCAGGCGGCGGGAGACCAAGGCGGCCTCGGCTCGTGCCTTGTCGAGGTAGTCCCTGCGTTGTCCATTCACCAAGATGGCTCGATTGGCGACCCAAACAGATCCTTTGAGGTTCTTGGTGTTGAGGGCGAAGACGCCACCGGGACCGATGACCAGATGGTCGAGGTTGCGACCCAACGTGCCGATCTGGATGTCATGAAAGACGCACCACGTTCTTTCACTAAGCCGACCAAGTTGGCTGCCAACCATGTCCTCTCCCAGGAACCCCTTGTACCAAGACCGTTCTTCGGAAGAGACGCCGTGCTCGTTGGCTTGTCTGCTTGCCTCCTGGGCGGATGTTGCCCTCTTCAGCGCGCTTTCACCTGGACGCTGGTAAGGCAACGGAGAGGAAGAGCCCACGAAGAAGGCATCGGTGCGGGGCCTTAGTGGACTTGAGCCGTCCTCAAAGACTGGGGAGCACGCCCTATCGAGATGGAGGCTGGAAGACAGTGGCACTGGCTTGGTGGCCGGCCACTACCTCTTCGAACTCTCCTGTGGCAGCGGTTGGTGGACCTGTGATTGGTTCAACATTGCTCGTGAGAGCCCACCGGGGCCAGTTCCGCGAGTCCCCGGCGACGGTCTTCATCCTCAGCGATCCTTGGCCAAGCCAACCGTGAGTCCCTCTAGGGATCATGCTGGCTGGGAAGCCGAATCGATCTGCCTGACCTGGCCGTCTAAAGGGTCTTAGGAATTGGGTCGATCCAATACCTCACCGTGCCACCAAGCCCGGCGACCAGAACGCCCGAAACGCGACATCATGCACGAGGTCCACCCATGGACGAGCAATCCAGGCTCAGCGACGCTGTCAGGCAGTCCTCTGACCCCCTCCACCTCATGCAGCGGGTCGCTGAACAGGCCCTCTTCCTGGTCCCTGGAGCCGGGGGTGTGTTCATCGCGCTGCGAGGCGACGACGACCTCCTCACCTACGTCTGTGGAGCGGGATTTCTAAAGCAACACGTTGGCCTCAAGCTGAGCGTCGACGGCAGCCTCTCAGGCTTGGCGATTCGGACTGGACGGGTCCTGCGATGCGACGACACAACCACTGATCAACGCGTCGACGGGGATGCGTGTCGCGCCGTGGGGGTGCTCTCCACCGTCTGTGTACCCCTCATGCGCGGGGAACGATCCTTTGGCGTCTTAAACGTGAGCTCCTCCCAACCACGGGCATTCGATAGCGGCGACGAATTGGTACTCGGTGGCCTTGCCGACTTCTTAAGCGTCGCCGTTGCCTCTGCCGCCGATCTTGAGCGCGTCACCTCGGCTCTTTTTGCGGAGTGGAGTCCGGCACAAGGTTCGGAGTTCAACGCTCAGTCCGCTCTTGACCCCGACAGCACGAGACGCTTCGTGGCCAACGTCCTCAGCCCTCACGCCGCCGAACAACTTGCGGCGAGAGAGCGCATCGAGCGAGCGCTGGAGCCCGGTGCTCTCTCCATCGTCTTCCAGCCCGTGGTTGACCTTGAGAGTGGCCAAACTCACGGAGTAGAGGCCCTGGCTCGGTTCGATGAACAGCCGATTAGGACGCCAGACGCATGGTTCTCAGAAGCTCATGCGGTGGGACTTGGCCTCGAGTTGGAGCTTGCCGCCGTAGAGCTCGCGCTCACGCACCAGCGACGTCTGCCCAACGAATGGGTCCTGGCCGTGAACGCGGGCCCTCGTGCCATGACGAGCCCGGCATTGATCCAGATGCTGGAATCGGCGGATGCGCGGCGGGTGGTGGTTGAGCTCACTGAGCACGTCGAGGTTCCTGACTACCCGTGTCTCGTCCGAGCCATTTCCGATGTTCGTGCCACCGGAGCCCGATTGGCTATCGATGACACCGGCGCAGGCGTGTCGAGCCTCGCTCATATCCTGAAGCTCGCGCCGGAGTTCATCAAGCTCGATCGGGCCCTCACAACGGGGATCGACCGCGACCCAGTGCGAAGGGCCCTGGCTGGGTCACTCGTCACCTTTGCAGCCGATACTGGTCCGCTCATTGTGGCCGAGGGTATCGAGACTGCGGGAGAGCTATCGGTTTTGCGCCAACTCGGCATTCGTTACGGACAGGGGTTCTACCTGGGAACACCCTCTCCACTGCCGGAAGACTCGCTGCAGCCGCTCTCTAAGAAGTCGGTCAGAATCTGAGCCTGGACCTCGGTTAACCCGCGGAGCCGGACTCGATCTGCTCGATACGCCTCCCGCAGCGACAGCGGGGCAACGGATCTTCGTAGCAGTCCATCTGCAAGCTGAGATTCGACACGCCCGACCCGAGGGGATCGACTGAGAGTGGGAACCCAGTTCGTTGAGTTGACCGATGCGGAGCGTGCCCACCTCTCCTCCGTCACGGGGCTCGACGCCCGCTGTTAGCCCCGGGTCCGCCGAAACGCAAAGTACTCGTCGGTGACACCGAAGCGAGTTTTGGCTAGGGCGATTGGTGAGAAGCGCTCGACGGAGTATCTCTGCGCGACGACCTCTATTCGTTACGATCGTGTTGAAACCGAAGCTCACGATCGGTGGCCCATTCATCGATTACCGAGCGCGCCTCCACAAGATGTAACGCCCATAGGCGCCCACACTCTCGGCAATTGTCGGCCGTGAAGAAATGGATCAACCAGCGATCGATCTCCGCACCAAGAGCGAGCTGCATCCAACGAATCACGTTTGGATAGGAGGTGTCGAGGACGGCGCGTTGACCAATCTGCGGAACCTTCTCCAAGTTCGCGGTCAGGAGGGCCATGTGTTCGCCCATGAGCGTCGCGGCGACCGAAGGGGCGACCCGTGCCTCAAGCAGCGCCTCCAGGAGACGATCCAACCGGTCGAACGTTTCGCACTCATCTTTGCGGGGCAACAGGAGGAGGTGGCTTTCGTCATGGATACTGTCGGACACGCCTTAGTCCCTCGCCGGTACGGACCTTGTCACTACACCACATGGTGGCGTCCGATACCATACAAGGCCACCCCCAGTCCTCCGGGCGGAGGGAGGGGAGCGTGTTCCAATGGTAGAACGTTGGGATGTTTGATGATCTGCTGGAGGCTAACCGGCGCTATCGGAGTGAGTTCCACGATCCGGGCGTAGAGGGTAGAGCGGCGAAAGGTCTCGCTGTATTGACGTGTATTGACTCACGGATTGATCCGCTGGCAATGCTTGGGCTGAAGGCCGGAGACGCCAAGATCATCCGCAACGCCGGCGCACGGGTTACCGATGACGCTCTTCGTTCGTTGATTCTGGCCTCGAATCTGCTTGGCGTTACGCGCGTCTGTGTGGTGCAACACACAGACTGTGCCGTGATCGGTACAACGGACGAGGAGATTCGCGCCCGTATAAGAGTGATCCGAGGGGTGGACGCCGAGGGTTGGGAGTTTCTGGCCACCACCGATCAGCGCAACACGTTGCGTCACGACATCGATCGAATCGAATCGTGCCAGCTATTGCCTCCCAACCTTCAGGTTGGTGGTTTTGTCTTTGATGTGCACACCGGGCAACTCGTCCCCGGTGCTTCATGAGACTGGTCCTTGCTCGCGCGAGCGGGAGTATCGCAATGTCCCATGATCTCTGGAGGGTACGAAGCTGAACGCTACAGGGGTGCCCCGACCGCGTTCTAAGGACTGATACTGGATCCGGGTGGTAACTGTCTGCACGGGTCCTGATGGGTGGGGGCATCGATTCGAGCGGGTGGATCGATGAATGGTCATTCCGTGCCGTCGGTCGGGAACGGTTTACGGTAGCGCGACTTGATCGATGCGTTGGGCCACATGAAGGACGGCTCCCCAATGGCGACGCAGACGGCCGTTAGCCCGAGTCGCGAGCCGACGACGGATCTCCGAATAGAGACGGTCACGCTTCCATTGCTCCATCACAATGTGACCGGAAAAGGTGTTGAGAAGGTCGATGTACTCCTGAGCGCTATAGCTCGTCTCCCAATCGAAGTGACGAACGTCCACCACCTCGAAGAGTCCGGTATTTGCGATCTCGGCTCGTTGCCCTTCGAGCTCACCCGGTCGAGGCCAAGCACCGCCTGGCGCGAGCCCCTCGCCGATCTCCTCATACACCTCTTGGACCTCGAGGAAAAAGGAGTCACCGTCGATGGGGAAGACGTGCCTCGCTCCCCAAAAGGCCAGGTGGCCTTGGGGGCGTAGCGATTCCCAGACCTTGCGGTACCGCACTTCTGGATCGATCCAGTGCCAGGCGGTCGCAGCGAAGGCGAGATCGAATCGCCGATCCGGTGGGAGAGGCCAATGCTCAAAGATTCGATCGACGACCTCAACATTGGGGTAGGCAGAGAGGTTCTGGCGAGCAGCGTCAGCCAGCCGAGCGCTCAGCTCAACACAGGTGATCCCAAACCCCCGTCGGGCTAGCGGGAGTGTTGCCTTTCCGGTGCCGCAGCCGATCTCAAGAAGGTGATCGCCTCGGCGTAGGCCGGTCACGAGGATGAGGTGATCAATGAGCTCTTCGGGGTAGTCGGGGCGGGCCTGGTGATAGACCTCGCTGGCACGGTCAAAAGTCTGCCGCAGGCCATGACGTTCGCGGTGCGGAGCCATCGATAGGTATCTCCTTGGGTGTGTCTCAAGGCGCCTGGCCTTGTGACGCGCTGCACGCCGTCGTCGGTCAGTGGGAATGCAACTGCGTGCCCGCTATCAAACGACACCAGCGTGAGCCGACTTCGAGTGCGTGCATCGATGGGAGCGATCAGCCTCGAGCGACCCAACGACGGATCCCCTCGGGCGTGGGCACACTCTTGAGTCCGGCATCGATTGCTAGAGCGGTAGCGACATCCTCGGGTCCGAGGAAGCGCTCGGGATCACGACCAACGTAGATCACCTCGATTTGGTGGTTCCGGCGGTCCCACACGACGCTGGCGATCTCACCCACACACATTGGCCCTATACCTGGTCCCAGGTTTGAGGGAGCCTGGCCCACCGAAACGAGCCGCTCGGGCTCGGGGCCAACGTCAATCCGTGGATGAATGCCAGCTCGCTCGCTTCGAACAGTGTGCCTGGTAAGGACTCGGTCGTGCCGTCCTCATAGGTGAGGAGGATGCGCCTGTGCCAGTCGTTTTCATCACCGGGCAGACCACGGACAACGACGCTGTCGACACGGGCAGTGGTCAAGTCGGCGCCTCGCCTAGCCCACGGAGCCGTCTCTTTCGACCTCGGTACCGGCCGTCAGCGGGAGCCCGATCATCCCCGCCAGCTCCACCGTCAGGGTGGCGGCAACCCGGGTCTCGAATCACCTCGGTGAGCTGGTGGCGGGGTGCATCAGGGTCGTGACGGCCGGTCCAAGGCACGGCGAAGAGACTACATCTATCTGACAAGATGACAGAATAACAACATGACATTATTTGCGTTCACCCCTGGGGGGCGAAGTGGACGAATCTGAGCCCTGCGCCCCACCCGGTCCCGAGTCCGACCGAGGCATCGACCGTCGGACCCGGGAGTCAGCCGCGACCGAAATCACGTTGGTCTGCAGCAACTGCTGGCGTGTGTCACGTCCGCCGTCGCGTGGCGACAACGAGGTGGCCCGGTGTACCCGATGTGGAGCTCGACTGCGCCCGAAGCTCACGTACCCCCACGACGCTCCCGCGAGCTGAGAAGCCGTTGTCGCTACCGAAGATGTCGCGGGTCAACTGGCGCGCCCGGCCCGTGACCGAGTCGCCTGCGCCAAGACCAAGAGTCACGAACGGATCAGCGGATTTGAAGGGATCGGTTCAGCTCCGCCATGTCGACGCCGGCTCGTGCAACGGTTGCGAACTCGAGATTGTGTCCGCGTTCGGCCCCGTCTACGACGCAGAGCGCTTCGGGGCTCGGCTCGTCGCCTCTCCCCGCCACGCGGATGGCGTCCTTGTGACCGGGCCCGTCACCCAGAACATGGTCGTTCCTCTCTTGAAGACGGTCGAGGCCACACCGAAACCTCGAGTCATCATCGCCGTGGGCGACTGCGCTCGTGATTGCGGAGTCTTTCGCGGGGGGTATGGGGTGGTTGGCGCCGTCGGCGACGTTGTCCCGGTCGACGTCTCGATCCCAGGGTGCCCCCCCGACCCAACTGCCATTATCGAAGCGCTGCGATCGGTCACCGGGCGATGACCCCTGGCTCGCTCATCGTCACCGGCGCCGTGTTTGGTCTCGGTGCCGGTGTGACCGGTGCCGCCCTCCCGAGACGGTACCGAGTGACGATGGCAGCCATCCTGATCTGGGGCGCGTGCGTGCTCGAGGCGGCGGCGGCGATCCATGTGCTCGTCACCGGCCATCCCATCGTGCTCCGGTCGGCAGAACTGCTCCCTCTTACCGGCGTCAACCTCGTGCTCAATCCGTTGGGTGCGCTCTTCGTGCTGCTTGTGGCCATGGTGGCGATATCGGCTTCCCTGCACGGAATCGGATACGCCCGCCACGGCCTGGACAGCCGGACCGCGGCATGCCTTTTTCCGATCTTCGTGACCACGCTGCTCCTGGTGCCCAGCGCCGGGAGCGTCGCCACCTTCATGGTGCTGTGGGAGCTGATGGCGTTGACGTCGCTCTGTTTGGTGCTTGTCGACCACAGCCGAAGCAACGCGGCACAGAGTGCTGCCTCTTGGTACGCGGTCCTCACCCAAGGCGGCGCGGCCCTGATCCTCGTCGGCTTCTTGGTGCTGGCGGCCCACTCCAACGGGCAAACCTTCTCCGCCCTGGCGCGCCATTCCCGGGACTTGGCTCCGGGTGTCCGAGGGCTCGTCTTCGTCCTCGCCCTCGTTGGCTTCGGGTCGAAGGCCGGCGTCGTGCCCCTTCACGTATGGCTGCCCAAGGCTCATCCCGAGGCGCCCAGCCCGGTCTCGGCGCTGATGTCGGGGGCAATGGTGGCGCTCGGGGTCTACGGAATCATCCTGGTCGGTGACGACCTCCTGGGTGGGGGCCCAGTGTGGTGGTGGTTGGTGATGCTGGGACTGGGCGGTGCCTCGGCACTATTCGGTTCGCTTCACGCCGCCAGCAGCACCGACCTCAAGCGTCTTCTGGCCTACTCCACGACCGACAACATCGGCCTGGCCCTTCTCGCGCTGGGTGCGTCGGGACTCTTCCATGCGACTCGACACCCCCTGTTGGCCTCGCTCGGCCTGGTGGCAGCCCTTGTGCTACTGCTCAACCATGCGGCGTTCAAAGGGGCGCTGTTCTTATCGGCAGGGTCCGTCCAGATGGCGACCGGACGGCGCGACCTGGACCAGCTCGGCGGCCTGCTGCGACGCATGCCCCAGAGCGGTGCGCTCTTCCTCATCGCCGCCGCGGCCATCTCCGCCCTGCCACCCTTGAACGGCTTCATCGGCGAATGGCTCCTTTTTCAGAGCCTGTTGCACGGCGCCGCCTCAGGGAACACCGCCAGCGACATCGCCGTTCCATTGGCGGTGGCGGCCATGGCACTGACCGCCGGGCTGACCGTGGTTGCTTTCGTGAAGGCGGTCGGCATCGGGTTCTTGGGCCGGCCGCGCTCAGAAGCCGCCGATGACGCAGTGGAAGTTCCGGTTACGATGCGACTGGCCGTGGGACTGCTGGTGGGGGTGTGCATCGTGCTCGGCATCGTCCCCACGCTGGTGTTCCCGGCCGTCGAACGAGCGGTGAGGACAGCGCTACCCGGGGTCGGCCCGGCGTCTCTGGCTCATGGTGTCGACATCCAGCTGGTCGGGCTGCGAGGCATCCTGGCACCGGCCGCGTTGGCTGGCGCCATGGCGGTGGCGGTCGGCGCTGTCCTCGTCCTTCGCCGCGTACTGGCGCGCCAGCCCACGCCGCGTGTGGTC
>Ga0116215_1001515_pt1 | contig 15408 bp, 12 predicted proteins | sample Sb_taG_7_FD_89698 | JGI IMG/M metagenome (GOLD analysis project Ga0116215, IMG submission 89698) | Peat soil microbial communities from Weissenstadt, Germany - Sb_50d_2_FS metaG | ecosystem: Environmental > Terrestrial > Soil > Wetlands > Peat | place: Germany: Weissenstadt | collected 2010-09-21 | reverse complement strand
ACGGCACCTCCCTTCGTCGGGCGCGAGAGGTCGCGCCTGGCTCTGCTCGGTGTAGGCGGGCTCCGGCCATTGCATTCGCGCCCCGAACGGAGAGCGGGAAGGCGTCGTCCGTTCTGGCTTTTCGCCGCAGGGTGTGCGGCCGGTTGTGTACAGCCCTCGATTGGTTCTGGGTGTCCGTCCTCGATTCGTGGCCTCCAGGGGCGCCTGCGGGCAGGCGCGTCGAGACCTTGGTCAGTCAGATCCGATCGGCCATCTGCTTCTTGCATGCAGCCGGAAGTCTGCTCACGGCATGCATCCGAAAGGCCGAACTGATTTAGCGCTGAGCAATGTAGCAGGAAGGCAAACCAAACCCCCGTTCGTCCCCAAAACGCCGCTTTGAACTGGGGTTTTGTCGAGATATTGTGTGATGCAAATCACAAAGTCCCAGGTCAAAAGGCCGTATTTAGGTTAATAAATCGACATAAATTTGCTCTTAATTCCCCGAAAAGGCTCCTGACCAGTAGCAACGTCTCACGGCGAAAGAGCATTTTCTGGCCAGCGAGATCCATGCACCGCCTCTCCGGCGCTGCGTAGGGTCCCGTCCGAGACCGTCACAGCGAGGAGGTCGCAAGTGCCAGGGAGCGTCACCGTCACCGAACAGGACCGCTACACGGTGGCCGGGCTGATCAGGCACCTGTCGCGGGTGCAACCGGACCATGAGATGCTCGTGCTCGGGAATGAGCGACGCACATGGAGCGAGGAATTCGACGTCGCGTGCCGAGTGGCGCAGGCGGTCGCGCGCGACGGGCTCGGCGTGGGGGACCGCATCGCCTTTCTCGACCGCAACGGAATCGCCTACTTCGACTTCCTCTTCGGGGGGTCGCTGATCGGCGCCGTGAACGTGGCCGTCAACTGGCGGCTCGCTCCGCCGGAAATGGGAGCCATCATCGACGACTCCGGTGCCCCGTTGCTGGCCATCCACACCGACTACCTCCATGCGCTCGCCGACATGCCGAGCGGACTGCCCGCGGTGCGCCGGATCGTCATCATCGGGAATGCCGACACGGCGCAGTGCGCCGACCCGCGTGCGCTCGCGTTCGACACCTGGGTCGAGGGATGCGCCGCGGAGGACCCCGGCCACGTCGGGCCGCCCGACGAGGTGAGCATGCAGCTCTACACCTCGGGCACAACCGGGCTGCCCAAGGGCGTCATGCTGACCAATGCCAACCTGTCGACGGCGATCTCCGAGGCCGGCGAGACCTTCAGCATCTCGGATGACACGGTCAGCCTGGTGGCGATGCCGCTGTTCCACATCGGCGGCTCCGGCTGGGCGCTCTGCGCCATGTCACGGGGGGGACGTTCCATCATCCTGCGCGACGTCGACCCGGTCGTCCTGCTGGAGCTGATCGCGGTCGAGCACATCACCGAGATGTTCGTGGTCCCCGCCGTCCTGATGTTGCTGCTGGGGACACCCGTGCTCACCACGACGGATCTCTCCAGCCTTCGCCTGATCTTCTACGGGGCGTCTCCCATCTCCGAGGACGTCCTCGTGAAGTGCATGGCGACCTTCGGCTGCGGCTTCTGCCAGGTCTACGGGATGACCGAGACGACCGGTGCCATCACCGCGCTGCCCTTCGAGGACCACGACCCCGACGGGCCGCGGCGCGGCCTGTTGCGCTCCGCCGGCAAGCCGCACGACTCGGTCGAGCTCCGGATCGTCGACCCCGATAGCGGGAAGGACGCCGACGTCGGCGAGGTCGGGGAGGTGTGGACCCGTTCCCCCTACAACATGGCTGGCTACTGGGGGAAGCCGGACGAGACGGCGGGGACGATCGATTCCGGCGGGTGGTTGCGCACCGGAGACGCCGGGTACTTCGATGCCGAGGGGTACCTCTACCTCCATGACCGGATCAAAGACATGATCGTGAGCGGCGGCGAGAACATTTATCCGGCCGAGGTCGAGAACGTGCTGCTCTCCCACCCCGACGTCGTCGACGCCGCCGTCATCGGCGTGCCCGACCAGAAGTGGGGCGAGACGGTGAAGGCGATCGTCGTGCCGGCGCCCGGCGTCATGATCGACGAGGCAGCCGTCATCGACCACTGCCGCCGGAACCTGGCGCACTACAAGTGCCCGACCTCGGTCGACCAGGTCGACGCTTTGCCGCGCAACCCGTCCGGCAAGATCCTCAAGCGCGAGCTCCGGGCGCCCTATTGGACCGGCCGGGAGCGGTCCATCAACTGACCTGGTGGATTCGATCGACGCACCCCGTGCCGTCGAGTTGTTGCGGGAGGCCACGGGGGACCGGTATATCCTGGTCAGACGGCTGAGCGGCGGTGAGACCGGAGCGCACGAGGTGGTGTGCGCGCCCAGCGAGGAGCGGTTCGTCCTCAAGTGGGAGGTCCGGCCCGAGTCCCAGGTGCTGCGGCGTGAGGCGGTCGGCCTCGCCGATCTGCTGCGCACCCGCGCCGGCTGGCCGGTGCCGCGGCAGCGCACGGTGGATGCCGGTGGGTGTCTCGTCGTCCTCCAGGAGTTCATGGCAGACGATCCCGTGTCGACCCTGACCTCATCGATGGTGGACGAACTCGTCGTGCTCCACCGGGCCCGCCTCGGCCTGGGTGAGGGTCGCAGCTCCAGGCCGTGGGCCGAGCGGCTGACCGAGACGCTCGTGCACGGCGGCCTCGGGTACTGCCGTCACGACTCGCTCCGCCGCTACGACGAGCGGACCGCCGCGTTGGTGCGCGAGATCGAGGCGTTCGGAGCGACCCTCACACCGACCGAGCTCGAAGGGGGCGACGTCGTCCACTGGGACCTGCATCCGGGCAACGTCCTCGTCGACGGCGGAGCCGTGTCCGCCGTGATCGACGCCGACTTCTGTGCCGTGGGAGATGCCGCGTTCGACCTTGTGACCCTCGCCCTGGCCAGCGGCCCCGCTCCGTGTGATGCAGGTCTACGAAGCCGCCTCTTCGGCCTCGCCCTCGACCCGCTGCACCCCGTGCGTCGCACGGCCTACCTCGGCCATCTCTTCGTGCGCTTCCTGGACTGGCCAATACGCCGGGGTGCGGCGGACGAGGTCGAGCTCTGGCTCTCCGAAGTGGAGCGTTGCCGCGCCGAGGGCTACTTCTGACTCTTGTGGTCGACGCTGTGCACGGCGTCCTTCACCTTCCCGCGCGTCGTCTCCATTGTGTTCTTTGCCTTGTCCTCGAGCGCCATGGTTGTCTTCTCCTCGGAGGGGCTCCTGGACGTCAGCCGCTAGCCGAACGTGAAGTCGTACGCCTCGACGCCGGGCGACATTGTGAGCGTGAGCACTCCCGTTTGCAGCACACCGCCCGAGATCAGTGTGTAGAGCTTCGGTATTGCGTGGACGTTGAGCGTGGCCAGGTGACGGCCGTCGTAGGACACGCCGACCGTGCCGTTCCCGCCCATCACCAGATAGACGTCGTCGGCGGTGAACTGGAGGCCGAGCGTGGCATCGGAGCCGGCCGTCGCCTCCTCGCTGTGGACCGTCCACGTACCGCCGAAGGCGAGGCTGTTGGAAGCGATGGTCGAAGGCGAGTGGTACGCGATCGTCTTGTCCGGCACCACGGCGGTGCCGACCTCGTTGCTCAGGCGGCTGTAGCCGACGTAGCTCTCGGGCGTGATGGCGTCGCTGGTGGGCGTCTTGTCCGGGACGTCGGTACGGGCGGGCAGGTTGGTGACCCCGTTCGCGGTGAGCAGCATCCGTATGTTGCTCTCCATGGTGCCGTAGCCGCCCTCCCCGAAGTCGTAGGCGCGCACGACACCCGTCGGGTCGATGAGGTACTCCGCCGGCCAGTACTCGTTGTTGTACGCCGTCCAGGTGGCGAGATTGTCGTCGATGGCGACCGGGTAGTCGATGCCCAGGCTCCCCGCCGCGCTCTCCACGTTGGACACCACGTGCTCGAACGCGAATTCAGGCGCCGACACGCCCACGACCACGAGGCCGTCCTTCTGGTAGTCGTTGTACCACCCCTCCACGTGGGGCAGCGAGCGCTGGCAGTTGATACAGGAGTAGGTCCAGAAGTCGACCAGCACGACCTTGCCGCGGAGGGCGCTCAGGCTGAGCGGCTGGTGGCCCGGCGTGTTGAACCAGGCCGTGATGCCCGTGAAGTTCGGGGCCCGCCCGAGGTTGGGCAGGTTGGTCTTGCTGGCCATGAACACGGGCGGCTTCTGCGGACCGGCACCCGCCGTGTGCGGTGTCGTGGTGGTGGTGGTCCCGGCGGCCAGGTGCGCGCTCTGCGAGTTGCCGGTGTCGGTGGCGGCACACGTCGCCTTCTTCCCTTCCAGACGGGCGTTGGCGGCGGCGAACTGGTTCGGGTGCTCGCCGCTCAGCTGCCGCAGCTGCGTGCAGGCCGAGCCGGTGGACTCGACGTGGTCCTCGAGCGCCGTCGTGTACCCCGGGACGTCCCGCTGCAGGGCGCCGAGCCAGTTGAACGCGATGGCCAACGTCGTGATGCCGAGCACCACACCGGCGACCTTGCGCACCGTGGGCAGGTGGCTGCGCAACGAGGACCACGACGTCGTGGCGCGCTGGGCCACCAACGCCAGCACCAGCAGAGGGACGGTGACGCCCAACGCATAGAACAGCGTGACGAACAACGACGTCGCGCCCACCCGATGATGTGCGGCCGCCACCGAGATGGCGGTGAGCACCGGTCCCGCGCAGGGGACGAAGACCAGGCCGAGGCTCAGTCCGAGCACGAACCCGCCGCCCTCGCTCGCATAGCGCGAGGACCCGAGCCGGGCAAAGGGGCGCTCAATGACCTCACCGATCCTCGGGACCAGGAGCCCGATCGACAGCAGGCCCAGCATGGCGACGCCCAGCCAGAACAAGAGGTCATCGGGCAGGTGGAGGAAGCTGAGGATCGATGTGGCGAAGAGGACCGAGAGGCTGAAGCTCACCACCAGGCCACCGATGATCACGTAGGGGCGCGCCCTGCTCGAATCCGTGGCGCCGCCCGCCATCACCACCGGGATCACCGGGACGATGCAGGGCGACAGCCCCGTGATCAGCCCGCCCACGAATGCGACGACGAGCAGCTCACCCATGGAAGTCGCTTTGTTGCAGGCGGTCGCTCGGCACCGGCACTCCTTCGGGAGGATCCGTCCCTGATGAAGCTAGCGGCCTGGGGGTCCGAGGAGACGTCGCCTGGGCGCATGACGGCCGGTCGGCGGCACAGCAGACTGTGCGGTGGTGATCAACGTCAACTGGATCTACCTCGGGACCGCAATCGGCGCGCTGGGCACGGCCATATACCTGCGGGACACTTTGCGGGGAACCACGAAGCCCAACCGGGTGACGTGGCTCCTCTGGGCCGTCGCGCCCTTGCTTGCCGCCGCCGTCGAGCTCGACGAGGGCGTGGGGCTGCGTGCCCTGCCGACGTTCATGGTGGGCTTCATGCCGTTGCTTGTCTTCGTGGGGTCGTTCCACAATGCGGCGTCGGTGTGGAAGATCCGGAGGATCGACTACGCGTGCGGCGTCATGTCGGTGGTTGGCACCGTGACGTGGCTGGTGACGCGCAACGGCGTCCTGGCCATTTCCGCCGCCATCGCCGCCGACTTCCTCGCGGGGGTGCCCACGCTCATGAAGAGCTGGACCCACCCCGAGACGGAGACCGTGTACTCCTACATGGGCGCCGTGATCAGCATGGCCATCCTGCTGCTCACGATTCAGCACTGGACTTTCGAGGTGGCGGCCTTCCCCATCTTCATCGTGTGCGTGGCCTCGGTGGAGGTCGTCCTCGTCGGCCTCGAGCCGGGCCCGCGCCTGCGCCGCTCCCGCCAACGCGACGGCTCGCTGGCCGAGCCCACCTCCCCGGCGTAGCCCGGTGCCCTTGCGGAGGGCCTGCACCTGGTAGGAAGTCGACAGGGAAACGCCACGAAGGGAGACGTCCGTGCCCAGAGCCCACCTCAACGGGATCGACATGGAGTACACGACGGAGGGCGACCCGTCGGACCCGGCCCTCCTGCTGGTCATGGGCCTCGGTGGCCAGCTCGACGCCTGGCCGCAGGGCTTCGTCGACGGTTTGGCCGACCGCGGGTTCTTCACCATCCGATTCGACAACCGCGACTGCGGCCTGTCGACCAAGTTCGAGGGCACGCCGGATTTCGTGGCGCTGTTCGCGGGCGACCCGTCCTCCGCGTCCTACCGAATAGAGGACATGGCAGACGACGCCGCGTCGCTGCTCACCGAGCTCGGCATCGCACAGGCGCACGTGGTGGGCGTCTCCATGGGCGGCATGATCACGCAGGCGCTGGTCATCAACCACCCTGACCTGTTCCTCTCCGCCAGCTCCATCATGTCGACCACGGGTGACCGCTCGGTCGGGATGCCCACCGGGGAGGCGGCGACCGCGCTGATGCGGCCGGTGGCCACCAGTCGTGAAGAGGCCATCGAGGCCAGCCTCGAAGGCAGCAGGGTGATCGGGTCACCCGCGTACCCGACGGACGAGAGCGTCCTGCGGGCGAGGGCCGCCGCTGCCTACGACCGCTCGTACTGTCCCGACGGCACGGCCCGCCAGCTCGCCGCCATCCTCGCCTCATCCGATCGCACGGAGGGTCTCCATGGTGTGCGCATGCCGTTCCTCGTCATCCACGGGGAGGCCGATCCGCTGGTCGTCCTCAGCGGTGGGCAGGCGACCGCGGCCGCGGTGCCCGGAGCAAAGCTGATCACGATCCCGGGCATGGGCCACGACCTGCCCGAGCCGCTGTGGGGCACCGTCACCGACGCCATCGTCGCCAACACGGAGCTTGCCTCGGTCTGACCTCTTCTCAGGTGTCGAGGGCGTTGGCCGCCGCCACCGTCGCCAGCCAGGCGGCGCTCGGCTTGGGTGTCCGGGCGAAGGTGTCGCGGTCGACGCCGACGATCCCGAAGCGGGGCCGGTAGCCCAGCGCCCATTCGAAGTTGTCGAGCAGCGACCAGTAGGTGTAGCCCCGCACGTCCACCCCGTTGGCGACGGCCTCGAGCACGCCCGAAAGCGCCTGGCGCACGTAGTCGATGCGCTGCTCGTCGTCGGTGGTGCCGATGCCGTTCTCCGTGACCAGTAGCGGCATCGAGCCACCGGTGTACTCCCAGGCCCGCCGGAGGCAATTGCCGAGTGAGGCCGGGTAGAACTCGTAGCCCATGTCGAGGACGGGCACCCCGTCCTCGTAGCCGGCCCAGCCGTCGGGACCGATCAGCATGCGGGTGTAGACCTGCACGCCCATGAAGTCATCGCCCTCGGTGGCGTCGAGGAACACGTCCTCGGCGTGGCGGCGGATGCTCTCGAGCTTCTCCTCTCCGCCCGGGGCCAACTGGTAGTCGGTCATGGACAGGGTGAGGCCTACGGGCACACCGGGCGCGCCGGCGCGGATGGCATCGACCGCTGCCCGGTGCCCGTCGGCGAGGTGCGTCGCCACGCGGCGCGAGAGCTCGACGTCCGTCTTGCCCGGCGGGAACATGCCGGCGTGCCAGCCCATTGTCGCCACGATGTTGGGCTCGTTGACGGTGCAGGCACGCGTCATCACGTCGCCGAGCGCCTCGGCCACCACCGCGCAGAACCGCCCGAAGCGCTCCACCGCGGCACCAGTCTCCCAGCCCCCCAGTGCGGTCAACCAGAGCGGCGTCGTGAAGTGGTGGAAGGTGACGACGGGGTCCACGCCTCGCTCACGCAGCCCGATGCACTGGCGCCGGTAGTGCGCCAGTGCGGCCCGGGAGATCTCGCCCTCGGCGGGTTCTATCCGGCTCCACTCCACCGAGAACCGGTAATTGTCGAGACCGAGCCCCGCCACCAGGTCGGCATCCTCCTCCCAGCGCTCCCAGGAGTCGCAGGCGTCACCCGACGACTCGGCACAGCCCGAGCCCGGTGTGTGCTCGAAGGCCCACCAGTCGTTGTTGGTGTTGCCACCCTCAATCTGGTGGGCCGCGGTCGCCGTGCCCCAGGTGAAGCCCTCGGGGAACGCCCGTCCCCGTCCCGTGCCAGCCATTCGCGCGCCCTCCCCGCTTGCGTTGGGTACCTGGGCGGCACGGTATCGTTCCCTGACGATGGCGTCACATTCCTCGCCGATGACTCACGTCCCCGATTCGGAGCAGACGCGACCCGACGCGGCGTCCGCCGGATCGGCGGGCGCGGCGGACGTCCCTATGGTCGAGGCGCACGGACTGGTCAAGCGCTTCGGCGACTTCGTCGCCGTCGACGGCGTCGACTTCAGCATCGCCCGGGGCGAGTCCTTCGGGTTCCTCGGGCCGAACGGGGCGGGCAAGACGTCGACCATGCGGATGATCTCGTGCATCAGCCCGCTGAGCGGGGGCACGCTGCGCGTCCTCGGGATGGACCCGGCCAGCGAAGGGTCGCGCATCCGCGCCCGGATGGGGCTCGTCCCCCAGGAGGACTCGCTCGACCTGGAGCTGACGGTGCTCGACAATCTGATGATCTACGGGCGCTACTTCGACATGCCCAAGAAGGTGATCCGCGAGCGGGCCGACCAGCTGCTCGAGTTCGCCCAGCTCACGGAGCGGGCCCACGACCGGGTCGACCCGCTGTCGGGCGGCATGAAGCGGCGCTTGACCATTGCGCGGGCGCTCATCTCCGACCCGGACCTGCTCATCCTCGACGAGCCGACCACCGGGCTGGACCCCCAGGCCCGTCACCTGCTCTGGGACCGCTTGTACCGCCTGAAGCAGGACGGGGTCACCCTCGTCATCACGACGCACTACATGGACGAGGCCGAGCAGCTCTGCGACCGCCTCGTCGTCATGGACAAGGGGCGCTTCGCCGCCGAGGGCACGCCGCGCCAGCTGATTGAGGCGTTCTCGACCAAGGAGGTGGTCGAGCTGCGATTCGCGCCCGGCCAGCACGAGGAGCTGGCGCCGTCGCTGGCCGAGCTGGCCGAGCGCCAGGAGGTGCTGCCCGACCGCATCCTCCTCTACACCGACGACGGCGACGCCGCGCTGGCCGAGGTCGCCCGCATGGGGCATGTGGCCCAGAGCACACTCGTGCGCCGCTCGACCCTCGAGGACGTGTTCCTGCGCCTCACCGGCCGCACCCTGGTCGACTGATCCGATGACGGCGGCGAGCGGTGCCGGCGCGCCGGGGGGTACGGCACTCTTCCGCCATGGCGAGGCGGTGACGGCCCGCCGCGTGGCGACGCCCATGTGGCTGCGCGCCGCCCGCTACTGGGGCTACCAGTACAAGCGGACCTGGCGCAGCTCGGTGGTGACCAGCTTCCTCATCCCCGTGCTCTACCTGGCGGCGATGGGGGTTGCGCTGGGCTCGCTCATCGACAAGCACTCGCACGGCGTCGACGGCGTCACCTACGTGGCGTTCCTCGCGCCGGGCCTGCTGGCGGGTACCTGCATGCAGATCGGGACCAACGACGCCACGTACCCGGTGATGGGGGCGATCAAGTGGATGCGCACGTACCTGGCCCAGCTGGCCGCGCCCCTCGACGTCTACGACGTGCTGCTCGGGCATCTGGCCTGGATCGCCGCCCGCCTCGCCATCGTGGTCTCCATCTACCTGGCCGTCATGGCCGCCTTCGGGATCGTCTACTCGCCGTGGGCCCTTCTCGCGCTGCCGGCCGGTGTCCTGACCGGGATCGCGTTCGCGGCGCCGGTCGCCGCCTTCGCGGCGACGCAGGACAAGGATTCGGCCTTCTCGACGCTCTACCGGTTCGCCATCATCCCGATGTTCTTGTTCTCGGGCACCTTCTTCCCGATTTCGCAGCTGCCGGAGTGGCTCCGTGTGGTGGCCTACGTCACGCCGCTCTACCACGGAGTGTCCCTCTGCCGCGATCTCACGCTCGGGCAGGTCGGGTGGGCGGATCTGGGAAACGTGGCGTACCTGTGCGCGTGCGCCGCCGTGGGCTATGCCGCGGGCCGTCGCACGTTCGCGAGGCGGTTGGTGGTGTGAGGGGCGAGGCGAGCACGACGGGCACGGCCACCATCGACCACCGCCCGCCGGGCGTGGCGGCGCGTATCACGCCGCTCGCTTTCCTCGGCGGCCGCCACGCCTCGCGGGTCCTGGAGCGCAACATCCTGGTGTACCGGCGCTCGTGGATCTTCATCGTCTCGGGCTTCTTCGAGCCGCTCTTCTACCTGCTCTCCATCGGGCTCGGCCTGTCCCATCTCGTCGGGCCCATCCCGGTCGACGGCCAGCTGGTGCCCTACACGGCCTTCGTGGCCCCGGGGCTGCTCGCCTCCTCGGCCATGAACGGGGCCATGCTCGACTCGACCTTCCTGGTCTTCTTCAAGCTCAAGATCGCCAAGACCTACGACGCCATGCTGTCGACGCCGCTCGGCGTGGGTGACGTGGCCCTGGGCGAGCTCAGCTGGTGCGTGCTGCGGGGCGCCCTCTACTCGGCCGCCTTCCTCTCCATCATGGCGATGCTGGGCTACATCGTCTCGCCCTGGGCGGTGCTGTGCTGGCCGGCGGCGGTGCTGATCAGCCTGGCCTTCGCGGCCGCCGGCATGGCCGGCACCACCTACATGCGGACCTGGCAGGACTTCGACATGGTCTCGCTGGCCTTCATCCCCCTCTTCCTCTTTTCGGCCACCTTCTACCCGATCACCGTGTACCCGGGCTGGCTGCAGGCCGTGGTGCGCTGCACGCCGCTCTACCAGGGGGTGGTGCTCGTCCGCGCCGCCGACCTGGGCATCTTCAGCTGGACCCTGCTGGGCCACATCGCCTACCTGGTGATCATGGCCACGGCCGGGGTGATCATTACCCGGCGCCGGCTCGGGCTGCTGCTGCTGCCGTGATCGACCGCCCCGGGGGGCCGGTACCGTAGGGCCGCACTCGCGAGCGGTAGAGGATCGGAAGCAATGAACATCGTGGTGAGCAACGTCAAGGGTGGGGTCGGCAAGACGACCACCGCCGTGTACCTGGCCGCCGTGGCGGCGCACCGGGGCCGCGGCCCGATCCTGCTGGTCGACGCCGACCCGCAGGGGTCGACGGCGGAGTGGTACGAAACGGACCCCTTCGAGGGTGTCGAGCTGATTGAGGGCCCGTCCGTCCGCACGGTCACCAAGGCGATGAGCCAGGACGACGGCATCGTGGTCGTCGACACCCCGCCCGGCGAGGGAAACGTCGTGCAGGCGGCACTGGCCCGGGCCGACGCGGTGGTGATCCCGACCCGTGCCGGCGGGGTCGAGCCCGGCCGGGTCGTGACCACCCTGGAGATGACGCCCCGGAACATCCCGGCCGGCGTCGTCATCTGCTCGGCCCGCCTCGGTACTAACGACCTGGAGGCCACCATCGAATGGTGGACCGAATTGAAGGTCCCGGTCTGGGGGATCGTGCCCGAGCGGGTCTCCATCGCCAGCGGCCCGGCTGCCGGGCTGTCGAGTGAGGGCCTCGAGCACTACGGCAAGGTGTTGAAGAGGGCGACCACCAAGGGTCGCTGACGCGCCCTGTTCAGCGGGCGGTCACCGTCTGCAACCCGGCGTGGTACCGGCTGTCGCTCCACGCGACGGGGGCCTTCCCGTGCAGCTGGCCTATGAGCTCGGAGAGGAACCAGCGGCGTACCGCGACGCTCGTCGGTGACGCCGGCAGCGTCAAGAGCCGCTGCGAGAGGCCGAACTCATCGGCCTCGTCCAGCATGGCGTCGTAGAACTTGCAGGCCACCACGGCGCCCTGCGGCAGTACGAGAGTCCAGTCGTAGAACTCGACCTTCTGGTCGACCGCGCCCTGCCACATCTCGTCCATGCCCGGCCCGAGGCCGTTGAAGCGTGTCCCGATCTCCGAGACGAGCACCGAGAGCCGCTCGGGCAGCGCCGGCGCACTGGGTGAGCTGTCGGCCCGCTCCTTCATGAGGCGGAGCTCGCGGAACAGCGCCTCGTACTCCTCGCTCGACTTCTGCAGCAGCGCCACCGGAATGCCGACCAGGCGGACCGCGACGTCGGGCGACTCGTCGGGGTCGCCGTGCAGGTCGGGATGAGTGATCCCGGTCAGGTCGAACCGGAAGCTCCCGTCGGACACGCTGCTCGGCGAGACCGGGAAGTCGACCGGCAGCTCGAACCACACGATCTTCCCGCCGTCGACCGCCTGCACCCCCCAGTTCGAGGCGAGCGTATTGAAGAGGGTCAGCCCCCGCCCGGTGGCCGCGTCCCGGCCGTACTCCTTCAGCGCCGGCAAGGCGGGGTTGCCGTCGGCGACGTCGACGCGGATGCGGTCCGGGAGGATGTGGAGGGTGACGCACATGGGGGTGGCCGCGTGCAGCACGGCGTTGGTCACCAGCTCGGAGGTCAGAAGGGCGGCATAGCCGGTCACTTCGGACGGCAGGTCGCGCAGATGCGCGGCAATCCAGTGGCGCGCCACGGGCGTGCTCTCCACCACGGGCTCCAGGTTCAGCGTTGTCATCCCACCACGTGTCGTACCCACGGGCAGTGCGGTTATGCGCTCCTCTGTGATACCGGTGAAATTGAGGCACAGTACGACGACGTCGTCGGTGCGCTCCTCGGTGCTCAGCATGGACGCGAAGGTCACCGCGGGGTGGTCGGGCCAGCCCGATCCGGCGATGTCCGTTGCCGCGGTCGCCAGACGCTCCATGCCGTGGGTGATCAGCTCGCCCCGGCGCTCAATCAGCCCGTCCGAGTACATGACGAGCGAGTCACCGCGATCCAGCACGACCTCGTCGCGGGGACGCGGGGCCCCGGTCAGGCCTGCCGCGATCAGCAGTGAGCGTTGCATGGGGCAGAAGGTCGCGCTGCCGTCGGCCCGCACGACGAGCGGCGGCGGGTGCCCGGCGTTGCTCAGCACGACGCGGCCGGTCGAGAGGGTGATCGTCCCCACGACGGCGGTCGCCACCCTGTCCTCAATCAGGGCGTCGAAGAGCCGGTCGAGGGACGAGAGCACCTCGGTCGGCGACTGGCCGGACACTGCGTAGGCGCGGATCGCGCTGCGCACCTGGCCCATCAGTGCCGCCGCCGCGGCACCCTTGCCCATGACGTCACCCACGCTGAAGAAGATGGAGTCGTCGCCCAACGCGAAGACGTCGTACCAGTCGCCACCGGCGTAGGTGCCGGCCACCCCGGCCCGGTACTCGGCGTCGAGCAGGAGGCCGTCCACCACGGGCAGCGAGTCCGGGAGCACCGCGCGCTGCAGCACCTCGGCGACGACGTGCTCGCGCTGGAACCGTGTCGCGTTGGACAGGGCGACGCCGGCCCGGCTCGCCACCTCAGTGGCCAGCGACACGTCGTCGGCCTCGAAGAGCCGGCCCGGCCCGTCGATGAACGTCATGACGCCGATGACCTCGCCGTCTGCCGTGAGCGGGACGGCGAGTGCCGTGAAGTCATCCGGCGAGTCCGACCGGTCCGCGCCGAGGTCGAGCGGGGCCAGTTGCGTCCGCCCGGTGCGGTAGGCGATGGCGGCCGGTACGCCGGAGTCGAAGGGGATGTGCTCCCTCGTGCCCCTCCGCATCTCCGAGGCCGCCGGCGGGGCCCCGGTTTCGCGTACGTCCAGGCGCACGAGCCCGCCGTCGGCGGGCACCTGGACGATGCACGAGTCGGCGAGCCTGCCCTCGACGAGGCTCATCGTCCGCTTGATGACCGTGGTGGGGTCGAGGCTCGAGCTCAACAGTCGCGTCACCTCGGAGAGGAGGGACAGGCGCTCCCGTCCCGCCTCGGCGGCGCGCAGCGCCTCGCGCTCGTGCTCGAAGACCTGGGCCCGCTCCAGCGCCTGGGCGGTCAGCCCGGCCAGCGTGGACAGGAACCGGAGATCCGGCTCGCTCGGCTCTGCCTGGGCCACGAAAGCCAGCGACAGCACCCCGAGCGGCCCCACGCTCCCGACGAGCGGCTCGGTGACGACCGTCACCGGTTCGGCCAGGTCGCGCAGCACCCGCGGCACGACCTCCGTCGCCATGTCGTCGGCGGTGGCGCCGCCGGCGTCAATGGTCGCCACGTCGGTGCGCCCGTGCGAGAAGCAGGAGCCCGCACGACTGCCATCCACGGGCACCATCCCGCGGGAGAGGAGCGCTGGGTGCCCGCTGCTCGCGAGACACGAGAGCGCGCGCTCGCCCGCGGCCGGGACGCGCACGACGGCGGACTGCGCGCCCAGAGCCCGCCGCCCGCCGGCTATGGCGGCGTGGGCCACGTCGCCGGGGGTGGTGGCGGCGGCCAGCGCAGAGCTGAGCTGGTGCAGATGCTGGCTGCGCTCCAGGCTGACGAACTCGGTCAGCGTGAGGCGGGCCCGCTCGACGGCCTGAGCGGCCGCGCCCGTGATGGTGAAGAGGAAGCTCTGGTCGGGGTCCGAGATCTCGCGGTCATGGTCCCAGTGCACGATCACGGCGCCGATGGTGCGGTCGGACACGACCAGCGGGACGATGGCCAGAGCGCGGAAACGGCTGGAGCCGAGCGACGCGTAGACGTCGGGCCGTTGCCGCCGCAGATCCTCGAGCGACTCCACGAAGAGTGCGACGTTGTCGCCCAGCACCGGGCCGTCGGGCTGGAGCGCCGTGAGCACCCCGTCGATCGGCTCGTCGGGGTGGTAGCCGAAGCGGCGCAGTGTCCGGAGGCGGCCTCGCTCGCCGCTGAGGGCAAACGTGGCGGCATTCACACTCAGCTCGTCGCGCAGGGCGGCGAACACGGCGTCGGCCACCTGGGCCGGGTCCGCGGCCGTCGTCAGCGCCCGGGCCATCGCCTGCATGCGCTGTGCGGTCTCGGCCGCCACGCGCCGCCGCCGCTCGTTCCTCGTCTCCGAGCGGGCCGTCCACAGCTGCACGTTGCGCTCGCCCCGCAGGTAGGAGATCCACATCGCCACGGCAGTCGCGGCTAGCTGGGTCACGACGCGAATCGTGTGGTTGAGCTCGCCGTAGCTGTGGGGCGGGGTGCTGATGACGAGCGCGAAGAACGCTGCCAGCAGCCCGACGATCAGGACGCGCGAGGGCCGGGCGAACGCGGCGGCGATGAAGGGGGCGATGGCCAGGAAGCCGACCAGTGAGATGTTCCCCCCGTAGACGGCGAAGACGATCGCCACGGTCGACACCCAGAGGAGCGCCATGAGCGTCGCCACGGCCTCGGCGCGATCGGCGCGGTGGCCCCGATGCGTGGCCTGAAGCTCCTCTTCGCCTGGTTCGGGCACGGTTCTCTCTCCCCGTTTACGGCCGCGGGCTCGTCGGGAACGCTATTCCTCCTGCCGGTCGCCAGCGGCATCTGCCCGCCCGCCACCGGAGTTGCGCGGCTGTTTCCTACCCGTGTGTGAAGGTGGGGAAACCCCCGAGGTTTAGGTTCTCTGCCGAGGGGCTATAGAACGCACTGGCCAATCGGCATTGCACAACGTCCATGCCGGGCCCGGATCAACTTGCGAGACGCAGGAGGGTGGAGTGGATCAGGAGTTTCAGATAGAGGAGCGGGCCGGCACGGCGCCCCCGGTGATCGCGGTCAGTGGTGAGATCGACGTCGCCACCGCCCCGCAGCTTCGCGAGTGCCTGCACCGCGT
>Ga0116215_1001513_pt1 | contig 15451 bp, 23 predicted proteins | sample Sb_taG_7_FD_89698 | JGI IMG/M metagenome (GOLD analysis project Ga0116215, IMG submission 89698) | Peat soil microbial communities from Weissenstadt, Germany - Sb_50d_2_FS metaG | ecosystem: Environmental > Terrestrial > Soil > Wetlands > Peat | place: Germany: Weissenstadt | collected 2010-09-21 | reverse complement strand
TTCGTGGCATGGGAAAGTCCTTTTAAAAGTTCCGCACGGGCAGCGCCAGTTATACTGCTACCAGTGGCTATGTTGAAAAAATGAAGAGCCTTAAGGGGTCGGCTCCAGATGATGTATTCGTTGCACATGTACGAAGGTGTCCATTTTTCACGGCATTCAGCATCACAAGATTTGACGCACTCATGCCACTCATGCGGAAGCTCATCCTGGTGAGTGATGAACCAATCGCAGTAGTTCAAAGGGTTTTGTCCGAACTTGCCGTATGCGGAGTTCAGTACGAACTTGTAGAAGAGGGTTCTGATTTTGTCACCCTCCGCCTTCGCTCGGTTTCTAACATTGTAAAAATGATCGACAAACTCGTTGAAAGATCCGCGAACTGAAAATCCGATAGTCTCGATAATTCGTTGTGGCCGAAAGGTTCCGGTTTCGAGTGCCGCATTCCATTCATGGATGGTGGTGTGAAACACGCCAAATGTTCGGGTGAAATCGAGTCCACCTGTTTCAGAGCGACAACAGAAGGCCCCATCGTTTCTGCCCTTGCAACTGATGAATGCAGTTCGTTCATCAATCGTGGTCCCTCTGTAGAGACCTGTAGAAAGTGGGTGAAGTGCGCCGCGCATAACCGAGGGGTACATACTGTTAACGTCAAACACATGGATGTTTCCGTGCACGACTCCAGAACGAAACACTTGGTTCCGTCCGCCATAGTAAAATTTCTCTCGTAATTTTCCATCATATTCTTGGCTCCCTGTTTTGAACTGGTGAAACTTCTTTAGCTGTTGCATTGATGCGGAACCTATTGTGAGTTTGTCCCCAAATTCTTGACGAAAAGCAACACACAGAGTGTGCAGATCAACACAGTCATCGCGAAGATAGCTAACGATTTCATCACGATGTTTATCACGCACTTTGCGCTTGAAATGAGCGTAATCAATAGGTGTCTTTTTGTACTGCTCCAACGCGAATGGCATAATTGCATAGCTGTCACGGACCTCGTGTTTGCCGAGCTTGGCTTGGATGATGCGCCCGTTAACGATACGGAGTGAGTCGTGGATGTAGGGCAAATAGTAGAAGAAGTCAAATCGTCCTCCGTTGTGAGCGTAGATACAGAGCGGGTCCTTTCGATCCGTGAGGTAGGCGACGGACTTTTCGACGCAATCTTCGTGCCACCAACTGATGAAGGTTTCGCCGTCGTAGAAACCAGCGACAAACGGATAGACCATTTTACCATATTCAAATGGGTCCGTCTCCAGATCGAGTACCGCGATTCTCATAAAATCGTATTCATAAAATCAGGCTCATTTTCGTTTTCGTTTTCCATTCTTCTTTTTTCTCCGTGATTTTGCAGCACGCTTCCGAGCTGCTGTTTTGTAAGCCTCAAGCTTCTTACCCTTCAAAGTTGCCCTGTAGTTTCGCGCGGCGGCGGCCTTCGCCGATTTGAATCCCTTAAAACCTCGCTTTTGTTTGCTGGTAGATTTTCCGGGATTTCGGTTAGCGACCTTTTCTTCGACGGCAAGTGCGCCGCGTCGATTTAGCTTTAGGATTTCCAGATGCCGGTAGAGGTCCTGTTGCTGTGGTTTAGTTCCGGGTGCCATAAAAGCTTCGTAGCGAGATAGATCTTCCAGTAACGAATCGATGTCACCATAAAAGTTAGCGCGCTGTCCGCCATGCAACCGGATGCCAAAATACTCATTACGTTTCTTCATCGCGTTGATGACATCTTTGTTGGCCCGTGCGTCACGGAGATACTGGGGTAGGTCGTGAAATTCGATCGGTAGAACCACTCGCTCCATGCCAGTCTTGGATGTGATAGCCACTTGCCCGCGCTTCAATTTGGCGGTCTCAGTTGCCGAGTGTGGAATGATAGCTCGCCCATGTGTGGTTTCAAAACCTGCTTTCCGAAGTGACCTTAACTGGGCTGGTGTAACCTTGACAGCGGTAGCCTTGCCACTAAGGATATCATCAAATTTATCGACGATTGTAGAGAGCTTTTTACCGGCAGATTTTGAGGTAGGATTCGCGGCGCGTGCGTCGATAGAACGTGGAATCAGTCCTTGCTTTTTGAGGGTAGAAACCTTGGTCCGAAATTGACGTAATTCGTCTTGAGAGAGCTTGGCCATACCTTGCCGGGTCTGAGAGGCCTTGACTTGACATTGAGCTTATCATGCTATACTGGAAGAGTCAATGCCCTCGTATCCAGTACTGGTAGCCGCCGGGGTCGATGCTCTCTCCACGGGATGTCCGCCGATTACTGTGGCTGGAAACCTCTACCTAATCGGTGCAGATTCCGGTAGTGTGTTTCATATCTTCGTTTCGAGTGACGGCGGCGGTACATGGGCGGAACTGGATTCTGCCCACGCACCCACTCCGGGGGGACTTGGAGGATGGTGCTACGATTCGACCAATAATCGTTTCGCAGTTCTGGTATCAAATTTTACCGCACAACTTCAATTCTTCAATCTAGGTACTGAAACCTGGGGAACGATAGCGGACACTGGAATCAATGTTGTGAATCCTACCGGTATCGCATACCTGCCTTCTATTCCACAATTAGTTATCACTGCAATTTTCAGCGCTGGTCACGGGTCCCCGGATCAGGCTCAGTACATGACCTGCAATCCTGATGCTTCAGGCGCAACAGCCTTTGCGAACATCGGAAACAATGTTCTGATCGACTGGATTTGTAACTCAATTTTGGTATGCACGAATTGGGTTCATTTTGTGGTGGTAGCGGGTATTGCATTCGGCGGGGGTACGCGAACACTTTATCAAGTTCCCCTCGCGATTGGTGGAGCTCTTGGTTCGCCTGAAATGATCGATACGATTACGGATGGTGGAAACACTGTCCAAACCGGCTTCTATGGATCTACCGATGGAACGAACGTTGCGATCACCTGGGTCCCTACGAATGCCGCCAGTAATGTGAGCGTTTTTGAGGGCACGTCCGCGTCGTCAATTACCTTTTCTTCTCAGGTGCTTGCGTTTTTGGATTCGTTCGATTGCTCGGCAATCGTCCAAGGAACCATGGTTAGCCTGCTTGTCGCTTCGGATGATGGTACAACTTGCACTCTGTATTTGGCGACGGATTCGGGAGCAGGTTTCGGATCGTTTGTTTCGGTCGGATCTACCGCCGTGGGTGTGTTGCTTCCATCTTTTTTATCCGCTTCGGGTGCTGGAACTGCGTGGGATTTGATGATTGATGGATCACTCTACTTTTTTGCATCGGCAATTATGCCCCCGCCGTTTGTGCCTCCACCACCGGCGAGTATCATTAATCTTGGGGGAGCAAGTGGAGGCGGGGGTGGTGCTTACACACTCTCACTTCCCGAACCTAGCATTCGCTGCGGTCGATTACCCACTCGAAACCAGATTTGCAAAACGGTTGCGCCGCGTGGCGTGCCGATGTTGAGCACTAAAATGTTACTCTACAACCGGGGAGATTCACATGGCCATCGTCAACGCTAGTCCTACTGGCTTACAGATTGCGATCAATCAAATCAACCAGCTTCCCGAAGAAGGAGCAAAGTCGATCCCGCTTTTGCTTGACTTTACTAATACCAATCTTTGGACCATCGATCTCACCAGCTTCCAAGAGCTTGGCTACATTTCGATGATCCAAACTGTGTACATCGATAACAGTGCGAATGGAAACAGTTTCACGGTGGTCGTTGGAACGTCAGGCCAAAAAATTACTGCCGCACCGAATACGCAAGGATACTATCCTGTCCTGTGCCCCAATCCCGCTAAGCTCTCTTTTGGCACCCTTCAGGGATCGGGTGTTATTCCGATCCAGCTAATCAACACCCCAATTCCAGGTCCGGTGTGGAGCGTCCTGTAGTCATGAAAAAACTTTTGCTAGTACTAATTCTTTCGTTTGTGGCCTCGGCCCAGACGCCGAATTGCCAAATCAATTTTCAGTTCACCGGATCGGGTGATGTATCGATGAATGGTGATAACCGTACCCAGGGATGTGTGTATTGGTCCGTATCTTACACCGTATCCGGTTTCAGCGCGATCAGTTTGGTATTTCAGTCAACTACCGGAACACTTGGTCCCGGTTCCTGGACGACCTATACAGGATCAATTACAAGTGGATCGAATCCATCAACTACGATTCCGACGAGCACGATAGTGGGCTCTGGTTTCGTGCCCTGGTATCGCATGTCGCTTGCATCGGTCATCGGAACAGGCATCGTGACGGGCTCCATAAAAGGCTATGTCAGTGCAGGTGTCCCAGGTCCGGCGGGCCCGGCGGGTCCAACTGGTCCTACAGGTGCAGCAGGTCCAACTGGCCCTACAGGTCCGGCGGGTCCAACTGGCCCTACAGGTCCAGCGGGTCCAACTGGCTCTACAGGTCCAGCGGGTCCGACAGCAGCAATCAATGTGAACACCGTACTTCAGGCCACGGAACCGGCAATCAACTTCCAGAACGGCACAAACACTACGGCGGTAGGAAGTGACAATCCTGGTGTCGCCACGAACATCGCCTTTAATGCGACGGGTGGAGGAAGCAGTAGCACCGTTCCCTTAACAGGTTGGACTTTGCTTAATGCTTCCGCTGCGTTTTTGACATTCAATAATTACCCTGGAACTGGTACGGGTCCTTTGAGCATCGGCGGAGATGGCCAATCCGCCGTGCAGTGGGGTCTTGCTTATCGGGCGATTCCAGGAGCTACCTACACGGTAATCGCCACGCTAAATTGCATCATGGCGGACATCACCGCGAATTCGCAAGTCTGCGGGCTCTATCTCACTGACGGTACTAAATTATATGGTATCGAGGTAGTTAGCCAGGCAATGCCAACTGGGTATGTTCAACTTGAAACGCGTCAAGTTGCGAACGTAACATCAGGCGGTTCGGTGGGTAACGGACCGCAGCATGCGATTGTCAGTTCTAATCCGACTCTCAAAGTTGTAGATAATGGAACGAATCGAGTTTGGTCTTACTATTCAAACGGGTCGTTTATCACTTTTTTGAGTGAAGCAAGCGGATCGTATTTGACGCCTACTGGTGTAGGCCCTGGTTTTCTCAGTGTCGATACGAATGCGTATCTCACTATCCAATTGACACAATGGTCGGCAACATCACCCTAAACACGGAGGAAACATGGCGTTCGGTGTATCGATGCTTTTAAAATCGCTCGGAGTCAACATCAGCGACGATGATATCAAAAAGCTGGAGGTTCTGATACCTCAGCTTCCCGCGAAGGCTCAAGAGATCATCGCGTTTAACGTGTCGAAATGGCAGCATATGGATACTCGGCTTGAGGGCCTTGAAAAAAGGCTTGAGGCTCAAGTGGAGACTCTAGACGCACTGCTTTCACAATTGAAACGAATGGGGGAACTTATTGATGTCACCAGAACAGATTTTCGATCCGCCGTTGTCACATCGGGAGGAACCGATAATAGTGGTGCCTCTCCCGGAAGAACCAAGCCCAACGGACACGGAAACGGCAACACTCGCCGAGGCAATTAAGGGAGATACTGAATGGCTAAGATCCCAGGTATCAGAATTGAGGACGGATTCGACAAACCGTTTGACGGCTCTTCAATCGGAAGTCACGAGTCTGAGGACCGAAAACCAGAACCTATCGCGGAGATTCGAGGGACTAGAGACATCCCTACAATCTCACCATTCGACTTCGATGCCGAACGAACTGCCCCCGACAGTGGCTCCCGAAAACGTGGACGTCCCTTCGGCTCCAAAAATCGAGTCCGAGCGGAAGTCGAAACGGAGAGTCATCTAGCGGCGAATCTGGATGGTCTATTGTTATCGGCACACTTTGCCGTATCAAAGTTCCTGGAGGTTCCGGAGCTTGAGATCAACGGTACTCAGGCGAAACAGTATGCAGATTCGCTCAAGGAAGTGATGCGCCACTACCAGACGAATCTTGATCCCAAAAAGCTTGCATGGGCACAGTTGATCCTAACCATGGGTGGGATCTACGGACCCATGATACCGGCGATTCGCGAACGTAAGCAAGCATCGCCGAAACCAGCGGTTGTGAAACCAACGCCAACACCAATCGATCGCGGCAACGCGCCGCGTCCGGCTCAACGCCCACTGTCCGAAATGTCACCCTCGGAACTGAACCCGATGCCTCCGGGTGAAACGATGGAATCATTTTAAATTGAGAGGACCTGGAGATCAGGACCGTCTAGCAATCGTCGGGGCCACAGGCTCCGGTAAGACTCACGCCGCACTATGGCATCTGTCAAAAGCAAATTACGATGTGAAACCGTGGATCGTTTATGACTTCAAGGGGGATGATCTCATAAACTCCATTGAGGGCGCGCACCACATGGCGTTGCATGAGGAACTGCCCAAGCGTCCAGGTGTGTACGTTTTGCATCCAGACATCGATGATGAAGATGAACTGGACGGACACATGCGCAAGATTTGGGCGCGTGAAAACATGGGCGTGTTTATCGATGAAGGATACATGGTCGGCAAAAACAGCAAAGGATTCAGACGACTGCTTACACAGGGTCGCTCCAAACACATACCTCTTATTACACTCTCACAGCGACCCGTTTGGATGGATCGTTTCGTGTTCTCCGAATCAGGCTTTTTTCAGGTGTTCCGGTTGCAACATACTGGTGATCTACGAAAAGTGAACGAGTTCATTCCGTTTCCTCTGGCGCGCCGTTTGCCGGAGTATCATTCTTACTACTATGACGTGGCGCGTAACGAAATTGGAGTGATGCAACCTGCTCCTGATCAGGATGCGATTCTGGATACATTTGACATGCGGTTGACAAAACTCAAAAAGGTGGTGTGAATTGGCGAAACGAAAGAAGACAACACGGAAAACGTTCGAAGAACGGCTAGCCGACGCTTCGCGTCGGGTCGAGGAACTCAAGCTCAAGAAACAGCTTGCCGACCTGCGGACCAGGAAGTCGTAAGGCCTCTTGACATAGACCTTACAACCTGTTAACGTCTTAAGAGGGAGGACCTTATGGCTGAAGAGACTATCATCAGTTGGACGCCGGCGAACTGGATCACCGTCGTGCTCATGGTCGGACTTGGATTCGCGCTGCTCGGTCTTGCAGCAAAAATCGTGCAACAGAAGCAAGGCAAATCGAGCTAGGGAAACAGCGATGGATAAGGTCATCAATTTTGAAATTCTAAAACATCCGCTGAATTGGATCATCGTGGTTTTGATGGTTCTCATCGCGGGCGTTGCGGCGCACTTCATTTTGTCTTATGGATCGATCAAAGGATTAGGGACGACGAAATCCTGATGCCTGAAAAGAACCCTGAATAAAGGAGAGGATTGTGGGATCACAAGCAAACTTATCACCTGCTAACATCAATCAAATCGCGCGTGCCGCCATCAAGGCTCGCGCGGTCAAGATGACACAACAAGTTTTCGGCGCCACTTATTCGGCATCGGGAACTTCGAACATTTCTCAGACTCAACCGGTTGTGAACGTGATTCCGCGTAACGTTGGATTGATCCTCGGTTTCTGGGTCAAGGTTTCGTCCACGATTACCAATGGTTCGGGAGTCACAATCGATCTTACCGATTTTGGACCCGCAAATCTATTCACTCAAATTCAGTTCAACGATCTGAACAACAACACACGCATTCAAACAACTGGATGGCACGTTGCATTCATCAATTCGGTGAAGGCCCGGCGGCCTTTCGCTTCGGCTCTCGTGAACACTACCGGTTTCGTTGATCCGATCAACTTTGGCGCGAACTGGACGCAGCAGATTTCGGCTCCCGCATCGATCAACGCCGCTAACTCCGGCACCGTGATCATGTGGTACTGGGTGCCTCTCAGCTACTCCGATTCAGACTTTCGTGGATCGGTGTATGCAAACGTCGTGAATGCCACGATGCAGCTCAATCTGACCTTCAATCCGACTCCCGTGGTAGCCAACGGTACGGACTCCACGTCTGCTATCTACGTGGGAGCGTCCGGTGGGCCTACCGCTTTGGCAGTCATCAGCGCGGCCACGGTAACCGTGTATCAGGTCTACCTGGATCAGTTGCCGACGGGTCCTGGAGGGGTGCTCTTGCCGATCCTTGATCTGGCGACGATTTACGAACTCAAGAACACGTCCGTCACGGCCATCACTCCAAATCAGGACTTCCCGATTCAGTACTCGAACTTCCGCGACTTCCTCTCCACCACTCTAATTTATGTGAACACTGGATCGTCTGGTGCGCGCGGTGTGGGAGCGGACATCAACTATCTCGCATTGCAATCGGCCAACTTCACCAACATCTGGAAGATCGAACCGGCGCTCTCCGCGATCATGACTCGAAACCATCTCCAAACGGATCTACCGCCGGGCACCTACTATTTCGGCTCTCGCGAGAAGCCGATCAGCACGGTGCAGTACGGCAACATGCAACTGATCATCAACGCTTTAATCGCAAACACGGGAGCGTACGCGCTGCTTGGCTATGAAGACTTCGCTCTGGTCCAGACCTTGAGCATGGCCGGTTCGCTGGCGGCTTCCTAAGCTCACGCAAGTGAGGGAGCAGGGGCTCCGTGGCAAAAACCTCCGTGATGTTCCGGGGCCCCTGGAAAAAGGAAACAAAAATGGGAACATCAAATACAGGCTTCATTCAGGAGATCATTGGATGGTTCAAGCAACCATTCGACTCTCAAGGCTCGGCTTTGAATTGGGCTCTATTTGTAGGCTTGCTTATCGTCATTGTGTGGATGTGGAATATCATCCTCATGAAACTCGCGAACGATCTATAAGGAGAAAACCATGTCAGTACGTTGGTGGCACATTTTAGGGCTAGTGATTCTCGGCTATGCCCTCGGCTATTGGATGCCGAGCTTCGGCAAGATGACGCTCGGCAAGCTTGGCATTATGCCGTCGGCTTGATCATGCTTGAAAACGAAGATACGAAAACGGCGAAAGTGGAAAGGGAGGACCTACCCGATGTCGATACACGGGCTAAACGCGGAGGAATGCTTAAAGTGACAGCGCAGCAGATGACCGCAAGAGCCGAAGCGCTCGAAGATGCAGCCGGGCATCTTATGCTCGACTGGACGGATGATGAAACCGAGCGCGAGCAAGGCCATATTCTGTCGGCCAATTGGATTCAAGAGGCGCATGTCTGGCGCATCAGGGCAGAGAACGCTGGAGTTTCCGCGTTTCAAGAGCCGGAAACGGGACCGCGCGATCGAACGAAAACTTTTCGTGGCCTATATGAGGATGGCTATCGGGAAGGTGTTACCTTTGTGATGATGGCCTTTTTAATGGCCGTTATGATGACGCTGGTTTTAAGGAGGGTTTTTGAATGTTCAGTTTGATTCAGCCTACTTTGGTCCCCAACGGTGGGAACTTCTACGGGAACATTCCCGCATGGCATCATTTCAACATCGCGGTCGATGCTGTCAATTTGAACTTTGTGGTCACGGCTCCGGATGGAACCGTGACGACCGTGGCCCTTGCTGCCGGACTGACTCAGGACGTGGTGCTCTGCCAGCTACCGGCGAATGCCTTCTTTCATGCCGTACGCGAAAAAACAGTGGTTCCGTTCGCGGGTGCTACGACGATGACGGCCAAGGTAGGCGTGGCGGGTGCGGATACGCTCTACTATTCAACAGCGTTCGATTTGACGACTGCCGTTTCAGCTACCGGTTTCGCACCCGCCACGACGGCAGGATCGACAGTGGGCTGCAATACGACGGCTCCGATCAATCTGGTGGTTCTGATTACCACCACAGTAGCGGACATCAACGCGCTTACCGCCGGATCTGTGGATGTGTGGGTGCTCTTGAGCGTGCTTGACGCCACCGTCGGAAAGTAATGAATCAGTCCTCCATCATCGCCGCTGCCCTCATCATTGGGTTCATCGTGTATATCACGGTGCGGGGGCAGCTCACTCAGTATCTTGGCATCCTGGGTATCGGATCGGCGGCGGTGAATCCGGTGACTACTCTAACACCGGCAACCAACACATCCGGTACGGCGGCATCCGGTATCAATATGCTGTCTACCGGATTGTATGCGCCGATTCCCGCGACAAGTCCTTCACTCGCAAGTACGACTATCGGAAACCAGCAACCGTTACCCATCGCTCCAGTAGTTCCTAGTCCGAACGCGCCGATCACTTTGAACGATGGGACAGTGCTTACAATCTGATGCCCTTCGTTCTTTTAGTTATCGGTGTCTTTTTGCTGGTGTCGGCGATCAGGGGAACTCATGCTCAACTGTTCAGCCTCGTCCAGAGTGATTTCACCGGACCTAACAATTTTGTGTATTGGTTCATCGCGATCTTTTTGATTGGTGCTCTCGGCTACATCGAAAGACTGAAGCCGATTTCGATTGGTCTTTTGACGCTTGTAGTTTTAGTGCTCTTTTTGAGCAAGGGGAATCCAGGAACTTCGGGTGGAGGGTTCTTTCAGCAGTTCACGTCGGCAATCAAAACGGGGACATCCTGATGGCTCAATCGGTATCAGACGAAGCAGTAACGGCAATCATCGCAATCGCCACAGGCGCTATCGGAATTACCATTATTTCGGTATTGGTTTCAAAGAATGCCCAGACACCTCAAGTTTTGCAGGCTGCCGGTAGTGCGTTTTCTGGTATACTTGGAGCGGCTACCGCGCCCGTGACGGGCGGAAGTGCTTTGAGTTTTGGTGGTGGGTCCACGATCTCACCAATCAGCTTGATTTAGGAGAACAAAAATGTCTAACGAATTGATCACCTCGGTTGTGACGGTGCTCACCGCTATCATCGGTGTAGCTATCATCGCAACCCTGGTTTCAAAGAATGCGAATACCGCTGGCGTGATTCAGGCTGGCGGTTCTGCATTCTCTCAATCACTCGGAACCGCGCTATCACCTGTGACAGGTGGTGGTGGATTCGGCTCCTTCACCGGTGGTGGTGGATCGCTGTCATTATCGAATTACTAGGAGTCTTCGCATGTCATGGCTTCTGAGACCACGGAAACCGGCACAGCAGGTGTCGGGTGGGAACTTTCGGATTCGGTCTGGCGAGTTCGGAACTGGCTCGCCGGCTTACGCATTCGAAACAGACGGTCGACCGAGCACATCAATCTACAGCTATCACGAAGGTGATCTGTTTTCGCCGGGTGCGGAGAACTGGGTTTTCGAACCCAATTTTGAACTGCCGCTGATTACGATTTGGGGCAAGGCATTTTTACGTGTTCCGAATACGTTCAATCCTCTACAGAGTGTACAGGTCATGTCAAATCCGAATGTGTTTACGAATGGTCTTGGCGGACCGATCGCGGGTGATGTGATATTGACTGGCTTGATCAACCCCGAGAATCAGACATCAGGATTCGTGGGTGATTTCGCGGAATAGAAACGAGGTAACGTGGATTGGATCAAAGAACATCCGTATCTGACAGGTGGCGGAATTCTTGCCGCGATCATCCTCATTTTCGTGCTGCGTTCTGCTTCGAATGCTTCCTCCGCGCAATCGCAGGCCGTGTACAATCCGGCGGCAGATCCAAACGTGCTGGCTGCACAGGTTCAGGAAGCGCAGATCAACGCAGCATCCGCAGGGAACACGCAGCAATTGCAGGCTGCCCTCAACGTTGCACAGATACAGGCGAATGCGCAAGTCTCTCAATACAACGCCGCTGTGAGCGTTGCCCAGCTACAAGCGAATCAAGCAACGTCTGCTGAAGCGACCCAGAACGCTACTCAACTTTCTCAGACTCAGTATGCGGCCCAAATTGCAGCGCTTCAATCGAACAATCAACTTGCCGGTACCCAAATTCAAACCTCTGCGGCACAAGAGGAACAAAACATCGCAAGTACTGATACGCTCCAAGCGCTGCTCGCTCAATATGGTGCGGCTGAGAATGTTCAAAACACAGCCACGGCGGCGAGTGTTACGAACACCGGAATTCAGGCCCAGGTTGCGGAATTACAATCCAATAACGCTCTAGCAGCTCAGAAAACGATCAGTGATGCCAGTGTCCAAACGAATGCTCAAAATGGTTCAGTCCAGATGTATCTAGGCAATCTGAGTGCCTCGGTTGCGAACAGTCAAACCGCTGCACAACTTGCGGGACTCCTGAATACGAACCAAACGAACCTTGCTATAGTGAACAGCAATAACGGGACCACACAATACGTCACTGCAAATAACAACAATACGGCTGTTAATCTTGCCGGCATCTCCGCGAACACCACGATTACCGCCGATCAGTTAGCGGCGGGTGAACAAAATGAACAAACGGCAGCGACTCAAAGTCTCTACTCTCAATTGATCAGTGCGAATCAGGAGACCACGGACAATCAAGTCAATCAGCAGTTCGGTTATCAGAATAACGTTTTGAATGCCATCAAGGGGATAAATTTTAACCTGGGCGGCGAGGGTGGCCTGAACACGGCAGCGGTTTATGAGTCCGCTCTGGGAGCCAATGCGCCTGCCACGGCTGCTGAGGCTGCCACGGGTTCGGCCAATGCTTCCAGTTCTCCCGCGTCGATTTTGAACGGACTCGCAAATATCTTCAAGGGTATCGGTGGCGTGGGTACTACAAATTCCGCTGGTGGCGGAACCGGTATTGCGGGAGTGATCAACGGATGAATAAGATAGGAGAGTTTTTTTCGAAGCATAAGGTTCCGATCCTGATCGTAGCTGCCGTGATCGGTGTCTACATTCTCTATGAACTTTTCAACTCGTCCAGTTCATCCAATTCTCAAAACGCCGCACTTGCCGCCGCGCAACAACAGGCTGCCCAGGAAGAAGCGGCATTACAGAGCGCTTATGCGGCCCAGGGAACGTCGGGTACGGGAGGATCGTCTGGAACTATCTCCACAAATTTGACGCCCACTGTGGCCGCTGTGGTGGCTGCACCGGTAACCGTACCTTCAGGTGGCCTTACTTGTCCTTCGGGATATCAGCTTGATCCATCCGGCACGCAGTGTATTCAGGTGTCGAATCCGGCACCGATCGCGACGGCACCCAACGGCATCGTTGGAACCGGAACGACTCCACCCGTACCAGTTCAGATTGCCGCTCCCGCCGCGTCGAATGGAGCGACGCCGGCGGGTACCGCCGGACCCGTTCAGGTTTCTTCACAGGGCACCGTAGGCGGTCTCTTACAGCAATGGGCGAACATCCTCGCGCCGAACAATCCGTTTCTGATCAACAATCCGTCACTTGCCGCAGGCGCATCGCAGAACCTCTCATATGCGGTGAACGAATTGTGCGCCACGAATCCTAGCGATCCGTCCTGCTCTCAAAACAATGCCGGATCGGACATCAACGCGATCGTGTCGAATCTCGGCAACTATGGTGGGTCGCCTACTTTCACAGGAGATCATAGTGCCGAGGCCGCGATCAACAATCCGGCTCCTACAACCAATGGGTCAGGTTCGGTGTCTATATTAGGAGGACAGCGCATCTCTAGTGGTCTTTCGAGTGGTGCAATTACACTCACTCCTTTGAGCAGTTCAATTGCTCCAATTGGTACCACTCCTCCGCAACCGGTGACGATTGCCGCTTCAGCGCGTGGCTTGACTTCTGGGTTGCCAACTTTGGCTCCCCAAACTGAGATCAATGGAGAGGCTTTCTAAATTATGAATCCAGTTTTGATTGGTGCTATTGTAGTTGCCGTTTGGGCCTACCTAAAACAAAACCAGGGTGCCCTTTCGTTTCCGATCCTAAATTTTGGGCGTCCGGCGACGGGTGTTACCACGTCTTTCAGTCCGCCTGCAACCACGGGAACGCCCGCCGCGAATGCACCCACGGCTCCGCAGATTCAACCGTCGGCTTCAAGTTCAGGTGTTCCCGCCTTTGCCCCGCAGTCGCGCGCAAGTTGGAATCCGAATGTCCCTCAGTATGGGAACTACTACAATCCTGGCCAGTTCAACCGACCCACTATTTCGATGCCGCGTCCGGCTCCTACCAGTTGCGGGTGCGGAAGCTCATCGACGAATGGTTGCAGCTCATGCTCGACCTGTAAGAGTGCGGGTAGGGGGAACTGTCAAGGATCAGGTGGAGGATGTCCAGGTGGAGGTTCCGGTGTTGCTTCCGGACCGCGCGGAAATCAACCTGTCACGCTGCAGGGTCAAGTCGTGACTGCTGCAAACTTGCAGCAGTTCGGCGACGCGACGGCCTTTCAAGCATACATGCAGCAATTGATGGACATGGAAGCGAATGAAGGTGGGACACCTGCCGGACATGTTCGAGGGCACTATCAGCCACAGTAGAATGGAATGGGCGCCTCTCCTAGTCTTCTATATCCGTCTCTTGATGCCGCGATTGCTCAAGCGGAAGGATTCGGTACTCCAAATGCTACCACCATAAACGCGGCGAACAATCCGGGTGCTATCACTGTGCCACCTTCCGGGCAGCTACCGGCGGGAGCTACCGGAGAGCTTACCTCGGGAGCAGGTGTCAATTTTGCTGTCTTCCCTTCGGTGGTCACTGGACAGGCAGCCGAAGATTCGCTCATCAATAACTATGCCGAACAAGGATACACCATCCAACAACTTGGTCAGATGTGGGCTTGTGGAGCCGATGCCACTTGCCAATCATCACAAGCGAATCAGAACTACGTTGCGTCTTTGGCTGCTGCAACCGGACTACCTGCGAATACTCCACTCACGACGCTACAGGGCCAGCTACCTGGGAGCCCGCCACCGGTAACCAATTCAAGCTCAGGAACCAGTAGCGTCTTTAGACCTGGTGGAATGGTCGCGAATACGTTAGGCGGAACAGGGTGTGCGATTGCTACACTTTTTGGGCAGGGCAACGGGTGTTCGATTACAGGCGGGTCAAGTACAAATGCCCCGAGTTCAGCCGGACTTTCGTTTGGCAGAATCGGGGCGTTCATTCTAGGGTTTATCGTGATCGCGGGAGCAATCTACCTTTTTGGTAGACCCCAGATCAACCGTGCTCTTGCGGCAGTTTAGGATCGTGTGCGGTCGAGCCTTTGCAGTTCGGGCAGAAAAAACTGTACCTAATTCCAGCCGTCAACTTTTCGTGAATCGTTTGAGCTAGCCCGCACACGGAACAATATAGGACGATCATAACTTAACTCTTCGCGGCAGGTAGAGCTTTGGTCTTCAGGAGAGCTACCGTCATCTCCTCGACTCGATTCGATGCTTCGGTCTTGACAAGAGATTTGACGGCATAACCGTAGCCCACTGGAGAGTTCGCCGAAAAATTGGCATACAGATCAAAGGCGAATGCCACCGGTTTCCCTGCCGATACCGCAAGGGCAGCTTCAAGGCTCTCGCTGATCGATTCCGGAAGGCTCATTCTGTTGCACTCGAATTTGTCACCATCCATATTAGTGGCACGGAAGTCTCCCACGAAGATTGTCATCGGATCGCCGCTGCTCAGCTCTTTGATCTTGCTTCCATTGGCTTCGCCCCATATGCGTCCGATGTAGACCTGCGGGACTTCCTCGCTTACCTTGCGAGGTTTGCCGCCGATGTTTTTCACCGTCATGCGAGGGAGGGCAATCCACTTGTCTTGATTCTG
>Ga0116215_1001502_pt1 | contig 15543 bp, 13 predicted proteins | sample Sb_taG_7_FD_89698 | JGI IMG/M metagenome (GOLD analysis project Ga0116215, IMG submission 89698) | Peat soil microbial communities from Weissenstadt, Germany - Sb_50d_2_FS metaG | ecosystem: Environmental > Terrestrial > Soil > Wetlands > Peat | place: Germany: Weissenstadt | collected 2010-09-21 | reverse complement strand
GCCTCTTCGACATGCTGGACCTCGACCACAAGCCTGCGTTTGCGAAACCACCGAGACTTCCCGCCGCCGCGAACCCCACCCCCAAGGCGGGTTGCCTGACGACGGGTGCCGGGGTCATACCACCGCCGTCGGCGGTCTCCAAGGCCTGACGGGACCCGAGCCGGGCCCGGAGACGGAACCCGGCCGCCGATCCGACGTTGCACAGCCCCCGGGGTACCGGGTCCGGGGTACCGGGTCCGGGATGCGGCTGACGTGTGACCGATTCACGGCTTCGACCAGGTGCCCGGGCGCGGTGGCTGCCTCGCTGTCGCCTCCTTGACATATGTCGATATAGGAATATGATCTCCCCGTGGCACGAGCGGCGACGACGACAGATGCGTTCAACGCCGTGGCCGAACCCCGGCGACGGCAGATCCTGGACGTTCTCTCGGGCGGGGAGCGCCCGGTGAACGAACTCGTCGCGCTGCTCGACCTGGCGCAGCCGCAGGTGTCCAAACACCTCCGGGTGCTGAGGGAAGTCGGCCTTGTGGATGTGCGTGACGAGGGGCGGCAGCGGATGTACCGGGTCAACGGCCATCCCCTCAAACCCATCCACGACTGGGTGAAGAACTACGAGCGGTCGTGGTCGCAGCGCTTCGACCGGCTGGATGTGGTGCTGGAAGAGCTCAAGGAATTGGAGGATGGAAATGACAAATAGCGGTTCGGCCGTGGTGACGCTCCCGACGGACACGCAGATCCTGATCACGCGGGTCTTCGACGCACCGAAGCACCTGGTGTACAAGGCATGGACCACACCTGAGCTCATCAAGCGCTGGTGGGGCGGGGACCGTGGCGAGGTCACGGTCGCCGAAGTCGACCTGCGAGTCGGGGGCAAGTGGCGGTACGTGATGATGGCGCACGGCACCTTCGAGGTCGCCTTCCACGGCGAATACCGGGAAGTCACCCCGAATGAGCGCGTCGTGTCGACCCAGATTTTCGAACCCATTCCCGACGTGGAAGCGGTGGTCACCATCACGTTCACCGAAAGCGACGGGCACACGACGCTCACGATGCTCGTGCAACATCCGAACCAAGAGAGTCGTGATGGACACATCAATTCCGGGATGGAAGACGGCATGAACGAAGCGATGGACCACCTCCAGCTGGTCGCGACCTCGCTGGGCTGAGCCTCCGCCGCTACGGATCTACCACCATCGATCCGCGCAGGTAAACCCGCGGGCGTGACTGTTCGTCCCCGCCCAGGGCGTCGAGCAGCATGAAGAGGTTGTCAACTGCATCGTCCCCGAACTCCCGGCGCAATTGGCGCTCGATCTTTCGAGCTGCCTTTCGATGCGCGGAGAGATACTCGTGAGCCCGTGGTGTAAGTGACACGATCTTCTCCCGGCCATCTGTCGGAGACGATCTGATCGTCACGTACCGGCGATCACGAAGACTGGCGACGATCTTGCCGGCCCCCTGGCGTGTGATGCCGAGGTCCCGGCCGATCTGCGAGATCGTGACATCGGCTGGACGGGAACAGATGCGAAGCACCCGTCCATCGGGAAACCCATGGTCGTCGAACCCACCGGCGGCCAATTCCTCGTCCAATCGACGGTGGTAGCCCACCCAAGCCCGGCGCAGTGCCCCGCCGAGTACCCCCCGTCCCGTGGGCCGTCCCTCCGCAATGGTACGGACAGCGCCAGGAGTCGCTTGCCGTCGCGTCGTCATGATCACCAAGCGGGAAAATCGACAACCATAGTTGACATGTTACTCCGGCACCCTTCATACTTTGGCGAGGACCTGACGACGATGACGCTGCGCAAGACCATGCGTACAAACCCGCGCAGCACACCCACCCGGGTTGGGCTGGTGGTCACCTGTGCGCTCGCGGTCAGCTCGTGCAGCACCCCGTCGACGCCCGAGGCGACGCATGGCGAAACTGTGAGCGGCGGCCCGACCGGCCGCTACGCCGTGCCACCTGGCATCCACAAGATCAGGCACGTCATCATCATCGAGCAGGAGAACCGGTCCTTCGACAACTACTTCGGGACCTATCCGGGAGCAGACGGCATCCCGATGAACGATGGGAAGCCGACGGTGTGTCTCCCCAATCCCGCCACGAACGGTTGCACCGAGCCGTATCACGACACCTCTGACATCGACGGCGGCGGCCCCCACAACGAGGCCAACGCGCTGGCCGACGTCAACGGTGGGAAGATGAACGGCTTCATCATCCAGCGAGACCAGGGCAAGAACTCCAAAGCCAACTGCAGGAGCGCACTGGATCCCGCCTGCTCGCAGGCACCCGGCACCCTCCCGGACGTCATGGGCTATCACACCGCGGCGGAGGTGCCCAACTACTGGACGTATGCCAAGGACTTCGTCCTCGACGACCACATGTTCGAGCCGGTGAAGTCGTGGTCGCTACCCGACCACCTCTATCTGGTGTCGGGGTGGTCGGCCAAGTGCGAGAATGCGGAACCCTCGAGCTGTGTCAACACCATCGTGCGGCCGGCCGGGAAGAATTCCGTCGAGAAGATGCAGGCCGCGGTGACACAGGCCCTCAGCACCGGCACGGCGGACATCATCGACGCTTGGACCGACATCACCTGGCTCATGTACATGAAGCACGTGTCCTGGGCCTACTACGTCCAGACCGGGGACCAACCGGACTGCGACGACGATGGAGCCGAGACATGCCCGCCCATCGCCCAGAGCGCGACCACACCCGGAATCTGGAACCCGCTGCCGATCTTCGAGGACGTCCAGAAAGACGGTCAACTCAAGAACATCCTGTCCCTGAATTCCTACTTCGCGTCGGCCCGGGCGGGGACCCTTCCGTCCGTCTCGTGGGTCACGCCGTCCCAGGCCGACAGCGACCATCCGCCGGCCAGCATCCACCAGAGCCAGGCGTATGTGACCGCGGTCATCAATGCGGCCATGAAGAGCCCCGACTGGGGCTCGACGGCCATCTTCTTGCAGTGGGACGACTGGGGCGGCTTCTACGACAATGTCGTGCCCCCCGCTGTCGACCAGAACGGCTACGGGTTGCGGGTGCCGGCGCTGGTCATCTCGCCCTTCGCCAAGAAGGGTTACATCGACCACCAGACGCTCAGCAGTGACGCCTACCTCAAGTTCATCGAGGACGACTTCCTGGGTGGGGCGAGACTCAATCCGAAAACGGACGGGCGACCCGATCCCCGTCCTGACGTCCGGGAGGACGCCAAGATCCTGGGCAATATGGTCCAGGACTTCAATTTCGCACAGAAAGCCGAGCCCCCGGTGCTTCTCCCCACCAATCCGCCCACGGACTCGTCTACTGTCCCGGCCTACTCCAACGGTTTGGGGCCCTGTGTCGGCTGCACGACCACGCCGCCCAGCACGGGTTTCGGCTTCACATCCTCGACCGAAGGCTGAACAATCCACTGACGGCGGGCGCGGCCTGAGTGACAATGGAACCCGTGGGTCAGGCACCGGTCGAGCAGCTGCGTCAGGTCATCGAACGACTGGTGACCGGCTCCACAATCGTCTCGGCGCTCGACGGGTCGGTGCACGACATCTTCCCATTGGCTGTCGACCAATCGGAGGGAGAGGCACTCCGGGACTGTGTGATCCGTAACAGTGCCGTTCACACCATTGAAGTGGGGCTCGGCTATGCCGTTTCGACTCTGTACATCTGTCAGGGTCTTCTGGGTGCGGGTGGATCCGACCCACGGCACGTGGTTGTCGATCCCCACCAGGAAGTTCGGTTCAGGAACTGCGGCCTTCAGGTGCTGGCCGAGGCTGGGGTGGCTGAACTGATCGATCACTTTGCCGACGAGTCGCAGGTCGTCCTGCCCCGGCTCCTCGGTGAGGGTCGTCGCTTCGACCTCGCCTTTGTCGACGGGAACCATCGCTTCGACTTTGTGTTCGTCGACCTGTTCTATCTGGGACGACTGCTTCGTCCGGGCGGGGTCGTGTTTGTCGACGACTGCCAGCTCCCCGGAATCACTCGGGCGATGGCCTTCTTTATGCGCAATGTCGGCTGGACCATGGAGCTGGAGTCGTCGGAGCATGAAGGTCATCATTGGGCTGTACTCCGGACGAACGAGGCGCCCGACTCGCGCCCCTTCACGCATTTCGTCGACTTCTGACGGCGAGTCGGGGAGGGGTGGGCGTCGCACCCCCTGCCTGACCGTGTACCCGAGAGGGCGGACCGGGAGGCGACCAGGGGTTCAATGGCGGGTCCCCGGGAGGAGATCCCGCCCCTTGGTGTTGGGGAGGGCGGTCACGCCGAACCGAACCGGGCCTGCCGCCCGTCCCCGGCCGTCGCCCCTCCGCCGACGCGTTCAGGGGCGTCGTCGTGGCGGCAGCCCCCTGACCTGGCCAGATGGCCGTTTCGGTACCCATCCGCTCCTTGCCCCCGGACGAGGGTCCCGGCCAACCCCGGAGGCGCGGTATCACGGTGGCCGCTGTGGCCTCCGTTCAGAGCAAGGCCGAGAGGAGGTCCCCGCACGGCCATGTCGAGACGGCCCGCGACGAAGCGATCTCCCTATCGGTGGCTGAACCGCGTCCGCACCGTGACCGGACCATTCGCGCTCAGGGTGATGCCACCGAAGGGTTCTCCCCGCCAGCCTGTCAAATCCAGTTGACGATGCATCCTCGGTTCGATAAGACAGTGTTCGGCGACCTCACATTTGGGGGGACTCCGTGCGAGATCTGCAACTTTGATCGGAACGCTGCGGTCCTTCCGGTGACAAGCCAGCCGTCACCAGCCACCGGTGGTTCCGATGACTGGCGCGAACGGCAGTGAAGGTAAGGGGGGCGCACATGCGCATCAGATGGTTCGTCGTGATCATCGCCAGCGCGGGTTTGATCTTTGGACTCGGCGGTCCGGTCCTGGCTCGCACGGCAGCCTCGGCTCAAGGCGCGCCTGCTCTCAGGCTGTCCGGTGGAAAGCCGAAGCCCTGCAGCGTCAGGAAAGGCACGATCACAGACGGTTGCACGATCAAGGTGAAGGGTACGTCTTGGCCGAAGTCCGCAGAAGTGGACGTCGTCGAGTGCAATGCAAGAATCTTGACCGGCGATGCAAGCGCATGTGACACAGCCAATGAAGTAGGCCTGACCACCGGGCGCAGCGGACGGTTTTCCGTCAATAGCTTCACCATCGAGCTGGGAACGGTCGGTGACGGAAGCTGCAGCGCGCCCGGTAGCCCCCCCAAGTGCTATGTCCAGGCAACCAGCGGCGGCGAGACCGTGCGGACCTCGTTCACGGGTGGCACCTCGTCCGCCAGTGGAGGGTCCACATTCAATTTGGACGGCTTCAACTGGACCATCATCGACCGCCACGGTGAGTACACCCAAGGCGAGACCGAATGCAACGTGCCTGGGGCCGTGTCCGTCGCCAGTGGCATCTTGTCGATCACGACCACGCACCAGAGTGCAACCTGTGGTGACATCGAGACCCCACCCTCTTCTTGGCCGTACACGACGGGTGATGTGCAATGGACAAACTTCAACTTCACCTACGGAACCGTCACGTACCGGGCCAAATTCCCGGCGCAGAACACGAAGACATGGCCGGCAGTCTGGTTTCTCGGGAGTGGCTGTCAGCCCACGAACATCGTCACTGGGGAAACCGGCTACGGCACCTGTCCGAAGATCGAGCAGCCCGGCTCGGGCTACGAAGAAATTGACGCCACGGAGTGCTACACAGGCGGCGATTGGTGCCAACTCGCACTCGCGCAGCCGTCGAGCTTCCCGGTGTGCGTGTACCCGGTGGACACGAACTGGCATACCTACAGCCTTATCTGGACCGCGACGTCGATCTCGATGACCATGGACGGCCAATCGACTGGTTGTAGCTTCAAATCGGCCGATGGATACGACATACCGCAAAAGCCGATGTTCATGATCATCCAGACACAGACGGGCGGCTCTGGGGGGACGCCCGACAATTCGCATCTCCCCGCCGTGTTGCAGGTGGCCGACGTCACCCTCACCCAATAGGAGGCTCCCGGACGAGCACGTTCAGTTCCGGCCACGTTTCTCGTCGTCGTCCGGGCACCGGATACGCTGCGCCCGTGACCCAGACAGTGGCGACGCGGATGGGGTGGCTCAGAACCGCCGTCGGTGCGGCGCTGATCTCGTGGCCAGGTCCTTTCTTGCGCCTGTCGCGTCGAGAAGAGCCCACCGGTGCCTCGCTGTTGCTCCTCCGGACCATCGGGATCAGAGACCTGGTGTTAGGACTCGGGATGGTTTCTGCGGCCCGGTCGGAAGAGATGAGCGACCTCCGGCGTTGGTCGACAGCCACCTTGGCCAGTGATTCGTTGGATGCCGTTGCCAGCGTGGCGAGTATGCCTTCGATCGGGAGGGTCAACTCCACCGTGGCCGCAGCTGTGGCGCTCCTTGCCGTGGCGGGGGATATCCACGCACTGCGGACCATTGGCCTCTTCGATTGATGCTCCTCACCTCGGAGAACAAGGGAGGGCACTGGGTGCGCCCGATCTACGGCGTGCTCGACTGACAGGCCTTTCCGCCGCACACATCGGGGATCACTCCGGTCTTGAGGAAGGTCGTTATCTGGGTGAGCAGCGACGCGTTACCCCGGCCGTCGCCGTGCGGGTCCGCCCCGTAGGCAGGGCCGTTGGGCGCGAGGTCGGCCGTCGGCGGCGTCGGGGTTCCATAGTCCCACAAGACGATTCCGGCCTTCGCCGGCTGCGTCTGGTCGAGCCTCGACAGGCCCCACTGCACCACGACAGGCACATTCGTCCGCGGCGTCCCACCGAAGAAGCTGGGGTTGAACGCAGGCTGATGGTTCTGCGCGCCGACCGTGCGAGCCAACATCTCCGCAGAGACGTTCGCCACCTGGTGGTCGCCGTAGTTCTCGATGATGAAGATCTGTTTGGCCGGAATCCCGGGGTAGGGGTCCGACGTCAGGTGCTCGGCATAGCCCTCATTCTCACCCCGGTCCCACAGCAGCTGGGCCAACTGGAGCACGACCTGCCGATCCACAGGGTTGGTGTAGGCCTTGTCGTAGATGGCGGCGAACTCGTTCCAGTCGACGGAGCGGGGAAGGAGAAGGCCGCCGTAGTCCATTCCGGGAACCCCCAGGATGACCCGGCTCCACTCGGTGGAGACCGCAGAGACGGCGCCGCCCATGATCCCGCCCTGGCTGTACCCCATGAACGTGCACTTTCCGACCTGGAAGAGGGCCAGGCCCGAGGCGCTCTGGAACGCGGGGTTGGAAGCGAAGCCGACGGGGGAATTGATGAGGCGTCCCAGGAACTGGAAGTTCACGAAGCCCTGGAGCATGTGATCGACCTGCGTGTTGAACGTCGACATGTCATTGAGGTTGCGCGCCACGTTTGGGATGTCGCTCGCACTCATGCCGACCCAGTCAGTGGCGCAGCCGGCCATGTTGTGGGTGAGGGCGGCGGAGAACGAGCTCCCTTCGATCTCGTTCGCGCTCCCCAGCAGCCCATGGCCGTACACGGTGGGGAGCGCCGGGCCCGCGGGCGAGATGGTCGACGGCAGCACGCATATGAAGTTCGCCGTCCAGGTCTTCGTGCCGTTGATCACCGGATCACCGGCGTCGTTGACGGTCATGGCGGAGAACGGGGTGGTGTCGGTGAGGAACAACGGCACCTGGAACGTGCCATGGACGTCGCGGACCCCGTTCGTCGTCGTCGACGAGGTGACGGTGAAGGCCGGTGCATCGTTGCTCGAGGGAACCGCCTGGCCATCGTGCGTGAGGTGGTGGGTGGCGAGCCACTGGTAGGCGAGTCTGCGCATCGTGAGCGCCGGCCCGGCGAGGCTCTCCTCACTGGCGACTGTGAAGTCCCAAGCCATGTCAGGCTCGGTCGAGCCGATGACAGACGTGAGGTCCGTATGGAGGACCTTGGAGAGGTACTGCATCCGGGTCGAGCTCTTTGTGGTGGCGTTCCAGGCGGTGGTCGTCGACGGGAGTGGCGCGATGGGCTTGCCCGAGGTGTCGACGAGATCACGAAGGACGACCGCGTAGCGGTGGGCCTCTATGAGCGCCACCGCGGGGTGGATCAGCAGCAACTGCTCGGCCATGTTCGTTGTCTGGGCGTCGAGTTCGGCGAAGTACGGGACGCGCCGGCCCGTTGCGGTGTCCAGGATCACGATGGGGGCGTTCGAGTCGAGCGAGGAGCCGATATCCGTCGAGGATGCGATGTGCGAAGCCTCAAGGTCGAGGTGGGGAACGTAAGTCATGATGACCGAGCCGGGAGAGAAACCGTCTCCTTGGTTGGCGTAGGTCGTCGAAGCGTGGACACCTCTCACATTGGTCGGATCGAGACTGGACGAGATCGAAAGCCGGCGACCTGTCACGGTCCTCTTCGACGCGACCGTGAAGGCGTTGTTCGGCCACGGGAGCAGGCAATCGTGGCCGACCGGGGCAGTGAGCAGGACGTCGCAGCCTCTGACCCCCGGGTCGAGGGTGGACGTGCCTTTGGCTGCAGTGGTGGCGCACCCAGCTGCCACCAGCACGAGAACGGTGCATACCGCCAGACTCAACCATCTCCAGCGATCTCGACCCATGGTGCGACCCCCTCTTTCGAGGATCATACGATGCGCCTCCCGAAACGACGATCTCAGGAACGCATCAACTCGGTGGGGGAGGCGTGGTAGCGGGAGGAAAGTTACCCATCTCTGCTCCGACCTTCTTGCCGATGTTGGCCACGTGCAGGTGGATCTCGTCGAGGAGGTCGGTGTTCTTCTTCACCTGCGAGGTGAGGGCGGTGTTCTCGGCGATCAGCGTCTTTATGTCATCGGTGTTGTGTTCGGTATGAATAGCGATCTCAGATGAGATGGCGTCTGCACGTTTGGCCGCAATCAGAAGAGCAGCAGCCTGCACGCCGGCGAGCATGGAAAGGAACAGGTTCAGCAGGATGTATGGATACGGGTCGAACGGCTTGTGGTGCAGGACGTGCTCGATAAAGAGTGTATTGACAAGTGCCCACGTGATCATGACGGCGAAGAATGAGAAGACGAAGGGCCAAGAGCCCATCATGTTCCGCATTCGGTCGGCCGACCTCTCGCCGAGAGACAGCTGATCGCCGGATCTCACCCCCGGGTGTTTGTGCCAATGGGTCTCCCACGCGGGCATGGCCACCATCGTCGCGCAGAGGAAATGTCGAGCGGCGGATCAAGGAGGACGCTCGAACCGTCACTCGGCCGCGGTTGTTGTGAAGCTGGCGAGCCCGGGGGTGGGCCGCCCGGGCCTCGAGCCCGGCACATTGAGATCAAGGTCCGAGTCAGGCCGTCCAGCACGTCCGCGCCCATGATCAACGGTCCGACCGACCTGGCGATCAGCGCCCGGGTGCCAACTCGAGTCCGCACACTCTGGGTCGGTAATGGGTGAACCGTTTGCACCGGTCTTGCAAGAACGGGGGACTGGGAGGGGCGCAGCTCTTGGAATGCTCCGGGCGTAGGGTCGGGGCGTGGCTGATGGCGAGTTCGAAGACAACGAGGAGCGTCGGTAGGAGTTGGCCGATGCCGATCGGGAAGTCCGTGACCGCCTCACCGCCGCCGGGCCGCTTCTGAAGGCGTGCAACGACGGACATCCTCCGGAAGCCGTCGTGGGTCACAGAGCCGGTCCGCCGCTCCGCGACACGAAAACTCCCGCTGGCTGATCACCCCCCGGCCTGCCACCTCCCGCCTCGACGCATCCGTGGCCATCACGGAAGCAAGGACGACCAGGGTGACACTAAGAGGCGTTGTACCCAGGAACATCACCTCCCGGGGCCCACGTACTCGATTTGGTCCGCGCCTCGGGATTCGCCGACGCGTATCATCAGTCGTGAGAACCACCCCGACCCCGGACCCCCGGCCGCTGCGGATTCTCCTCCGGTAGAGAGGAGTCCCAATGGCGGACCACCCGCTTGACGTCGACATTGAGCCCGTAAGGCCTGAGCATCTCATGGGTCCCCTGTGTCAGAACACCATCTGCATGCTCACCACCTACCACCGGGGAGACTGCGTCACCCTTGGTGACGTCTCGAACTCCGGAAGACACCACTCGACGGCTTGTTGACTCGCGGTACAACCGCTGTCTGCACGAGGGCTCGGTGGTACGAACGGCGAAACTCGGCTCCTCGGCGATCAACGTCCCACCTGGATAGGGTGATCGTGCGCCTGGGCCTCACCGGTGGATTCCCAATCCGTCTCATAGGCTCCCCGGTGGGGTGTCCGGGCGCGTGTCACGCCCCAGAGAGCGCGGTTCGTTTTATCACCGGATGGTGAACACCTGATGCCGCTGTCCCCGCCTCGACCAAGTCCGGGGCCATGCACGCCGAACTTCTCGGCTACCTCGGTGACTCGCATCCCCTCTCTGATGACCGCCAAGACGGCGTCATAACGCTGTTCCACCTCGCTGAGCTCCCTGAGCATTCGGCCACCTCCTGCGCATGAGCGCAGATTGGTGGGGCAAGGTGTCGGGCATCAACCGAACACGTGTCGGGGATCGCCCGAACACGCGTCGGAGATCTCCCGAGGAGGAAATGACGGTTCACCCGGAATAACACAGACGACGGTGGGCCGCCCGGGGCTCGAACCCGGCACCTTGGGATTAAAAGTCCCCTGCTCTACCCGATGAGCTAGCGGCCCGACACTGCAAGAAAGCTCTCAAGTGTTCGCGCAAGAGATTACCTAGCACCACCTTGACTGAGAGACGGTACACGGTGCAGCCCCAGGGACCGACGAGGTGGGCCTATCGGTGGCATAAGAAGGCAGCCTTCAGGGAGCCGGGCCGCCCCAGGGCGGACCAGGCCGGAAGAAGACGGAGAGTGCGCGGCCGGCGTCGACTGGGGTACCTTCCGAAAGTGCCGTCAACGTCGACCCGCCCGGGCCGAGAGGAGTAGCCGTGCGGGCCGTCGTCCTCGATACTCCTGGGCCGGTCGAGAGCGGGGTCGTGCACCCGGCCGATCACGCCGATCCCCGTCCGGGATCGGGGCAGATCGTCGTGCAGGTGACGGCTTGCGGCGTGTGCCGGTCGAACCTGCACATGATCGAGGGCGACTGGGTGGCGTACGGCGTTCCGGGCTTCACGCCCATCATCCCCGGGCATGAGGTCGTCGGCCGCGTCGTCGAAGTCGGAAGCGGGGTCGACTGGCTGCATAGCGGCGATCGGGTCGGCGTCCAACCACTGTGGTCCACCTGCGGGCACTGCACTTACTGCCTTGCCGGGCGCGACCAGCTGTGCAGCGCAAAGCAGATTACGGGAGAGACCGTCGACGGCGGGTATGCCCAGTACATGTTGGCCACCGCTGCCCACGCCCACCCGGTGCCCGACGAAATCAGTGACGTGGAGGCGGCACCGTTGTTCTGCCCAGGGGTGACCGCCTACAACGCGGTGTCGAAGGCCGCCCCTCACCCCGGCTCTTCGCTGGCGATCTTCGGCGTGGGTGGCGTCGGGCACATGGTCATCCAGTTCGCGGTCCTGGCCGGCGCGGATGTCTACGCGGTAGCCCGCTCCGCCCAACACCTGGACTTGGCCGACGAGCTCTCGGCCCACCCCGTGGACGCATCCCGGGATGACCCGGTATCGGCTCTGGCCGCTGTCGGTGGTGTGGACGCCGCGGTGGTGTTCGCGCCCTCGGACAAATCCGTGCGTCAGGCCGTGGCGTCCATCAAGCCCGGCGGCACGGTGGTGCTCGGTGTGCACGCGCAGGTCGGACCACTTCCCTTCGCAGACGAAAAGCGGGTGGTGGGTTCGGTGATCGGCTCTCGTCAACAGATGCGCGAAGTACTCGCGGTGGCGGCGGCAGGAAAGGTGCGGGCCCACTGCGAGACCTATGCGCTCGACGCCGCCACCGAGGCCCTGGTGCGGCTCAAGCGCGGTGAGATCAGGGCGCGGGCGGTGCTGGTCCCGAATCCTTGATCTTCCCCGCTCGAGGACGGGGCTGATCGACGGGCTGTGTCAGACTCCCACGGTCACCGCACGTGTACGGCAAGCCGGCCCCGTATGTCCGCTACGGGAGGAAGCCCATGGACGAACTCTACGACCCGTTCTCACACGAGCTCCACGACGATCCCTACCCCGTCTACCGGGCCCTGCGGGACCACCACCCCGTGTACTACTGCGAAGCCCGCCGGTGTTGGGTCCTGAGCCGTTTCGACGACATCTGGCAGGCGGTCCACGACCCCGTCACCTTCTCGTCCGCGCAGGGGATTTTCCCGGGACTGGCCGATACGCATTCCGACATGGTGCTCCCGGTCATGATCATGATGGACCCACCCCGCCACACTCAGCTCCGGAGCCTGGTCAACCGGGCCTTCACGCGCCGGCGCATCACCGCACTCGAGCCGGCGATCGCAGCCATCGCCGGCGAGCTCGTCGATGCCCTGGCCGAGCGCGACGAGGGCGATCTCGTCGAAGACCTGGCCAGGCCCCTGCCCACGATCGTCATCGCCGATCTGCTCGGCGTCCCACGCGAGGACCGGCAGGACTTTCGTCACTGGTCGGACGAGATCATCCAGGACAACCCCGATGACCCCGAGGTGGCCGCCAGGGCATTGGCCGGGTCGGCCAGTCTCTTCGCCTACTTCTCCGTCCTCATCGCCGATCGCCGGCGCCAACCGCGTGACGACCTCGTGTCCGCGCTCATCGAGGCCGAGATCGACGGACAACGCCTCAGCGAGGAGGAGCTCCTCGGCATGTGCGTGCTCCTCCTGGTGGCAGGCAACGAGACGACTACCAACCTGGTCAGCAACAGCGCCGTGCTTTTCTCGACGCACCCCGGTCAACGCCGTGCGGTCACGGCGGATCCCGACCTCCTCGCCGGGGCCGTCGACGAGTGCCTCCGCTTCGATTCTCCTGTCCAGGCCTTGGCCAGGACCTTGACCCGCGACTTCGAGTCTCATGGCCAACGCATCGCGGCGGGGGAGAAGGTGCTCCTGGTATACGGGTCCGCCAACCGCGACGAGCGCGAATTCGACTCGCCGGACCACTTCGCGGTCGACCGCGTGGTCGAACGTCAACTCGCCTTCGGCCACGGCATCCATTTCTGCCTGGGTGCACCATTGGCCCGCCTGGAAGCCCGTGTCGCCTTCGCCCAGCTGTTCGCGCGCTCGCCCGACTGGAGCATCACCGGGGCACCCCAGCGCATGCACTCGGGCCCGATCCGGGGACTGTTGCGCCTGCCCGTGTCGCTGCCGAGTTGACGGCCGCCAAGACCGTCAACGGCCGGCGCCCCACGTCACTCGGGAGCTCCGACCGGCTTTGACGTACCCGTTTTCGACGAACCACCGGGCCGAGTCCAACACGGCCTGCGCAGCGGGGCGTGGGGAGTACCCGAGCTCCCGGGCCTGGAGTTCCGAGAGTGAGCGCGCCGGACGGCGCTTGTTCAGGTACTTCTTCTCCGTCTGGTGGAATCTCTCGACCTTTCCGCACGTCTGGGGGTGGTAAGGCCGGGAGTGGCGGAACTCGATGCCATGGGCCTCGAGGACGATCTCGGTCAGACAGTGTCCCTTGCGAAATGCGGCGGTGAAGATGGCGCCGTTGTCACTCAACACCGTGGCCGGGAGTCCGTAGCGGTTGGCAGCATTGGCGAAGATCCGCACCACGTCGGGCGCCGACACGACCGTGCAGGCCTCCGAGGCCACGCACAGCCGGGAATGGTCGTCGATGATGTTGAGCACCTCGACGACCCGGCCACCCGACAGCTCGACATGGGTCATGTCCATCTGCCACCGCTCGTTGGGCAGAGCGGCCTCGAAGCGGACGTAGGAGCTCTTCGGGCGCTTCTGGGGCTGGGGGGTGACAAAACCACGGCGACTCAGCACCCGCCAGATGCTCGACACCGCCGGTGCCGTCTCGTGGCGGCGCAGCAGGTGCTCCTGGATGGTCTGCGCCCCGGCGTCGAAGCCCTCCTCGGAGAGGAACTTCCGCAGCTCGACGATCTCGTCCTCAGCTGGGGCCGAGATCCGGGTGGGCGACGAGAGCGGCCGCCGCGAGCGCGGTTCTAAAGCGCCGTCCCCGCCCTCCCGGAAGCGGGCCACGAGCTCGTAGAGCCAAGTCTTCGACACCCCGTGCTGGCGGGCCACCTCCCGCACGCTGCGGTGCTCGACAACGATCGATTGGACCAGGTAGCGGGCACTTTGCACGTGGACACCTCCTGCCGGTGTCCACCATGTCCCGAGACATCCAGGCTGTCAGGCGTCCGCTATGTCCTGGAACCAGATACTGCGCCTGCAGGCGGAAGTTCTCGCCGTCGCGCCTTCCGAGGACCTCTTTCAGTTCGAACGGCATCGATCGCTCCCGGGTGCCCGATGCGGCTCAGGCTACAGTGCGGCCCCAAGGTCCTTGCGTAGTCAAGGGACGCCCCGAGGGGCGGGTGGTGGGAGACATCAGGCCCCCGCTGACCGGGAGAAATAGCTTTTTCTCTCTCCGTGAGTAAATAAACGCCTTGAGCGTTCCGATATCACGGGGGTGACGTCTGCTTACCTTTGGACTCGATGGGGCGCGCCCTCAGAGGACCGGCGTGCCGGTGTCCGCCGGGCGCGGATCGGATTGCTGCCCGTGGCGGCCTTGACTGTTGCCCTGGTGGCCACCTTCGCGCCCGGGAGCGTGCGGATGACCGCGGCACGTCCTGGGGTGCGGCCGACGCCGGGCACCCCGACCCCCGCCACGAGGACCGAAGCCGGCTCCGGTCAGGGCTCGGGCCCCTCCGGTGACCCGGCCGCCAACATCGCCCCTTCACCGAATTTCCTCACGAGCTGTTCGGGCAACTCCTACGACGACTCCTCCCCGTGCTTGAGCGCTGTGCTCGGAGCCATCGCCAACGCCCGGAACCAGGAGGGGCTCCCGGGCATGGTGCTCCCCAGCAACTGGACCCAGCTCTCTCCCCAGCAACAGCTGTTCGTGGCCACCAACCTCGAGCGCACCGCGCGCGGCCTGCCGGCGCTGTCGGGGATGGCGACTGCGCTGGACCAGTCCTCGGCCTCCGCGGCCGCCGTGAACGCCGACCCCTCTCCGCCGGCGGGCTTCCCGTGGACGTCGTGGGGTGGGAACTGGGCCGGCGCGGTCGGCAACCCTCTCGAGGCCATCTACTTCTGGATGTACGACGACGGCCCGGGTTCGTACAACATCGATTGTCCCTCGGCGGGCTCGGCGGGGTGCTGGGGCCATCGCAACAACATCCTGTTGACCCTGCGCTGCCAGCCGTGCCTCATGGGCGTCGGGCTCAACGGCTCGGCGTACCAGGGGAACCCGAGCTGGACCGAGCTGCTCGCCGACACCAGCGGCTCGCAGGCGCTCGACTTCACCTGGAGCCAGGTGCTGCCGGACCTGCCGGGCTCGGCGGCCGTGGCGCCACTCGAGGCTCCCGCCGTCGGACTGGCTTCGACACCTGACGGTCAGGGCTATTGGCTCGTAGCTTCCGACGGCGGGGTGTTCGCCTTCGGCAACGCCTCGTTCTACGGGTCCATGGGGGGCAAGCACCTCACCCGGCCCGTCGTCGGCATCGCCTCGACCCCCGACGGCCACGGCTACTGGCTCGTTGCTTCGGACGGCGGGCTGTTCGCCTTCGGCGACGCCGCCTTCTTCGGGTCGATGGGGGG
>Ga0116215_1001500_pt1 | contig 15551 bp, 15 predicted proteins | sample Sb_taG_7_FD_89698 | JGI IMG/M metagenome (GOLD analysis project Ga0116215, IMG submission 89698) | Peat soil microbial communities from Weissenstadt, Germany - Sb_50d_2_FS metaG | ecosystem: Environmental > Terrestrial > Soil > Wetlands > Peat | place: Germany: Weissenstadt | collected 2010-09-21 | reverse complement strand
GTGGGCCGTGGCCGGGAGTTTTTGGTCGCGCAGACGTCAGGTTGTTAGCGTGACTTTGAAGGCGTGATCGGTGCGAATCTCACGATCGAGGAGGATGGCCTGTGAGAACGGCGCTGGTCTGACGGGCCGCTCGGAGGCCGCTCAAGTAGGCGGCCTCGACGGTGTCTGCTACGGGACTCCATACGGTTGCCGATCCCGCCCACAACAGGGCGCCGGTGTCAGGCGCGGCGAGCCGCGCACGCGCCCCCACCGATCCTGGTGGGAGGAACGTATAACCGCCCAGAGCGTATGGCTCGGTGAGCCAATCGACGAAGCGGGTCCCTCGCACGAGCCGCGTCGGCCGGACACGCGGGAAGACCCGACGGAGATCTTGGAGCGCGATCTCAACAGCGGCATCGGGGCCGGCCTCGGACAGTGCACGTGCTCGGGGGCCGGTGGCGTAGGCGATGAGCACAGGCGGCCCGTCGGTGCCGAAGGAGGTCGGCCAATAGAGCGTGATGGGCCCCGTCGCGCAGATCAACTGGGCCATTTGGCGTGGCCAGAACCGTTCTTCAAAGGAGAGCAGGACCTTCGCCACCGGGCCCGTGGCGATGCGCTTGATGGCATCGCGCTTGCTCTCAGGCAGGGATGGTTTGAAGGCCACCATCCCAGCAGCCAGCACCCCGTGCGGGACGGTGCAGATCGCTGTCCGCCCGCTGAAGGTGCGTCCGTCCTGGAGGGTGATCTCGACGCCGTCGCTCTCCCAGGCGATCAATGCGACCTGGCACCCGAAGCGGATGTCGAGGCCGATGGCCACGTGCTGGGGCAACAGGTCGTAGCCGTCGATGACTCGGTGGTTGACGCCCTCCTCGAGACGGAGCACCCCGTCGGCCGCTAGGCCCTTGACACCCACCTCCTCGATGCTTCCCGGCAGATGGGCGGTGAGCGTGAGCTGGGCGAGCTCACGGGCTCTACCCCGGTAGCCCTTCTGGGCGATGAACGATGCCGCGCTCATGTCGTCGCCTCGCAGGCGATTCAGCGACCAGAGGATGTCGAAGCTCCGCCACACCCCGGGGTGCAGCAAGTGCAAGGGCAGCCACCGCGTGTCTCCTCCGCTGGTGAACCACGAATGCGAGTATGGGACCGGCTGGACCCGGAGGGCGGCAGCGCGCACGTCGCCCCAAGTGGCAGCTCCGACGCCATGGATGAACTCGGCGCCTGTCTCGATCGGCACGTCGGCGAAGTCCCGAACTGTTTGCACTCGCCCGCCGACCTGGTTCGTTGCCTCCAGCACGATCACGCGAGCGTCGCCGGCTGCGAGCGCCCGAGCGGCAGTCACGCCGGCCATGCCCGCGCCCACTACGACGACGTCAGCGCTGCTGTGCTCTCCGGTGTCGTAGATTTGAGACCCCCCTACAAGACCGTGGTCTGGTCCTGCCAGCGGAGGCCACATCTCGGACAGCTGCCTACGGCGAACGCGTTTCGGCATGCGACGAAACGCGTATGGGACAAGGTGACGGTGCCCAGCGAGGCCGTGACAGTGCAAAAGTTGTTGGAGCACGTAAGGCTGCGATCCTCGTGAACGATCACCGTCCCGTCGCAATCTCGCGAACTCAACCTGCCCCCCAACACACTCCCATCGTCGCGCTCTCCGAGCCAGCCACCGCAGAGCCAATCGACCCTTTTTCGAGCGCCATCTGGTCGTGGTTTCGCTAGAGCTGGATCCGTCTCGCGAAGTGCCTGGTTAGATCAGTATTCGGGTTTTGGCACCCCACAGGATCCTGGTATGTCATAGCGGCCGATTCCGCATCACTCCGATGAAAGAGGTCGTGAGCGAGCTACCGAGGCAGACTGTTATTGGTCCAGCGCATGGCCTCTGGCATCGGAGCGACTCCTTGGGTGAGAGGCTCTACATCAAACTGCGGTTTCACAAGGACATGGCGGCTGCTGGCGCAGCAATAGGTGCAGGCGCAACGAGACGGAACCATAACTGCAACGCGGCACCTGAATGGACCTGGATATTGTGCGGTGACAAAGCAGCGCTATGTGCGTGCCAGAGAATTGAGCAAGAATCGCCCCGGTGGGTGGCGAGTCGATTGGAGGAGGCAAGTGCCCGCGTACTACACCAAGACCGAAGAAGAGCGCCCCGTGTTTCACACCACCGCGGCCTGCAAAGAGGCTCGTGGCATCGAACGTGGGAACGTTATGAGCGTGAATGTGCTGGCCGAAAGGCAACTCTGCGACGTGTGCGCCAAGATCGAGGCAAAGAAGACAAAGAAGGCAAAGTGATCTAGTCCCTCTCTAGTCCCCTAGGCCTCGGAAACCCGGCGGGGACGATGCATGGAGCACCGGAGTGGACGGCGTCCGCGGATCCCAGGTCACTCCAGTCCTCGCCGTCGTGTTCTTGTCGAAAGTGGACCTTGTGGGGGCCAGAAACTCGTTTGGCATGCCTGACCTGGGATTTCTCATCCTGATTGCGACCTGTGGGTGCCGAAAGACCCATCCGACGCCCTTGAGCAGCCATTATGTGACCGAGAGAATTGGCCAAGTCGCGATCGCTCGGCAGCAACGACGACTCCAGGCTCCCGATCGCGAACACGGGCGCGATCCACCTCCCGCAAATGCTTGATCACTGACAGTCCGCGCTTGCCAGAGGGGGTTTTCGGCACCCACAGGCCATGGTGTGGAGCGGGTGACCGGGGGCTTCGAGCCCTAGGAATGTCGCGTCCAACGGTCCAGTCCGTGGCACCCGAACATCCTCCTCTGACCAGTAGGCCACGGGCCGCCTGAGTGGGTGAGCCCGAGCGAGTCGGCGGAGAAGTCTTGGGACTGTCGGCCCTGTCGTCGGGCAGGCGGATGGGCGAGCCTGACAAGGTGGGGAAGGAGGTGAAGGTAGTGGCCCGTCCCGGGACCTCGTGTGTCGACCTTCGCAGGGTCGTCGCCGATTCCACGGTGGTGGTGACGGGCGCATCCTCAGGCATCGGTGAGGCGACCGCCCGGATGCTCGGTGCCGCCGGCGCCCGTACGGTCCTGGTGGCGCGGTCGAAGAAGCGTCTCGAGGCACTCCAGCACGAGGTCGAGGCCGCCGGTGGGCGGGCGTGCCCGCACTCAGCAGATCTGTCGGATGTCGCCGCGGTGGCGCAGCTGGTCGAGGGCATCCGCGAATGCCACGGCGACATCGACGTGCTCGTGAACAATGCAGGACACTCCATCCGGCGTTCAATCGCGCTGTCGTACGATCGCTTCCACGACTTCGAACGCACGATCGACGTCAACTATCTCGGGCCTGTACGCCTCGTGCTGGGTGTCCTACCCGGCATGCGTGAGCGGAGGCGAGGCCATATCCTCAACGTGTCCTCCCTCGGTGTGCTCTTCGGCGCGCCGCGTTTCTCCGCCTACCTCGCGTCTAAGTCGGCGTTCGAGTCGTTCTTGCATTGCATCGCGTCCGAGATCCGCGGAGATGGGGTAGCGGTCACGAACATCTACATGCCCTTGGTTCACACTCCGATGGTCGAGGCAACACGGCTGTATCGGCTCCTGCCCGGGCTCACCGCTGAAGAGGCAGCTGCCCGCATCTGCCGGGCGGTGGTGGAGCGTCCGAGTCGCGTAGCCCCTCGGCTGGCGATGATGGGACGGCTGCTCGCCGACGCTGCACCTGCGCCCTTCGAGGGCCTTCTCCGCCTCACCTATAGGTGGTCGAGTGACTCATCGGCCGCGCGCGGTGAAGACAGCGACGAATTGGAGGTTCCTGCATTCGCGCAGGGTTTTCTTCGACGACTCGAGAGGCGCACCGCGAGAAGCGAGGGATGAACAGATGAACATCCGACAGGCGGTATCCGCCGCTCACGCTCTCGGACGAACCGGGATCTTCCGGCCCGTGAGGCCCCTCGAGTACCTGCGGATGGCCCAGCTGACCCGCCGGTGGGGACCGGGCCTTGCCACCGCGTCGGCAATCGCCGCCCTGCGGGCGCCTCATCGGACGGCCGTCGCCGACGACATCGGGTCGCTGTCCTGGCAGGAGGTCGACGGTGAGGCCAATGCAGTTGTACACGTGCTGGCGCGTCTCGGAGTGGAACCGGGGAGGACGATAGGCCTGATGTGCCGCAACCATCGGTTCTTCCTCGAGGCGACTCTGGCCGTATCGAAGCTCGGCGCCGATCTCGTGCTCCTCAACACCGAATTTGGACCGCACCAACTCGGAGAGGTCCTGAAACGCGAGGAAATCGGTGTGGCGGTCTTCGACGACGAGTTTGCGCCAACGTTCAGCATGGCTGGGTTCGAAGGATCTTCCGTCTCGGAGACGGAGATCCGAGAAGCTTCGATCACCGAAGACAGCGCGTCGCCCGAGCCGCCACCGCGACCTGGACGGATCGTGATCATGACGTCGGGGACGACCGGGTTGCCAAAAGGTGCCCGGCGCGCCACGCTCACTCCTCCTGTCGACACGGTCGTGAGCGCGTTTTCCCAGCTTCCGTTGCGGGCACGGGAGCCAGTGGTCGTCTCGCCGCCACTTTTTCACTTGTTGGGATTCGGATTCATGGGATTCGCCCTGGGTCTCCAGGGCACTCTCGTCGTGCGAAGCAGGTTCGACCCTGAGACCGTGCTGGCTGACGTTGCCGATCACGGTGCAACGACGCTCGTTGCCGTGCCCGTCATGCTCCAACGCATCCTGGGATTGCCGGAGAAGACTCGTCGCCGATACGACACGTCCTCGCTTCGCGTGATCGTGTGCAGTGGATCCAGGCTCAGCGCAGAGTTGGCCTGGTCGGTGATGGACGCTTTTGGCGACATCCTCTACAACTTCTATGGTTCCACTGAAACCGGCTGGGCCACGGTTGCCGGACCGTCCGACCTGAGGTTGGCACCGGGAACGGTGGGTCGGCAACCGAGGGGAACGCTCGTAGCCATCCTCGACGACGAGGGCGTGCCGGTCGCCAACGGAGAGAGCGGCCGCATCTTCGTCGGTAGTGGGATGACGTTTGATGGGTACACAGGCGGCGAAGGGAAGGAGGTCATCGCCGGACTGATGAGCACGGGCGATACCGGTTATCTCGACGAAGCTGGTCGCCTGTTCGTCGAAGGCCGATCTGACGAGATGATCGTGTCGGGGGGCGAGAACGTCTACCCAGGTGAGGTGGAAGACCTCCTTCGGGGCCACGGCGCGGTAGTCGATGCGGCTGTTGTCGGGATCGATGATGAGGAAATGGGCCAACGGCTGACTGCTTTCGTCGTCTCCAGGCCGGGGTCGTCACTGTCCCTCGATGAAGTCAGGGAGTATGTCCGCTCTCATCTTGCGAGATTCAAAGTCCCGCGTCATGTTGAGTTCGTCGATGAGATACCCCGGAACTCGATGGGCAAGGTCCTTCGTAGAGATCTGCTGGACGAATAAACTTTCGGCTCGCAAGGCCGACGAAGGAGCCAGTGGTCAAGCGAAGCCTTGCAGCGACCCTGGCGAACGCCTACGCCGAGCGCTGGGTGGGCACCCTTCGCCGGGAGTGCCCGGACTGGCTCTTGATCTTCGGGTGCCGGCAACTCAAGACGGTGCTCCGTGTCTGCACGGCGCACTACAACCAGCATCGCCTCCACCGTGGCCTCGACCTGCAAGCACCGCTCTCCCCATCGCCCTCGGTGCCCATCGGGCAGTCACCTATTGACTCGGAGGTTCGTCGGCAGGATCGACTCGGTGGCTTGCTTCATGAATAGAGCCTTGCTGCATAACCGAAATTGGGTTTGATACCCAACAAGTGAAGCCAGCATGTCGCGCCGATGAGCTTCCCCCGATCTGGCGGACAGCGAACAAGAGGCGGCGAAAGCCGACTCTTGGAAGGATGTCCACATGCCCAGAGCCCATCCACCCGAGTTCCGCCAGCGCGCCATCAAGCTCGTCCGCTTGCGTGAAAAGCCGGTCAGCCAGATCGCAGAAGACCTCGGGATCTCCGACTCGTGTCTTCGCAGCTGGGTGCGCCGGGCAGACATAGGTCTCCCATGACCGAGTTGATCAAGCCGCGCCTGGAGGGAAGCGTCGGACTGCCCGACGGGCGCCGCATGGGCTTCGCGGAGTTCGGAGATGCTCGTGGTCGGACCGTGATCTGGCTTCACGGCACTCCAGGCGCCCGCCGCCAGATCCCGCATGAGGCGCGTACATTTGCCATGGCGCAGCAAGTGAGGCTCGTTGGCATCGACCGGCCCGGCATCGGCTCGTCGACTCCCCATCTGTATTCCCATATCCGCTCCTTCGCCCGGGACTTGGATTCGATCGCCGAAGCGCTGGGTATCGAGGACATGGCGATCATCGGGCTCTCTGGTGGTGGGCCTTATGCCCTGGCCGCCGGTGCCGAACTCGGCGACAGGGTCCGTGCGATCGGCGTCCTCGGTGGCGTTGCTCCTACGAGGGGTGCCGACGCGATTGACGGTGGTCTGGTCGCGCTCGGTGTCCGTCTGTCCTGGGCGCTGCGCTGGGGAAGGGTCCCGCTCGGAATGACGCTGGGGGCCCTTTTGCGCGCAGTGCGTCCGCTCGGCTCCCCTGCGCTTGACCTATACGCACGGGTCTCGCCCGAAGGCGACCGTCGGTTACTTGGTCGGCCCGAGTTGAAAGCGATGTTCATCGACGACCTGTTCAACGGGAGCCGACGCCAATTCCATGGCCCGATCGCGGACGTGATCGCCTTTACGAAGGACTGGGGATTTCTTGCTTCAGATGTCAAGGTCCCGGTCGTGTGGTGGCACGGCGACGCTGACCACATCGTCCCATTCGCCCACGGAGTCCACATGGTCTCCCGGCTTCCCCAGGCGACACTTCAGACCATGTCGGGCGAGAGCCACCTCGGCGGTCTTGGGATCGCCGAGGAGATTTTGAGAACTCTGCTTGGGATCTGGGACTCCGGGCAGCCGAGGCCCGCCTCGGCGCCGAAACAGCCAGCCACTCACGCCCGGTGAGTTAGCTTAGGGTTTCGACCCTTCGGGCTCATGGGGATCGTCGGCCAACCTCCTACGGTGCTGGCCACTATTCCGCACTCTTCGTATCGTCAAGACCGCTGCGGAGCCGCGGCACGGGTCCGGTGGTATCGCCACTCTGCGTGCATCAGGAAAGCGAAGCAGACGACTTGCAACTGGCCGGAATGTGCGGTGGCCGACCGCACCCCGATGGTCGGCTCCGACAATTGACGGCCCGGCGGCGACGAGAAACAGTGGCTTGATGGGCTGGATCTACCTAGTCGTCAGCATCAACGGCGCTGCCTATACGCTCACGGCCTTCCGCCCCCCGAAGCGGAGCCGGGTGTTGTACGGGTGGAGCTTCTTCGCCTCGTGGGTGACCATCGAGCTGGCGCCGTTTCACCTGCTGTGGCAGGTGATCGCCACGGCGCTGTTCGCTTCGCGGGGGGCCCTGCGGACGAGGCCGGGCAAGCTCGCCCTGGCCATCACGCTGGCGTCGTGGGCCGGCCTCGCCGTGTCGATCAGCAGGAGCTACCGAGCCCGGCACGAGATCCGCGATGCCCTGCGCGAGCTGTCCCACGAGCCGACTGAGCGCGAGTTCGCCCCGGTTCGGGTGCGGCGCAACATCGTCTTCGGGCGGGCCGGTGGTCGGCCGTTACGCCTCGACGTCCACGAGCCGGCCACGCCGCCGGCGCCGGGCGAGCGCCGACCGGCGCTCATCCAGGTCCACGGCGGCGGCTGGGTGATCGGTTTCAAGGACCGCCAGGGTCAGCTGCTCATGAAGCGACTAGCCGAGCGGGGCTGGGTGTGTTTCAACGTCGACTACCGCCTCAGCCCGATGGCGACGTTTCCCGACCACCTCGTCGACGTGAAGCGGGCGATCGCCTGGGTGCGCGAGCACGCCGACGAACACGGCATCGATCCGGACTTCATCGCCGTCACCGGCGGCTCCGCCGGAGGCCACCTGACGGCGCTCACCGCCCTCACCGGCAACGAGCCGCAGTACCAGCCAGGCTTCGAGGAGGCCGACACCTCGGTGCAGGCGGCTGTCCCGTTTTACGGCGTGTACGACTTCACCAACCGCAACCGCGTCTGGCCCGACGAGGTCGTGCCGCTCTTCCTGGCCCCGGTGGTGATGAAGTGCGACCCGGACGAGGCGCCCGAGCGCTATGCAGCCGCGTCGCCGCTCGACCAGGTGCGTGCCAACGCACCGCCGTTCTTCGTCATCCACGGCGACCTTGACCTCCTAGCCCCGGTCGAGGACGCCCGCGACTTCGTCCATCGGCTCCGTGAAGTCTCGAATGAGCCCGTGTACTACCTCGAGCTCAAGGGTGCCCAGCACGCCTTCGAGACCTTCGCCTCGATCCGCGCCAACGCTGTCGTCGAGGCCGCGGAGCGGTTCCTCAGCGCCGTGCACACGGCTCACCTCCGCAGCGGCGCCCACACGCCGACCGCCGCGGAGGTCGACGAGGCCATGGCCGACCAGGTCGGCGAAGAAGCAGCTACCGTCGTGCGCTGACGGAGCCGCCCGCACGGCCCTACACGGCCGGCGATCAGTCGGTGTCATCGACCTCACGTGTGTCACCGACACCGTGATCGCCCGCCCTGACGCCGAGCAACCCGATTTCCAGGTGAATGGACCGAGGGGTGGGTCTTTTGCGATGAGTCTGGCGTCGTAGATTATTCAGCCCAACGCTCCAAATAGGTGCGCTTCTTCCATTGACCGGTTGAGCCCGCCGTTGGGAATTCGGCTGCATTTCCGGCGGGTACCACTTACCATCTACGCCTGATTGCCACCACCCGACCCCGGCGATTGTTCACTCATGGCCCGGCCCTTCGAGCTAGCCGGCCTCGAGGCTTACGAAAAGCCTAATGAGCCAAGAAACGCTGCCCCGCCCGGAATCTGTGAAGAAACCGAAACAACATTTGCCGACACGACATGACCCTGGGGGCTAACCGCTACCACACCAGATACATAAACAGTCTGTGCATCCAGTAACTGCCGAAGCGCTGAAACACCAAGTGGGCAGTTGTTGCCATTACAAGTGAACCGATAGGCGAGTCCGCTGACCCCGGCGATTGTTGAAACAGTAACTGTGGCTGGCCCGGCCGCACCGACGGACCACTGTTGTTGGAACTGAGCGGCAACTGGCGCCAGAGAGCTCGAAGGCGCTACTTGGGTTGGATCTTCGTTAACTCCAAAACCTGTACGTGTGGCGTTGTCGGTGTAGCTGAAGTTCTCCGGCCCTTGTCCAGGTACTGGCTTTGGCGAACCCGGGAACGCAATGTGGTAATTCCCATCCGGGGATTCCCATGTGGGAACACTCGTCGGAGTTGTATTGGGCTTAGTTGTTGCCTTCGCACACCCCGCCAGGGCCATTGTGGCTATCAGGGCCATAGATGCCCCCGCCGTTGCCCTCATATGTTTCACCGCAAAACAATACTCGCACTCATGGCCCACAAATGGCCTCGGGATCGGGGCAACTGGCGGCGGCAATGTGTTCGTGCAGCTCGCCGGACCCCCCCCAGCGGTTGACAGTGCCCCGGACATTGATTGCATTGGACCATCTGCACCGGCAACTGTCGGCCTGGTGCGGTTGCGTAGATGGCGCATCATGGTGTGCTCGTCGTCGCCGATCCGAACTTGTTCTGGAAGGTGGAGGAAATGCCTCTCACGATAGAGTCGCCTGTGACCGTCCACCCTCGACCACTCCGCCTTTAGCTCTGTAATATTCGGCCCACCTAACGCCCGAATTGTCTTGCGACCGGATACCTGTCCGAAAGTCAATTCTCGCGCCAGATCGGTGCGCTCACTGCCGGCGATCGGGGTTACCTCGAGGCGAGGTGCCAGTCGAACGTTCTGGGACACTGTTCGGTATTGCCAAGCGTCAACCTCGGGCGTCGTTAGGGGGCGTCGTTATTAGCCGTCCTCGAGCGTCGATGCCGAGCGGACTGCGGTGCCCAGACTTCTCGGTGCTTGCAATTGTTGCGCGATCAGGCACTTCCAGGATGGGCTACACGCGCAACCAGGTCCTTTCCGGCGGAGAATTAGAGGCCATCTGCCCTAGTCAATGCCGGAGATGGCGAGTTAACTGCGGAAGAGAGATCGGGAACGTGAGGCGACGAAATGCTCTTCTACGATCAGGTAAACGCCGCCATTCCGGACGACATCGAACGAAAGACAGCACACATCATCGGCGGAGGGATCGGTGGCCTGGCTGCGGCAGCGTTCCTGGCAACCGATGCCCATATGCCAGCGGGCAACATCACGGTCTACGAGGACCTACCGGTCCTGGGTGGGTCGATGGACGCTACCGGCGATCCGCCGACAGGCTACGTCTGCCGCGGCGAGCGCGAACTCGAGGCGCACATGGAGTGCCTCTGGTACCTCTGTAGCAAGGTGCCCTCCCTGAAGCGACCCGGGCGCACCGTCCTGGACGAGACGCGAGAGGCCAATTGCCGCGAGCCGATCTCGTCACATTGGCGGATCATCGAGAAGCAGGGACACAAGGCGGACTACGAGTCCCAACCGATGCTTCTGAAGGATTGCGCGGCACAGTTCCTTCGCCTGCTCGTCACGCCCGAAGCCGATCTGCAGGACATGTCCATCCGTGACTGGTTCCCACCGAGCTTCTTCGACTCGATTTTCTGGCTGATGTTCTCCCGGATCCTGTCGTTCGACGACTACCACAGCGTGATGGAGATGCGCCGCTACCAGCTGCGGTTCATGCACCTCGCCGAGGTGATGCCGCGCTTGGAAGGCCTCTTGCACACCGAGTACAACGAGTTCGACTCGATCATCCGCCCGCTCATTGTCTGGCTCCAAGGGCTGGGGGTCCGCTTTGCCCTGGGGACACGGGTCGTCGATATGGCCCTCGAATCAGAGGGCGGGAAGACCACCATCACGGGCCTCACCATCCAGTCGGCGGAAGGTCGCTCCGAGATCAACCTCACGGCCGATGACCTCGTATTCTTCACCAACGGGTCGCTGACCCAGAACACCACCTACGGCGACAACGGCACCGCCGTGCCTTGGAATCTCGACCGCCACGACCGCGGCGTTTTCACCCTGTGGGAGAAGCTGGCCGCGCTCGACCCGAAGTTCGGGCATCCGGAGAAGTTCATCAGCTGGCCGGAGAAGACTCGGTGGATCTCGTTCTTCGTCACCCTCGTCGATTACCCGGACTTCGTCGACTACATCGAGAAGGTCAGTGGCGACAAGCGGGGCACCGGCGGCGGCGTCACGGTGAAGGATTCCGGCTGGGATCTCGGGTTCATCATCCACTCCAAGCCTTTCTTCCCCAGCCAGCCCGACAACGCGGACGTCTTGTGGGCCTACGGGCTGCGAGGGAACAACGTCGGGGACTACGTCAAGAAGCCCATGGTGGAGTGCACCGGGAACGAGATCCTCACCGAATTCCTCTATCACGTCGGGTACGGGGACCGCATCGAGGAGTTCCTGGCCCACGCCAAGGTGTCACTTGCTGGCATGCCCTACGTCACGAGCCAGTTCATGCCCCGGGCGATCGGCGACCGCCCGAGGGTCATCCCTGACGGTTGCGTCAACCTCGGCTTCCTCGGCCAGTTCGTCGAGGTGGACGATGACTGCGTCTTCACCGCAGAAACCTCCGTCCGCACCGCCATGGAGGCCGTCTACGGTCTCCTGCGACTCGATAGACCGGTCATCCCGGTCTCACCCACGAGGTTCGACATCCGCCACATCGCCGCCAATGCCAAAGCCATCCTGGAGGTGGAGACCTTCCACCTGATGGACCTGCTGAAATTGCTCCTGCCCGCAGTAGTCCATCCCCATGAGGTGGTGGAGCTCGTCAATCAGATACCAAAGCCGACCGACGTCCGACCTGGTACTTAGCGGCAATAGCCCACGGCGCGCGACCGTCCTGCCGGGTGCAGTGTGCCCCTGGGCCTACCCGACTGCCCGATCTCTAACTCTCGCGAACCGTCCGGGATCGCCGGCTAAACCAGTGCTGATCTGTTCCATGGTTTCTGGGAGCGTCGCGAGAACTATCCGTCGATATGGCGCGCATCAGCGACCGCTCGAACTGTGGACCTGCGCGTACGGGGCGTTCTGTCCCAGGCGCGCCGGCGGGGGAGCAACGGCTAGAGCAGGTCCCAGGCCCGAGCGCAATTCCGGGCGGTTTCTGGTGGGAATGCGCCGCGAGGAGGGTGCCTTGCAGCCTGACAATTTCGGATGTTGGAAGGCTCGGGTTGAATCGGTCACAAAGCAATCAGCTCGAGGCTTGCAGGAGTCTGTGGTAGAGAGCCCGATGTCTGGCGCCCTATGGTGCACCTATCACCCCTCGACGGGGGGAGGAGACCGATGGAGCGAATGAGCACGCTCGACGCCGAGTTCCTCCACCTGGAGGACGGGATCGCCCATATGCACATCGGGGCCGTCTGCGTGTTTGGAGACCCGCCGCCGTCGTTCGACGAAATCGCAGCGATGATCGCCGCCAAGTTCCACCTGATCCCCCGCTACCGCCAGCGGGTGCGGTCGGTTCCCTTCGAGCTGGGCCGACCGGTCTGGGTCGATGATCCCAACTTCAACCTCGACTATCACCTACGGCACACGGCCCTGCCTGCACCCGGTGACGACGCTGCGTTCTGCCGCCTGATGGGGCGGATTATGTCCCAGCCGCTCGACCGCGACCGCCCGCTGTGGGAAACGTGGCTCGTCGAGGGTCTCGCGGGCGGCCATTGGGCGCTCGTGTTCAAGATCCACCACTGCATGGTTGACGGCATCGCCGGCATCGAGCTGCTTCGCGTGGTGCTCGATCTCGAGGCCGACACCACGGTGGCGGTGCCCGAGCCATGGGAACCCCAACCCGAACCTCCCGGCGTGACAAAGGTGCTCGACGCCTGGGGTGGCCTTGCCACCGATGTTTTGGCCACTGCGCGCGGGCTTCCCCGGGCCATTTCTCACCCGAAGAACACCATCCGCTCGGCCGTTGCGACCGTCCGAGGGCTCGCCCGCTTCGCTGGTGATCTCGCTGCTACCCCACCACTGTCGATCGAGGGCAGCATCGGCCCCCACCGCACCTGGGCGCAGTCGTCGGCGAGCCTCGGCGCCGTCCAAAGGATCCGCTCGACGTTCGGCGGCACGATCAACGACGTCGTGCTCGCAGCGGTCAGTGGTGGCTACCGGGAGCTGCTCCTCTCACGCGGCGAGGACGCCGACCGGGCCCGGGTCCGCTCCCTGGTGCCGGTGTCGACGCGACACGACGACGGCAAGGGCGTGCCTGACAACCGGGTCTCGAGCGTGCTCTACGACCTGCCGGTGCAGATCGCCGACCCGGTCGAACGCCTCCAGGTCGTCCACGAGCAGATGAGCGAACTGAAGGCGTCACACATGGCCGAAGCCGGCGAAGTGGTTGTCGCCGTTGGCAACCTTGCCCCGCCAATGGTCGTGGGTCCAGTGAGCCGGATGGTCATTCGGGCCATTCACCGACTCCCGCAACGGTCGATCAACACCGTCACCACCAATGTGCCCGGGCCGCAGTTTCCCCTTTACTGCCTCGGTCACGAGATGCTCGAGAACCGCCCGTTCGTTCCCATAAGCCACGGCGTCCGGGTCAGCACGGCGATCCTCTCCTACAACGGTCACCTATTCTTCGGCATCACCGGTGACTACGAGACCGCACCCGACGTGCGCGTGCTCGCCGTGGCGGCGTCGACCGGCATCGAACAACTCGGCGTACGCGCCGTCGCTCGATCCAGCAAATCTCGACCGGACAAATCCCGATCCGGCACGACCCGACCCTAGAGGATGAGCACAGGAGCACCTACCACAAGACCCCTTCACCTTCGATGGGGCAAGCGAGCGGATGCACGTCGCGTACCCGCAAGCGATAACGCAACCTCATCCACCTGAGCGCTGGTCAATAGCCCGATCGTCCCTGCCGGCTATACGCGGAATTTCGGATGCATGCTCGCGAGTGAACCTGCGCTCGACGCTCAGCCGCCTGCGCAGCGACATCTTCGCCGTGGTCCCCGACGCCGAACAGTGCCCCAAAGGACGCCACATCAGTTCAAGTCAGGCCGACCGTTCCAGTGTTCCCGAACATATTGGAGACCAACGGCACGGCGGTGACCCTTAGGACGACAAGACCATCATCATTGTTATGAGCGACTGCATCTGGCGGTCGCAGAATCTCGCACAACCCACTCACCGTAGGGCCTTCTGGGTACGCGATGTCACCGGCCGTTGACACACTTCGAGGGCCTGTGAGGTCCGATGTCCGTGGACTTATGGACCTTTGACCCTGAATCTCCTCCGGAAACTCATGTCAGGGTTTGAGTGACGACCGACAGGAAAGGGGCTTCCCGCCTCTCACAGGCTCCCGGTGGGCGAGCCAACCCATCGGGAACCGGTCGTCGTCTTTGACGAGAGTAGATGAGTTGCAACGGAGGGGCCACCGATGGCCGATAAAGCAACGACCGATGTCTTGTTGGTCGACTTCTTTGATTCGGCCAGAAGCACGACCTGCGAAATCTTGTCCCTCAGTGGCCTCAGCGTCATCGAAGCCGACGACGGCGAGATCGCCTACGAACGACTGACAGAGAGGCGATTTGGTCTCCTGCTCCTTGATCTGGACCTGCCCAAACGAAATGGCTTGGAGCTTCTCGAGTCCCTTCACGACTCGCCACCTGTGGTCCTCTACACGGCCTACCGCATCGAACCTCGCGAGCGCGAGCACCTCCGAGACAAGATCGTCGGCTACCTCGTCAAACCGGTTGACCCAACCGTCTTGATCGAGAGGGTGACCGACGTTCTGAAAGACGGACGCCTGGCAGCGTGAATGGGAGGGGAGTCCAGTCACGGCCTATCGGGTCCGCACGTCAAGCAGATCCGAGTTTCTGGATTCGTGGGCTCGCCGCAGTAAGGACAGCGCAAGCCTGCTCTTACCAGCACGGGGGTGGAGACCGTGGGACTCGGTGCTTGAGGATGGTGGAGCTGATTCGGATGGGAGAGAGGATTCGGAGCGACGGGCACCATTGGAACGTGCAGGCCTCTTCGAAGCTGTCGCCTTACTGGCCAGTCTGAGAACGCAAAGACGAGAAAGAAGATCCATTGGGCGAAGATGCTCACCCCGTCGACCACCAGCCACACCACGAATGCTCGGATGTTGAAGCTGGCAGAGTTCGTACGAGCTGCGTTGGAGATGATCGCACCCCCGACGAGCAAGATCACGAGTGGGCCGACGACGACAAGCATCCACCACCCCGAATACCCAGCCTTCGTGATGATCTTGAAGACCGCCACCACGTTCAAGATCATCAGTCCGAGCCCGATGATCACCGAAGCGATGACGAGGGCTTCGACACGGGTGGAGAACGACCCTAGGACCTCTCCAATGTCCAGCAGTCCTGGAGCGGACTGTATCGCCATGGTTGACTCAGCCCCACATGCCTCTGCCCTGCCGACCCTTCGGATTCGAGCTAAACAACCTATTCCAGCATTGGAAGCGCTGCTCAGGGTGCAAAGGCGGCCGGACGTTGCCGCGATTGTGGTCGTTCAACCGAGAGCCTTGAGGTTCATCATTTGACCTACAACCGCGTCGGAAACGAACATCCCAAGGATCTCAGAGCGATCTGTCCAGTCTGCCACCGCGCTCGTC
>Ga0116215_1001498_pt1 | contig 15566 bp, 13 predicted proteins | sample Sb_taG_7_FD_89698 | JGI IMG/M metagenome (GOLD analysis project Ga0116215, IMG submission 89698) | Peat soil microbial communities from Weissenstadt, Germany - Sb_50d_2_FS metaG | ecosystem: Environmental > Terrestrial > Soil > Wetlands > Peat | place: Germany: Weissenstadt | collected 2010-09-21 | reverse complement strand
CCTGCTGACAGGTTTTCTGCCGCGCGGTGCGTCGTCCATAGCGGGGAAAGACGTTCTGCGGCTGGGGCGGTGCGGGGTGGCTGGCAGCGTGAATTGCCTGGTCGGTGCCGTTAAGGTTTTCCGTGACCGCGGGATCGGGGTGCTCGCCTGGCTCAGCGGTGCCGGCGGCTGGGCCCTGGGCCCGCCGCGATGACCTGCCGGGCTGGAACCGGTCTGTCTTTCCGGCCGGGCCGGCCGGTTCGTATCAGCGGCCCGGCCTGTCGCTGTGGAGCCGGGGAGCGGGACGGCCGGGGCGGTTTGTGAAGCGGCCATCACCCGGCGGTCGGGATGCTGGCTGCCAGTTGCCGGTCGGCCTTGTGCGCGGAGGCTCCCGGCGGCAGCCTCTGCGCCGTCGCTGCGCCATGAGCAGGCCGCGCCGTGTCTCAGCACTCCTCGGCGGCGGGGCTCTGCCACACGCCCGTACGAAATCGATCGATTTCAGGCAGTCACGCTGGCGCGGTGAGGTGGGTCTTTTGCGACGGCGGGGTGGGATACTCACTAGTTATGGCGGGAGCGGACGGCGACGCTCACGGCGGCCTGCTCATCGGGCGGGACGCCGAGCAGGCCCTGATCGCCGCCCGCCTGGCCGACCGGGAGGCCGGCACCGCCATCCTGGTCCGGGGACCGGCCGGCATCGGCAAGACAGCGGTCATCGACGAGGCCGTACGGCGGGCCCGCCCGTCCAGGCGGATCTTGCGGACCGTCGGCAGCTCGCCGGAGACGGGCATGGCCATGGCCGGGCTTTATCAGCTTCTTCAGCCGCTGCTGCATTTGGCTCACCTGATCCCGGAGCCCAGGCAGGCGGCTCTGTGGGTTGCCTTCGGTATCACCGTTGGCGCGCCACCGGAGCCCTTCGCGTTGGCCGCAGCGACCCTGGACCTACTGGCCGACGCGGCTGCCGAGCAGCCGCTGCTGGTGGTCGCCGAGGACCTGCAGTGGCTGGATCCAGCAACGGTCGGCGTGCTCCGCTTTATCGCACGACGCCTTGAGCACGACCCGGTCGTACTGCTGGCCGCGACCCGGGACGACGAACCCGACCCCCTCCACGGCGCCGCCAGCTGCGTGATCGACCTGGAGCCGCTCGGCGCCGACGACTCGCGCCGGCTCCTCGCCTCCGTCGCGCCGGACCTCAGCAGCGCGACCCAGGCCAGGGTACTCCGGGTCGCCGAGGGCAACCCGCTCGCCTTGGTGGAGCTGCCGAAGACTGCCAGTTTGACGTTGCGAGTGTCGGGAGGTCCCGAGTGGCTGCCGCTCACTCAGCGTCTTCAGGCCGCCTTCGCGGCACGTGTCGAGCGGCTCCCGTCTGCGGCCCGGGCCGCTCTCATCCTGCTGGCGCTGCACGATTCAGAGTCACTACCGGAACTACTCGATGCCCTTGGTACAGCAGGGACACCGGCGCATCTAGAGGTCCTGGAGCCGGCCATTGTCGCGGGCCTTGTCCAGTTGTCGGACGGTGAACTGCGTTTTCGCCACGGGCTGATGCGATCCGCCGTGTATCACCTCGCGTCGCCGAGCAGCCGGGCGACCGGGCACCTGGCACTGGCGCAAGCAGTAGGCCCCGGCACCGACCGGGGAATCCTGCACCGGGCCCGGGCGGCGACCGGGTATGACGAGGCCCTCGCCGCCAAGCTCGAGCTGGTCGCCGACCGAGCCGTCGGACGCGGTGCCGTCTCGGCCGCCGTGGCGATGCTGGCCCGCGCTGCGGAGCTAACGACCTCGGCGCCGGACAAGCGCCGGTACCTGTTCCGGGCGGCGGTCCTGGCCTACGAGCTCGGCCAGGCGGATGTCGGGGACGCGCACCGCGCCGTCCTGGCTCTGCTGGCCGACGACGAGCACATCCGTCTCCTGCTCGAAGAGCTCGGCGAGATGGCCGATGTAGGCGCCGGCGGCGGAGTCGCCCGGATCCAGGCGCTCATCGGCCTGGCCGAGCGATCACGTCGGCTCGGTGACGAGCGGCTTGCGGAATCGTTCCTCCGCTCGGCGGCGTACCGCTGCTGGATGCGGGAACCGGGAAACGCCGTGGCCCGCACCATAGCGACACTCGTCACGGATTCAGCCGACTCGCTTAGCGACCCGCAGCGCGCCATTATGCTGGCCTACGCTGACCCGGTTGACAGCTCCTCGACCGTAACGAAAATCATGCACGCCGTGGTTACCACCAATCTGGACTCGGTAACCGTCTATACCTTGGGCCATGCCGCGTCCTGCATCGGGGACTTCGAGCTGGCTGACCTATTCCTTGCCGATGCTGCGGCGCGGCTCCGCGCTGAGGGGCGGCTTCAGGTGCTGGCCCGGGCAGTCGTGATGCAGGCGTGGGCTCGTCTGCGACGGGGCCAGTGGTCGACGGCCATGCCCTTGGCGGAGGAAGGCTGCCGCCTGGCCGAGGAGTCCGGTCAGGCGGAGTGGCTGGCGGCCGGTTTTGCCGGCCGGGCCATGGTCGCGGCCCTGCGCGGGGAGGTAGCCGAGGCAGCGCCCGCCGCCGACCGGGCCGAGCGGATCGCTGTCCCCAACCGAATGACCAACGTGGCAGCGATAACGCTGCTGGCGCGGGCCACGGCGGCGGCGGCGGAGGGGGATTTCTCCGCTGCCTGGGACTATCTGAGCCGACTGCACCGCGAGGCGGACCCGGGCTCGAGTCCGTTCCAGGCCCTGTGGTCACTGTCGCATCTGGCGTACGCCGCAGTACAGTGTGACCGGGTCGATCGTACTCGCGAGCTGATCCAGCATCTGACCTCACGGTTGCCGCCGGAGCCGATCGGACCGACGCTGCGCATGAACGTGATCTACGCCGATGCCCTGCTGGCCCCCGACCAACTCATCGAGCAGCGGATCCGCGCCGCGCTGGACCGCGACGTCGGCAGCTGGCCGTTCGAGCGCAGCCGCATGCAGCTGATGCTCGGGTCACGGCTGAGACGGCGCAAGCAGACCCAAGAAGCACGTGAGCTGCTGCGGGCGGCCCGGGACGGCTTCGACAGCCTGGGAGCCGGGCCGTGGGCCGAGCGGGCCCGCGAAGAGCTACGCCTTGCCGGAGTGCCGAGTCGCGCGCTGGCGCCGACGGTGTGGAGTTCACTGTCGGCCCAGGAGCTGCAGGTCGCACGGATGGCGGCGGAAGGGCTCTCGAACCGCCAGATTGGGGAGCGCCTCTACCTGTCACATCGCACCGTGGCCAGCCATCTTTACCGCATCTTCCCGAAGCTCGGTATTACCAGCCGGGCGCAGCTGACCGCCATGAGCCTTGACCTGCCGTCGGTACCGCCTCAGCAGCCGGTCGGCTAGATGTTCCGCACGATGACTGATCATGCAGCCAGCGGCCGCGCAGTCGTCGTGCTGATGCGCCGGGGCGGCAGCGGCCCGTACCGTCGCCGGTATGACCGTGACGGAGCGGCGCGATCGTGCCGTGTGGCAGCCGCCCGTGCCGGGTTATTGCCGGACCAGCAGCATGCCCGTCATGGCTCCGAGTCAGGTCGATGGAGCGCACGCTACCATGTCGAACCCGCTGCGCGGCCGGGACGGCAAGGTGGCCTCGCTGCACGAGCACCTCGCCCGGCTGCGGGGCGGAGCCGGCACCAGCTGGCTGATTGAAGGCGGCCCGGGACTCGGTAAGAGCCGCCTGGTCGAGGAGGCTGTGTCGGCCGCGCAGGAGACTGGTTTCGCTGTCGGCCACGGCGTGGCCGAGCCCGGCGATGCGGCCGTGGAGCTGGCAGTGCTGATGGACGCGCTGTTCGGAGGGCCTGAGCCTTTGCTCGAGCGTGCTGCACTCGGGGATTCGCACGGCTCCCGCGAGCAGCGTTACTGGCTGCTGCAGGACATCCAGACGTTGCTCGAGCAGTCCGCTCTGCGCCAGCCGATCGTGATCTGCCTCGACGACTTGCAGTGGGCTGACGGCGGCACCAGGGCAGCGATACGCACCCTGCCGGGCCGCCTGGCTTCCCTGCCTGTCGGCTGGGCGCTGGCCTTCCGCCCCGTCGAGGCGGGCAGCGATCCAGGTCCTCACCAACGTCGGCGCTCTGGACCGTGACAAGCAGCTGGCCGTCGTCGCACAGCTCACCGCCATCGTGGCCGCCGCCGCCGGGGACCTGTCACTGGCCGGCCGCACCTGGGTCCTGCTCACCGAAGCGCCGGACGGCGGATGGGGCCCTGGTCGGCCACGCCAACGACAACCAGGAGCCGGTCCAGGCGGCCCGCGCACAGCTCGCCAGCGGGCCGGCCCGGACCGGCAACTGAGAGACAAACCGAACAGGAAGGTATTCACATGCCCGCCATCACCACCGACGACGGCACAGACTCGGCACATCGGGACGGACCGTACTCCGGCCTGCCGAACAAGCAGGCCAGGGCCGCGAATGGCATCGACTACGCCTACCGCGACACCGGCCCAGGGGCCAGCGGCGGTATGCCGCTGGTCCTTCTCCAGCACTTCCGCGGAAACCTCGACAACTGGGATCCCGCGCTGATCGACGCGCTGGCATCGGCCCGGCGTGTCATCACATTCGACAACGCCGGAGTCGCCGGCTCCGCCGGGACAACACCGGACACCGTGGAGCAGATGGCACACGACGCCATCGCCTTCATCGCCGCCATGGACCTCGGCCAGGTTGATCTCCTGGGGTTCTCCATCGGCAGCTTCGTCGCGCAGCAGGTTGCGTTGACCAGGCCGGCCATCGTGCGAAGGCTGGTCCTTGCGTCCGCAGCGCCGCAGGGCGCCGCCGGCATGCACGGCTGGGCCCCTGAGGTCATCGGCGCCATCGGCACCCCCGAAACCAGCCCCGAGCAATACCTCGACGTCTTCTTCGCCCGGTCCTCGTCAAGCCGGCAGGCCGGCCAGGAAGTGCTTGGGCGCATCTACGCCCGGACCCAGGATCGGGACACGGCAACCACCTGGGCGACTCGTGAGGCGCAGTATGACGCGGTCTGCACGTGGGGGATCCCCGATCACGCGCTGCTCCAGCGGCTCAGCTGCCTGGAGATGCCGGTGTTCGTGGCGAACGGCGATAGCGACCCGATGATCCTTCCGCACTACTCCTACCTGCTCGCGGGCCTGATCTCGCAGGCCCGGGTGAAGATCTACCCGGACTCGGCGCACGGGTTCCTGTTCCAGCACCACGCGGATTTTGCCGCTGACGTCGAGGCATTCCTCGGCGACCCTCGGTAACCGGTAGCCAGGGTTCGTAGTGCAGGCACCTGGAAGGAGGCGGAGAACGGCCATGGCGACGACGTACTCGGAATCTCCCGGCACGCACATGATCGTCCTGCCCGGCGGCGGGTATGCCGAACACGCTCCGCACGAAGCCGAGCCAGTGGCCAGGTGGCTCGGCGAGATAGGCGTGCAGGCGAGCGTGTTCCGCTATCCGCTCAACGTCCGGCACCCGGTGCCGTTGGACGCGCTGCGCGCTGAGATCGGCCGCCGGCGGGCCGCAGGCGCGCAGCGCATCGGTCTCATAGGGTTCTCCGCGGGAGGTCATCTGGCCGGGCTGGCCGCCCTCGCGCCAGGCGCCGCGCCCGATGAGACGGTGCAGTTCGCTGTGCTTGGCTACGCCATCACCTCGATGGAGACCGAGACCTACCGTCCTGCCCGGCTGATCCTTCTCGGCGAGGACGCCAGCCCTCGGCTGCGCCGGTCGACATCGCTGGATTCCTTGGTCACGCCTGCGTCGCCGCCGTTCTTCGTCTGGCACACCGCAGAGGACCCCTATGTCCCTCCCGAACACACCTACCGCTTCGCCTCGGCGCTCGCGGCCAGCGGTGTTCCCCACGCCGTGCACGTGTTCGCCCACGGCCCGCACAGCCTTGGCCTGGCCCAGGACGCTGGCGAGGCCGGGATCTGGACCATGCTGGCGAATGCCTGGATCCATGAACAGGCGTCACTGCCGGGATGATTCAGCTACTCGTGCAGGGAGACCGGGAGAATTGGCGGCTGGGGATAGTGCCGCTCCCGCGACAACGGCACAACCACAGGAGAAAGTCATGAACCACAACGACACGCGGACCCGTCCGTCCCGGCGTACTAGCCGATCCGCTCCGCCACCGGGGAGTGGCGTTCACCGCGGCGGAGCGCGAGGCGCTGGGCCTGATCGGGCATCTGCCCGCTACGGTGCTGACCGTGGAGCAGCTAGCCCAGCGCGCCTACGAGCAGCTGCAGCGCCAGGGCAACGACCTGGCCAAGAACGTGCACCTAGAGCAGTTGCACGACGGCAACGAGGTGCTGTACTACAAGGTGCTGGTCGGCCACCCGGCCCAGCTGCTGCCGGCCGCGTACGACCTCACGGTGAGCGAGGCGATTGAAAAGTACTCCCATGAGTACCGCCGCCCACGGAATGTGTTCTGTCCATCGACCAGATGAGTCAAGCAATCGATCAAGGGAGTGGCGACGTCGGGCCGGAGCCGACCGGTCCATCCGGGGAGCGGCGGCTTGGCCTGTCTGGGCAGCTCGTCTGCGGAAGGGTTCGTTGTGATGGAACACGCGAAGTCGACCAAGGATGCCGCTGACAATGTGCGGCCCGGACCGGGCACGGGGGAACAGTCCGGGCGCAGGACGCTGCCGAAGGCGGCCGCGTTCTGGATCTTGGCTGTGCTGTTCCTGATGGTGTTCTTTGCCTCGGCGGCCGCGTCGCCGTTGTACCGGGTGTATCAGGTCCAGTTTCGTTTCTCGGCGGCCACGCTGACTGCGGTGTTCGCGGTTTACGTCCTGGTTCTGCTGGTCACGCTGCTGTTTTCGGGTCGGTCTCGGATTACCTGGGTCGGCTTCCGGTGATCATCGCGGCGCTGGTCTTCAGCGCGGCCGGGTGCGTGGTCTTCCTGGCGGCGCACGGCGTCGGGGCACTGTATGTGGCCAGGTCCCTGCAGGGCATCGCGACCGGGCTGGCCAGCGGGCACCCCCTGGTGACCAGCGCCTTCTCCAGTCTGGGCCCGGGCCTGGGCGCGCTGATCACCAGCGCGCTTGTCCAGTACGCCCCGGCACCGACCCACCTGATCTGGTGGGCGCTGCTGGCCGTCTTCGCCGCCGGCATCGTCGCCGTGCTGGCTATGGCAGAACCTGGGTCCAGACGCCCCGGTGTCCTGGCCTCGCTGCGGCCCAGGGTCGCCGTACCGCGCCAGGCCCGGGGAACCTTCGCCGCAGCCGTTCCGTGTTTCGTCGCGGTCTGGGCGCTCGGCGGCCTGTACCTGTCGCTGGGGCCGTCGCTGGCCGCTGAGGCGACGGGGTCGCCGAACGTGCTGTGAGGCGGGCTGGTGATCTTCCTGCTCGCCGGGACCGGGGCCGCGGCGGCGTTTGCGCTGCGCGACATCAGCTCCCTGGCGGCGATGCTGGCTGGCTGCCTGTTCTTGCTCGCGGGCGTGGCGGTGACGTTCGGCGCGATCGCGACGACGACGTCCGCCGCCTTCCTCGCCGGTACCGCGGTCGCGGGCGTGGGCTTTGGGCTGGCCTTCCTCGGTGCCTTCCGCATGACCACCGCCCTGGCCACGCCCGGTCAGCGCGCCGGCCTCCTAGCTGCCATCTTCACCGTGACCTACCTTGCGTTCAGCATTCCGGCGCTGATCGCCGGCGTGGCGACCACGAAGTTCGGACTGCACTCGACCGCCCTGGTCTACTCTGCCTCGCTCGCCGCGCTGGTCGCGGCCGCAGCCGGCACCCTGCTGGTCCGCCCCGGCGGCAAGCCCGCCCGGCCAGCTCCAGCCCCGCGCGGTCATGCCACCGGGCCCGTGCACCTGTCCGCCGTGCCCGCAGGCCCTCGACCCAGCGGACGGTAACCCGGCAACGGCCATCGAGTCCGCCGGTTAGGAGGCAGCGTTAAAGTACTCGGCGTAGATGGGACCGTCGAAGCCGGTGTTCGATGATCTTCCCCCGAGTGAGGGGCGGCGGATCTGGTCCCCGACGGCATCAACGCTGATCTGCAGTGTGCGGGACGCGGTTCTGGTGGATGCGCTCCTGACGAAGGACGAGTCGCGGGCGTTGGCCGGCTGGGTGGCCGCGGCGGGAAAGAAGGTGACCGCCATCTCGTCACCCACGCGCCCGGCCCATTCCTCGGCCTTCGGGTCGATCAACAGCGCGCCGTTGAGGTCGAGCTGGAGGAACCGCATCAGGCCGGCGCTGCCTTGCGCCTGCTCGACCAGGGAGCTGAACTCCCGGTACGGACTGCTCGCCACGAGCCTGCTGAACAGCCGCGCGATATCGGGTTGGCTGATACCACCGAAGATCCCATCCCGGACACCGGAGAACGGCCGGCCAGCATCGAAGACGTGGCGGCGCACCACGACGTCGAGCACCCGTTCGGATGCCATGGTCTGCTCCTCCCTCCGCTGTTTCTTGCAGGAAGGCCGCGCGCCGTACGCCTAGATGCTGGCCCGCCGACCTCGAAGGCTGGTTCCGGCATCCTGAGTGCGCGGCAAGCGCCTGGCGGAGCCGTTCATCGGACGGCTCGGGAATTCGGCGGGTCACCACTATCTCTGGTACCTGCGCACTCTTCTAGTCAGGTGACTGGTTTCAGTCTGGCGTGGTCGCAAGGGTGGGGTATCAGCAACCTAACTGCATCGGCTGCGGGCAGCGGTGCAGTCAACATGCGGATACCCTGCCGCCGTCCCGCGGGTAAGCATGGTGCGTGATGACCATCGACCCACGGAGGGCTCAGCGGACCCAGCGTCCCGTGCCTACCGGAGTCAGCACGGCCGGAGGAAGCGATGAGCCTTGACTTTGACGTGTTCGTGGTGGATCCCAAGCCGATCCCGAGCGCAGTGCCGGGTTTCGAGGAGGCGGTGGGCCCGGCGACCTGGCCGCCGTCCACCTCGACCCTGATCAGTGATGCTGACGGCGCCCTGCTGGTCGACTGCCTCATCACGGAACAGGAGGGGCGGGAGCTGGCGGCGTGGGTGAAGTCCCACGGCTGCGAGCCCGGGTACGTGTACATCACCCATCCGCACGCCGACCACTTCCTAGGGCTGCCGGAGATCCTGGCGGCGTTCCCGGAAGCCAGGCCGGTCTCCCTGGCCGAGTCCATTCCCGCGATGGAAGAGCAGATCTCGCCGGGGTACATGCAGGTCTGGGGTGGGTTCTTTCCCGGCCAGCTGACCGCCAAGCCCGTCCCGCCGGCGCCGCTGGCGGGCACCACGGTCCCGGTCGGAGGCTCGGCGGCCACGGTGATCCCGGTCGGGACCACCGACACCGGGCACTCCAGCGTCGTCCACGTCCCCGGCCTGAGCCTGGTCGTCTCCGGCGATGCCGTCTACAACCAGACGCACATGTGGCTGAGCGGGTCGACACCGGACTCCCGCGCCAGCTGGGTGCGGGCGCTGGATGCCGTGGCAGCGTTGGAGGCCGACACTCTGATCGCTGGCCACCGCAAACCACTGGCCGCCGACGACGACGCCCGCAGCCAGATCGGCGAATGCCGCCGCTACCTCGCCGATTTCGAGGCAGCGCTGGAACGCAGCTCCGCCCCGGCCGAGCTCATCGACCGGATGACGGCGGCCTACCCGGACCTGGCGAACCCCTACACGCTGTGGGTCGCGGCCTACGACCTGCTCGGCACCAGAACCTGACAAAGCGAGGACGGATCGCCGAACCAGGGGCGGGATTGACGTCTCTGCGAGCTTGGATCATCACCTCGCCCTCCGGTGCCGCGTTCGGGCGGGCGTCGGCGGGCGCGCTCCCACAGAATTCCCACAAGCCCGGGTCGCCGGCGGTGGCCCCCACAGAAAACCCACGGACGAAACGGCATTGCCCGGCACAAGACGGCACGGCTGCTAGCATGGCCTTGTCAGCCCTGACAAGCCTTTATGCAGGCAGCACGGGCTGACGCTGTTGACAGCCCCGGGCGCTCCCGGCCGTGACAGGCCTTCTGTTAACCGGCAGGTTATAGGTTCGAGTCCTATCGCGGGAGCTTTCTAATCTGCTCCCTGACCAGCGGAGATGCTTAAGGGTCGATGTTACGGGTGTGACTGATGGGGCCTGTTAGTTGTGGGGATTTTGTGGGGATCTTGGCCGCTGCCCGGTTTCGCGTCGCGCAAGGATCCGTGTGCCGTGGGGGGCTGGTGCTCTGCGGATGGGGTGCGGGCAGAGTGAAGTGCCTGGTCAGTGCCGTTAATGTCGTCTGGTAACTGCGGGACCGGGGTGTTTGCCCGGAGTTGGGGCGCGGGCGGGGGATTCCGGGTCCGGCGTGAATGACCTGCGGGGCTGGAACCGGCCTGTCATCCGGGTCGCCTGCGGCGGGGTGGTGGCCGTGAATTCGCGGGAGCACGCTGACGGCGGAACCTCGTACGCGCGTTGCCGGCCTGGGCGTGGACGTCACAGCGGGCCGAGACGGGGACATGCCGGCATCGGGATGCACGGCCTGGTCGCGTTCGAGGGACTCAACGGATCCGCAGACGGAGACTGCGCCGCCAGATGACCCTTTACCGGAGGTATCCGTGTAGCGGGGAACCTCGCTGGCGGCGACGCTTGACTGGTGAATACTTCCAATCAAGATAGTATCGCGTGAAGAAGTATCTATGGGAATAGTTTTAGGGGCAGCTATGGCGGGCTTCGTGGGACGGCGGCGCGAGCTGGCTCGGCTTGACGGGATGCTCGCTGAGGTCCGGGGACTGGCTGGCTCTGCCCGGCCAGGCAGGTGCGTCATTGTCCGGGGGCGTCGGCGGATTGGCAAGTCCGCGCTCGTTGAGGAGTTCATCGAGCAGCAGGGGGTGCCGAGTGTGTTCTATACCGCTGAGATCGGGTTCGGCGGCGAGCCGCTGCGAGAGTTCGGCGAGGCGGTGCGTATCTCGGGGCTGTTCGAAGCGCAGGTGTTCGGGGAGGCGGTGCCGGGGAACTGGGCCGCGGCGCTCCGCCAGCTGGCGGGAGTGCTCCCTGACGACGAGCCGAGCATCGTCGTCCTGGATGAACTTCCCTATCTGATGGATCCGGATGGGGCGTTCGAGAGCGTGCTGCAGCGCTCATGGGACCGGGAGCTGTCCCGCAAGCCGGTGCTGCTCATCCTGGTGGGGTCTGACCTGTCGATGATGGAGGCGCTCACCTCCTATGGCCGTCCGTTCCACCAGCGCGGCACGCAGCTGAAGGTAGGACCGCTGAATCCGGCTGATGTCGCGGCGATGGCCGGGCTATCCGCAGCCGAGGCTTTCGACGCGGCCCTGGTCACCGGGGGCCTGCCGATCATTTGCGCCCGGTGGCGGCACGGCGAGGACACGCGGTCCTTCCTGGCACGAGAGCTGGCCAACCCGGTGAGCCCGCTCGTGGTTTCCGCTCAGCTCTCGCTCGCGGCGGAGTTCCCGGACCAGGCGCAGGCCCGGATGGTCCTGGCCGCGATCGGCAGTGGAGAACGGACCTTCACCAACATCGCCCGTGCCGCCGGGGGCATCGCCCATTCCACCCTGACCCGCGCTGCTGACCTTCTGATCAGCAAAGGCGTCGTGGCAGGGGAACTGCCGGTCAGCCTTTCCCCGTCGAAGGAACGCCGGTACCGGATCACCGACTCCTACCTGCGGTTCTGGCTCGCCTTCCTCGGCCCGCACCTAGCCGAGGTGGACCGGATGCGCTCGGACCTGACACTGGCCCGGATCGAGCGGAGCTGGACCGACTGGCGCGGCCGCGCCGTCGAGCCGCTAGTCCGCGAAGCGCTCGCACGCCTGCTTCCGGCCCAGGGCATCCCCGCCGCGCCGGTGATCGGCGGTTACTGGACGCGCAGCAACGACGTCGAGATCGACATCGTCGGCGCTGACCGGGAACCTGTCGCCAGGCAGTTGCTGTTCCTCGGCTCAGTCAAGTGGCTGGAGACGGGCCAGTTCGACGCCCACGACCTCGTAGCGCTCCAGCGCCACCGGGACCGGGTCACCGCCGACCCGGTCCCGCTCATCGCTGTCTCCCGCTCCGGAACATCCACCACGCACGTAGACGCCGCCTTCACCCCAGCCGACCTGGTAGCGGCCTGGTAAACCGCCCGCTGAGCTGTGCACGACCGCCAGGGCGGCTTCCGGTCGCTGTAGCCTTGAGCGGCGCCGATTCGCTCCGGGCGACGCAAGCAAGATATCAGTCACACTGTGTAACCAGAGCTGGTCGGGCTAGCGTGCCAGATCCGCCATTCGGTGCGATTTCGTAGATGCCATCAGCGCGGACCATCGGCGCGCAGATGTGGACGTTCTGTTCCCCGCCTGAGCAGCGACCAATCGGCCTTGAACCTATGGCTGGGGAGGTTGCGCCATTCCCATGCGGCTGTCAGTCGGCGGCCGGATGAGCGAGCCGGCCTGGAGCCCTCTACCTGGCAAGGGCGGTGAGGAGCTGCTCGCGGGTGGGCTGGGCGACTGGTAGTGCGGCGCCGTGCCGCCTGAGAGTTTCTCGTGTGCACGCTACGACGTCTGGGTCGGTGTAGACCTCGCCGGGCGGGCAGACCATCCCGTTGATCTTCCAGAACCCGCGGAAGGCGGCCGGGTCGTAGGACGCGGCCGCGCGGAGCTGGGAGTAGGTGACCCGGCCAGGAGTCTCGGATGGCGGCGGCGGTGGCGCGCCGAAAATGGTGTGCCGCATCATCGCCAGCCGCGCGGCGTCGATCGCGGCCTGATCCTGGTAGAACGGCACCACGTGCGCGCCGGCCAGGCGGTCCAGGGCCAGCGCCTGCGCGGCGGGATCTGCGGCGTGCCCGGCGATGGTGTCTGCCAGGTCGGCGGCGCCGGACAAAGCCAGGGCCAGGCCGCGCCCGAGGGTCGGGTTGGTGGTGCAGACCGAGTCGCCGATCGCATGCAGGCCGGTGGCGACGGGTATGCCGTCGACCACCAGGCGGCGCAGGGTGTTGTGCAGTCCGGCCATCGGGAAGACATCGGTGATCGGGTCCATCACCTCGAGCCAGGCCGCGTAGGTGGGGATCATCCGCAGTACCGCGGTGAACACCTGCGGGTCCCGGACCGTCCGGAACCGGTGGTCGGCGGCCAGCGGCGCCACCACCAGCTGCACGGCACCGTTGTCACCGCCCCATTTACCGGCCAGGAACTCATCGAGCGCCACGACGATCCGCGTGACCAGCGGAGCGGGCAGGCCGGCGCCCGGGCGTACCCGGTAGTGGCGGCTGAAATAGGCGATCCCGCACTCGGCTCGCCACGTGGCGGTGGTCCGGGCACCGGCCTGCGTCAGCCAGTCATCGATCGGTGAGCGGCGGCCGGTAGCGTCGACCACCAGGTCGGCGGCCAGGTCACCGCGGTCGGTGCGCACGCCCGTCACGTGCGGCGGCCGGCCGCCGGGTCGTCCGGGGGCGGTGAGCAGCCCGGTGACTTTCACCCCGAACCGTACCGTGACCCGCGGCTCGGCTGCCGCGGCCCGCTGCAGCACCCAGTCGACGGTGGACCGCCTGGTCATCACCGGGGTAAGCCGCTCGTCCCCCGGCCAGGCCACGGTGTCCGGCAGCGAGTCCGGCATCTGCGTCCGCAGCGGAGCTTCGGCCACCCCGGCGGCCAGCAGCCCCGCATAAACATCGGGCAGGCGCTCGATGAGAAGCTGACGGCACCTGGCCATGACGATATGCGGCTGGACGATCTGCGGCGCCGAAGGGCGGAACGCCGCGGCGGCAGCGGATTCCACATCCGGGGCAGGCTGGAGAGAGTCCCGCTCGAGCACCAGGACCTGGTGCCCGGCCCGGGCCAGCAGGAGCCCGGCGAACAGGCCCGCGGCACTGCCTCCCGCAATGACGATATCCAACGCGTTCCCCCACCGCCCTCAGCATGAAGTCGACATCAGGGTAAAGCGACGGCAGGCCCGGCCAATAGAGGAGAACCCAAGGCCGACCGGGGTGCCAGCCAAGCTCGCGCCCCCGTCGACTGGCCGGAACTGACAGATTCGGACGGCTTCCAGCATGGCTGAGCCTGCTCTCTACGCACAAACCCCGCGGCTCGGCGTCGTGTGCTGCCGCCCTCAGAAGGGCGGGTAACGAACGGAGCAGGTTGTCCTGCGCGGGTTATCTCGGCTTTGGGAGCTGGCGCCCGGCGGGCCAGGCGGCCTCACCCAGGCGCACCGGGGTCAGCGTCCGCGCGGCTGGCGGCGGGCTGCCCGCGCTAGGAAAATACCGGACGTCAACGCCCGGTCCGGAGCAGAAACCCGGGCCGTCCTCGGCATTTTATCGGGCCTGTCCCGTGAAAACAGCTCCTGCTCCTGGTGCCTCAGGTGTTCGAGCCTCGCGCGAGGCGCGCCTTCGTCATCATCTCGGAGTTGACGGCCATGACACTCTCGGACAGCGCGGCCAGCAGCGTGCCGAGCTCTACGAGGTCGTCCAGGTCAGGGGCGGCATTCCCGTCTTCAAGGCGGTGCCGGGCCTCCCTCGCTGCGTTGAGCGCTTCATGCAGAGCGCGATGTACGCCGATCGTCGTCGGGTCGGTGCTGCTCATTTCGCTCCTGGACTAGGTCAGCGGCCTATGTCCGCCGGGTACATCCTCACGATCACTGACGGCCAGGATATGCAGAAACGGAATCGGATCCGGCCTGTCGCCGTAAACTGCCGGCGGCGCACAGCGCAGGGGAGCCGAGACCGCAGTATCCCGCGCGCGTGGCTGTGCCCTGTCGCTGACGGACGCCCCTTCCGCTGGAGCACCTGGCGTGAGCTAGAGGCTTCGCCTTGCCCGTTATCCGGCGCGCCATGCCGGTATTGGCCTGATTCGCCGTCGCGGCGACGATTCGCGCGATGAATTAGCCGGTGCCGGCGCTGCTTCGCCTGACGGCCCCTTGAGCGAATCACGGAACGTGCTGACATCCGCCTGACGCGAGGCAGATCGACGCGCAAAGAGCCGCCGTTCTGCACTGAAAACAGCCCCTTCACTCCGGTGCGTTCAAAGCGCGCAGAACAGTATCTTCTGTCGCGTTGCTTAGCCTCGATCCACCGCGTAAATAGGGCTGTATTCGGGTGTGTCTACGCGAAAGGTGCCCTCTGAGCTGGGACAATGGGAGTTGCTGAAGCTTCCGTTACCCTGGCCGAGAGGACACCTCGCAAGTGCAATTGTCGCATGATCCGCTGAAGACGCACGCATCGTTTGATGACCCGAATCTCGTGTCGCGGGCCGGCCTGGTCCCGGTGATGGCCCTGGCCGGGCGCTGCGGCCTGGCGGACCTGGCCGGCGAGCACGTGAAGATCGCCAGCCGGGCCGGGGTGAACGCGCACCTGAAGATCCCCGGCCTGGTCGCGGGGATGGCCGCCGGGGCGGACAGCATCGATGACATGGACGTCCTGCGGCACGGCGCCATGCCAGAGGTGTTCGGCGGCATCCGGGCGCCGTCCACGCTGGGGACGTTCCTGCGATCGTTCACCTGGGGCAACGTGCGGCAGCTCGATGCCGTGGCCCGGCAGTTCCTGAGCGCCCTGGCAGCGGGCACGCCGCTGCTGCCCGGCGCCGGCGTGCTGGCGTTCATCGACATGGACTCGATGCAAAAACGCGTGTACGGGCACGCTAAGCAGGGCGCCGGGTTCGGGCACACGAAAATCCAGGGCAAGAGCCTGACGATCCGCGGCCTGAACGCCCTGGCCGCGGTGATCTCCACGCCGCTGGCCGCGCCGGTGATCGCGGCCACCCGG
>Ga0116215_1001493_pt1 | contig 15597 bp, 11 predicted proteins | sample Sb_taG_7_FD_89698 | JGI IMG/M metagenome (GOLD analysis project Ga0116215, IMG submission 89698) | Peat soil microbial communities from Weissenstadt, Germany - Sb_50d_2_FS metaG | ecosystem: Environmental > Terrestrial > Soil > Wetlands > Peat | place: Germany: Weissenstadt | collected 2010-09-21 | reverse complement strand
GACTCGTTGATTCGCCGGTTGGTCTTGCGGGCTGGATACTCGATCACGACATTCGCAGCTACCGGATGATTGCCCGCGTTTTCGACGGCAAGCTTGAAGGGCTGAGCCGCGACGACGTTCTCGACAACATCACGCTCTATTGGTTGACGAATACCGCGATCTCTTCGGCGCGTCTTTACTGGGACACGAAGCATAATTTGCCGGCAGGCGGCTTCTTCGACGCGAGAGGCGTCAAGCTTCCGGTGGGCGTGAGCGCGTTTGCTGAAGAAATTTATCAAGCGCCGAAGAGCTGGGCGGAGAGGGCGTATGTGAAGCTCATCCACTACAGCAGTCATCCCAAAGGCACGCACTTCGCGGCCTGGGAACAGCCTGCGCTCTTCGTGTCCGATGTGCGCGCAACCTTCAGATCGCTTCGCAAATCGAGCTGAAGATTTCGGCGCGCGCGCCCGGCGCGCGCCGACTTCCATATTGGCGCGAGAACATTGATGAAAATCCAGACGAGGATTCATCGATGAAAATCCAGACGAGGATTCATCGATGAAAACAAACAAACTATTGGCAACCTCATATATTTTGGACGAGGCAAATGGCCCTTTGCTGCCGTGCCGTTCGGCGAGAGCCGCGACAGCTTTTGGAGGCAAAGCGGACGCAATATGATCGAGTGTGATCGACAGTGATTATCTGAAGCAGGCACCCCTTACCGCCCGCAGTAGCCGTCCCCAGGCATTGTTCACCGGAGAAGTTCGTATAAATTTCTCAATATGATATGCCGTTTACAGGGCGTCCGGATCAATAAGTCTTCGCCGGCGCGGCAGGTTTCTTGGCGTCCTGGATCGCCTGCCACACCTTCTGCGGCGTAGCCGGCATTTCGACGTGGCGGACGCCGAAATCCCACAGCGCGTCGACCACGGCATTGATGACCACGGCCAGCGCCGGGACCGTGCCGCCTTCGCCGGCGGGGCGGATGCCGAGCGGGTGGGTGGAGGAGGGAACTTCGCTCAGTTCGGTGATGTAGGACGGCAAGTCGGACGCGCGCGGCATGGCGTAGTCCATGAACGAGCCGGCGAGCATCTGGCCGCTCTCCGCATCGTAGTGCGCGTGTTCCAGCAACGCTTGCCCTATACCTTGGGCGATGCCGCCGTGGACCTGGCCGTGAATGATGAGCGGGTTCACGGCGCGGCCGACATCGTCGACGGCGACGTAGGTGATCACCTTGACCGCACCGGTATCGGGATCGACTTCGACTTCGCAGACATGGGCGCCGTAGGGGTAGCTGGCCTCGGCGACGGTCTCGTCGCAAGCGGCATAGAGAGGCCCGCGCAAATCTTGCGGCAAATCAGCGCGCTCGAGCGCGGCGCGCGCCACCTCGAACAAGCCGACGGCGTGGTTGGTGCCCTTCACGGCGAAGCGGCCGTCCTTGAACTCGATATCGGCTGCTGCGGTCTCGAGCAGATGCTCGGCGATACGCAAGCCCTTCTCGATGATGCCGTCGGTGGATTTCTTGATGACGATCGAGCCGAGCCGCATGCCGCGGCCGGAATGGGCGCCGCCGCCGACGGTGACGCGATCGGTATCGCCGGTGACGAAGCGCACGCTTTCGATCGGCACGCCAAGCCACTCGACGATCAGTTGCGCAAAGCTCGTTTCGTGGCCCTGGCCCTGCGAGGTGACGCCGATGATCAGTTCGACGAAGTTTTCGGGCGAAACGGTTATCTCGGCTTTCTCGCGCGGCACACCGGTCGAGATATCGACGTAATTGCCGACGCCGATGCCGCGGCACTTGCCGCGCTTCTTGGCTTCGGCGCGGCGGCGCTTGAAGCCCGCCCAGTCGCCGAGCTTGAGCGCCAGATCCATGCCGCCGATATAGTCGCCGTTGTCGTATTCGACGCCGAACGGATTTTTGTACGGCAACTCCTTTTCGGTCACGAGATTGCGCCGGCGCAGCGTCACGCGATCATAGCCGCATTCACGCGCGGCCAGATCGATCAGCCGCTCCATGACGAAGATCACCTCGGGCCGTCCGGCGCTGCGATAGGGTCGGGTCGGCGAGGTGTGGCTGAGCGTAGCGCGGGCGCGGAAATACGCCGCCGGCATCCGATAGATGCTCGACATCATCTGCACGCCCTTCTGCACCATGGCGAAATTGGTGGTGTGGGCACCGAGATTGCCGAGATTGGAGCCGCGCATTGCGAGGAATTTGCCTTTGTCGTCGAGCGCCAGTTCGGCTTCGACGGCGAGATCGCGCGCCTGGTAGTCGCTCAGGAATGACTCGTGACGCTCGATGATCCATTTCACCGGCCGGCCGAGCTTCTTTGCCGCCCAAGCCACCAGCGCAAACTCGGCGTAGATCATGCCGCGGGTGCCGAAATTGCCGCCGACGTCCTGCATCAGCACGCGGACTTTCTCCGGCGGCACGTCGAGGATCGTGGCGAGATCGTTTTTCAGCCGCACCGCGCCGCCGTTGCCGGCATAGACGGTGTAGCGGCCGGTCTGCGGATCGTAGGCCGCGAGCGCGGCGCGCGGCTCCATCGGCACGCCGGTGATGCGCTGCACCCAGGTCTCGAACCGGGTCACATGGGCGGCGCGGGCAAACGCGGCGTCGGTCGCCGCCGCGTCGCCAAGCTCGCCATCGAAGCAGACGTTCGACTGCGCGCCGTCGTGCACCCGTGGCGCGTCCTGGCGCGCGGCGGGAACGGTTTCGACCACGGCCGGCAAAACGTCGTAGTTGATCACGATGCGCTCGGCGCCGTCTTTCGCCGCGTGTACGGTTTCGGCGACAACCACCGCCACCGCTTCGCCGACGAAACGAGCCTTGTCGGTCGGCAATGGAAAATGCGGCGCCTCGAACGGCGGCTCGTCGCCTTTGATCCGCAGCGTTGCCTCCGCCATATGCGGCGACCACGGCTTGTGCGGGATCGGCTTGAGGCCGTCGGCGGCGAAGTCCGCGCCGGTCAGCACCGCGAGCACGCCTGGCGCGGCCTTGGCGTCGTCGGTCGCGATGCTGCGAATGCGCGCATGCGCGTGCGGCGAGCGCACCATGACGGCGTAGACCTGGCCCGGCAGGTTTTCGTCGGCGGTATAGCGGCCGTTGCCCCGCACCAGGCGCAAATCCTCGCGCCGCCGTACCGGCTGGCCGATGCCGGAGCCGCTTGCCGTCTCAGCCATCGGTGCGTTCTCTCTTCATTGCAGTGGAATATCGGCCTGCTTGATCACCTTTCCCCACAGCGCGCGCTCCTCGGCGAAGAATTTTGCCGCGTCGGCGCGGCTGCCCGGCGCTAGATCCATGCCCAAGGCTTTGGTCTTTTCGATGAACTCAGGCTTCTTGAGACATTCGACGACGTCGCGATTGATCTTGTCGGCGAGCGCGTCGGGCGTTTGCGGCGGCGCCACGATGCCGAAGAAGGTCACCGCGCGATAGCCCGGCACGCCGGCCTCGGCAAGGGTCGGCACGTCGGGCAAATCCTTGACGCGCGCGGTGCCGCCGACGGCGAGGATCTTTTCCTTCTGCGCGCGGTAGAGCGGTAGCGAGGTCGCCAGCATGTCGAACATCATGTCGACATTGCCGGCCAGCACGTCGGCGACCGCGGGGCTCAAGCCTTTGTAGGGGACTTGCAGCAGTTTTACGTCGGCGAGCATTTCCAGCTCGATCGTTGCGAGCTGTCCGACCGAACCGACGCCGGGCGTCGCCGCAGTTAGCCGACCGGGATTGGCTTTGGCGTGGGTCAGCAACAGCGGCAGGCTCGGCGCGTCAAAACCGTTATTGAGCACCAGCACATAGGGCGAGGTCGCCAGCACCGCGATCGGCACCCACTTCGCCGGGTCGTAGGACATGTCCTTATACATATAGGCGTTGGTGGCGATCGGTCCGGGCGAGGCGAGCAGGAGCGTATAGCCGTCGGGATCGGCGCGGAAAACTTCCGCCGCGCCGATATTGCCGCCGGCGCCGCCGACGTTCTCGACGATCACCGCTTGCCCCCATTTGCGGCCGAGCTGGTCGGCCAGCACCCGCGCCAGAAGGTCGGTGCCACCGCCGGGCGGGTAGGGCACGATGAGCTTGACGACGCGGGAGGGATAATTGGCTTGCGCAAGGCCTGCCGAAATCGCGGCAGCGGCGGCGAGCATCGCCATGAGCGCCATGATTGCAATCCTGATGCCTGGCAACGTTTCCTCCACCGGTGCTTGCGGGCGGGAGGCGCATGTTATGGGAGCCGCCAACCGCGCGCCAGCGGCCGGAGCCCCCGTGCTGACAAGCAACGGCTGCGGATGTAGACAGGAACAAGGCCAAGCGGAGGAACGCCGTGCTTGCGCGGGATGATCGAAACACGCCGGTCGATTGGGTCGCACGCGCCGCAGCGCTCGTGCCGCTGATCGAGGCAGCGAGCGATCGCATCGAGGCCGAGCGGCGCATCGTGCCAGAGGTCATCGCCGCGCTGCATGAGGCGGGACTGTTCCGCATGCTGCTGCCGGCTTCGTTCGGCGGCGGCGCGGCCGACGTGGTTGCCTTCAACCAGGTGATCGAGACCATCGCCACCGCCGACGCCTCTACCGCGTGGTGCCTGGCGCAGCAGGTGGCCAGCACGCAGTCGGCGGCATACCTCGACCCGAAAGTGGCGCGCGAGATTTTTGCCGGCCCCGACGGTGCCGTCGCCTGGGGCCCGCCCTCGGGCGCCAAGGCGGTCGTCGTCGATGGCGGCTATATCGTTAATGGGCGCTGGCGTTTTGCCAGCGGCAGCGAGCATTGCCCGTGGCTCGGTGGCCATTGCGCGGTGATCGAGGCCGACGGCATGCCACGCCTCGACAAGCAGGGCCGGCCGGTGCTGCGCACCATGCTGTTCCGCAAGGACAAGGCGACATTCTACGACATCTGGCACGTGATCGGGCTGCGCGGCACCGGCAGCAACGCCTACGAGGTGACGGAACTGTTCGTGCCGGAGGCTTACTCGTATTGGCGCGATCTGCCCGCCGACCGCCGGGGCGCCGATCCGCTCGGCAACATCCCGCTGCTGACGCTTTACGGCATGGGCTTTTCCGGCGTGGCGCTCGGGTTGGCGCGGGCCTGCCTCGAAGCTTTCATGAAGCTTGCCGAAAAGAAAAAGCCGGCACCCACCCATGGCGCGCCGGTTCTGTTGCGCGACAATGCGGTAATCCAATCGCGCGTCGCCAAGGCAACCGGCCGGCTGCAGTCGGGGCGCGCTTATCTGCACGAATGCTTGCGTGAATTCTGGCAAGCGGCGACCGCCAACCGCGCGCAAACCCTCGAACAGCGCGCGCAATTGCGCGTCGCCATTACCGGCTCCATGGACCAGGCGCGCCGTGTCGTCGACTTCGCCTATCACGCCGCCGGCGCCGACGCGATCTTCAATGGCAGTGCGTTCGAGCGGCGCTTTCGCGACATGCATACTGTAACAGCGCAGGGCCAGGCGCATCTTTCCAATTTTGAAGGCGCCGGCCAGGCGCTGTTCGGCATCGAGCCGAGTCAGCGGCTGTAGCAATGGCCGAACACCCGGCAAAAATGCTCCGCAAGGAGGACCCCGCGCTCTTGTCGGGCCGCGGCCGCTATGCCGACGATCTGCCGGTGCCGGTCGGCACCTTGCACGCCCACGTCGTCCGTTCGCCCCATGCGCACGCCGACATCGTTGCGATCGATGCGAGCGCCGCGCTTGCGCATGACGGCGTCTGGGCCGTCATCACCGGCGAAGACGTGCGCAGACTGTCGGAGCCTTTTCTCGCCGCGGTGAAAACGCCGGTGCAGCAATGGGCGCTGGCCGTCGAGCGGGTGCGCTATGTCGGCGAGCCGGTGGCGCTGGTCGTGGCCGAGAGCCGGTATATTGCCGAAGACGCCGCCGAGTTGGTGACAATCGATTACGCGCCGCTGGAGGCAGTCATCGATCCGCGCGCCGCATGCGAAAAAACCGCGCCGCTCATCCATCCGCAGGCCGAGACCAACGAAGTCTCGGTGCGCAAGTTTTCCTACGGCGATACCGAAGCAGCGTTCGCGCGCGCGGATCGCCGCATCGCCATGACCACGGAATTCCCGCGGCTGTCGTTCACGCCGATCGAATGCTACGTCGTGGTCGCCGAGCACAATCCCGCCGAAGCCAGCTACGATGTGCTGGCGAATTTCCAGGGCCCGTTTTCCATGCATCCGGTGATGGCGCGCGCGTTGCGCGTCGCCGGGCCGAAATTGCGCCTGCGCATCCCCCCCGATTCCGGCGGCAGTTTCGGCATAAAGCTTTCGGTGTTTCCCTACGTGGTGCTGATCGCGCTTGCCGCGCGCATCGTCGGCCGCCCGGTGAAGTGGGTCGAGGACCGCATCGAGCATCTGGTCGCCGCAAGCTCGGGGCCGAATCGCGTCACGGAGATCGAGGCCGCGATCACCGAGGACGGCCGCATCCTTGGGCTCAAACTCGATCAGCTCGAGGATTACGGCGCGTTTTTGCGCGCGCCGATGCCGGGGCCGCTCTACCGCATGCATGGTGCGGTGACCGGCGCCTACGACATCGCCAATGTCGAGGTGATCAACCGCGTCGTGCTCACCAACAAGATGCCGTCGAGCCTGATCCGCGGCTTTGGCGGGCCGCAGCTTTATCTGGCGCTGGAGCGGCTGATGCAGCGCATCGCAGTGGAGCTGAAGCTCGAACCGCTCGACGTCATCCGGCGCAATCTCATCCCGGCGGAGAAATTCCCCTACCATGCGGCGGCGGGCGCACTTTACGATTCCGGCGATTACCCGCGGGCGGTCGAGAAAGCCGTCGGCGGCGGCCGGCTCGACGCGCTCAAGCGCCGCCGCGACGAAGCCCGCGCCGCCGGGCGCAAATACGGCATCGGCTTTGCGGCCATCGTCGAGCCGGCGATGTCGAACATGGGCTATCTGTCGACCCTGATGACCGCGCAGGCGCGCGAAAAAGCCGGCCCCAAAAACGGCGCAGTGTCGATGGCGCGAGTCAATATCGATCCGCTCGGCGCGGTGTCGGTCACCGCCGATGTCACGGTGCAGGGCCAGAGTCATGAGACGGTTCTGGCAGAGATCGTGTCGCGCGAACTTGGGCTGAGGCCCGACGACATCGAGGTGGTGTTGGAAATCGACACCGCCAAGGATCAATGGTCGATCGCGGCCGGCACTTATTCGAGCCGATTTGCTTCGGGCACGGCGGTGGCGGCGCATCTCGCCGCCGCGCAGATGCGCGACAAGCTCAAAGCCATCGCCGCCAAGCAGCTCAACGTGCTGCCGGATGACGTCGAGCTTGCCGGCGGCAAAATCCGCAGCCGCAGCAACCCGGACAACGCGCTGCCGTTCGGCCGGGTCGCCGCGACCTCGCACTGGTCGCCGGTGATGCTGCCCGAAGACATGGCGCCGGCGCTGAGCGAGACCGGCGTGTGGTCGCCGCAAGAGCTCGAGCCGCCGTCGAGCGACGACCGCATCAACACCTCGCTAACCTACGGTCTTGTCTTCGACATGTGCGGCGTCGAGATCGACCCAAAAACCTATTCTGTCCGCGTCGACCGTTACGTGTCGATGCACGATGCCGGCCGCATCCTCAATCCGACCATCGCCGAGGGCCAGATCCGCGGCGCCTTTGCCCAAGGCATTGCGGCGGCGCTCTACGAGGAGTTCACCTATAACGACGAGGGCGCGTTCCTCAGCGGCACCTTCGCCGATTATCTGGTGCCGACCGTGAGCGAAATCCCCGACGTCGAGATTTTGCATTATTCCTCGCCGTCGCCGTTCACGCCGCTCGGCGCCAAGGGCCTGGCCGAAGGCAATTGCATGAGCACGCCGGCTTGCATTGCGAACGCGATCGCCGACGCGCTCAGCGTGGAGGACGTGACGCTGCCAGCGACGCCGCGGCGCATTCATGCCCTGTTGGCCGGGGGCAAACAATGAAGCCGCGGCCCTTCGATTACGTGCGGCCCGATACGGTCGAAGAGGCGCTGGCGCTACTGGCCGAATACGGCGACGACGCGCGCATTCTCGCCGGCGGCCAGTCGCTGGTGCCGATGCTCAATCTGCGGCTGATTGATGCCGGCGTGCTGATCGATATTTCGCGGATCGCCGCGCTCGATGCCATCCGCGATGTGGGCCGGACCGTCGAGATCGGCGCCGCGGTCACTCAGAACAGACTGATGGCGTGGCCGCAGATTGGCGAAAAGCTTCCGCTGCTGGCGGCGGCGCTGCCGTTCGTCGGCCATTTCCAGACCCGCAACAAAGGCACAGTGTGCGGTTCCATCGCGCACGCCGATCCGAGCTCAGAAATTCCGCTGGCGCTGGCGGTGCTCGGCGGCGAAGTCGTGCTGCGTTCGCAAAAACGCGGCGAGCGCGTTCTCGGCGCGAACGAATTTCAGAAGGATATGCTCACCACGGCGCGCGCCGCAGATGAGCTGATCGTCGCCGTGCGATTTCCGGTCATGGCCGGGCAGGGCACCGCTTTCCAGGAAGTGGCGCGGCGGCACGGCGACTTCGCCATCATCGCGGTCGCCGCCGTGGTCGACAATCGCGGCGCGGCGCGCCTCGGGGTCGGCGGCATGGCCGGCCGGCCGCAGGTGCGGCGGATATTCAACGATCCTGCCGGGGCGGTCGCGGCGTGGGCGCAGGAACTGGAGGGCTACGAAGATTTGCACGCATCGGCGGCGATGCGGCGCGATTTGTTCAAAAATCTCGCTCCCGATGTGATCGCTGAGGCACAAAAATGCGCCGCGTGAACAAGGCCGATAAAGCGCGCATCGCGCTGATGCTCAATGGCCGAAAACTCGCCGGCGAGGCCGAGCCGCGCATGCTGCTCAGCGATTTTCTCCGCCAGGTGCTCGGCTCAACCGGCACTCATGTCGGCTGCGAGCACGGCATCTGCGGCGCCTGCACCGTGCTGATCGACGGCGTCGCAACCCGCTCCTGCCTGACGCTCGCCGTGCAGGCCGAAGGCCGCGAGGTCCGCACCGTGGAATCGCTCGCCGCGCCCGACGGCAAGCTCAACGCGCTGCAACAGGCGTTCCGCAACAATCACGCGCTGCAATGCGGCTTCTGCACGCCGGGCATTCTGATGTCGTTCACCGATTTCCTGGCCCGCAATCCGCATCCGTCCGAAGCCGAAATCCGCGAAGTCTTGAGCGGCCACCTCTGCCGCTGCACCGGCTACGCCGGCATCGTCGCGGCCATAAAAGAAGTCGCAGGCGGCGACGCCGACTAAACCCTCCCCCCTTGTGGGGGAGGGTAGGGTGGGGGGTCGGGAGGTAGTTCTCAGCGAAGACGCCCGAAGAAAATCCTCGACGATTGCGCGTCACCTCCCGACCCCCACCCTAACCCCTCCCCGCAAGGGGGAGGGGCTGAATGGCGCCGCCCGTGACGCTTGGCGCGTGTCTTGCTATGAAATCGCATACAGAGTCCGGCCGGCCGGGGGCCGTCAAACGCGGACCAAGAGCAGACCATGGCAGACATCATCGACAGGCTCGAAGAGCGCCGCGAAAGCGCCCGCGCCGGCGGCGGCCAGACGCGTATCGACGCCCAGCACAAGCGCGGCAAGCTCACGGCGCGCGAGCGGGTCGAGCTGCTCATGGACCGCGACTCGTTCCAGGAGCTCGACATGTTCGTCGAGCACCGCTCCAACGATTTCGGCATGGAGAAGTCGCACATCGCCGGCGACGGCGTCGTCACCGGCTGGGGCACCGTGAACGGCCGCACCGTCTTCACCTTCGCCAAGGATTTCACAGTATTCGGCGGCTCGCTGTCGGAGACCCATGCGCAGAAGATCATCAAGATCCAGGACATGGCGATGCGCGCCCGCGCGCCGATCGTCGGCCTGTTCGATGCCGGTGGCGCCCGCATCCAGGAAGGCGTGGCAGCGCTCGGCGGCTACGGCGAGGTGTTCAAGCGGAACGTCATCGCCTCGGGCGTCATCCCGCAGATTTCGGTGATCATGGGCCCATGCGCCGGCGGCGACGTCTATTCGCCGGCGATGACCGATTTCATCTTCATGGTGCGCGACACCAGTTACATGTTCGTCACCGGCCCCGACGTGGTCAAAACCGTGACCAACGAGATCGTCACCGCCGAAGAGCTCGGCGGCGCTTCCGTGCACGCGACCAAATCCTCGATCGCCGACGGCGCCTACGACAACGACGTGGAATGCCTGTTGCAGATGCGCCGGCTGCTCGATTTCCTGCCGGCGAATTTTTCCGCGGGCGCCCCCGAATGGCCGTCGTTCGACGATGCCGAGCGCACCGATCCGTCGCTGGATACGCTCATCCCCGACAATCCCAACAAGCCCTACGACATCAAGGAGCTGATCCTCAAAGTTCTGGACGAGGGCGATTTCTTCGAATTGTCCGAAGCGTTTGCCCGCAACATCGTCATTGGCCTCGGCCGCATCGCCGGCCGCACCGTGGGTGTCGTCGCCAACCAGCCGATGGTGCTGGCCGGCGTGCTCGATAGCGATGCCAGCCGCAAGGCGGCGCGCTTCGTGCGCTTCTGCGACGCCTTCAACATCCCGATCGTCACCTTCGTCGACGTGCCGGGATTTTTGCCCGGCACCGCGCAGGAATACGGCGGCCTGATCAAGCACGGCGCCAAATTGCTGTTCGCCTATTCGCAGGCCAGCGTGCCGCTGGTCACCGTGATCACGCGAAAAGCCTTCGGCGGCGCCTACGACGTGATGGCCTCAAAACACATCGGCGGCGACGTCAACTACGCTTGGCCGACCGCGCAAATCGCGGTGATGGGCGCCAAGGGCGCAGTCGAGATCATCTTCCGCGCCGACATCGGCGACGCCGAAAAGATCGCCGCGCGCACCAAGGAATACGAGGAGCGCTTCCTCTCCCCCTTCATCGCCGCCGAGCGCGGCTATATCGACGACGTGATCATGCCGCAGGCGACGCGCCCGCGCATCGCCCGCGCGCTGGCGATGCTGCGCGGGAAGACGGTGGAGATGCCGGGGCGCAAGCACGATAATTTGCCGGTGTGACGGTACTTTAAAGAATGATCCTGAAAAAGCCTGTCCTCGGACTTGATCCGTAAGATCATGCTCAAACTAATATTCTAGACCATGATCCGATTCGATTGAATCGGATCATGGTTTGGCTCGCCGGTTGAATTTGAGATCGTTACGTCGCCGAGCACTTGCCCGGGCACCAAGGCGGTTCGTCGATAATAATATTGGAACAAATTTCCCACCAAGAATCCGGCAAGGCCCGATTGGAAAGCGTAGAACGTGGCGTAAGTAAATTGCTGAAGCGGAGAAAATTCGACGCCCGTCGGGGGCTGCGCGAAAAAGAAAATCAACAGCGCGGCAGTGAATTGGCATGCTCCCTGGATACGGGCCAGTGGCCACGACATTGGTTGGCCCGCAAGCGACCGGTCGATGTACGTGCCGAGAAAGTAGCCGGCGACGCCCTGGATTGCCGCGAACAGGAAGGGGGCGGTGCTGAATTCACCGCGAAAATAACGGGAAATCGCGATTGCAACGGGAAGCGTGAGCAAATAGCAGAATATTGCAACCAAGGCATTTTCCGGCCGAACCGGCGGCCGATTGATTCGACGCCAATGTCGCTTAATCTTCAGAGCGGCATACACGACGATAAAGTATTGAAGCGTCGTTGATAAAGCGAAGATGAGGAGCCGCGTACGGTCGGGCGCAAAGAGGCTTGGCCCGCCGACAAAAATATAGACACCCATGAAAACCGCATTTACGGCCAGCATGAGAACAAACACGCTGACGACAACGCGAAAAACAGCGTCCCAGTCCATGATCGGATTGTCCTGAACCTTGATCTTGAACCCTAGCTCTTTCAGGAAACTGTCGATTTCTTCGGCGGTGTTCTCCGTTGAATAGGCGAGCAAAGAGGTCAGGAGGCACATGCGGCGATAAAGCCCATCGGACCGCTCCAACAAATCTCTCCTCAGCATGAGCAGGGATTCGATATCCTTCTTGTCAGCCTGTTCGGCCAGATATTGATCGATGTCTTTCTCCGTCGACGGTACAAGCTTCTCTTGCTCTCTGAAGTAGGAAAGCAGTTCGGTTTTGACGCGGGAGAAGCTTTTTTCGACGTCAGTGAGATCAATTTCGAACTTCGACGTGAAATATGCGCGCTCGATTTCCTTCGTTTTCTCGAACAGTTGAGCGTAAAGCCATATCGTTGAAACGACCTGCTTTTCCAAGCTGCCGGCCAAACTACCCTCGGAATATCGAATGGTGTCCCGGGATCTAAGGATATGGCGGACCTGATCGCGGGTTTTTTTCGGCGGCTCATACTCAGTTCTGAACAATTTCAACGCCAGCAGCTTGGCGTGGTCGGGAATCAGCGCGGCTCGATGAAGTTTCGTCAGGATCCAGGCATCGAGTTCCTTGAACCCGGGAAAAGACGACAGCAACCCGGTGAGGAAAAAGAGTGCGAAAATTGCCTTGGATTCCAGCGACCCGGTGTCGTCCACCTTTAAGTCGAACAAGATCTGCGTGATAATCGAAAAATGGGTGGTGAAAAAGACAAAGAGCAGAAAAGCGCACTCGAGAAGAAGAACGTACCAGCGCGCGTACCTGTGAAAGCGCGCCCTGGTCGTCGTGTATTTCGGCGGTGCCAGCGTCAGCAGTGCGGCACTGTCCGGGCTTTGTAGAATGACAAGGCGGTACTCAGGCGTGTTGAAATGCGAGATGCCATAAAAATAGAGCGCAACCACGCCGGCCGGTATGATCCAATAGGTTCGTGCGGCAGCCGCAATCTGCTCACCATCTAGATTATCGAACAGTGACGCCAACGAGTACAAGGACATAAAATCCCCCAGGCAATGGCTAACACAACTATAGAGAGAAGTAAAGTTGGTGTGCTATCAAGCGCGGTCCGGAAGGTGCGGTTGCGTTCCCAAGCTGGGCTTGTGACGCCAAATCGCCGCCGTGGTCATGCCGCAGGCGACGCTGCTGCGGATTGCGCGGGCACTGGCGATGTTGCGCGGGAAGACGGCGGAGATGCCGGCGGCGTGAGCGCGATGTTTTTGGGTGGCGGGCAGTGATGATCCGTCTGGGTTAGTATTTCAAGCGCCGGAGAGGCGGAACCTTCCTTAAATCGCACGGCTACATTGGAGCGCAGAGAGAATTTGAACTCAAGGACGGCGCGGAGCGCAGCCGCCTGCGGCGGTCGCCGAAAGGCGATCCTTGACTTCAAATTCTCTCTGCGCTTGCGGTTGTCCGTGCGATTTAAGGAAAAGTGGCTGCATAGCAGCACAATTTCAGGCGCGGTCCTGATCGTTTTGCGAATCTTTATTGTGAACTCCCGCGGGACGCCTGCGGTGCAAAACGGCGAATTTGTAAAGCCCTGATTTGTCGCCACAAATCCGCGCGCGAAACGAATCTTTTGACAGCAGCACCGCCGGCTTCGCTCAACGATCGCTCGAAAGCAGATGTTCCGTGCCGATTTCGTGCCGCTTACCGCATGCCTCGGATGCCGGCCGCATCGCGAGAACGATGGCGCTTGGTCTAGCCGTCGGCACTTTCGCGCGTGGCCGCGGACGTCGGTGCCGCCCGAACGGATTCGCCTCTCTGTTCGGGAAAGCTACTGTGGTAGGAAGACAGCGCGATAATTTGCCGGTGTAGACATGTCACGATTGAGTCTCATCAGCACGGTCATTGTCATGACTATTTTGGTCATGGCTATGTTGGCCGCTCCCGCCGCGCGCGCCCAGGAGGCGGCGCGACCGCCGGTCGGCGGCGTCATCTCGCCTGCCGACGCCATGATTTTCTATTTGGCGCGCGGCCAGGACGGAGCCTGCGGACAAAATTGCTCGGAATGGATCGCGGCCGAAGGCGTCGTTGAATGGGATACGTTCAAGCGGCTGTTTGCCTTCGCGGCGCGGCTGGGGGAACGCAAACTCCCCGTCATTTTGGATGTTTGGGGCGAAAGCGATCTCAAAGTCGCGATGTCGTTAGGCAAGATCATTCGCGACCACGGACTCGACGTGAGCGCGGGCAAGACGGTCGTCGCGGAATGCGCCAACGCGACGGACGCCGCCTGCATTGCGCTCAAGCGCAGCGGCAAATTGCTGGATGCTTCGATAAATTTCTCAGCTGTCGAATGCGATATCGTTTGCCTCTTGATCCTGGCGGGCGGCGTACACCGCACGCTTCGGGCAGACGCCAAGGTCATCATCGGTCCGACGCACATCAGCAACCGGCTTGCCCCCAATGTTTCCGAGGAGCGCCAGAAGGGGTTGCAGGCGTTTTACGGCGATCAATACAGGATTTATTTGACGCAGATGGGCGTGGCTGCGGATGTCGCCGGCATCATCGAGAAGAATGCCGCGAGCGGCCGGGCCACGCAGATTTCGCGCGCCGACTGGCTGCGGCTCGGCATTGTCACCGGGCCTGCGCCATGAACGGCGCGCCCGCCTGCGAAGTTAGGAGGCAAAAAATGCGTATTTGGGCGACCGCCATGGCTTGCGGCATTTTCTTGGTGCTGTGGGGCGGCGTGTCACGAAGCGACACCGACGAATGCCGAGATGCGCTCGACCATTACAATTCGGCCTTGAGCGACGTTTCCAGTGCACTGCGCCAATACGGACGGTGCGTGTCCGACAGCAAAGGTCACGAAGACTGCGCTACAGAATTCTCGACGTTGCATTCCGCCCAGGACGATTTTGAATCCGCGGTGGCGGAGTATCAAAGCAATTGCTCCGATTGATGCGCGCAATGGCTTGAGCGCGCTGGATCGTCGCACCAAAAGGTAAGGCCAGATGCTGTCGTCACAACGGGCGTTGTTCGATATTCCACGCGACGTCTGTTATCTCAACGCCGCGTCCTATAGCCCGCTGCCGCTGCGAACGCTCAAGGCCGGCCGCGCCGCGGTGGCGCGCAAGGGGCGGCCGTGGCTGATCGATAACGAATTCGCCGCGCAGCAATATGACCGCACGCGCAAGGCCGCGGCGGCGCTGATCAACGCCGCGCCGGAAGGCGTCGCGCTGATCTCGTCGGTCGGATACGGCGTTTCTACCGCCGCAAAGGTATTTGCCGTGCCCGCGGGCTCGCGCGTTCTGGTCTTGCAGGATGATCACTCATCCGCGGTGCTGGAATGGCACACGCGCGCCGGCGCCGGCGGCTCCACCGTCGAAACCGTACGCCGGCCCGACGACGGCGATTGGACGGCAGCGATATTGAATGCAATCGAGCGGCCGGAAGCGGCGCCTATCGCCATCGCTTCGATTTCGTCGGTGCACTGGTCCGACGGCGGTATCGTCGATCTTTTCCGCGTGGCGCCGGCGCTGCGCGCGCGCGGCGCCGCATTGCTGGTGGACGCCACCCATAGCGCCGGTGTGCTCGATCTCGATGTCCAAAAATTCGATCCGGATTTCTTGATTTTTCCGACCTACTAGTGGCTCATCGGACCTTACGCGCGCGCTTTCCTTTATGTCGCCAAGCGCCACCAGGACGGCATTCCCTTGGAGCAGACGAGCTACGGCCGGCGCGCCGTGCGCGCCGAGCAGGATGTTTATTTCACCGATACAAGCTACATCGGCGACGCGCGGCGCTTCGACATGGGCGAGCGCGATCATTTCATCTCAATGGAAATGGCGGCCATCGGCATGGAGATGATGGCGCAATGGGGCCGCCCCGCGATCGTCGAGCG
>Ga0116215_1001485_pt1 | contig 15638 bp, 13 predicted proteins | sample Sb_taG_7_FD_89698 | JGI IMG/M metagenome (GOLD analysis project Ga0116215, IMG submission 89698) | Peat soil microbial communities from Weissenstadt, Germany - Sb_50d_2_FS metaG | ecosystem: Environmental > Terrestrial > Soil > Wetlands > Peat | place: Germany: Weissenstadt | collected 2010-09-21 | reverse complement strand
GTGCTCGCCTGCCCGGAGATGGACGGCATCAGGCTCCGCAGCCTCGCCTGGGAGCTGGAAAAGACCGGCACCGACCTGTGCGTCGCGCCCGCGCTGCTTGACGTCGCGGGTCCGCGGACGACGGTCAGGCCGACGGCCGGGCTCACCTTGCTGCACGTCGACCACCCGCAACTGGACGGCTTCCGGCTAGTGCTCAAGGGACTGTTCGACCGGTGCGCGGCCGCCGTGGCGCTGATCATGCTCGCCCCCCTGATGGCAGCGCTGGCCGCGACCGTCTGGCTGCACGACCGTGGCCCAGCGTTCTTCTCGCAGGTCAGGGTGGGCAAGGACGGCCGGGCGTTCCGGATCTACAAGTTCCGCACTATGGTCGTGGGCGCCGAGCAGCGCAAGGCGCAACTGCTGACCAGCAACGACTCTGATGGCGTCTTGTTTAAGCTCCGCAGGGATCCCCGGGTGACCGCGATTGGGGCGCACCTGCGGCGCTGGTCCCTCGACGAGCTGCCGCAGCTCTTCAACGTGTTCCTGGGCGACATGTCGCTGGTGGGACCGCGGCCCGCCCTGCCTGACGAGGCGGAGAAGTATGCCGATCACGTCCGGCGCAGGCTGGTGGTCAAGCCAGGCCTGACCGGCCTATGGCGGGTCAACGGGCGATCAAACCTGTCCTGGGACGAATCAGTGCGGCTCGACCTGCGGTACGTGGAGAACTGGTCGTTCGCCCTGGACTTGCAGATCCTCTGGAAGACGATCTCGGTGATGCTGCGCCGGTCGGGGGCCTATTAGTCAGCTGCCGGAGTTTTTAGGCGGCCGCTGTCTACACGATGGCCCTGACCGGGTGAAGCGGTGCGCTCAAGGGTGCGGTAGACGGACCGGGCGAGCCGGCCAAGCTTGGGCACTACGAGGGTGTCGCCGGGCCGGATGGCGGCCAGGGCCTGGTCCAGGCCGGGACGGGCGCGGCTGGTCCCGGTGAGGCCCTTGTCGAGGTAGATCCGGTCGTCCGGGACGCCAAGCGCGGCCAGGGCCTGGCGTTGGGCGGTGAGGTCCTGCAGGACGGTGGAGCACCTGCCGTAGCCGATGAGTTCGCCCATCCGAGCAGCGTACCGTTTAGCCCCCGGTCACCGGACTATTGAGCGGACTGGTCTTACGAGACGGCATTCCCGCAGGCCACACGCCCTGATCGGCGGTGCTCCAGCGTGTCCAGCAGGCGATCCCCTAACGGACACAGTGCCCGCGGCTCACGCGCAGGTGGCTGCCCCGAACATCCGGAGCTCTATAGGCCGAGGAACGGGCTTACGGCCACTTCTTTCTCGCCGTCACAGACCGGTACCTGCGGAATGCGAGTACCTGGCAGCGGACCGAATCACTCGGCCGCCGACTCTGCCTCAGCCTCGACGGCCGCTACCCGGCGGTGCGGCATCGCGAGATCAGATCAGGTCGAGTTGCCGAGCCCGGCGTACCGCTTCCCCTGGGGTGCCGGTAACAATCGAGCCGTGAGCACCGCTACGGCGTCCAGTTTCCTGAACGCGGCTGGCAGGCTGGGCGAGTGACGATCAGTGAGCGGATCGCGGCGGCCCGGCGGGAGCGGCGGGTGCTGGCGCGGGTCTCCCGTGCCGCGTGGCGGCTGGACCAGGCCGAACGGGAACGGACGTGGGCGCTGGTCTCGGCCCGCGCCGACGGGATCTCGATCCGCACCCTGGCCGCGGCGGTCGGGCTGTCATCCTCCCGGATGCACCAGCTCGTGGCCGAGGCCGACCTGGACGCGCTGGACGCGGCGCTGGGTGAGCTGCGGGCAGCGGGCTGGCCGGCCCCAGAAGACCCCGGCAGCGATGAGGACACTGACCTGGACGGTCGCGATCACCTCGCCGACCGCCTGTCAGACGAGGTGGACTGGCTGCGACAGTGCGCGGGCTGGCTCAGGCAGCTCGACGGGGGCGGCTACCCGCCGGCGGTCAACCTGCGCCCGTCCGCCGACTGGCCAGACCGGGCCGTCGGCGGCTGGCCGAGCCGGACCTGGACTTCCGGGCCTTCTGCGCCCGCAAGGGATTGCCCGCCTCATCAACCCTGCAACTGGAGCGGGCCTGGGACGCCTGGCAAGCCGAGCGATACCAGCGCGGCGAGACCGGCCAGCGGCCGGGCTACACCGATAACCCGTTCCGGCCACGCTGACCACTCGCCCGCCTGCCCGCGTTCAGGAAACTGGACGCCGTAGCGGTGCTCACGGCTCGATTGTTACCGGCACCCCCGGGGAACTCAGGGGTTATTTTTTATACTGGGTTGGTCCCGGCTCTGCCCCCGGAGGGGTGACGAGACAGTGGGTGTTCAGGGGCCGAGGTGGATATAGGGCGCCCACAGCAGAGGCTCCCCGGCACAGGTCTGGCGCAGGTGGGTGACGGCGCGGTGCAGGGCGTACGGAGCGCGGGCCGAGTCCGGCCGGTCGGCGGGGTCGGGGTGGCCCGGGTCGGGATGCAGGAGATGGGCGTAGACGGCGTCGGCCATGGCGGGGGCCGCGTCGTCGGAGATGCTCCACAGGGTGGCCAGAACGTGGCGGTAGCCGACCAGTTGCAGGGCCGCGGCCAGGTGCAGGGCCTCGTCCAGCAGCCGGATGTCGCCGGTAGCGGTCTGGCAGGCCGCCAGGTAGGCCAGGTCGACCTCTCGCAGGTTGAGGGCGGCCAGGTCGGCCAGAGTGAGCGGCCGATCGTCCAGGAAGAACGCGCTGCGGGAAGCATCGACCGGGTGCTGGATGCCGTGGCAGGACAGGTGCAGCCAGGGATGGGCAGGTAGGGCGTCAAGGACCGCCTGGCGGGTGGCCGCGGCGCCCAGCAGGTGCGTGGCCCGGGTGGGTTCGGGCAGGTAGCTGGCGACGACCTGAAGTTCGGCGGGAACTGCGCGCAGATGGGTCTGACCGGGGGCGTCTTGGACCCCGACGGCCAGCTGCCGTACCCGCCGGGGTGAGGGCCTGGCGCGCGCTCGGATCAAGGCGGTCAGGGTCGGCGTGTAAGAGGAGACCACCCGCCCGGCCACGCTGTCACCGACTGCGGCCGCCTCACCCATCACCATGTACTCATGGCGGGTGCGCGGGTGACGGCCCGAGGCGTGCAACGGCAGCACCATCGCCGGTCCAGTCGGACACCACCACACCCGCGGCCAGTCCTCGATCTCCCCGCTGGGGGTGTGCGTGTGGCCGAGCGCGGTCAGGACCGGCTCAGTGATCGCCTGCCAGGTCCAGGCCAGAACCTCGAACACCGCGTGCCGATCGCCAGCCCCCAACAGGGTGTTGGCCTGGTCGGTAACGGTGTTCCTGGGCGCGGCGGGCAGGTCCACCACGTGCACCCCAGGATCGGGACCTGACTCTGCTTTGGTGACGATCAGGGCGTGGCTGCCGTGCCGACTGATGTTCACGATCGCCACTGGCCCGCCGGCCGCGGCTTGGCGCAGGTCGGTGAACGGGACCGGGCGTAGGAAGTGCTCGAACCCCTCGATTCGACGGATCTGGTCCACAGCGTCGTCCCAGTCCCGGGCGGCTAGCCGCCGCTGGTCGAGCATCTGTCGCTCAGTCACTTGCCCCCGACGGACGTCGCCGACGGTGTCCGAGCCATCTGACGTGCCGGTGGAGGTGTTTAGGATCCGGCGAGCTCTGTTCAGCGCTGCGGTAAGGCCTGGGGCCCTTTCCTTCAGCACGGCCAGGTCCTGGCGCAGGCGCAAGGCCTGCGTCCACAACATCGACCGGCCCGCCTCCAGCAGCTCCACCGCCCGGGCCGGGTCACCTGCCGCTACCGCCGCTGCTGCTGCATCGGACGCCAGTCCCGGCCATTCCCGCAGGTGATGCTCCCGCGTCGCCTGGTCCAGCCCATGCCAGGCCACCAACGGCAACAACTGCTCTACCGCTAGCTCGTACGCCTCCAGGGCAGCGGTCGGATCGCCTGCTTCGACTAGCCATCTGCCCCATGCCTGTGCCGCGATCAACCGCCTCGCCGGCAGCCCGGTCACTGCCCGTGCACCCTCCTGCCTGAGGCGGATCGCCTCGTCCAGGTCCACTCGCGTCCCTTCTCGCTCGTATCGCGCGTGCAGGGTGTCCCCGAGGATGGATAGACGCCTCGGGGAGTCCGGCTGCTTGGCTGGGCTGGTGTCGACCGCCTCCCGGCTGACTGTGATGGCCTCGTCCAGGTCCGCTCGCTGCCCGGTCAGCTTGAACCGCGCCCACAGCTCAAGCCCGAGGTTGGACAGGCATACGGGCCGGGCAGGGTGGCCGGACGGAGTGGTGTCGACCGCCTCCCGGCTGACTGTGATGGCCTCGTCCAGGTCCGCTCGCTGACCGTCTCGGTCGTACCGGGCGTGTAGCGCTGCCCCGAGATTGGACAGCCGCGCGGGTCGGTCCGGGTGCTGGACTGGGGTGGTGTCGACTGCCTCCCGGCTGACTGTGATGGCCTCGTCCAGGTCCGCTCGCTGACCGTCACGGTTGTACCGAGCCCGCAGCATGATCCCGAGGTTGGAAGCCTGGGTGGAGCGGCCGAGAGCAAGGTCGGGGGCGGTGTCCGCTGCCTGCCGCCCGAGGCTGATGGCCTCGTCCAGGTCCGCTCGCTGTCCTTCTCGCTCGTACCTGAGGGCCAGCGCGGCCCCCAGAGTGACTAGGTACTCGTACGCTGAGCGGCCAGTTGGCATGGTGGTGACTGCCTGCCGTCCGAGGCTGATCGCCTCGTCCAGATCCGGTCGCTGCCCATCCAGGGCGTACCGAATCCGCAGCGCGTCCCCGAGGTTGGACAGGAACATGGGCCGGTCCGGGTGCTCGGCCGGGCTGGCGTCGACTGCCTGCCGTCCGAGGCTGATCGCCTCGTCCAGATCCGCTCGCTGCCCATCCTGCCCATACCGGGTCCCGAACGCTCCTCCCAGGCTGGACAACCGGGCGGGTCGATCTGAGTGGTCGGTCGGGGTGGTGTCTACTGCCTCCCGCCAGACGGTGATCGCCTCGTCCAGGTCCGCTCGCTGCCCGTTCAGGGCGTATCGGGTTCGCAGGCCGGCCCCGAGGTTGGACAGGCACTCGGGCCGGTCGAGGTGGTCGGCCGGGGTGGTCTCGACCGCCTCGGAGAGTCGGGTGATGGCCTCGTCCAGGTCCGCTCGCTGCCCGTTCAGGGCGTACCGGGTTCGCAGGCCGGCCCCGAGGTTGGACAGGCACCGGAACCGGTCGGGGTGGTCGGCCGGGGTGGTCTCGACCGCCTCAGAGAGTCGGGTGATGGCCTGGTCCAGATCCACCAGCTGCCCGGTCCGCTCGAACCGAACCCAGAACACAAGCCCCAAGACCGATAGGTACCGGAACCGGTCGGGGTGGTCGGCCGGGGTGGTCTCGACCGCCTCAGAGAGTCGGGTGATGGCCTGGTCCAGATCCACCAGCTGCCCGGTCCGCTCGAACCGCGCCCGCAGCCCGTCCCCGAGGTCGGACAGGTATTCGGTTCGCTTGGGGTGGTCAGCCGGGGTGACCTCGACCGCCTCGGAGAGTCGGGTGATGGCCTGGTCCAGATCTACCAGCTGCCCAGTCCGCTCGAATCGCGCCTGCAGCGCGATTGCGAGGTTGGACAGGTATTCGGTTCGCTTGGGGTGGTCGGCCGGGGCGGCCTCGACCGCCTCGGTAAGCCGGATGATGATGGATTGGAGGAGCTGGACGTTCCCGGTCCGCTTGTACTCCTCATACAGGGCGGCCCCGAGGTTGGACAGGCACCGGGGTCGGCCGGGGTGGCCGACTGGGGTGGCTTCGACCGCCTCCCGGAAGCAGGTGATAGCGGTTTGGAGAAGTTGGACGTTTCCGGTCCGCTGGTATTCCTCGTAGGAGGCGGCCCCACGGACGGTGGTCTCGCCAGAGGCGTCTCGTGGGGGCGCGCTTCCACGCCCCCGTGGTCTTCGGCCAAACATGAGTGATAGTAAATCAGTGACGCGGCCGCCGGGGAGTGGGACAGGTGTCCCGCATTTGAGTTGAGCCTGGTGCGGCGCGCCGTTCCCTTGGGTGTCTCTCCGGTTGGTGGACTGCGGCATGGACGTACTCGTGACGGTCGCATGTATCGCCGTCACTCTGGGTGTTGTGCACGTGGTGTAGCGGTGGTTACGTTCTGCTCGTTTGGAATCGGGGCGGGCCTCGCGGCCAGGCCCTGGGTCGGCCTGGTGGTTGGGATCGCGGGCGGGCTCACGTTTGGGCTTAACAGGTCGGCCTGGCCGGGTTCGTGCTCGCCCGGGAATGGTTACTACCGGCGGGCCTAATCCACGCCGGGCGAACTGCGGGGCCACTTGCCGTGGCCCGGGTCGGAACAGGCGTTGAACGCTAGTCCGGATGGAGAGCGCAAGCGTCGAAGGCGCTGTAGCGGTACCAGGCCGAGCGGACCCCAGCCTGGTACCGCTGACGCCTGTAAGCCCTCGAGTAGCAAGAGAGCGGAAAGTCCCGCTAAGCCGCTGAGTCTGGAGACCTACCCTCAGCCTCGCCCTTGTTGGTGGCCAGCAGCGGCACCCTAAGAAGCAAGACCAAGGTCATCGTCGCCGCAGGCAGCGATGACGGCGTTGCTACAGCGCGCAAACCTTGCGGCCAGCGGATCCTCGGGAGCTGGCCAGCCTGCCGCCCGCAGCTCACCCAGCGCGGCGTCCAGCGCGTCCAGGTCGGCATCGGTAACTATCTGGTGCACCCGGGAGGGGGACAGCCCGGCCGCCGCGGCCAGGGTGCGGATCGAGATCCCCTCGGCGCGGGCCGAGACCAGCGCCGACGTCCGTTCCCGTTCAGCCTGCTCCAGCCGCCACGCGGCACGGGAGACACGGGTCAGGACCCGCCGCTCCCGCCGGGCCGCCTCGATCCGCTCGCTGATCGTCACCCGCCCAGCCTGCCAGCCGCGTTCAGGAAACTGGACACCGTAGCGGTGCTCACGGCTCGATTGTTACCGGCACCCCCGGAACGGCGCGTGCCGATGGGAGGATCGCGGCAACGGCTTCCTGATCGGCGAGCCGGTCATCGTGGTGATGAAACGACGTCGCTGTCGCCGACATCGCGGCGGTGCTAGCTGCCGGGGAGCTGGACGACCCAGTATCGGCTCGTGTGCCTGAGCTGGACGCTCTGCTCCTCCAGAGCAGTCACCTCGCCGGGATTCTTGTGCCCCGGCGCTCCGCCGATGAATGCGCCTATCTTCGGGTCGCTGATCGACGCGCACCAGTCGGTCACCGCCGTCTCCGTCCCGCGCATCTCGCGGCCGAGCGTGGTCTGGGCGATGAAATACGCGGTACGGATGTCATCCGGGCAGTAATCGGTGAAGTCCTCCAGATGCGTGGGGAAATATTCATGCGTGAGCGTCAGACGGTCCGCCCGGGCGTACCAGAGCGAAAAAGCGACATCGAGCTCCTGATACTTGCCCGCCGGTATCAGAACCGGCACCGACGTGGTCAATGGAACGCTGGGATTAAGGAATGAACCGTCTGCCTCGACTCGCTGCAAGGTTATAAGGGTCTGGTGCCTGCCGTTAAATGCCAGGTTCGGCACCAAGCCCGACGTGCCCAGCCCGACCTTAACAGCGAGACCCTGCGAAGGCGATCCGGAGAAATCGCTCTTCTGATCGCTGTAGGTGATGCCGTACACCGCCACCATCGAGGTAAGCGTCACCACCCGGACAGATGACTGGTCCGTGACGCTCAGTCGCACGTTCACCAGGTCGAGGCCCGGGCCGACCGGGGACACCGTGGCGGAGTCCAGCGACGGCTCGATCGCGACGTTCGCCGTCGACGGCAGGTAAATGGACGTATAGATAAACGGGGTAACGGATGCGAGCGCGGTGACGACACCGGCCGTCACGACCAGCTTGACAGATTTCTTCACGAGCGGCCAGTTGAAGAAATACCAGGTGACCAGCGCGCACGACAGCGCGCTCACGCCAACCAGGATGACCTTGATGCCACGAGTGTAATGAATCATGTCGAGCAGGAATATGATATCGATGACGAATCCGGCGACTGCTCCGGCGAGGATGAGCCGTTGCCGGGGCGCCGTCAGTTCCCGGAAAAAGCACACGATGTCAACGACCAAGCCTACGAGGACCACGACTCCCAACAGGAGCAACATCAGGCCGAGTATCCGGGAAAACAGCCACGGAGCGGAGGCGAGGTCCAAGCCGCCGATCGCAATGCCCAGGATGGCCGTCGGCAGTTGCAGGAGCGCCAGCGTCTGGAACAGGAACCGCCACCCGCTGGGCTCTTCCGGGGAGCCCGGATCCTTCTTGCGGGTGACGGTGATCGCGCCCGGGCCGCTGAGCGTTACGGTGGCTACGACTCCATCATCTGTCTGAACACTGGTATCTTCTGCATCAGCTACCTTAGCCACCGCATTCCCCCCAGTGATGCGATCGATGACTAAAACGGCATATATTGCCTCCCGGCCGAGAATCTCCCTTTCTCTGCCGTTCGGTGAATTTTAGCTCGCCGCGGCGGCCGGGGGCAGGGTCAGCTTGTCGAGTTGATCGGCAGCGCACGCAATGGCCTGCCGGATCTCCAAGTTTACCGGCGCCCCGCAGGTGCTAAAGCGAACCGGCCCAGGCCGGTGTTGCGGGCCGCCGAGCTGCGGCCCGCCGGCGCCCCCCTCTTCAATCCACTGCGCTATCGCCGCCGGGTCGGCCCCGGCCTGGCGGCACAGGTCCGCGGCCTGTCGGTGCCTGGGGTTATCATGGCCGACTGGCTGCCCCCTCGTCGAGCTGGGCCTGCACCCTCGGGCAAGGCTTCGATCTCGTGGGAGCATGTCGGGTTACGACATGTATCGGTCCTCGTCCTCCGATCGGACTAGGTGCAGGTACTGGTCCAACTGCCACCGGAATCCCGCGTCGTCGGTGAACCACACCACGAGGACCTGATCCGGCTCGCGGGCCAGTTCCTTGAAGCTAAAGGCACAACGGGCACCTGGCCGGAGCCCTTTGAACCGGAATTCCCCTTCGACGGGCACGAAGATCGCGCTGCCACCCGGAGTCGGGACGATTTCACCGCACCCATCCGCTGTTGCCAGGACGTGCCGGTCGGCTTCGGACATCACCTTGCACGTAATGTCCACGAGCGGGCGCCTGGAGTTGTTGATCACGATGCCCTCTGAGGGGTGAAACCGCACGTCAACGTCTTCGACGAGGCGACGTCGCTCGGACTCCTCCCTGGCCTCTGCCTCGGCCAGCTGTTTGTCTAGGAGCTGGTCGCGCCGCTGGTTCCGCTTGGCCTCCTCGGCGATCTGGCCCCGCAGGTCGCTGAGCTGCAGTAGGGTGATCCACGCCGTCGCCGCCGCGCCGACGGCCAGGATCCAGGTGGGAATGTCGCCCCAGGCAGGCGGTAGGTGCCACGGCGCGCCGAAGACCAGCAGTCCGATCAGGAAGCCGGCCAGCAGGCCGGCGGCGGCCGCGCCCAGTACACGCCGGTCCTTCAGCGGCATCTTGCTCTCGCAATTCACGGCCGGAACACTACCGCCAGCGGCCGACAGTTCCGCCTGCAACGGACGACACGGCACAGCTACGGGCTACCGAGTACCTCCGGCCATCCCGCGTATGCGGAAGGCTGGCCATCCAGGCCGTCTGGAATCTCGATATGCGTCGCGATCTTCCTGACCGGGGGCACCTGCGCCTAGAAGGGGGGCTCGTCGGAGTGGCCGCCGGGCCGTCGGAGACCCACGGGTCGGACTCGCCGCGGTAGCCGCCCTGGCTGCCGCCTCGGATCCCGCGCGCTATACGCGCGAGGCTGAAAGTGACCCCGCAAACCACGCAAAGCCCGCAGCACCGCTATTGACCAGCACTAACGCCGGTCCGCGGCCCGTTTTCAAAGCCCGCAGCGTAGACCCGCATAACCCGCAAAGCCCGCAACCCTGCGGGGTTTGCGGGGTTTAGCGATCTGACCCAACCCCAAAACCCGCAAGCTTTTCCGGCCCCTGACCTGGGGTTTGCGTGGTTTGCGTGGTTTGCGGGGTGTTTTTCCCGCGCGCGCACGGGAGATTTCCAGTGCCGGCGCGACCGGCGCGCTGCTCGCAGACACCGCAGACCCCGCTCATCCGGACCACTCCTCAACGCGCCAGGTGCGCACTTTGCTGTGCTTGTCCTGCTCGCTACGCAGCACGTAAGAGCCGCGGTAACGGTCGATCTGGCCGGTGAGCAGCCTGCCGAGGGACTTGACGCTGACCGGGTAGCCGCGCCCGTCGGTGCGGAACAGGCCGTCCCACCGGTCGTAAGCACGCCCGGCGCCGTCACTGACGATGTCGGCGGAAAGGCGGAGTTGGTTGCTGGTGAGCCACTGATCGCCGTGGACCTTGCGCCACTGGGCGAAGAACGCCGTCCAGGCCGACTCTTCCTCGTCGATGTCCCGGACAGTCTCCACGTTGGCGAGGAACCCGGGGATGCCGTGGTGGGCGAGGAACCCGCCGACCGCCTCGGCCCACGGCGTGAACTGCCGCATGGTCAGCCCGCTGCGCCTGGGTGCACCCGACCGGGTCCAGTCGGCGACGAGCACCAGGAGGTGCCACAGGACCTGGCGCTGATTGGCCGGGAAAAGGATCCACTGATCCAGGTCCGGGATCTCGAAATCGGTCCGCTCCTCCGGCCTGGGCATGTCCGGGTTCAGGCTAACCAGCACGGACCTGGTCCGCATGTCGCCGCCGAGCCGCAGGTTGTTGCCGGTGGCGGTCCACACCCGGTCGTTGGCGAACGCGGCGGTCTTGTTCCCGCCGAGCAGCCGGTCCGCCCAGGTCCGGTCGGTGATCAGCCGGGCCAGCACCGGCGAGTCGATCACCGTGCCCTCGGCGAGGTTATCGAAGATGATCGTGCCGACCGGGTCGGCCAGGACCGACGTGATGGCCTTGCGGAGCTCCTCGTCGCTGTTAGTCCAGGTCAGCACCCGCTGCCCATACAGCATGCCGAGCCCGCAGGTAAGGATGGTCTTCCCTGAGCCGGGCATGGTCGAGGTGACCACGCCGAACGGGATCAGGGTCCGCAGGTAGCTGCGCAGGATCGGGGTCACCAGCAGCCCCAGGTAGTTGGCCTTGTCGGCCTCGCTGACCCACGGGAAGTCGCCGAGGAAGGCAGTCAGCAGGAACTCGCGGGCCGCGGTCACCTGCTTGCCGTCCGGCTCGTCGGGCACCGGCTCGAGCGGCACCTTGCTAGCGAGGTACAGGCACGTGGCAGTGTCGTAGCCGGGCTCCTGCAGCAGGCTCCCGTCGGGCCGCAGGACCGGGGCGCCGACGATGCCGTACAGGGGTCGCAGCGCCGGCCACTCCTTAGGCGCGAGGGCAGCCGTGAGCACCGGCACCGGCGGGGTGACCTCCTCCTCGTAGGTCTCGGTGCTCCCGTCCGGGGTCTTGCGGCTGCGGATCCGGTAGGTGTTGGTGTGCTCGGCGAGCAGCGCCGCCAGTTCGGGCGCCCGGACCTCGCTGGCCGTCACCGGCAGCGGCGAGTCCTCATCGCCCGCCGCCGCACCCGCCGTCCCGGATACCTTCTCGATGGCCACCACGCGGCCGCTGCTGACATAGGTGCCGGGTATCTTCCCGGCGTCGATCGCCCGGCGAAGCTCCCGGATCGCCGCCGGGGCGCTGGCCGCCTCGATGTCCGGCTTGACCCGTCGGGTGGCCTCGGCCCGGCGCCTGGCCTCCGCCAGGCTCGGCACCCGGCTCACAGGCCGCCTCCCCGCATCGCCGAGGCGAACGTCCGCCGTGCCTCGCGTTCCCCGCCGCGCAGGCCGGCCTCGAGGGCGGCGGCGACGAGCAGCTCCTCAGCGGTATCGCGGTCGACCTCGCCCGCCGCGATCATCTCCACCGCCCGGCGGCTCGCCCAGTACAGGGGGCCGTTGCGGTCACCGGCCTTGCCGGCGCGCACGGTGGTGATAAGTCCCTGGAACCGGGCACCTGAGGCCGTGCGCACGCGCCCCGGACCACGGGCCGGGGCGGCGGGCTCAGTGTCCACCGCGAGGGCGGCAAGCCATGCCGGCAGCGGTTCGGGGCCGTTGTCGTCGGCGAGTTCGTACCCTCGGCCGCCTGTGACGAGCTCGCGGCACTCCGGGTTGCCCGGGTAGGCGCGCTCGTCGAGCACCGAGCCCGCGGCCAGCACGTACCCGCCGCCTCCCCGGACGTCGATGAGCGGGCCGATCTTGCCCGCGCTGTTGCGGATCCCCTGGCCGTCCGGCGCGGTGTAGTACAGGTGCAGCCCGCCGGTCGGGGTCGTGACCGTGTAGGTCACCGGCCACGGCTGCCCGGCCCATTCGGCCAGCAGGGCCAGGACATCCCGGCCGTCGTGGACGCCGGGCAGGCCCCAGTCATCCGGCAGCGGGCTGTGCGTGTCTAGGTCGACGACCACCAGGCGCGACGGCCCGCATGCCAGGCCGACGTTGTGCTGCGCTGAAGGCCAGTAGCGGGCGACGCGGTCCGGGTCGGCACATGCCCGCCGCTCCCAGTCCGGGACGGCAGGCCGCTTGTCGCCGGGGCGGCACGGGAACACGGCCCAGCCGCGCCGGGCGGCTTCCATGGCCGCGGCCACGGTGGTCACGTCGCCGTTCCTGGGCTCGTCTTGCTGCGGCACGACCAGCGCGCGAGGCCCAGGGGTCTGCGGTTGCGGCGCGGACGGAGCACGGCGGGTCTCCTCGGGGGAAGAGAGAACTGGGAGCGCAGAGAAGGTCAGGCGGCGGGGCAGGAATCAGGCGGCGTCCGTGTCCTCGGCCGCTGAGCTTGGTGGCGTAGGACCGCCCGCATTTACATCCGGCTTGATGCCGAGTAGCTCGAGGATTGGCGCGACGGGAACCACTAGGCGCCTACCACAGGAAATGACCGGCACCGGGAAGTCGCCGCGCTTGACGGATCGGTAGGCCTCGTCCTTGCACAGCCCCGCGATGATTTCGCCAGCGATGGGCACGGTCGTGCGGACGCCGAGCGCCTGCACGTCGTCGGGCGTCCAGACGCGCTGACTGGTCACGTGTCCGCCGCCTCGGGCTCTGGTGGCCACAGGGCCTTAACCCGGGTGCCGAGGGCGCGGGCAATCGCGCTCCGGACATGCAGCGGGGCCTCCCGCTTGCCGGACAGGATGAGGCTGATGTAGCTGGGGCTGTAGCCGGTGGCGTCAGCCAGGTCGATAACGCGGACCCTGAACTCGCGTTCGACGCGCTCTCGGGTTAGGTGGGCCATGGTGCTCCCATCGGATCCATTGACTCTGACTTCAGAGTCATTGAGAGATTGGCGGGGAGCAACGGGATAGTCAACGACCTGTGCGGCTCTGGTCAAAGAGTCTCTAGAGTCCATAGGATGACTCATCGGCTCTGTTCACAGATACTTGGCAGGTGCAGATGCATGAGTTGATCGGCAAGGGCTTTGCTGAGGCACGCCGCCGCCAGGGCCTGACGCAAGAGCAGGCCGCCCGGCGCTTGCAAGGCCGTGGGCTCACTGCCTGGCGCAAGGGCACTGTCGGCCAGCTTGAGGCCGGCCTGCGTAGGCCCAGGCTTGATGAGGTCCTCTTGATGGCTGAGGCGCTCCATGTCACGGTTGACCAGCTGATCCCAGGGGGAGATGACGAGCGCGTCGAGTTGGGAGACGGCGCGACGGTGAGCCCTCGCTGGATTCGCGAGATGCTTACAGGTGAGCTTTACCGCGACACGCCAAGGCCCTTGGCCGAAATGCCTTATGCACAGTTTCCTGTCCACAAGGTCATGGCGGAGGTGCTGCACCATCTGGGGGCTGAGGGGAATCGCGTCGAGGCTCTCGTGGCGCCGATCCTGAAGTGGGCCGAGCAACACGACGTCACGCTCACGAGCGAGGACTGGGATGCCATATTCGAGTCGCCGTCGGATGCCGAACGGCACGCCGCGCGGCGGCTCGGTATCGAAGTACCGCAGCTGAAGCTCTCCGCCCGGGTCATCGCTGCCCAGGGCTCGTGGGGCTGCTGGAAGTTCGATGACGAGCGGGACCGCCGGGTCGGCAATCTTGGCGAGCTTGAGCCGCGCAGCCGGCAGGCACATAGGGGTCTTGTCACCCGTCAGATGCTCTCCGAGCTCTGGGCGTTCCTCAATGAGGTGTACGTCGGCCAGGAAGGGGACGGCAGCGGTGAGCGGTAAATGGTCGCTACCCAAGCGCTGCAATTGCAAGGGCGCAGACGGGAAGGAACTCGGGCGCACCTGCCCGAAGCTGACCGGGCGCCACCACGGGACAGTGGGCTACAGCACCCGGATTCCCACGACTAGCGGCGTCCGAGAGCTCCGGCGGTTCGGCTTTGCCACCAAAGGCGATGCTGATGCGGCTGCCACCCAGGTGTGGGATCTGATCAAGCTAGGCGGGGCCGATGCCGGAACCCAGCAGCGCATCGGCGATCTGATCTTCCGTTCAACGGCCCGGGGCGGCCAGCTTCCCACCGTCGAGGACATCCGGCGCCGTCTCGGCCTGCGCCGCGAACTGGACGCCAGCGAGACATTCGGCGAGGCGTGGACGGCGTGGCTGGCCGGGCGGCGCAAGGCGCGCGACAGCTACGCCAACACCCTTGAGCAGCACGGCCGTAACTGGCTGCTACCGGTCCTCGCCGACGTCGCGCTCGACCGGCTGACGGGTGAGCACTGCGCGATGGTGTTCGAGCGGATCGACATGTTCAACGAGGAGATCGAGGCGGCGCGCGAGGCAGGCCGCAAGCCCGTGCTCCCCGGCGACGTCCGCGGGCGCACGAGGTACACCGGGGTCGCCACGCAGCACCGCATCTACGGCGTCCTGCGGGTGTTCCTGAACCACCAGTGGAAACGGGCTCACAAGATCCCGTTTAACCCGGTCTACGCGATCGAGCTCGAGCCCGAGACGCGGGATGCGCCGCTTGTCTGGGACCCCCAGCAGGTCGCTCACTTCCTCGACTTCACCGCCGATGACCGGCTGGCACTTCTATGGCGCTTCGTGCTGCTGCGCGGGTTCCGCCGCGGCGAGATATGCGCGCTGGCCGACGTCGACGTCGACGCCGCCCGGGCCGCCGTAACGGTCAACGCAGCGCTAGTCCAGGTCGGCGGCAGGCTGGTTTGGGGACGTCCTAAGTCGAAGGCCGGCGAGCGAGTCGTGGCCCTGGACAGTGGCAGCGTGGCCGGCGTGAAGGCGCACCGGACTCTGCGCAAGCGCGAGCGCCTGGCGGCCGGGGAGGCCTGGGCGGATTCCGGCCGCATGTTCACCGACGAGCTCGGCGAGGCGCTGCACCCGGATTACGTCTCCCGGCGCTTCCGCGAGCTGGCGAAGGCGGGCGGGCTTCCGGTCATCAAGTTCCACGCGGCGCGGCACACCGCGGCGACGCTCGCCCTCGAGGCGGGCATCGATATCAAGATCGTGTCCGAGCAGCTTGGCCACTCCACCACGCGGATAACCCAGGACCTCTACCAGCACGTCCGGCACCAGGTGCACGCGGACTCAGCGGAAAAAGTCGTGGCCTTGCTTCCCCGCCTCAAGGGCGCGAAGGTGACCGGATCATGACCGGATGCGTCCTTCTTGCGTCCGTCCCGGCCGCCCCCGGTGTGCCGATCGGGAGCGACCGGGCACGTTTCTGCTGGTCAGCGGAGGGCGTGGGATTCGAACCCACGGTGACGTTGCCGCCACAATGGTTTTCAAGACCATCGCCATCGGCCACTAGGCGAGCCCTCCTGTGGGTCACCAGCCTACGGTAAGGCCGGACGGG
>Ga0116215_1001474_pt1 | contig 15686 bp, 16 predicted proteins | sample Sb_taG_7_FD_89698 | JGI IMG/M metagenome (GOLD analysis project Ga0116215, IMG submission 89698) | Peat soil microbial communities from Weissenstadt, Germany - Sb_50d_2_FS metaG | ecosystem: Environmental > Terrestrial > Soil > Wetlands > Peat | place: Germany: Weissenstadt | collected 2010-09-21 | reverse complement strand
GTTCTCGACCGGGTCGACCGGATCGTCAGCCCCGTAGCAACGCCAGGTCGCGCACGACCCGGGTGAAGGCGTCGGCGAAGGCCGCGCAGTCCTCGTCGGTCGTCGTCCAGCCCACGCTGACCCGCAGGGAGTGGCTGGGGTCGGCGCCCATCGCCTCGAGCACGGGCGAGGGCTCGATGCTCTCCGACGAGCAGGCCGATCCCGAGTGGACGGCCACGCCGGCCCGGTCCAGGCCGATGAGCACCGACTCTGCCTCCATGCCGTGCACGCCGAGGCAGGCGAGATAGGGGAGGCGGTGCTCCGCCCGGGAGGGACCGACGACTTCGACCCCTTCGACCCGCAGCGCCGCGTCGAGCACCGCGGCGATCTGGCGCCGGGCGGTGGCGGCTTCGGTCCCCATGGCCTGGTGTCCCTCGGCGGCCAGGACCGCGGCCGCGCCGCCGAAGGCGAGGAGCGCCGGGATGGGCTCGAGACCAGCCCGGCGGCCTCGCTCTTGCTCGCCGCCGACGAGCAACGGTTCGAACCTGCTCCCACGCCTGACGACCAGCGCACCGGCGCCGGGCACGCCTCCGAGCTTGTGGGCGCTGACGCTGACCAGGTCCGCTTCGAGCGCGCCGAGGTCGGTCGGCACGTGGCCGCACGCGGCTGCAGCGTCGACGTGCACCACGACCCCGGCGTCGCGACAGAGCCCGACCACCTCGTGGACGGGTTGGAGCGTCCCCACCTCGTGGTTGCCCCACTGGCAGTGCACCAGCGCGGGGCGGGGCAGTGCGGGGTCCTGCAGGCGCTCCCGGAGGGCCTCGACGTCGAGCCGACCCTCCCCGTCGACACCGATCTTCTCGGTTGGCGCGGCGCGGGCCGAGGCATCGCGGACGGCCGAGTGCTCCACGGCGGCGCAGAGCACCGGCGCACCCGGCGCAGCACGGGTGGCACCCCAGACCGCCGCGTTGATGGCCTCGGTCGCCCCCGAGGTGAAGACGACCTGGCGGGCCACCACGCCGAGCAGGTCGGCCACCTGGGTCCGTGCTGTCTCGAGCGCGTCGCGGACCGTGCGGCCCTCCTCGTGGATCCGGCCGGGGTCGCCCGGCGGAAGCGTGGCCCAGCGTCCCAACGCGGCGAGGGCCTCCGGCCGCGGCGGTGTCGTGCTGGCGTGGTCGAGGTAGGTGCGAGCCACGGAGGCTCAGGCAGAGGCGGTGCAGGCGTCGTCGCCCCGCGCCCGCGACGACAGGATCACCGGGAGCGCCTGTTGTGACGCGGTGCCGCACAGCTGGGACAGCAGCCCCTTGATCATGCCGCGGTCGACCGCGCACAGCACCGGGTTGGTGTTGCTGGCGTCCCCGAAGGGGCATTGCTCGGCGACGACCGCCGTGGTATCACCCCGGTCCTCCGCGTGGGCGGCGAAGCCGTGCGCCGTGAGCGTCTCTGCCACCACGTGCATGGCGGCCCGCACGGTGCGCTGACCTTCGCTCGGGGTCATGCGGGCGGCGAGCGAACGGCCGTACTCCTCCCCGACGTGCGCCGCCATCCGCTCCGCCTCTTCGGGCCCGAGCCTCTGCATCGCCTCGACGAGCAGCCGCATGAGGAGATCGTCCCGCCGCTGCATCAGGCCGAGCTGCAGCTCCTCCTCCACGCAGAAGTGCCGTTTGGAGGGCCGGCCCGCTCCGGCCGCGTTGCGTCCGGTCTCGACCCGCAGGTAGCCGCCGTCGATCAAGCGCTGGAGGTGGTGGCGCGCCACGTTCGGGTGCAGCGAGAAGGTGGCGGCGACCTCTGTCGCGGTGGCTCCCGGCTGGGCGCGCACGTGCAGGAAGATGTCGCGCCGGGTCGGATCGCCGAACGCGGCTGAAACGGCGGCGACGGCGGCGCTGAAGCGGCCGTCGTCCGCGTCGGTCGGTCGCTCGGGCTCCGCGGTGATCGGTCGCTCGGGCTCCGCGGTGATCGGAGCGGTGCTCACGGTGGGTAGTCTACCGGGGGATCAGCCCTTCCAGCTGGGGCGACGCGGGACTGCGCATCGCCGCCGCGGATCGCCCGATTCGGATCCCGTCCGAGACGAGGGAGTGCATGGCACCAGACCAATCACAGCTCGAGGCTGCGTTGAGCGCTGTCCGAGAGCCCGAGCTGGGCCTGACGCTCGGTGAACTCGGCCTCCTGCGGGCCGTGCGCTCCCGCCGCCGCCGGGTCCTGGTCGAAGTGGCCCTGCCGGTGGCGGCGTGGCCGGGCGCCGACGACCTGGCGGAGGACATCCACCGGGCCGCCGGCACCGTGGCGGGGGTCGAGGAGGTCGAGCTCGATTTCGTGGTGATGACCGACGCCGAGCGGGCCGGGCTCCGCGAGCGCTTGCGGGCCGGGATGCTCGGCGACGCCGACCGGCAGGACGAGGGCGACGGCGACGGGCACGGCAATGATCACGCCGGGCACGGACATGCGCATGGGCACGGACGCGGCGCGCCGATGCCGGCCTTCCTCGGACCCGATGCCACCACGCGCGTCATCGGGGTGTCGTCGGGCAAGGGCGGCGTCGGCAAGTCGACGGTCACGGTGAACCTCGCCATCGCCCTGGCCGAGGCCGGCCACAGCGTCGGCCTGCTCGACGCCGACGTCTACGGCTTCTCGGTCCCCAAGATGCTCGGGACCGACCACGACCCGATCATCCTGGGCGACATCGTGATCCCGACATCGGCGCACGGGGTCAAGTGCCTCTCCATGGGCTACTTCGTGCCGGACGACCAGCCGGTCATCTGGCGAGGACCGATGCTGCACAAGGCGATTCAGCAGTTCCTCACCGATGCCTATTGGGGCGAACCGGACTTCGTGCTCATCGACATGCCACCGGGCACCGGCGACGTCGCGTTGACCCTCGCCGAGGTGATGCCCCGGGCCGAGATCGTGGTCGTCACGACCCCGCAGCCGGCGGCGCAGCGGGTGGCACAGCGCTCCGCCTTCGCGGCGCGCCGCCTCAAGCTGTCTGTGCGCGGCGTGATCGAGAACATGAGCTGGTTCACCGGCAACGAGGGGACCCGCTACGAGCTCTTCGGCTCCGGCGGGGGCGCGACGCTCGCCGCCGATCTCGGGGTCCCGCTCCTGGGGCAGGTGCCCCTGGTCAACGCCGTCCGGCTCGGCGGGGACGAGGGACGGCCGGTCATGGCCGTCGATCCGCACAGCGAGACGGCCGAGTCCTTCCGGGCCATCGCCGGGAAGCTGGCCGGCCTGGGGCCGGCCCGGGTCTACCGGCGGGAGCTGACCCTGCGGTAGCTCCGGGCGCTCGATGTGCTCGGCGACCGTCGCTGCTCACCCGGCATTGCGCCGGGAGGCGCGGGTCGGGCTGAGGCCCCATTTCAGGTTGGCGGCGTCGCGGGCGTTGCCCCGGTAGACGACGACCTGGTCGCGGCCCAAGCGCTTGGCGTCGTACATCGCGTTGTCGGCCTCACGCAGCAAATCGGCCGGAGCGATGCTCGAGTCTGCGGTGATGACGACGCCGATGCTGGCGGTCACCACCAGGCGGGCGTCGCCGATCGTCACAGGCTCTCTCAGCCCGGCGCGAATGCGCTCCGCCATCTCCAGCGCGCCCGCCTCGTGGTCCACCTCGCCGAAGGCAACGAACTCGTCGCCGCCGAAGCGGGCCACCACGTCGACCCCACGGGTCATGGCGGTCAGGCGGTTGGCCATTTCGTTGAGGACGATGTCGCCTGCGGAGTGGTCGGCCCGGTCGTTGACGAGCTTGAAGCGATCGAGGTCGATGAAGATCACCGCGAGCGAGTTGCGGCGCCGCCCGACATGGCTCAAGGCCTCCTGCAACCGGTCCATGAAGAGGGTGCGGTTCGCCAATCCGGTGAGGCCGTCGTGCGAGGCCTGGAACGCCATCTGCTCGGCCATCTCGCACCGCTCAATGGCGAGCCCCACCATGCTGGCCAGCTGGTCGAGCTTGTGGAGCTCGTCGCTGCCGAAGTACGGCATGTACGGGCTGATGTTGACGGCCAGCGAATGGGTCGCGCCACTGTGCGTCCGCACCGTGATGCGGCGGCCCTTCCCGCCCTCACCCCCCACGTCCTCGCTCAACGGGTCGGATCCCCCGCTGTCGGGCCACACGGGATAGCGAGCTACGACTGTGCCGTCGCTGGCCAGGAGGGCGGCCTTCGACGCGCCCACGAGCGCACACACATGGGGCAGCAGGCGCTCGGCCACGTCCGCCGAGTCTCCCGCCGAGACCAGTTCGTCGATGGCCCGGCGGAAGGCCTCGTCCTCCTTGCGACTCAAGAAGACCCGCAGGAACAGCGGGAGCACCAGTGCCATCAGGAACAGGACTCCCATCGCCACGGTGAGCGCCCGCGTGACGAGACTGACCGTCGGTCCCCGGAGACCGAGGGCGGCAACCACCACCTGGACCTCGAGCCCCGCCACGGCGATGGCGAGCAGGCGCATCCGGGTGGCGGCAATCGGCGGCTCTCCCCGCCCGGCCGCGAACAGGCTGACGACGACGTAGCTGAACAGGAACCCGAACGCCACTCCAAAGGAAACGCGGTACGCGAGGGAGTTCGGCGGTGGAGGGAACCCCGGTGCGGGCAGGTCGTGCAGCGCGAAGGTGAAAGCCACGATCCCGACGGTGACGGCGAGGGCCAGGAATCGGACCGCGCGACTCGGTGTCCGGAAGCTCACCGCGAAGCGGAACAGGCAGTACGGCATCACCAGCAGCAAGGCGATCAGTGACTTGGCCACGTTCTGGTTGGTCACCTGGGTGGGATCGACCTTGACCACCAGGAACACCCCGCCCAAGATGGCGAAGGAGAGCGCGACCCAGCCGGCGCCCCGGATGCGGTGGCGCACCCACTGCAGCGTCGTGAGCGCGGCCAGCAGGACGAACTCCACCACGGAGATGTTGAACAGGACCTGGGTCCAGTGCGTCAACTCGTTCTCCCCTCCTCCGCCGCGTCGCCCGTGTCGCCAAGGCTCACAACGGTCACCTCTCCAGGTTTGCCAAGCCCGGATCTCCTCGAAGACCCTACTCCTCGCCTAGCTCGCCCGGTCGCCATGCACGCTCCCTTCACGTTGGGCGGGTCCTCCGGGAGGCCGGGCCGCGGCGAGCCCGCCGTCTCGGTCCCTTCCGCAACCGTCAGCCGCCATCCGCCATCGATCCTTCTCCCAAGGGTCGTGTGCCTGCACGTTACAAGGTCGGGGTCCCGTTTCAATCCGGCTGCTCGGATCTCGTCCGAGCGTTGACCCCCTCCCTCTCGATACTGTGAGGCCGCACGAGGGAGGTGGCATGGCGCGGGACTGGGCGAGACCGGTGGTGCACTGGGAGATCGAGGCCAAGGACCCCGAACGCCAGCGAACCTTCTACGCGGAGCTGTTCAATTGGAGGATCGGAGAGGGCTTCATCATGGAGATCCCCGCCGGCATCGGCGGCCCCGAGCCCGGCCCCGCGGGCCACATCCGCGGCAGTGAGCGATCCGGTGTCACGTTGTACGTGCAAGTGGCCGACCTGCGGTCTTCGCTCGACAAGTCCGTCACCCTCGGTGCGACCATCGTGGCCGAACCCTTCGACGTCCCCGACGGGCCCACGCTCGCCGGGATCACCGACCCCGAGGGCAATCCCGTGATGCTGGTGCAGGCCTGAGCCATGTCGATCGTCGAGATCACCAACTTCAGGCTGGCCGAAGGCGTGACGGATCAGTCGTTCCTCGCCCTCGACCGGAGGATCCAGACCGAGCTCGTGCCGAACCAGGCCGGATTTCTGCGGCGCACGACGGCGCGCCACGGAGAGGACTGGCTCGTCGTCACGTTGTGGGCCTCCGACGCCGATGCGGCCGCCTACCAACGTGCGGTCGCGGGGCACCCGGTGCAGGTCGAGTTCGAGCACGCGGTCGAGGCGGGCACGCTGCACCTGACCCGCTACACAACGCTGGACTGACGTGGAGCTCACGGAACTCAAGGTCACGCGCTACGAGGTCCGCGACCGCGTCGCCACCATCACGCTCGACCGGCCCGATCGGCTCAACGCCTGGACCGGCCGCATGCACGCCGAGTACCGGGCGTTGCTGGGCCGGGCCGGCGTCGATCCGGCGGTACGGGTCATCGTCGTCACCGGATCGGGCCGTGGCTTCTGCGCGGGCGCCGACGCGCGGGCACTCGAGGGCCACGTCGAGCGCGGTGCCTACGACGCTGGGTTGGGCGACGACGTGGCCATGCCCGGGTACGGCGTCCGCCCGGAGTTCGACGCCGACTTCGCCTACCACTTCGGCATCCCCAAACCGATCATTGCCGCCGTCAACGGGCCGGCGGCCGGGGTGGGCCTCGTGCTGGCCTGCTACTGCGACCTGCGGTTCGCGGCGCGAGGGGTCAAGCTGACCACGTCGCACGGGCGCCTCGGCCTGCCGGCCGAGTACGGGCTGTCGTGGCTGCTGCCCCGGCTCATCGGCGTGACCCGGGCCGCCGACCTCCTGCTGTCGAACCGGGTCGTGCTGGCGGAAGAGGCCGAGCAGCTCGGGCTGGTCAACCGGACACTCTCCGCGGCCGAGCTGCTTCCCTACACGTACGCCTACGCCGGGAGGCTCGCCACGGAGATCGCGCCGTCCTCGCTCGCGGTGACCAAGCTGCAGCTCTACCGGGACCTGCACGCCGACGTGGCGTCGGCGGTCGACGACGCGGGCGTGCGCATGGCGGCGATGATGCGGGGCGCGGACTTCGCCGAGGGGGTGGCGGCGCTGACCGAGAAACGCCCGCCCGCCTTTGCCGACCGCCCGGCCTGAGCGGAAGACCCGGGCAGTTCAGCCGTCGACGCCGGCGGGGAGCTTCGCGGGGTCCCAGCCGAGGAGCGCCACCGCCTGACGGAAGGCAAACCGATCGGTCATGCCGGCCACGTAGGTGACCGCCGCCCGCACGGCATCCTGACTTCCGGCGAGGACGTCGGACGACTGGAGCGACGGGGCGGCGTGGTCCGCGATGAGGTGCGGCCGGTCGGAGAAGTGCTCGACCAGGGCGCGGAGCACGCTGATCACCGCCTCACCCTGGCGCAACGACGCGTCCCGGAGGTAGATGCGCTCGTAGTTGCAGGCGCGGAACGCGGCGAGCGCCTCGGCCGTCTCTTCCTCCATGCCGACCTGCCCGGTGCGCAGGGTGGCCGAGATCACACCGGTGATGAAGGCATCGAGCTGGGCACTGCGCCGTTCACCGCACACCGTGCGGACCGCCGGCGGCAGCTGGCGGGGGGCCACGATGCCCGAGAGCACCGCGTCCTCCCAGTCGTGGCAGACGTACGCGATCCGGTCAGCCCAGCTGACCGCCTCGCCTTCGGGTGTCGACGGCGCGGGACGAGACCAGCTGTGGTTGGCGATCCCGTCAACCGTCTCGGCGCACAGGTTGAGGGGGGCGAGGGACACCAGCGCACCCCACGGCGCGTGGTCGAAGCCGCCGGGCACGTAGGGGTCGAGCGCGTCCTCACTGGCGTGGCCGCCGGGACCATGGCCGCAGTCGTGGCCGAGGGCGATGGCCTCGGTGAGGGCGACGTTCAGGCGGCAGGCCCGGGCAATGGCGGTGGCGACCTGCGCCACCTCGAGCGCGTGGGTGAGGCGGGTGCGCTGATGGTCCTGGGGGAACACGAAGACCTGTGTCTTGCCGGCCAGCCGGCGGAACGAGGTGGCGTGGAGGATGCGGTCGCGGTCGCGCTCGAAGCTGGTGCGCCAGGTGTCGGCCGGTTCGGGCTGTGCCCGGCTGCCGGCACCCGACGCACGCGTCGCGCCGGGCGCCAGGAGCGAGTCCTCCAGCTCCTCGCGCTCTTCCCTGCCACTCGGCATTGCCGGTCGCGCGTGGTCGGCCGCGGGCGAGCCCGGTCCCGGCCCGATGCGGGCGTGGGAGTCGGCATGCGCCAGGCGAACGGGCCCGGCGTAGCCCGACATCGTCGCTGCCCAGCGGGCACTGCGCTCGGTCTCGGGGGACTTTGGCGTGCCGCTCATGCCAAGAAGTCTGCCCGGTCGCTGTAACGTCCAGGTGACCCTCGGACCGTCCCGAGGTCCCTGAGAGGAGTGACACCAGGTGGACGTGCGCATCGGCATCACCCACACCCCCAAGGAGCTCGAGGTGGAGATGCCCGACGATGCCGATCGCGACAAGGTCGTCGCCGACATCGAGAAGCTGCTCAAGACCGGCGACGGGGTGCTCTGGCTCACCGACAGGAAGGGCCGGCGGGTCGGCATCCCCGTTGTCAAGGTGGCCTACGTCGAGGTGGGGGCGCCCTCCTCGGAGCGCCGCGTCGGGTTCGGCGCCCCCTAGGGACGTCCGTGCGGGCGGAGCAGGCAGCGGGGCGGTGAGCACGGCACCCGATCTGCTCGACCTCCGGTTGGTCTTCGTCACCGGCAAGGGCGGTGTCGGCAAGACCACCGTCGCCGCAGGCCTGGCCCAGCTCGCGGCCGAGCACGGCAAGCGCGTGCTGGTGTGCGAAGTGGACGCCAAGGGCGACGTGACGTCGCTCTTCGAGGCGCCCCCCACCGACTTCACCCCGCGCGAGATCGCGCCGGGTGTCTGGTCGATGTCGATGGACACCGAGGCGTCGTTGCGCGAGTACCTCAAATTGCACCTGCGCATCCCGGTGGTGGGACGGATCGGACCGCTGGCCAAAGCCTTCGACTTCGTCGCGACGGCCGCGCCCGGCGTGCGGGAGATCCTCACCGTGGGCAAGCTCTGCTGGGAGGTTCGCGAGTCCCACTACGACCTCGTGGTGGTGGACGCAGCGGCCAGTGGCCACATCATCGGCCAGTTGGCGGCGCCGCAGGCCATCAACGATCTGGTCAAGGTCGGGCTCATCCGCAGCCAGACCGACTGGATGCTCGAGATCCTCTCGGATCCGCTTCAGACCGGGCTCGTCGCGGTGTGCACGCCCGAGGAGATGCCGGTGAGCGAGACCCTCGAGCTGGCCGCCAGGGTGCGCGAGGAGACAACCGTGCGCATGTCGGCGGTCGTCGTCAACCGCGTGCTCCCCGAGCTCTTCGGCCAGCGCGAGGAGGAGATCTTCGAGCAGCTGCGCACTCCGGACACCGAGCGGGTGCTGTCTGAGCGTTCCGGCGGCAACGTGGCTCCCGTGCTCGAAGCGGCCCGGCTGGCCGTCACGCTGCGCCGCACCCGCTCGACACACCTGCAACGACTGCGGGCTGGGCTCCACGATGACGACCCCGTGCTGCTCCTTCCTTACCTGTTCGCCCGGAGCTTCGGGGCCCGTACCACGCGCCAGGTGGCCCATGCGCTCGGCGAGGAGCTCGGGCTGTGACGGCGGCGGGCGCGCCGGCGCCCAAGACGGTGGGGCACCTGTTGGCGGCCAAGGACATCGTCATCGCCTGCGGACCCGGTGGGGTGGGCAAGACCACGACGGCGGCCGCGCTGGCCGCCACCGCCGTGATCGAACAGGGCGGCCGAGTCCTGGTGCTGACGGTCGACCCGGCCCGCCGCCTGGCCGACGCGTTGGGCCTGAAGGGGATCGGGAACGACGAGGTCCGCATCCCCGACGACGTGTTCACCGAGGCGGGGGCCCACCCGAGGGGCGAGCTATGGGCGGCGATGCTGGACACGAAGCAGAGCTGGGACGATCTCATCCGCACGCATGCGCCCGACGAGGAGACCCGCGAGCAGATCTTGGCCAACCCGCTGTATCAGAACATCTCGGGTCGCTTCGTGCAGTCGCACGACTACATCGCAATGGAGCGGCTCTACGAGATCCACACCGAGGGCAAGTACGACCTGATCGTCGTCGACACGCCGCCGACGCGCAACGCGCTCGACTTCCTCGATGCGCCGCAGCGCATGGCCGACTTCTTCTCGTCGCGCCTGTTGCGCTGGCTGATCGTGCCCTACCGGTCGCGGCTGGTCAACTTGGCGTCGCGGCCCTTCTACCAGGTGGCCGACCGGATCCTGGGTACGCAGTTCCTGGCCGACATCTCGGAGTTCTTCATCTTGTTCCAGTCGATGTACGTCGGTTTCGTCGAGCGGGCCGAGGCGGTCACGCGCCTGCTCTCGGACCGCCGCACCACGTTCATGGTCGTGTCGACCCTGGAGGCGACACCCGTCCGCGAGGCGGAGTTCTTCTCGGCCGAGCTCACGAAGCGCCAGCTGAACCTGGGCGCCATCGTGCTGAACAAGGTGCTGCCCGAGTACCTGCGCGACCCCAAGGCGGACAAGCTGGCCCTCTCCATGGCCGCCAGGGGCGACGAGCTGGCGCAGGGCCTCACCGAGGACCCGGTCGTGGCGGCCCGGGTGATCGGCGAGGTGGCCGAGAGCTTCATCAATTTCGGCGTGGTGGCCCGACGCGAGGCCGAGCAACAGGCGGAGCTCAAGGGCGCGCCCGACGTGCTCGTCACCGTCCCCTTCTTCGAGGCCGACATCTACGACATGGGTGGGCTGCTCCGGCTGGGCGCACAGGTCTGGGGGTAGCGGGACGGCGCGGTCACCGGGCCCGGACCGCCTGGCGCCGGTCCGTTGCAGGGCGCCTACCATCGTTGCCATGGCCGCGATGATCGACCCCGAAGTCGAGCTCTACGCCGAGGCGCACACGACCCTGCCGCCCGGGTTCTTGCAGTCGGTGGACGCCTCGACCCGGGAGGGTTTTGCACAGCTGTCGGGGATGATGGTGGGCCGCGAGGAGGGCCGTTTCCTCGAGATGCTGGTGTTCGCCGCCCAGGCCACCCGGGTGCTCGAGATCGGGACGTTCACCGGCTACTCCTCCATCGCGATGGCGGGTGGGTTGGGTCCGGGGGGTGCGATCATCTCGCTCGAGGTCGACCCCCACCACGCGGTCACGGCCCGCGGCAACATCGCCGCCGCGGGCCTCGAGAGCCGCATCAGCGTGATCGAGGGGCCGGCGCTGCAGACGCTCGAGCAGCTCCAGGGCCCGTTCGACGTGGTCTTCATCGACGCCGACAAGGTCTCTTACGACGCCTACTACGAGGCGGTGCTGCCCAAGTTGGCCCCCCACGGGCTGATCGTCGCCGACAACACGCTGCAGCGCGGCAGGGTGCTCGCGAGCGCCGAGAACCCGGACGAAGCCGCGCTGGCGGTGCGCGCCTTCAACGACAAGGTCGTCAACGACCCGCGCGTCGTGTGCGTGCTCACCACCATTCGAGACGGCGTGACGCTGATTCGCCGCGCCACGGCCGGCTGAGGCGACGGTGCACGGCAGCGGGCCGACGGTGCCGGGCGTCTTCTGACGTGCTCGACTACCACCTGCACCTGTGGCCGCACCACGAGCACGACACGCCGCTGCGCGTCGAGCAATTGGCCGACTACTGCGAGCGCGCCCAGGAGTCCGGGGTGACCGAGCTGGCGCTCACCGAGCACCTGTTCCGGTTCCGTCAGGCCGACGCCCTTCTCGGCGGCTTCTGGGACGACGAGCGAGTGGCGCCCGCGCTGGCGGAGTCCATGGCCGAGTACTGGAAATTCCACGCGACCGTCGACCTCGACGCCTATGTGGCGTGCGCCCAGGAGGCGAAGGAGGCGGGCCTGCCCATCGTCATCGGCCTCGAGGTCGACTACTACGAGGACCGCATGGACACGGTGGCAGGCCTGCTGGCCGGTTACCCATTCGACGTCCTGCTGGGCTCGGTGCACTGGGTCGGCGGTTGGCGCTTCGACGACCTCGACGACCCCGTGTCGATGGCCGAGTGGTCGGCGCGCGACGTCGACGCGTGTTGGGAGAACTACACGCGCGCGCTCGAGGAGCTGGCGGCGTCCGGAACCTGTGACGTGCTGGCCCACCCCGACCTGATGAAGGTGGCGGGCCACGTGCCCGACGCCCCCGCCGAATGGTGGGACCGGATGGCCGAGGCGGCGGCGGCGTCGGGCATGGCGGCTGAGCTCTCGTCCTCGGGCTGGCGCAAGCCCGTCGGGGAGCAGTACCCCGCGGCCCCGCTGCTCGAGCGCTTCGTTGCTCGGGGGGTGCCGCTCACCACGGCCTCCGACGCCCATCATCTGGACCACGTGGCCCACCGGGCCGATGACCTGCGCACCGTGCTGGCGTCGGTGGGTGTCGACGCGCTGCAGGGCTACCGGGACCGGACCCCCTATCGGGTGGCGGTGTCGGGTCCCGCCGGGGGTGACGCCTGATGCCGACCCCCGCCGAGCTCGCGCAGAGCCACACCGACCTCAAGCCCGAGGAGCTCGAGCATCTGCAGCGGCTGCTCGGGAGCTGGAGCGTCCTGGCCGACCTCTCCTTCTCCGACCTCCTGCTGCTCGTCCCGGTGCATGCCGCCGCCGCCGACGGCTCGGACGAGGCCGCAACCACGTCGGAGCCCGCAGCCGACCCCGAGCTGGTGGTGCTCGGGCAGATGCGACCGAACAACCGCCCCACCCTGGTGGAACAGGACCTGGTGGGTCAGACGGTCAACGAGTCGCAGTGGACGTTGGTGGCCCAGTGCCTGCACACGGGCGAGATCGTGCGCGGCAGCATCCACCACCCGATTCTGGGCGAGCTGGTCCCGGTGGAGAACATCCCGGTCCGCTTCGAAGGCCGGATCATCGGGGCCCTCCTCCGGGTCTCGCTGGCACCGCTCAAGGGGCCGACGAGCATGTACGAGCGGACCTACCTCGACGTGTTCGAGCGCCTGGCCGACATGGTGGCGCAGTCGGCCTTCCCGTTCCCCGACGAGGACGTCGGCACCGAAGAGGCGCCTCGGGTCGGTGACGGCGTCGTCGTGGTCGACGCCGACGGGCGGATCGAGTTCGCGTCGCCCAACGCCATCAACGCGTTCCACCGCATGGGGATCTACACCCAGCCCGAGGGGCGGCGCTTCGGTGATCTCGACATCGAGGAGTCGGCCGTCGAATGGGCGCTCGCCACCGGTCGCCCCGTCGTCGAGGAGGTCGAGCGTCGCCCCGACGTCATCGTGCTGGTGCACTGCATCCCGCTGCTGTCCCACGGTGTGGTCACCGGGGCCATGATCCTGTTGCGCGACGTCACCGATGTGCGGCGTCTCGACCGGCTGCTCCTGTCAAAGGAGGCAGCCATCCGCGAGGTCCACCACCGCGTCAAGAACAACCTGCAGACGATCTCATCCCTGCTGAGCCTCCAGGCGCGCCGGGTGGGCGACCGGGCGGCGCGGGTGGCGCTCCAGGAGTCCGAGCGCCGGGTGCGCTCCATCGCGCTGGTGCACGAGATCCTCTCGCGCGAACCGGGCGATCAGGTGCCCTTCGCAGAGATCGTCAGCTCGCTGGTCCAGATGGCCGAGGACTCGGTGGTGTCGTCACAGCCGATCGTGATCGCGGTCCACGGGGACCTCGGCGATGTCGCGGCGGACGTGGCCACGCCGCTCGCGGTCACCGTGGCCGAGTTGTTGCAGAACGCGGTCGAGCACGCCTTCGATCCCGAGAACGCCGCGGGCGGCGACGGCGCGGCAGGGCTCGAGGGGGCGGGCGGTGCCACGGGCGACGCGCCGGTGGGGCACGTCGACCTCACGCTGACCAACGAGGACTCGACGCTGGGCGTCGAGGTGCGGGACGACGGGCTCGGGTTGCCGGAGGGTTTCGACATCGAGCGGACGACGAGCCTCGGCCTCTCGATCGTGCGCGACCTGGTCGTCAGCCAGCTCGAGGGCACCATCTCCATGCAGGCGATGCCGCCGGCGGACGGGGGCGGCACGAGCGTGAGAATTTCCGTGCCGGTGCGGGCGCCCCGATGATCGGGGCCGACGGCTACGTCGGTGGCGCGCTCAGAAGGGAGCGCGCTGCGAGCGACGCGCCGCCAGCCACGCCTTGCGGAGCTTGCGGCGCTCCTCCTCGGACGTGCCGCCCCAGACGCCTGACTCCTGATTGGTGGCCAGCGCGAAGTCGAGGCAGGGCTCGAGCGCTTCGCACGAGCGGCAGACACGCTTGGCCGCCTCGATCTGGTCGAGGGCGGGGCCGGTCGTGCCGACGGGAAAGAAGAGGTCCGGTTCGGTGTTGCGGCAGGCGGCGGCACGCCGCCAGTCGTCCGCATCCCAATCGACGGTCCGGTTCCACATGAGAGCCATCGGAATGTGCCTCCACCAGCATTGTGATCCTTTTCACATGATCGGACCCAACAGGTGTCCGTCAGCGAAAAGCGGGTTTACGGGAGTGAAGGGTAACGGTCCTTTGGGGGGCTCGCAAGGAGTTTTCGTGAATTCTCCGAACCTGAGGCGCTGTATTCGTGTCACCGGCGTGACGGGCGCCCGGTGACGGCCGTCTTCGCTCACAGGGGTTGCACCCAGGGGTTCGTCGAGAACACACTCGACGCGTTCGCCGAGGCCCGCCGGCTCGGGAGCGACGGGGTCGAGCTCGACGTGCGCCTCACCGCGGACGGGGGCCTCGCGGTCCACCACGACGCCGAGATCCCGGGCCTCGGAGCGATCGGCGCCCTCGGCGTGGCGGACCTGCCCGCCCACGTGCCCCTCCTCGCCGACGCCCTCGCGGTCTGCGACGGGATGGTGGTGAACGTCGAGATCAAGAACGCTCCCCAGGACCCCGGGTGGGACCCGGGGGAGGCCGTCGCCGCGCTGACCGCGGCGGGGATCGAGGAGGCGGGCTGGACGGACCGGGTCATCGTCTCGTCGTTCCAGGTCCCCACGCTGTTGGCGGTGCAGGCCGCCGACCCCCGCCTCGCCCTCGGCGCGCTCTGGGGGTTCGCCGTCGACCCCGGTCGGGCGCTGGCCGAGGCGGCCGATGCCGGGTTCCGGGCCGTCCACCCCTTCGTGAGCTCCGTCGATGCCGAACTGGTGGGGCGGGCGCACGCTGCGGGCCTCGCCGTCAACGTGTGGACGGTCAACGCCCCCGACGACCTGCGAGCCATGGTCGAGCGGGGTGTCGATGCGGTGATCACGGACCGCATCGACGACGCTCTCGCCATTGCACGTGGCAAGCCCACCTGACGGCCGTCGAAACAGGGCCTGTCACCGGGCCGAATGGCGGGGAACGGCCCGGGTCCACCAAGATGGTCGGCCATGAACGTCGTCGTGTGCGTCAAGCAGATCCCCGATCCGGCCGCCCCTGGGGCGCTGAATCCCGACACCAAGACCCTCGACCGGTCCGGCAAGCTCATCATGGACGACTCGGACAACTACGGCGTCGAGATGGCCCTCCAGCTGGCCTCGGGCGAGGGCGACGAAGTCACGCTCGTCTCCATGGCCCCCGGCGGGGAGACCTCGGGCCTCCGTACCGGGCTCGCCATGGGCGCGGCCAAGGCGATCCTGGTCAGTGACGATGCGTTGGCCGGCAGCGACGCCCTCGGGACGGCCAAGGTGCTGGCGGCCGCCATCGCGCGGGCCAACCCCGACCTCGTGGTCATGGCCACCGAGTCGACCGACGGGTACACGGGCACCCTGCCCGTGCAGGTGGCCGAGCTGATGGGGCTGCCGTCGGTCACCTTCGCCAAGGCGATCGCCGTCGACGGCAGCTCGGTCAAGGTGGAGCGACAGACCGAGGCCGGGTACGACGAGGTCGTGTGCCCGATGCCGGCCGTCGTCACCGTCACCGCCGGCGTCGTAGAGCCCCGGTACCCCTCGTTCAAGGGGATCATGGCGGCCAAGTCCAAGCCGGTCGACAACCTGACCGTCGCCGACCTCGGCATCGACGCCTCGGCGGTGGGCGCGGCAGGTGCCGGCCAGGAGATCACCGACGTCTCGGAGGCCGAGGCGCGCGCGGGGGGAGAGATCGTGGTGGACGAGGGCGACGGCGCGCAGCGCGTCGTGGCCTTCCTCGAGCAG
>Ga0116215_1001472_pt1 | contig 15695 bp, 8 predicted proteins | sample Sb_taG_7_FD_89698 | JGI IMG/M metagenome (GOLD analysis project Ga0116215, IMG submission 89698) | Peat soil microbial communities from Weissenstadt, Germany - Sb_50d_2_FS metaG | ecosystem: Environmental > Terrestrial > Soil > Wetlands > Peat | place: Germany: Weissenstadt | collected 2010-09-21 | reverse complement strand
GTGGCGGCCATGGATGACCGTCGTGTCGGTGGGCCTGGTGTATCTCGCCCTCGGCGTCGTCCTGTGGGTGCACGCCTGGGCCGAGGGAGCGTCGACGCACACGCTGTGCGGGTGCGGAGACCCTGCGCTGTTCCTCTGGTTCTTCCAGTGGCCGGCCACCGCCCTGGCCCACGGGGAGAACCCCTTCTACTCGACCGCGCTCTTCCACCCCTCGGGCATCAACCTGCTGGCGCAGACGTCGGTCACGGGGCTGAGCCTGCCGCTCGTCCCCGTCACGTGGATCTGGGGACCGGTCGCCTCGCTGAACGTCGCCTCCACCATCACGCCCGCCCTCACGGCGTTCACTGCCTTCGTCGTCGTGCGGCGATGGGCCCCTTGGACACCGGCCGCCTTCCTCGGCGGCCTGCTGTACGGCTTCTCGCCCTTCGTCCTGACCAGCCTCGAGTTCGCCCACCTGATGACGGCGGCGCTCATGCTGCTCCCGCTCATTCTGGCCGTACTCGACGAGATCCTGATCCGTCAGCGCCACGGCGCCGTCGGGGCCGGTCTCCTCCTCGGTTTCCTCCTCTTCGCACAGTTCTTCCTCTCCTCCGAGCTCCTGGCCATCACCGCCGTGGTCGCCGCCATCTCCGTGCTCGTCCTCGTCGTCGTGGCACTCGTCGCCGACCGAGACTCGGTGCGGCGACTGGCGCCCCACGCCGCGGTGGGGCTGGCCGTCGGCCTTGGCGCGGGCGTCGTGCTGCTGGCCTGGCCGACGTGGTTCGCGCTCGACGGCCCGGCGCACCTCTCGGGGCTCGTGTGGCCCAACGTCGGCATCATCGGAGGTTTCGTGCCCTCGAACTTCACCTCCGCCGCTTACCCGAACCCCCACAACGTCTTCGTGGCGCTCGGCGGGTACGAAGGCGCGCAGCTGGCGTCGGCGGCGTTTCTCGGCTGGGGCATGCTGGCCGTCCTGGTTGTCGGCACGGCGGCATTCCGGCGCGATCGCCACCTGTGGTTCTTCGGTTTCGTGGTCGTCCTCTGCGCCGTGTGCTCGTTGGGCGAGCGCCGCGGCCAGTGGTGGGAGCCAGCGCGGATCTTCGCCAAGATCCCGGTCATCGAGAACCTGATTGAGCAACGGTTCATGGTCATCGGATTCCTGGCTGCGGCCGTGATGCTGGCCGTCATTCTCGACCGCATTCATGCGCTGGCGCCGGACTGGCGGGGACCGCTGGGCGCCCTGACGGCGGCCTGCGTCGCGTTCGTCCCGATGACGGTCACGTTCGTCCCCCGCCTGCCGTTCGCCATGCGCCCGGTCATCCTGCCCCGCTGGTACACCGAGGTGGCCCCGACCCTGCACCCGGACCGCGTGCTCCTGTCGTACCCACCGCCCTTCTCGGGGATCCAGAACGCCATGGCGTGGCAGGCCGTCAACCGCATGCACTACAGCCAGGCGGGGGGCGGGGGGCCCCAGGGGGTAATTCGGCGGGCCGGTTCGGCGGCACCGGGCTTCGCCGTGCTCAGCCGGCTCGCTTTCGGTGTGGGCCGGCCCGTTCCGGCCGGGACCCCGGCCCAGTACGCCGCCGTGCGCCGCGCGCTGCTCGTGTGGCGGGTCAACACCGTCGTGATCGCGACGGACCCGGAGGCCCCCTTGCTCCAGCAGGGTCGCAATCCCGCCTACGCGGCCGCGTTCATGACGGCCGCCCTCGGGCGGCCGCCCACGGTACAGGCGGGGGCCTGGGTATGGGATGACGTTCAGCCGGGGCTCGGGGGCCCCCTGCTCCTGAAGCCGGGGGCCCTGGAGACGTGCGTGCGGGCAGCCGACGAGGGCTCCTCGGGCGGGGTCGTGGCCGGCATGGGGGTTGCCGACTGCGTCGTGCAGAGTGCCCTGGGTCGGCCATGAGGGATGCGTGACACTCAAGAGGCAGCCGTGTCCGGCCGATTCGGAGTAGTTAGTTCGGAGTAGTTAGCAAGGACGCCTGTCGGCGGTTCCAGGCCCGGCGGCCCAGGTCCGCCTCTCGGTACGAGTGGGCCGGTCGGCGACGAGGAGGACGGAGCGGACGTGACGCGATCGGGGGTGCGGGGCCTGCTGGGCGCGGCCGGCATGCTCGGCTGCCTCTGCCTGTCCGCCCTCGTGCCGACACCCGTGGGGGCGGCCCCGGCGGTACGGGCGGACGCCCCGGTCGCGGCCTCGGGGGGCGCCCGGGTGGCGTTCCCGCTCCCGCCCGGGCTCGACGCGTCTGAGCACGCGGCGCTGCAGCGCTCGGGGGCCTACGGCCGGCGCCCCGTCCGGCTCCTCATCCTGGGCGATTCCATCGCACTCACCCTGGGCATGGGGCTGTCCGTGGACTCGCAGGCAGAGTACGGCGTGACGGTCTCGGATCATGGCACCATCGGCTGCGACCTGGACCCGAGTCTCGAGGCCTTCGTCGCGGGCAGTCCCGGACCCTCCACGCAGGGGTGCGACAAATGGCGAGGCCTTTGGCCCTTCCTGACGGCGGCGGAGCGGCCGCAGGTGGTCGCCTTGGGGCTGGGGCGCTGGGAGGTGACGGACCACCTCCTCAACGGCCAGTGGGTACACGTCGGCGAGCCCGCATGGGACGCACACCTCACCGCGGAGTTCCGGGCGGCCATCTCCATCTTCCACACGTTTGGTGCCAGAGTGGTGCTGTTCACCATGCCCTACATCGACCCGAATGACCGGCAGCCCGACGGCCTGCCCTGGTCGGAGAACACGCCGGCCCGCGTGCAGGCCTACAACGCACTGGTGCGCCAGGTGGCGCGCTCGGATCCGCGCCAGGTCAGCGTGATCGACCTCAACCGGATGCTCAGCCCCCGCGGGGCCTACACCGCCTCGCTCCATGGCGTCGACGTGCGGTTACCCGACGGCATCCACATAAGCGCGGCGGGGGGCGAACTCCTGCAGCGCCAGATCCTGCCCGAGATCGATCGCATCGGCATGGAGGACGAGACAGCGGCAAGGGTCCAGGGGTGACAGGCCACGAGCCGCCGGAGGCACCGGCGGCCGAGGTCGTCGTGGAGTCCGTGCCGGCGGCGATGTCGCTCGCACCCAATGCCGTCGGTCCCAACCTCGGGGCGGAGCTCCTCCTCGGTCCGGAGGCGCGGCCCGGGGTCGAGTCGATGCGGGCCGGCCTGCTGCAGGCCGGCCCGCTGGCCGCCGCCGGTGTGCTCGCCAACGGGGCCAGTGTCGTCCTCACCGTCGCTCTGGCCCGCCTGCTCACGCCCCACAGCTATGGCGTCCTGAACCAGCTGACCGGCCTGTACCTGATCCTCTCCATGCCCGGCTCGGCGGTGGTCGTGGCCGTGGTGCGGCGGGTGACAATGTGGCACGAGGACGGGAGCGGCCACCTCGTCCGGCGTTGGGCCGGGCGGGTGCACCGGCAGGGCACCATACTCGTTCTCATCTGGGCGGTCATCGTGTTCGTCAGCCGGCACAGCGTCGCGGTGGTGCTGAACCAGCAGAGCGGCATCGGCATCGCGGCGATCCTCACCGCCGCCGCCTTCTTCGTGCTCTTGTCGCTCGACCGCGGCCTCCTGCAGGCCCACCGCGCCTACCGGCCGCTGGGGGTCAACCTCCTGGTCGAGATAGGGGTGCGCCTGGCCGCCGTGCTCGTGCTGGTGCTGGCCGGATACGGGCCCTCGGGTGCCGCGGTGGGTATCCTGATCGGCGAGGTCGTGGCGGTGGCGCACGCGCGCTATGCCGCGGTGCGGGCTTGGTCGGGTGGCCAGGGTCCCCGTGTCTGGGCAGCCGGGGGCTGGGTCGCGGCGGTGCGCCCCGACCCCGTGCTGGACGGCGGCGCGATGGTGCGCCGTACGGTGGTCGTCGACCTCATGGTCGCATCGGTCTCGCTGTCCATGGTGGCGGTACTGCAGAACGTCGACGTGCTGGTGGTCGGGCGGGACAACCCGACCCACAGTGGGGCCTACGCCGCGGTGTCGGTCACGAGCAAGGCCATCGTCTTCGGGGCCATCGTCCTCGGCGGCTACCTGCTCCCCGAGGCGGCGATCCGTTGGCGCCAGGGCGGGCATGCGCTGCGGCAGCTGGCCGTCGTCCTGGTGCTGCTGGCTGTCCCCTCGGTGCTCCTGCTGGGCGTGGCGCTGGCCGCGCCCGAGGAGCTGCTCCAGGTGGTCTTCCATCACGACTACACGTCCGCCGCCGACGCGCTGGCGCCGCTGGTGCTCGCCATGATCCTGCTGAGCGTCTCGGTGGTCCTCACGATGTACCTGCTGGCCGTGGGCCGGCGCTGGGTGGCGGCCGTCCTCGTGGGGGGCGCCGCGGCCCTGACCACGGCCGTGCTCGAGGTGCACGGGGCGCCCCGCGCCACGGCATTGGTCGACCTGGGTGTGCAGGCAGTCCTGCTGCTGGTCATCGTGACGGGGTTCACCCTGGTGCACATGAGGGTTCGGGTCGGGCAGCAGGCCGCAGGGCTAACCTGACCGGATGGGTGACGACTGGGGGCCGGCCGCGGCGGCGGCCGGCGGAAAAAGGCGCCCCGACGTCGCGCCGTCCGACCCCGAGGTGCTGGCGTCCATCGCGGCGGAGGCCGGGATCCGCCGCATCCACTTCGTGGCCTGGCGGGACCTCGACGACCCCGAGGCGGGGGGGTCCGAGCTCCACGCCCACAAGGTCGCGTCGCTGTGGGCCGCGGCGGGCCTCGACGTCACGTTCCGCACGTCGGCCGTACCCGGCGCGCCGCGGGCCCTGACGCGGGACGGCTACAGGGTGGTGCGGCGAGCGGGGCGCTACACAGTGTTCCCCGGCGCGGCCTGGGAGGGCATCCGCATGGGGCATCGCCCCGGCGACGCCCTGGTCGAGATCTGGAACGGCATGCCCTTCCTGTCCCCGCTGTGGTACCGGGGCCCTCGCGTGGTCTTCCTGCACCACGTCCATGCCGAGATGTGGGGCATGGTGCTGCCCCCGCTGCTGGCCCGCCTGGGCGACACAATGGAGCGCCGGATCGCGCCGCGCATCTACCGCTCGAGCCGCATCGTGACCCTGTCCGAGTCGTCGCGCACCGAGATCGTCGACATGCTCGGCCTGCGCTCCGAGCGCGTCACGGTGGCGCCGCCGGGGGTGGACGCCCGCTTCTCGCCGGGCGGCCAGCGCTCGACGACGCCCCTCGTCGTGGCGGTGGGGCGCCTGATGCCGGTCAAGCGTTTCGACGCGCTCCTGCGATCACTGGCCAAGGTGAAGGCCGAACAGCCCGAGCTGCGGGCGGTCCTGATCGGTGAGGGCAACGAGCGGCCCGTCCTCGAGGCGTTGCGCGATGAGCTCGGCGCCACGGAGTGGGTGAGCATGCCCGGGCGGGTGGACGACGACGAGCTCGTGTCGTGGTACCGGCGGGCCTGGGTGGTGGCGAGCAGCTCGCAGCGCGAGGGGTGGGGCATGACCCTGACCGAGGCCGCGGCTTGCGGGACGCCCGCGGTGGCGACCGCCATCGCGGGCCACGCCGACGCCGTGCTCGACGACGAATCCGGGCTGCTGGTGGACGACGTGGCCGAACTCTCGGTGGCGCTCGGCCGGGTGCTGGGCGACGAGGTGCTGCGCAGCCGCCTCTCCAGGGGTGCGTTGGCGCGGGCCCGGTGGTTCACCTGGGACGTCACCGCGCGGCGCGCCCTCGAGGCGCTGGCCGGCGAGGCCGCGTCGACGTCCTGACGGTCAGCCGTCGATCCCCACGATCGGCGTGTCGGGCGGGAGTGCCCGCGTCGAGCGGGCGAAGACCCTCTGCGCCCTCATGGCGCGCCGACCGAGCGGCTTCCTGACCCGGAGCCCGAGGGCGGAGATCACCGCGTCGGCGACCAACAGGACCATGCCGAGCCAGATGAGGTTGCCGGCCTTGACGAAGGATCCGGCCCAGTTGGAGCCCGGCAGGTAGTGGTGCACGTTCTGTCCCTGCACCACGTTGATGCTGCCGGCGACGATCAACGCCACCGCCCCCACGCTTGCCGCGGCGCGGGCCCACGGGACCAGTAGCCCGAGCGTCACGACCCCCGCGACGACGAGCCCGGCCACCGGTGGGGTCACGAGGGCCGCCACCCCACCGGTGATGATGCCGATGAGCAGCGCCCTGGGGTAGCGCCGCCAGCCGCGCTGGCGCTGGTCCCTGGGCGGCGGTGTGTAGGGCATGGCCAGGGCCGCCGGATCGAAGGGCTCGGTCGGCCGCTCCGGGGCGTCGGGCCCGGCCGGCCCACGCAGCCGGCGCGGGAGCTTGCCGCGCACCCATCGGCGGGCGCGGGCGGGGAGGAAGCCGAGCAGCAGGCACAGGACCAGGGTCGCCGCGGACACCGCCAGCGCGGCCCACACCTCGCGCTGGGGGGTCCAGGTCAGCTCGATCGAGAAGCCCGGGCCCCCGAGCTCGTGCAGGTCCGCCGCACTGACGTGCCATCCGTTGGCGAAGCCGTCGACGAGCTGGGGAGCCCCGAGGCCCACCGCGTGCGAGCCGGCCACGGCACCGGGACCCGGCTCGGCCACGGCCTGCCAACCCTTGTTGACGCTCTGGCCCAGCACGAGTTCGAAGGACTGCGCGGCTCTCGAGACGGCGGCGCCGTGACTGTCGATGTGTGACGACGTCGCCGTGACCGTCGGGGCCGGACCGGGCTGGGTCGCCGCGAGCTGCGGCGTGCCGGCCGTCGTGGGGAACACGGCGGGGCCGGGGCCGCCTCCCGCTGCTGAGTCGAGGGCGAGCTGGTCGATGTTCCATCCGGTGCAGGTGGTGGGGGTGGTCGCGCAGGGCGGGTTGTGGCCGGCCACCGTCTGCACGACGTGCGGTCCGGCGCCCAGCGTGATCCCTTTCGCGTCGGGACCGCAGGGCACGACCTGTGCCTCACCGTTGTCGAGCGCGTGCTGGGCCGACCCGACGACGGCCACGTCGACCGGCTGGCCGTCGATGGTCAACAGGGTGGAGACACAGTTCCCGGGGATGTTCGCCGGCACGGGGGCTGACTGCACGCCGGGGATCCCGATCTCGGCGATTCCCAGCGGCAGTGCCAAGGGCCCGGCGGAGTAGTAATTCGCGGCGTACTCGGGCCGAACGGCGGTGAACGTGACGGAGAAGTGCGTGCCGGTCAGCGCGGGAAAGGAGACCGGCACCGTGGTCACCGCCCCGGGGACGTTGCTGTCGGCGATGGGCGGGAGCGTCACCCGCCGGACCTGGCTGCCGGAGGTGATCGTCATGGCGGTGGGGACGGAGTGCCGGCCGTCCGCGATCACCTGCATGGCCAGGCTGCCGAGTGATTGCGGCTTCTTGAGGTCGTAGGTGAGTGTCGAGCCGACCTGGGCGTTCGATCCGAGTCCGGGCATCCAGGCTGTCGAGGTGTTGCCGTCGAGCGTGGCCGATGCGGTGGACTGGAGATCGCCGGGCAGCCGTCCCGAGGAGTACGCATCCTGGAGGTCGGTTGACGCGATGTCCGTGCGGCCCACCAGCCGGTCGATTTCGTCATCGGGGATCAACGCGGAGAGGCTCGCGCTGCCCGACAGTGAGAACGTGCGGGCGGTCGGGAGCGTGAACTGGCGCGAGATGGTCGTCTCGGGGTCGCTGCGCGGCGGGAACTGCGACGTGCGCTGGCGGGTCATCACGACGGTGAGACGGTCGGCGGCGGAGGAGGTCCCGAGCGTGGAGAGCATCTGGGTGGGCATCTCGATCACCTGGTGCACCTGCTGGCCGGGGATCTCGACCTCGGAGAAACCGATGGCGGAAGCCGTCAGTGGTGGCGCCGTGTCGTTCGTCGTGCCGTCGATCGTCACGCGGAGGGTATGGAACGTCCGGGCCGGGAACGTCAGGGTCTGGCCCGAGGTCAGGTGGGACGCGCCGCTGAGGGCGTAGCGGACGGGGTCCTTCCCGTCGAAGGTGAGGGTGACCGCCGACACCCAGCGCGAGCGGTCGCCCCGCTGCGGCTGGACCAGGGTGATGTGGTCGGTGGTGACGGGGTTGGCGAAGCGCGCCTGCCACCACTGGCTGGCCGGGTCCGGCACGAAGGTCCCGGTGATCCAGGCCGTGTCGAAGTTGTTGTCGATGGCGCTGTAGGCCTGGTCCTCGGGCGTGTACGAGACCGAGTTGCCGTAGCTGCTGGCCGTGACGTTGACGGCCCCGACGTACGTTGCGTGCGACTTGCTCGTGATCGTGGTGCCAGGGAACAGCTCAATCGGGCTGTCGCTCAGGTCGCTCTTCGCCGGGTTCTCGTCGGGTGTCTCGGTGTAGCCCGCGTTCGCCGTGAGCGTGTCCCAGCGGAACGCCTGCTTGCGGTTCGTGTCGGTGAGGACGAGCTGGGCACCCTGGGACGCGAGGTCCTTCAGGCGCGCCGGATCGTCGGCCAGGGTGCCGGCGTAGTAGATCGCGCTGTCGGTGTTCAGCAGGCCCAGCCCGGCCAGGTTGTTGAGGCCGGTGGCGTCGCCCTCCATGACCAGGGCCCCCGAGTCCGACTCGCCCCGCACCATGGCCCGGGGGTCGGGCACGGTGTACGTGACGATCGGCGACGGCCAGCCCACATTGCCCGCCAGCGAGAGGTCCTGTTCGTTGAGTGTCGAGTCCGTCGAGACATTGGGCCGGGGCGTGCCGAAGGACAGCGGGTCGGTCAGCCCCAGCGGCGTCTGCAGCAGCTGGAGGGCGACGAGCTGGGGCTGGGGGATCCCATAGCGCTCGTACTGCTGGTCGTACTCGACCATGAGGTCCCCGGCGCCGATGAGCCGCGACATGGGTGCCAGCGCGTTCAAGTTCGCAATGCCGTCCTGAATGGGTCCGTCCGTCGCATAGAGCGTGTCGGCCGTGGCGATGGAGCCCATGATCTGCTGCTCACGGGTCACGAAGTCCCTGTCGAGCAACGCGGACTGGGGCGTGTCGACGGTGTCGCCCCAACGGTAGGCGGCGAAGTCGTTGCCCGGGATCGCGAACACACGGGTGCCGGGGTGGGTGGCGTTGAGGTGGTTGATGGCGGCAACCTCGTAGGACGGTAACGACGCGGGCTGGGTGAAGTTGTTGGCGATGGTGTCGCCGAGGAAGAGCGACGGATTGTTGGCCACGACGAGACCGGCGACGAGGACGGCGGCGACGATGCCGAGGATGGAGAAGCGGGACCACAGCGCGGTGAGCCCGCAGCCGAGCAGCATGAAGAGCGCCAACAGCACGAGCGGGGTGGCCCGGTCGGTCGAGCGCAGGGCCAGGCCCGCCGTCGTGTCGGTCATGAACGACTTGAGCCAGCCGCCGACCACCGTCGGGTTCGTGTACGGAAAGGGCCCCACGGACAGCACCAGGCCCACGAAGAGGAGGAGGAGGAAGAAGGCGCGCTCGCGCCAGCGCACGAACGCCGCCGCCACCAGGGCGACCACGGGCACTGCGTAGGAGGTCGCCAGGAGGGCGATGTCCTGCGTGTAGCGGATGGCCGCATTGGTCCACGGGCCCGTGTGGTCGGCCCCGTAGAAGTACCAGTAGCCGAGGCCGCGGAAGATGTCCGCCGGGTTCGAGGTGGCCGACGTCGAGGGGACGGTCTCGGTGTACTTGAGGACGTTGACGCCGTAGGCCGCCTCCACCTCGAGGCCCGCCATCCACCACAGGCTGGCCCCCAGCGTGAGGATGCCGATGCGGAGCGCCGTCCCCAACGCGTGCCGCCAGGTCGACTCGCGCAGGACCACCACGGCGTAGAGGAGCCACAGGAGAGGTGCGACGCCGACGTAGATGACGGAGCTGGCGTTGATGCCGCTCACCACCGCGACGACCACCGCGAACAGAGCGGGCTCGCGCCATCCGCCGCGGCGCAGGGCCACGATGGTCAGGCCCAGCATGAAGGGCAGCCCCGCCCAGGGCAGCAGGATCACCGAGATACGCCCGGCGTACTGCAGGAAGTACGGCGAGAGCATGTAGGCGAGCGCGGCGGCCGTCGGTCCGGGCCCGCGGAGCCCCAGGATGCGGCAGAGGTAGAGGACGCCCAGCCCGGCGGCGAAGAGGATCGACCCGAGCCAGAGACGCTGGGCCACCCAGACCGGCACGCCGAGCAGGTGGAAGACCGCGAAGAACGGGCCCATCGGGAGCAGGTAGCCGATGTACTGGTGATTGACGGTACCCAGGCCGACCGTCGGGTTCCACATGAACGCGACCTGGCTGAGGAAACGGGTCGAATCGAGATAGAGGTACGTCTTGGTGTCCGGGGTGACCACCCCGGGCCGCACCGCGAGCAGGGGGGCGTAGGCGAGGCCGGCCAGCACGCAGGCTCCACCGATCCACCACCACCGGCCGCCTGTCATCACCGCTGGCCGTTTGGCGGCGTGCCGCCCCCGGGGGGCGGTGTCGGTGGTTGACGTGGTCATGAAGTGGGGCTGAAAGGTCGCCGGGTAGTGTAAGCAGGCAGCGCCACCTCGGCGTGTCACTCGATTGGAGCGCCCGTGGCCACCAGCACCAAGAGCCGCTTGACGGGCGAGCGTCCCCAAAAGGGCGTGACCCCCGATTCCCTGCTGGCGCTGCATGAAGCCGGGTATCGCGCCATCCTCGACCGTATCGGGGATGGGCGCATCCTCGACGTCGGTTGTGGTCAGGGGTTCGAGTCGGCCAGGTTCCTGGGCGCCGGGCGGGAGGTCGTGGGGGTCGACTACTCCTCCGAGGCCGTGGCGACCGCGGCATCCCGCTACGGGCCCCAGGGTCTGCGGGTGGCCCAGATGAACGCGCTCGGGCTGGCGTTCGGGCCGGCCAGCTTCGACGGAGCGTGCTCGTCCCATCTCATCGAGCACTTCACCGACCCCGAGCCTCACGTCGCCGAGCTGGCCCGCGTCCTCAAGGACGACGGCCTCGCCTGCGTGCTCACCCCCAACAAGCCGGCGGACTTCGAGAACCCGTTCCACCTCCACCTCTTCGACCGTGAGGAGCTACGGGCGATGCTCGAGCGCCACTTCGGCGACGTGTGGCTGGGCGGCGTCGACGCGGCGCCCCACGTGAAGGCGGACCTAGAGGCCCGCCGGGTCAAGGCGGCCAAGCTGCTCAAGCTCGACGCGCTCGACCTGCGGCACCGGATGCCTCACGAGTGGTACGTGTGGGCGTACACGAGGCTGCTTCCGCTGGCCTACAAGCTGGTGGCCCGGGAGGACACCGGAGGCGCGACCGGCATCACGGCCGACGACTGGTTCGTCACCGACGAGCCCGACGACACGACCCTCGTGCTGTTCGCGATCGCCCGTGCGCCGCGTCGGGAGGGTGCTGGTTGATGCTCGCCGTCGGCCTGACGGGAGGCATCGGCTCGGGCAAGTCGGCGGTGGCCGACCTCCTGGTCGAACGGGGAGCGGTGCTCATCGACGCCGATCAGGTGGCCCGCGACGTGGTCGCACCCGGGGGACCCGCCTACCAGCCCCTCATCGACCGCTTCGGGCCGGGGATCGTGGCGCCGGACGGCACGATCGACCGCCAGGCGCTGGCGGCGGTCGCCTTCGTCGACGACGAGTCCCGGCTGGCGCTCAACGCGATCACCCACCCCGCCATCGGCATCGCCATGATCGAGGCTCGTGACGCCCTGGCCGACACCGACGACATCGTGATCCTGGCCATCCCGCTCCTGACGGCCGCCCACCGGGACACCGTCCGGTTGCACAAGGTCGTGGTGGTGGACTGCCCCACCGACATCGCGCTCGAGCGGCTGCTGTCCCAGCGCGGCTTCGACCGGGCGGACGCCGAGGCGCGGATCCGGGCCCAGATCCCGCGGGAGGAGCGGATCAAGGAGGCCGACTACGTGCTGGACAACTCGGGTGACAGGGCCGCGCTCGGCGCGGAGGTGGCCCAGCTGTGGGCCTGGCTGGTGGCCGCGGCGGCCGAGCAGCGGGCGCTCGCCTGACCTGTGACACCCCCCGGGTAGCCTCCAAGGCTCATGCCCGAATTCGAGGTCGTCTCCCCGTTCAAGCCCTCGGGTGACCAGCCGGCGGCCATTGCCGGACTGGCCAAAGGCGTCCGCCGGGGCGACCGCTACCAGACCCTGCAGGGGATCACCGGGTCGGGGAAGACGGCGACGATCGCCTGGATGGTCGAGCAGGTCCAGCGGCCGACGCTGATCATCGAGCCGAACAAGTCGCTGGCAGCCCAGCTGTCATCGGAGCTGCGGGAGCTCTTCCCGAAGAACCGCGTCGAGTTCTTCGTCTCCTATTACGACTACTACCAGCCGGAGGCGTACCTCCCGACGACCGACACCTACATCGAGAAGGACTCGTCCATCAACGACGAGATCGACCGCCTGCGGCACGCCACGACGTCCTCCCTCCTCATGCGGCGCGATGTGATCGTGGTGGCGTCTGTCTCCTGCATCTACGGTCTGGGTTCGCCCGACGAGTACCGCGATCGGATCCTCGGGCTGGCGGTGGGGGAGCAGCGCGACCAACGGGACATCCTGCGCCGCCTGGTCGACCTGCAGTACGCGCGGAACGACGTGAATCTCGTCCGCGGTACCTTCCGGGCCCGGGGCGACACGGTAGAGATCCATCCGGCCTACGAGGAGCAGGCGCTGCGGGTGGAGATGTTCGGGGACACCGTGGAGCGGATCGTCCCCTTCGACGTCCTCACCGGCGAGATGGGGGAGGAGATGGATGACGTGGCGGTCTATGCGGCCACCCACTACGTCACGGGCGACGAGATCGTCCAGCGGGCCGTCGGCACCATAGAGGTGGAGCTGCGGGAGCGGCTCCAGGAGTTCGCGCGCGACGGGAAGCTGCTCGAGGCGCAGCGCCTCCGGGTCCGCACGGAGCACGACCTCGAGATGCTGGCCGAGACGGGCGTCTGCTCCGGAGTGGAGAACTACAGCCGCCACCTCGACGGCCGGGCGCCGGGGGAGACGCCCTACACGCTGCTCGACTTCTTTCCCAAGGACTACCTGTGCGTGATCGACGAGAGCCACGTGGCCGTCCCCCAGCTGCACGGGCAGTACGCCGGCGACCGTTCCCGCAAGGACGTGCTCGTGGAGCACGGTTTCCGCCTGCCCTCGGCGAAGGACAACCGGCCCCTGCGGTTCGACGAGTTCATCGAGCGGGTGCCCCAGTGCGTGTTCGTGTCGGCCACACCCGGCCCCTTCGAGCTCGAGCACTCGGAACAGGTGGTCGAGCAGGTCATCCGCCCCACCGGGTTGGTCGATCCCGAGGTGACGATCATGCCGACCAAGGGGCAGGTCGACGATCTGATCGCCCGCATCCGGCGCGCCGTCGGCGCCGGCGGGCGGGTCCTGGTGACCACCCTGACCAAGAAGATGGCCGAGGACCTGACCGACTACCTGGCCGATGCCGGGGTGCGGGTGCAGTACCTGCACTCCGACATCGACACCATCACCCGCATCGAGATCCTCCGCGAGCTGCGGCTGGGATCCATCGACGTCCTCGTCGGCATCAACCTGCTGCGCGAGGGGCTCGACCTGCCCGAGGTGGCGCTCGTCGCCATCCTCGACGCCGACAAGGAGGGCTTCCTGCGCTCGGCGTCCTCGTTGATCCAGACCATGGGCCGGGCGGCGCGCAACGTGGACGGCATGGTCGTGCTCTACGCGGACACCGTGACCGACTCCATGCGCGAGGCCGTCTCGGTGACCCAGCGGCGGCGCGAGGTGCAGACGGCGTACAACCTGGAGCATGGGATCGACCCCCAGACGATCCGCAAGTCGGTCACCGACATCCTCGAACGGCTGCGCGGGTCCAGTGGCGGAGTGGCGAAGGCCGGCCGCAGCAGGGCCGAGGTGCGCAAGAACGCTGCCGTGCGGGGCAACCGCCGAACGCCGCTCCTGGCCGACGGTGACGCCTCGACGCCGGCGGAGGCCATGGAGCTGATCGGGCAGCTCGAGGCCGAGATGAAGGCGGCGGCGGCCGATCTCCGCTACGAGGAGGCGGCACTGCTGCGGGACGAGATCGCCGGGCTCCGGTCTTCGATCCCGGGCTGACCCCGTTCAGCCCTTGATGGCGCCGCCGAGGGAGAAGCCGGCGCCGACCCACTTCGTCACCGCGAGGTAGAGCAGCACCGGGGGCAGCGAATAGAGGATCGCAAAGGCGGCGACCTGCCCGTAGTTCACCCCGTACTGGCTGAAGTACCCGTAGATGGTCACGGAGGCCGGCTCGTTGTTCCCCTGCAGGAGGATCAGCGGCACGAAGAAGTTCCCCCAGGCGTTCACGAACGTGTACACCGCGATGACGCACAGGCCGGGAAGGATGAGCGGCAAAACGATGCGCCGCAGCGAGCCGAACCGCGAGTTGCCGTCGATCCAGGCCGACTCCTCGAGCTCCAAGGGGACTGCGTCAATGAAGGAGCGGCCCACCCATGTGGCGAACGGCAGCGATGTGGCCGTGAGGAACCATACGGTCCAGAACTTCGAGTTGATGAAGTTCACCGACACGTAGAAGTCGTAGGTGGGGATCATGAGGGCGATGATCGGCAGGGACGCCATGAACGCCAGCGCGTACACGAACCAGATCTGGACCCGCGAGCGGTAGCGCGAGAGCGGGTAGGCGGCGACGATGCCGACGACGGTCGTGATCACCATGGTCCCCACGGCCAGGTACATGGAGTTGCCCAGCGCGGACAGGAAGCTCCCGTGCAGCACGCTCTGGAAGTTTTTCAGCGTGATCGGCCCTCCACCGCTGATCGTGAGGTTGCCATGGGTCTTGAACGCCGTCACGACCAGCCAGACGAAGGGCACGAGGAAGATGAGGCCGACGACCGACATGGCGAGCGACGGGGCGAGCACCCCGGTCCGGTCGTTGCGGGAAGCCACCGCCGCCTACCGCATCTCGGCCAGCGAGCCCTGTCGCCGGAGCAGCCGGATGTAGAGCGCCGCCAGGATGGCCCCGATCACGAGGAGCACGACGGCGATGGCGGTGCCATAGGCGAGCTCGTAGTTGGAGAACGCCTGGCGGTACATGAAGACCGAGAGGACATTGGACGCGTTGCCGGGTCCTCCGCCGGTCATGGCATAGATGAGCGAGAAGTCGTTCAACGTGGCCAGGGTGATGATCACCAGGTCGACCACAATGGCGGAGGACAGGAGCGGGACGGTGAGCCGGGTCAGCCGCCGCCAGCCGCCGGCGCCGTCCACCTCGGCGGCGTCGATCAGATCGGTGGGTATGCCGTCGAGGGCGGCGGAGAAGAGGAGGAACGAGAACGCGGCGCCCCGCCAGGCATTGGCCAGGCTCACGGCGAGCATCGGGTTGGTGACCAGCCAGCTCTGGTAGTTCAAGCCGAACAGGTGGTACCCCTGCTGCATGACGCCGCCGTCACTCAGGAGGACGAACCACATGTACGAGGTGACGATTTCGGGGACGAGCCACGCGACGATGACGATTGCGCCCACCGTGGCGCGGACGGCATAGGCGGAGCGGGAGAGGAAGTAGGCCAACAGGAACCCCAGGACGGCCTGCCCGAGGTACCCCGAGACGACGAGGTAGTAGATGCTCTTGCCGATGGAGTCGGCCAGCCCGCTGCCGGTGGAGAAGAGCTGTTTGTAATTGGCGAGCCCGACGAACTGGTAGTGCGTGGCGGTCGGGCCGGTGACCGTCATGTTCGTGAAGGACAGGACGAACGTCCAGACGGCCGGCCATCCCATGAAGACGAGGACGACGACAAGCATCGGAAGAACCATCGTGAGCCCCGTCAGGCGTCGGCGCAGCGGCGTCTCGACCGTGACGTTCTTCACGCGTCCGGTTGGGGCCGCGCTCGGCTCTTCTGTGGGCAATCCGGGGCTCAGGTCGACGACCTGGCTCACTT
>Ga0116215_1001470_pt1 | contig 15696 bp, 18 predicted proteins | sample Sb_taG_7_FD_89698 | JGI IMG/M metagenome (GOLD analysis project Ga0116215, IMG submission 89698) | Peat soil microbial communities from Weissenstadt, Germany - Sb_50d_2_FS metaG | ecosystem: Environmental > Terrestrial > Soil > Wetlands > Peat | place: Germany: Weissenstadt | collected 2010-09-21 | reverse complement strand
TGCGAGAAACTGGTCTCCGGACCGGCCGAGAAGTTCGCAAAGGGTGATATTGACCCCCTACCCGTACCGGTAGAGCACGAGCCCGGTGATGTCGCCGAGCGGCAGCCGGCCGAAGGTCCGGCTATCGGTGCTCGCCCCTGGGTTGTCGCCCACCACCTCGACGGTCGAACCGTCGAGGTCGACGACCCGTTTCACGGCCACGCGGCCGGCATCGTCTCCCGGCAACCGGACCGTGACCAGATCGCCTGGCCTCAGCCGGATCCGGTGACCCACCCGCAGGACCAGCAAACGGTCGCCCGGTTCGAGCGTCGGCGACATCGAGTCCCCCTCGACGGCCACCCGGGCGAAGACGGCCCAGGCCCCGATGGCGGCGAAAAGGAGGCCCCGTACGAGTCGCCGACGGACCGACGGTCCCGTTCGACCAGCTCCGCCCGATTTTTTCAAATGCGGAGCGTGGGTAAGGTGGGACCGCAGACCACGGACCCACTCTTTACCGTGGGCCCCCGCTCAACAAGCCGACCCCCGTGAAGGGAGCACCGACGATGTTCTTGATCGACCGCCTCTTGACCACACTGGACCGGGCATTCCCGCCGACGACCGTGCACGCGCACTGCGACCTCCCCTGCGGGGTCTACGACCCGGCGCAGGCCCGCATCGAGGCCCAGTCCGTGAAGGCGTGCCAGGAGAAGCACAACGGGTCCGACGACCACGACTTCAAGGCACGGGCCATCACCATCAAGGAGGAGCGGGCCGATCTGGTCAAGCACCACCTCTGGGTGCTGTGGACCGACTACTTCAAGCCCGAGCACCTGGAGAAGCACCCGCAGCTCCACGAGCTGTTCTGGAAGGCGACCAAGACCGCCGGCGAGACGAAGAAGACCAACGACGAGGCCGTCGGGCAGCGCCTGATCGACGAGATCGACCAGATCGCCGAGGTTTTCTGGGCGACGAAGAAGTAGCCCAGCCGGCTCAGCCGGCGTGGGCGCCGCAGCTGGCCGTCGCGGGCTCGGCCTCGAGGCGGTCCTCGGCGATCGGCGCGCCGCAGGTGGCGCAGGTGCCGTACGACCCGTCGGCAAGCCGTCCGAGCGCCGCGTCGACCGCGTCGAGCGTGACCTCGGCCCGGGTCAGCGCCTCCTCGTAGTCCTCGACCACCGGAAGCAAACCTACCGCCGCGCCCGGGCGGCCCGAGCCACCCCGGCGGTGGTCACTTCGAGGTGACATAGACGGCGCGGGCCCGGTAGCGCAGCGGCGCCTCGGTCAGCTCCTCGAGGTAGTGCGCGACCCAGCCGGCGACCCGGGCCACCTTGAACAGCACCCCCCCGGCCTCGGCGTCGATCCCGGCGGTGAAGCTCAGTGCCGCGAGCCCGTAGTCGAGGTTCGGACGTGGCAGCCCGCGTTCGGCAGCCAGGTCCTTCACGGCGGCGACCTTTTCCATGCGATCGGTCGGGGCGAGCCGCTCGACGAACGACCACAGCACGTCGAATCGCGGGTCGGCGTCGTACAGCATGTGGCCGAACCCCGGGGCCAGGCCCTGCCACTTGAGGGCGTCGTCGAGCGCTGCGGCGCTCCCGCGCCGTTCGGCGTCCTCAAGCAAGAGGTGCGTCTGACGACTGGCGCCGCCATGGAGCGGGCCGGTGACCGTCCCGAGTCCGGCCAGGACCGCGTCGTAGACGTCGGATCGGGTGGAGGCGGCCACCCTCACCGCCACGGTGGAGCTGGCGAGCTCGTGGTCGGCCATGAGCACGAGCGACGCGCGGACGGCATCGGTGAAACCCGGAGGGACCGGCATCGACAAGGCGGCGGCGAGACGGTCCGCGATCGGGCTCCCGGCAGCAGCCGACTCGGGACCACCCAACGCCGCGACCATCGTGGCGACGATCGTCCGGGCGGCGCGAGCGACCGCGTCGGGCCGGAGATCCGATCGGAGGGGGTCGATCGCACCGCTCATCACGACGGCCCAACGGATCCGGTCGCCGACGGACGAGACCGGCGGTGGCCCGAGTGGGGCCGCGACCCACGGGCCGGGCTCGGTTTGCCAAAGAAGGTCGGCGACCGCTTCGAAGGGCTCCGTGCTGGCCAGATCCGACGCGCGAGCCCCCCGGTACGCCGGGCCGTCGGGACGGATCTCGGTCACCGCGGTCACGACCGTGGCGAGGCGGCCCTCGGTCCGGCGCCCGCCCCGGCTTCGCCTGGCCAGCGCCTCCACGTCGTCGACGTCGAACAGACTCCGGCGCCCGTCGGCCGCTCGTTGGGCGGGCAACAGGCCCCTGCTCACGTAGGCGTAGACAGTCGTGAGCTTGACCCCGAGGCGACGAGCGGTCTCCTCGGCGGTCAGCATCCCGGCCATGCCCGACCTTACATTGACTTGATCAACGTTTACAGACTTCCGGCATCCAGCCACAATGAAGGCGGGCCCCGAGACGCGGGCCGAGGAGGAGGACCCGATGCTCGTTCGTGACCTGATGTCGGCTCCCGCGCAGACCTGTGGCGCCGAGGAGACCCTGAGCGGCGCTGCCGAAGCCATGCGGCGGGCCGAGATCGGGTCGGTGATTGTCGTTGGCGACGGGAAGGTGGCCGGCATCCTGACCGAACGCGACCTCCTCCGGGCGGCCGCCGCCGGCGTGGAGCCGGGGGCGGAGCCGGTCCGGCTCTGGATGACCGCCAATCCCGACGTGCTCGGGCCAGAGGAGGACGCCGGCGCCGCCTGGACCAGCCTCTCGCACCACCACTACCGGCACCTCCCCGTCGTCGAGCACGAGCAGCTGATCGGCGTGGTCTCGATTCGGGACCTGTTCGGCGCGGCCAGCCTCCGGCCGGCCGGCGAGCACGCCGCCGACGCACCGAAGGGTCTCGAGGGCGTGGTGGTCGCCACCACGACCATCGGGGACGTACGCGGGCGCGAGGGCTTCTACCACTACCGCCAGTATTCGGCGGTCGACTTGGCCGCGTCCCGGACCTTCGAGGACGTCTGGTACCTGCTGTTCAACGGCGAGCTCCCCGACCTCGACCAGGCCCGAGCTTTCGCAGCTGAGACACGGTCGCTCCGTTCCCTTCCCGATGGCCTAGCCACCGTGCTCCCGTCGATCGCCCTCGCGGGCACGCCGCTCGACGTCCTCCGCACCGGGGTCTCGCTCTTCGGCGCGGAGCTGGGCTGGCAGCCGATCTCCGACGGGGACGTGGAGACGGTCCGGTCCGAGGCACTCCGCCTTGCCGCGGCCGTGCCGACGATCCTCGCCACCGCCTACCGGATCCGCAACGGGCTCGACCCTGTCGCTCCCCGCGACGATCTTCCGTTCGCCTCCAACTATCTCTGGATGCTCAGCGGGGAGGCTCCCGACCCCGCCCATGCTCGGGCGATCGACCAGTACCTCATCATCGCCACCGACCATGGCTTCAACGCCTCAACCTTCACTGCCCGTGTGATCACCTCGACGCAGGCCGACTTGGCCGCAGCGATCTGCGGCGCGATCGGCGCATTGTCCGGGCCCCTGCACGGGGGTGCTCCCAGCCGGGCGCTGGACATGCTCGACGCAATCAAGACGCCCGAGAACGCCGAACCCTGGCTCCGGTCAGCCGTCGAACACAACGAGCGGCTCATGGGCTTCGGCCACCGCGTGTACAAGACCGAGGACCCTCGCTCGACGTTCCTTCGCAATGTGGCCCAGAGCCTCGGCGGCCCGCTCGTCGGGTTCGCGAAGACCGTTGAGGAGATTGCCGTCCGGGTCCTCGCCGAGTTGAAGCCAGGACGCGAGCTCTACACGAACGTCGAGTTCTTCGCGGGGGTGGTCATGCACAGTTGCGGTGTGCCGCGCGAGATGTTCACTCCCACGTTCGCTGCAGCACGGACCGTCGGTTGGACCGTCAACGTCCTGGAACAGATGGCCGACAATCGGCTCATCCGGCCGACCGCCCGGTACGTCGGCCCTCCGCCGCCCCAGCCTGTACCCCCAACGTGATTTGCTTCGCAGGAGCGAGCGGATTCTCGTTCGCACTGAGGTTCGGGGGCGGGCGGACGCCCTGAGCGTCCGCCCGACTTCGCCGGACCCGCGCACCGACCACTGCCCAACCGACTCCGATCAGACCCCGACCAAGACCCCTTGAGTAAGGAATCGCTCCGGGCTCTCCGCACGTCCGGGTTCTTGACCGCTCACATCTGGACGCCGCCGACCCACAGGTACGAAGGGCCGGGGAGGGAGCTCCTCTTCACCTAGCTCGACGTCGAAATCGAGGAATATCTGATGACCGACAGGTCGCCGTAGTAGACCACCGCATTTCCTCCGCTCTCGCCCTCGAAGCAGTACAGCTTGAGGCGGGAATCCGCTCGCACATTCATGAATGCGTCCGATGGCGCCAAAGTCATATCGCCGTTGTATCCCCAGGCGTAACGGCCGTCGTTCTTGTCGAGTGTATTGATAAAGCAGTCGATGTAATCGCTCGTATCCGTCGAGGGTGGGATTTGGCCAGACACCGCAGCATGGGCCAGGTAGTCACCTGCTGGGAGTGGCGGCGTTTCGACGAGCATCGTGGCGCTATTTGGGATCTGGTAGGTCGACCCCGATGCAGTTGCCTCGAAGTACGCAGCCGCATTGACGATTTTGGTTTTGGAGGCTGCGCCCACGTGTGGCGAGAAGGACCACGCACCCGCGAGGATAACGCTGGTCGTAACTGCCAGTCCCGCAACTAGCGCCGAAATCCGGAACGCTCGGCCCTTCGAGCGGTTTAGAGACCGCAAGCTCAATAGTCGATTCATTCTCACCGAAAGGTTCCTCCCTGCTTAGGTGGTTGATGAGTCCGGTACTCCGAGGACTCTTACAGCATCGCAAGGAACCGGCGCCGTGCGTCCCGCAGTCGCGGCAGTCGAACTGACAAGCCCCGCACATGGCTCCCGACGTCGGGCGATTCGCACGGTCGGATGGCACGTCCCGAAGGCATGCTGACCCGGGTCGGCTGTCGATATGTCAGTGGACCGGTCACCGGGCAAACCTTCGTCGGGCACCGTTGAGCTGCCTTAGTCTCACTGTGGGCCGCTAGCTCATCGGGTAGAGCAGGGGACTTTTAATCCCAAGGTGCCGGGTTCGAGCCCCGGGCGGCCCACACGTTTGTGTGTGAGTTCGGGTGACGACGGACATTTCGTATTCGGGTGATCCCCGACACGTGTTCGGTTGATACCCGACACGTGTTCGGTTGATACCCGACACCTTGCCCACCATTCTCCGCTCAAGGCGGGGGCGGTGGCCGGTAACCGGAGCGTGCCGGATCCAACAATCCGGGATCCAGCTCAGCACATACGGGCGAGTAGAGGGCCGTCATTGATCGGGGGCTCGCGCTACGCTCCCCCGGACGCCTGACTCGGAAAGGCAGGACCGTGGACGGGTATGTGTTGCGTGACTCGCCTGGCTGGACATGGAAAGCAAACGGCCGCGACAACCAGGAACGCTTCGACTTCCTCGCTATAGACCACGTCGCTTATGGGATTGGTCCACCCTTGCACTTCCACGCTGCCCAAGAAGACTCCTTCTACGTCCTGGAAGGCGTACTGACACTCCAGCTGGGGGAGGATGTCGTCGAGCTTGGACCGGGCGACTTCGCTACCGCTCCGCCCGGCGTCCCACACAGCTTCACAAACGCGCACGCCGACCAAAAGGCATGCCGGATGGTCAATCTGTTGACGCCCGGTATCGGCTTCGACCGCTACCTCAGTCAGATCGAGAAAGTCGCGGCGACGGGTGATCAGGACGCAATGGATCGACTCAACGCCGAGTACGGCGTGACGATCGTCGGTCCGAGCGTGGCCGAGCGACTCGGACTCTCCTAGGACTGCCCGATCCGTTCAGATTTCGATGCTCATACACACGCTGTACGGATTGTCGGTGTACTGGGCGAACGGGTCGCACCAGATGAAACCCACGCCCGCGTACAGCGCCCGCGCGGCGACAAAGCCGTCCATCGTGCCGGTCTCGAGGCTCACTCGCCGGTAGCCGCTCGCGGCTGCCACCTCGAGGAGATGGTCGACCATGGCGCGGCCGACCCCCGAACCGCGGGCGCCGCGGGAGGTGTGCATCGACTTGATCTCCGCGTGGTGCTGGTCGAGCCGTTTGAGCGCGCCGATCCCGACGAGCACGCCATCGCGCCGGGCGCCGTAGAGCACGACCTCGGGGTCGGCGATCGCTGATTCTCCGAGGGCATGCACGTGCTCCTCCGGCGACATCGAGCGGCAGAAGGCAAGATGCTGGGCAATGATCGCCCGCACGTCGTCGGACGTCGGGTCCACGGTGTCGATGCTCAGGCCCATCTTCAAATCATCGCGAAGTCTGGACGGGGGACGCAGCCCGACCGCCAGGGTGTCAGGACCGTCACGGGTAATCTCGCCGGCGTGAAGCCGCCCGGAGCGCTCCTCGCCTCGGGACGAGATGCCGACATCTTCGAATGCGGCCCCGGTCTCGTGCTTCGGCGGGCCCGCGACCGCCGGTCCATGGCGTTCGAGGCGAAGGTGATGGAGTACCTCGTGAGCGCCGGCTACCCGGTTCCCGCCATCGACTCGCTGAGCGAGGACGGTACCGAGCTCGTGATGCAACGGATCGACGGTCCGACGATGGTGGAAATGATCGGGCGGGCCCCCTGGAAGATACGGCGCTTCGCCGATGCACTCGCCGACCTCCACCAGCGGCTCCATGCGATCCCCGCCCCGGATTTCCTGCCGCCGGCACCGATCGGAGACGGCCGGAGCATCGTCCACATGGACCTGCACCCGCTGAACGTGATCATGGGGCCCGACGGACCCGTCGTGATCGACTGGCCTCGCGCCTCGCGGGGCGATGCGGCGACCGATGTGGGGGTGGCGTGGATGTTGATGGCGGCCGGGGAGATCCCGGGGAGCCCGATAAAGGCGAAGCTCCTCGGAACCGGCCGATCGATGTTCGTCAACCGCTTCCTCTCGCACTTCGACAGGGCAACCCTCTCGCGTCATCTCACCGTGGTCGTCGAGTGGAAGGCGCTCGATCCCAATATCGCTCCCGCCGAGGTGGCCACCATGCGCCGCCTGGCGGCATCCGTGTGAGCCCGACTCTGTTCGTCGAAGCATGAGCGAGAACCCTCCGCCTCCGAAGCCCGGACCGCACCCGCTCCGGGACTGGCCGACCCCGCCGCCCGACGGCTACCGAGGCCAGCTTGATTCAGCGTTTCAAGCGCGCCTTGCCACGGACGCGTCTCGGCTCCGTCGGGAGGACTGCGACTGGTACCACAGCACGGTCCTTTCGGACGGGACCGAGGTCAAGGGCCAGTGGGATCTGCGCGGCGGCGAACGCGACTACCTCGGTCGCCACAATTTGAATGGCAAGCGGGTACTCGAGTTCGGGCCGGCGAGCGGCTACCTGACGTACTGGATGGAACGGCAGGGCGGCCAGGTCACGAGCTTCGAGGCCGGTTGGGAGGCGGCCTTCGACCAGCTCCCTGCCGTCGACGGGAGCGACATCGTCGAGGCCCAGCGCAGCTTCATGCGCCACATCGCCCGCATCAACAATTCATGGTGGTTCCACCACCGGGACCTCGGGTCGGACGCGAGGATCGCCTACGGCGACATCTACCACGTGCCCGACGACCTCGGACGCTTCGACGTGTCGTTCTTCGGCTGCATCCTGCTGCACCTGCGCGATCCATTCGGCGCGCTGCACCAGGCCGCCGAGCACACCGACGGCGCGATCATCGTCACCGACAACGTCTACCCGGGACTGGAGGACGCCGACGACCCGGTGTTGCGGTTCGCCATGGACGCGGATAATCCCGGACCGAGTGTCCGGTGGTGGGACCTCTCACCGGGGGCCGTGACCCGCATGCTGTGGCGACTCGGCTTCGAGCGCACCCGGCTCCTGCACCACACCCAGCGTTACACCATCCCGGACCCACCGGTCGACATCCAGCTCTTCACCGTCGTCGCCGAACGCCCGAACTCGGGCGGCCGGCCGGGGCCGCTCAGGAGGACGATCGACCGCGTGCGGGGCGGCTGACCCGGCCCCGACCCTCTGCCAGCGCGAGGGCGGTCGGCACCGCGTCGTTCTCGTCCACCGCCACCACCCCGGAATCGTCGGTCCCGTCGGGCCGGACGAGCCGCCAGGTCCCGACGCCGACCACCGGGAGCCCCAACTTCAGGGCGAACGCGACCTCGGACAACGTCCCGTACTCGCCGCCGATCGCGATCAGCACGTCGCTCGCCCGTACGACGAGGCCGTTGCGGAGTTCCCCGAGACCCGTGGGCACCGCGACACTGACCCACGGGTTGGCCGCGTCACGGTCGGTGCCGGGGAGGACGCCGACCGTGATGCCCCCGGCCTCGGCGGCGCCCCGGCAGGCCGCCTCCATCACCCCGCCGAGGCCGCCGCAGACGACCACCGCCCCGGCTTCGGCGAGCGCCCGTCCGATCCGCTCCGCGACCCCATCGGTGCGCGGGTCCGGCTCGCCGGTGCCGACGACCCCCACGTGGAACGGCCGGGCCGTCAGGCGGGCACCTCGTCGTCGACGGCGACCCAGCCCCGGTCGGCCACATAACGGCGGACGATCCGGGCGGGGACCCCGGCCACCACGCAGTGGGAGGGAATCTCGCCGCGGACGACGGCACCGGCCGCCACCACCACATGCTCGCCGATCGTCGCGCCGGGGAGGACAACGGCGTTGGCCCCGAGCCAGCTGCCCGAGCCGATGGAGACGGCCGCCTCGATCGGCACCTGCCCACCGATCGGCTGGTCCGGGTCGAGATAGGAGTGGTTCTGGTCCGTGATGTAGACGTAGGGCCCGGTCTGGATGTCGTCGCCGAGCTCGATGTGCCAGTGGCCGACGATGTGGCTCCCCCGGCCGATCAGGCAGCGCGCCCCGATCTTCACCACCGGGTCGCTCAGGATCTCCTGGCCCTCGGCGATCCCGGCCGTGACCGAGGCGTACGGGCCGACGATGGTCTCGTCGCCGATGTGGATCCGGTGCGCGTTGAGGATCGTCCCCTGGGGGAAGACCAGGCAGGCCCCCCGACCAAACTTGCCGAAACGGCGGGCGGGCGGGTCGTCGGGGCCGATCGCGGCCGCGATGCTGGCCCAGCGCGCCCCACGCCGGACGAGCTCGCCGGCGACACGGCGGACGCGATTCCTCACCGTCGTCGCGCGCACTTCCAGACGCTACCTTCCCGCTCCGACCAGGGGCTTTCGTGGAGCCCGGGGGTCGCGACGACGGGTATCCTCGCGGCATGCCCGAGGCCTTCTCGGAGGTCGGCCCCGAAGGCAAGTTCGTGCCGTCGGGGGCCCCGATCGGCCGCCGACAGTTCCTCCGGGGCGCGCTCGCACTCGGTGGGGGGCTGGCCGTTGCGGGGATGGGGGGCAAACCCAAGCACGGTCCTCCGATCCCGGCCCACGCCAAGCACCATCACGGCCGGCGCCCTCCACCCGCTGTGTCGACGACCAAGCTCGACAGCGGGGTCGAGGTCGTCACGGCCCGGTGGCTGATCGAGGAGAACGCCAAGCCGGGCACCAACAACTGGGTGGTCACCGGGATCCAGACCCCGCACGCGATCGAGGGGTTCGCGAGCCAGGTGAGCGCGGTCCCCGGCGACGAGCTCACGCTGTTCGTCAACACGACGGCCCGGTCTTTCCACGTCGAGGTCTACCGGATGGGCTACTACCAGGGCCTGGCCGGCCGCCTCATCGACACGAGCGACACCGTGGCCGGCGTGCAACAGCCGCCGTCGACCCTGACCCCGGGCGTCAACACCGTGGCCTGCCCGTGGCAGCCGAGCCTCACCCTCAAGGTCACCAAGGGGTGGCCGCCCGGGAACTACCTCTTGAAGCTGGTGGGTGACGGGGGCCAGCAGCAGTACATCCCGCTCACGATCCGCAATGACGCGAGCAACGCGACCTACGTCCTCCAGAACAGCGTGACGTGCTGGCAGGCCTACAACCTCTGGGGTGGCTACAGCCTCTACTTCGGGAAGACCGCCTCCGGACAGAGCTTCGCCAACCGGGCCCGCATCGTGTCGTTCGACCGCCCGTACCCCCAGACCTGGGCCCAGGGGGCGGCCGACTTCTTCGGCAACGAGTTCCCGCTGCTCTATGACATGGAGCAGTTCGGCCTGGACCTCACCTACTGGACCGACGTCGACCTGCACAACTCGCCCGGGTTGCTCGCCAACCACAAGGCCCTCTTCTCCCTCGGACACGACGAGTATTGGTCCTCCGAGATGCGCCAGGCCGCCCAGAGCGCGCTCAGCTCGGGGACGAACCTCGCCTTCCTCGGCGCGAACGCGTGCTATCGCCAGATCCGCCTGAACCCGTCGTTCGTCGGGGCCAACCGGCTGCAGACCTGTTACAAGGACGCCGCCGAGGATCCCTTCGCCCAGTCCCAACCGTCGCTCACCACGGTCGACTGGAACCAGGCGCCGCTGAACGACCCGGAGTCCTCCCTCATCGGCAGCATGTACCAGTCGGTCGGTGCCAACGGCGATCTGATCGTCACCGACGCCTCGGCGTGGTTCTGGCACGGCTGCGGCCTGCCGGACGGGACCCGGCTGCCCGGGGTCGTCCAGGGCGAGTACGACCGGTACGTGCCCTCGCTGCCGGGCCCGACCAACACCGACGTGCTGGCCCACTCGCCGGTGCCCGGCCAGAACAACTGGTCGGACATCACCTACTACACGGCCAGCGGTGGTGGTGGAGTCCTGGCGACCGGGATGGCCTCATGGGTGTTCAAGCTCTCCAACACGACCGATTTCCCGTCGAACATCGTGCCGGCGGCGATCCCCGGTATCACCGAGGTCCTCCGGCGCGCGATGCAGAACGTCTACGGCACCTTCGGGGCCGGGCCGGCGTCGGTGACGAAGCCCTCCGGGGGCAACTGGTCGTCGATCTACGGGGGCGCCGCCGCCCTCGCACCGACGGCGCAGGGAACCAACGCTGCCTGACCCGGGCCCCTGCCGGTTCGCCGGATCGGGCGTGAGGCGGAGGGGGCTGGCCGGGGCGGCGGCTCTGGTGGCCGGCTCGACGCTCGTCGCGGCCTGCTCCACGCCTGGCCCCTCGGCGCCTCCCCGGGCGGGGCCGCATCCCCGCCCCCATCCGGGCGCCGCCGGTCCGGCCTGTCCGTTGACCGGCCTCCCGTCGCCGTCGAAGACGGTGTCCACGCGTCCGGCCCTCGCCGTCAAGGTCGACAACTACCGGGCGGCGAGGCCCCAGAGCGGGCTCGACTCGGCGGACATCGTGTTCGAGGAGCCCGTCGAGGGCGGGATCACCCGCGACGTCGCCGTGTTCCAGTGCGCCGACGCTGCGAAGGTGGGCCCGATCCGCTCGGCCCGCAACATCGACATCGGCATCCTCGGCCAGTTCGGCCACCCGCTGCTGGTCAGCGTGGGTGGGATCGATCCGGTCCTCTCCGACATCGCCGCATCACCGATCACCGAGATCGACCTGCGGACCGACTCCTCCGTCGTGCAGAACCCGCCCGGGCGCTTCGCCCCGTACGACACCTACGCGGCCACCGGGGCTCTCCGGGCCCTGCGGCCGGCCGACCACACCCGGCCGGCCGCCGTGTTCAGCTATTCGCGGGTCGTGCCGGCCGGCACACCGGCCGCCTCGGTCGCGATCACCTACCCGGGGTCCGACGCGGTCTGGACCTACGACCCCGCCACCCGCCAGTACTTGCGCTCCTACGGCACCGCCCCCGACGTGCAGTCCGACGGGGTACGGAACTCGGCGGCCAACGTGATCGTGCAGGTGGTCCAGGTCACCTACGGCCCGTGGCTCGAGAACGACCAGGGCGGCCTCGAGGTGCAGGCGAACCTCTACGAGGACGCGAGCGGTCCGGCCGCGGTGTTCCGCAACGGAGTCGAGATCACCGGCACCTGGTCGCGCAACTCGCTCGGCCAGCCGACCAGCTTCGTCTCTTCGTCCGGCGTGCCGATCGAGCTGCAGCCCGGCCGCACCTGGGTGGAGCTCGTCCCGACGTCGGTCCCGGTGACCGTCACGCCCTGATCGGGAGGGACGCCCTCAGTCGAGGGTGATGGGGACGTCGTCGGGGTCGACCGCGTCGGCGAGGTCGACCCCATCCGCGTCCTCGTCGCCGGTCGCCGGGGCCAGGCGCTCCCGCACCCGCTGGTCGATCTCGGCCATCAGCTGGGGGTTCTCGGCCAGGAACTGCTTCACGTTCTCACGGCCCTGGCCGAGCTGCTCTCCCTCGTAGGTGAACCAGGCCCCGGACTTCTTCACGAACCCGAGGTCGACGGCGACGTCGAGCAGCGAGCCCTCTCGGCTGATGCCCTGGCCGTACATGATGTCGAACTCGGCCTGCTTGAACGGGGCACCGCACTTGTTCTTCACGACCTTGGCCCGGGTCCGGTTGCCGACGATGTCGGCGCCGTCCTTGATCTGCTCCACCCTGCGGATGTCGATCCGGATCGACGCGTAGAACTTGAGGGCCCGGCCGCCCGGCGTCACCTCGGGCGAGCCATAGATCACGCCGACCTTCTCCCGCAGCTGGTTGATGAAGACGGCGATGGTCCGGGACTTGGACAGCGAGCCGGTCAGCTTGCGCAGCGCCTGGGACATGAGCCGCGCTTGGAGGCCGACGTGGGTGTCACCCATCTCGCCGTCGAGCTCGGCGCGGGGGGTCAGCGCGGCCACCGAGTCGATGACCAGCACGTCGAGCGCACCGGAACGGATCAGCATGTCGGAGATCTCGAGCGCCTGCTCGCCGGTGTCGGGCTGGGAGATCAGCAGGGCGTCGACGTTCACCCCGATCGCCTTGGCGTAGACCGGGTCCATCGCGTGCTCGGCGTCGATGTAGGCGCAGATGCCGCCGTTGCGCTGCGCCTCGGCGACCACGTGCATCGCGAGGGTCGACTTCCCGGAGGACTCCGGGCCGTAGATCTCGACGATCCGGCCGCGGGGCAGGCCGCCGATGCCGAGGGCGAGGTCGAGGGACAGGGCGCCGGTCGGGATGGCCTCGATGGCCATGTGCACGGTCTCGCCCATCCGCATGATCGAGCCCTTGCCGAACTGCTTCTCGATCTGGCTGAGCGCCATGCCCAGCGCCTTGTCGTGCTCCTCGGTCATCTGCCTCTCCCTCTGTCCGCCACTGCTCGATCTCTTCGTGCGCTCAGACGACCCTACGGAACGGGTGTATCAGCCGGCCCCTGGCGGCGTCGGACCACTGTAATCCGAACACATGTTCGTACGAGGGATGGTGGCTCACCCTCCCAGCGTGAACCGGGCCTCGGTCGTGTAGCGGGGGCCCTCCCTCCCGGTGACCGACGACACCAGCGCGAGCTCCTCGACCCTCCAGCTGGCGTTCGCCGGGGATCCGAGGAGGTGGGCGGGGACCCGGCCGCGGCGGGCGCGGGCCAGGGTCAGGTGCCCCGTGAACGGCCCGGTCTCCCCGTCCTCGGCCCGGCCGAACGGTGCACTGGCCGCCCCGACGGTGATGGCCAGTACGTCGAGCCCGTCCACCGGCACACAGAGCACGCCCCGGCCGAGTGCGGTGGTCGCGGGCCCCAGCACCGCGGTAATCGGGTGCTCGGAGGCGGCCGCCGCGCCGAGCGCGGCCGTCAGTGCGTCGAGCTCCTGGTCGGGGACGGAGCCGAGGAAGGCGAGCGTGACGTGCCAGTGCTCCGGACGGACCCAGCGGAGCCCACTCTCCTCCAGCGACGTGCGCAGCTCCCCGAGCAGCCGGACCACCGTGTCGGTCGGCCACGCGGCGACGAACAGGCGCACCCGGCCAGTCTGGCCCCGCCCGTGTCACAGGTCCCGGGTACCACTCGGAACACCCCATCAACGGTGGGGGATCGTGCAGCGTGGTCGCCATCGACCGACTCGGCCGCACCGAGGTACCAGGCGCGAGACGAGGAGGAGTTCGATGACGATCCATGGCACCGGCGACCGTGAACTGGGCGACCGGCTCGACGCGGTCGAGCACGGCCTTGAGCAGATGGCCCGGCACCAGCGCGGCCTGCGAGACGAGGTGCGCACGCGCCAGCTGATCGTCGTCGACGACGAGGACCACCCGAGGATCGTCGGCGAGGTCTTCGGCGACGTGGCCGAGCTCCGCCTCGAACTGCCCGGCACCGGCACCGAGGTCGGACCGGAGCTGCTCCTGTTCGCGGTCGCGGCGGGCCACCCCGGACCGGTCGAGCTCGGCCCCGCGGTCGGCGTGCAGCTGCGCGCCCAGGGCCGGGCGGTCTTCGAGCTCGACGCGTGGCCGGGCCCCGACGGCGTGTGGCGTCCGCACCTGCACCTGAGCGGCTCCTGAGGGTCTGCTACTTATCAGTCTGTAGACCGAGCAGTAGCAGGCGCGCAGGGTGTGTGCCCGTGGAGGGGGACCTGCAGCGCCGGGTGGGCCGGAACCTTCGCGTCCTCCGGAAGGCGAAGGGTCTCAGCCAGGAGGAGTTCGCGCGCACCCTGCACATCCACCGCACCTATGTGGGCGGCCTCGAGCGCGGCGAGCGCAACATCACGCTCAAGACCGTGGAGCGGATCGCAGTGGCGCTCGGGGTGGACCCGGTGCAGCTCCTGACCGAGCCCTCCGAGCCCCGGGCCTGAAAGGTCAGCGGCCGGCGAGGCGCCGTCGCAGCATGTCGAGGGCGGAGATGGACGAGAACTGTCGGACCCGGTCGCGGTCGCCCGGGAGGAACAGCTGCTGCCCGGAGACCGGGCCCTCGGGGGTCGCGATCGCGACGAAAACGGTCCCGGGGGTCTGGCCGTCCTGCTCGTCGGGACCGGCCACGCCCGTGATCCCGAGTCCGACGTCGGAGCCGAGGGCCCGCCGGGCCCCGAGCGCCATCGCCTCGGCAGCATCGGCGGAGACGACCGGCCCGGGTGGCACGCCGAGGAGGGCGTGCTTCACCGCGGAGTCGTAGGCCACCACGCACCCCCGGAACCACTGGCTCGAGCCGGGCACGTTCACCAGTCGGGCACCGATGAGGCCGCCGGTGAGCGACTCGGCCAGGCCGAGGGTGAGCTTGTGCTCGATCAACAGGGCCGCAACGGCGTGCTCCATCGACTCCCCGTCGACCCCGAAGACGATGTCGCCGAGCCGTTCCTCCAGGACCGCCCGGACCCGCGCCTCTTCGTCCGCGAGCAGCTGGTCGACGGCAGCCTCGTTGACCGCCCGAGCGGTGATCCGAACCTTGATGCCCTCGATGCCGCTGGCCAGGAACGCGATCGTGAGCGTCGAGCCGTCGTCGGCCTCGCGCCGGTCGAGGTCGTCCACCCGGTCGGCCAACGCCTCGGCCAGCCCGGACTCGGTCGCGCCCCAGGTGCGGACCACTCGGCTCTTGATGAGTCCCTCCTCGCCCACCTCGGCCATGCGCCGCCGCAAGTCCGGGAGGACGCCCCGGTCGAACATCTCCTGCATCTCGTGCGGCACGCCCGGGACCGCGTACAGGACCTTGTTCCCGAGCGGGCACACGAGGCCCGGAGCAGTCCCTCGCGTCTGCTCGATGATCGACGCGCCCACCGGGACGTCGGCCTGGCGCAGGTTGTTCTCCGCCATGGCCCGCCGGCGATTGGCGAACATCGCGCGGATCCGCTCGACCAGCTGCTCGTCGCGAACGAGCGGCACCGCCATCACCTCGGCGATCGACTCGCGGGTGATGTCGTCCTGGGTCGGACCGAGCCCACCGCAGACGATCACCGCGTCACTGCGGGCGAGCGCAGTGCGCAGCGCGAGGACGATGCG
>Ga0116215_1001463_pt1 | contig 15721 bp, 19 predicted proteins | sample Sb_taG_7_FD_89698 | JGI IMG/M metagenome (GOLD analysis project Ga0116215, IMG submission 89698) | Peat soil microbial communities from Weissenstadt, Germany - Sb_50d_2_FS metaG | ecosystem: Environmental > Terrestrial > Soil > Wetlands > Peat | place: Germany: Weissenstadt | collected 2010-09-21 | reverse complement strand
GAGGGTAACCGGGTGGGGGGTACCCAGCGGGAGGGTAACCGGGTGGGGGGTATCCAGCGGGAGGTGGTTGCCATGGAGTCCCGACCGGAGGTGAGGGTTGAGTCGCCGGGTTGCCCCATGGGTCAGCAGACGGCGGAGGCGGCGCCGACGGCGGAGCCGGCTGCGTCGGCGGGACGAGCCCCTCCGAAGCGGTCTCTTCGTCGTCGGGCATCCGGTCAGATTACGTCCGTCTCCCACGCGTCTGTGAGCGCCCCCGGATTCGATGTGCGTTTCCTGTGAAGAGCGTGGAGCGTGAGGCTGGGACGACGTCACGATGCGAGCTGAGCTGCCGCTATGAGGTGCTCGACCAATTCGCTCGCGCTCGTGCGAGCGTTCGCACCGCTCGTCGAGGGCATGACGTAGACCGGCCGTCCCCCGAGCCTCTCTGGCTGTGCCCCGGCCTTCGCTCGAGAATCGACGGCCGCTCGCCAACCCGATAGGCCGACCATGCACAACGCCTTCGGCTTCAACCAATTGGCCAGTCGTTCGATCCGCTCGATGCCGTGTCTGTACTCGTCAGCCGCGATCTCCGAAGCGCTCGTCGTGGCTCTCTTCACGAGGTCGGTCATACCGATCCCGTGGGCCTCGAGTGCATGGCGTGGGTCGCGATCGCGGGTCACCAAACGTGCCCCGAGGGCCGCGGGCCAGAAGCGGTTGCCGGGGCGCGCGTAGCCGACACCCGCGCCGGCGGCGAAGAGGCTCGGGTTGAGACCCACGACGAGAAGCTTCATTCGAGGTCCGACGTAGTCCGGAAGCGTCCGGATCCTGAGTGCTCGCGCTCGGACGACCTCTCGGTCGACCTCCATCGTCTCGACCTCGAAGCCCGCGCCGGTCAGAACATCGCGAAACCTCTCCGGCTCCCAAGCACAGAAGAACCTTCCCCCGACGTCGTCAGAGGGGAGCGCGTCCCCCTCGTAGTCGCCAACGAGGACCTGCAAGTCGATTGGTGCCCCCTCCACGAGAGACCGGTGCAGTTCAGCGAGGGCCAGGGGAAGGCGCACCGCGGGCACGTGCAAGTAGCTCATGTTCGCCCATCCGCCGCTCAGGCTGCGGCTTTTGAACGGCAGAGCTTCGAGGTCTCCCTGAACCAATGAAGCGGTCGGGGCGACCTCTCGGCACTGGTCGAGCATGGTGCGAGCGGCGTCGATGCCGATCACCGGCTGGCCGACCTCGCAGATGTAGCGCCCAGCCCCGCATCCGAGGTCGACTCGCAGTCCGCCGGGCACGACGCGCTTCGAAAAGGCACGGGCATGATCGCTTCGTACCGGCCGGCGGCGCGCCGCCCAATCGGCTCCGCGAGTCTCGTAGACGTCGACCGTGGCCTTGTGCATGCTCCTATTCGGCTAGACCGACCGGAGTCCCGTCGACGATCTGGTCGAGGTACTCCGAGAGCCCGTATCCCTTGCGCCCGTCGTCGAGGGTCCATTCGGTCAGGCCTTCTGAGATCCTGGTCAGAAGCTCTGAGCCTGTGGGATCGGTCCTCCGATTCCGCAGGGGTACCAGGTTGAGCACTCGGCCGCTCACGTGCCAGGTCTGGCCTTCTGCTTGGAGCTGGGCGTCTATCGACCTGTGGTAGTTGTCCTCGTCCCAAGTGGAGGTGATGCGAAAACCGTCACAGACGCGCATTGTCCCGTCCGTCCAGACGAATCCGCTTCGGATCCCTTCTCCTTCGCGCCTCGCGATTCGCGAGCCCATGAAGCCGAAGTCGTGTCCGAAGTTGGCGGTGAGCCACCGGTAGTACCACGGCGCCTGCCAGTAGCGAGGTCCCCAGCTGTGATCGCGAAGCCCGTGACCGTTCAGATCGAAATGCTGGTCGGCGACGAGCATGGTTCCCGAGGCAGACACGAGTTGTTCGTAGTGTCCTCGGGCGAACTCCTCTCCGGGACGCTCGGTGGGGGCGTCCGGCTCTCCCCCGAACATCGCCGAGCAGCTTTTGTAGACGAGATCCACCGAGCACGACACGTGGGGGTTCGAGCTGAAGGCGCTGCGAGGGTCTGCCATCTGGAGCGGGTCTTCGAGGAGGACGACCGGTCCGGCGTAGGAGACGTGGAGTTCCTCGAAGGGCTCGACGACAGAGAACCGCATTCCCGCCGCGTCGAATGCGTCGTTGGTCGTGATCTTGGGGCGCCTGAACATGAAGGCGACCCGGCCGTCGGGAAGCCATATGCAGGCGGTCATCTCCCCGGTGCCCTCGTTCGCCCGGTTGCCGAGGCGGAAGAACCCGCCGACGCGCTTCGACGGGTCATAGACGTTGAAGTACATGGACTCGTTGAAATTGGGCTCCGGGCCCAATTCGTGCATGTACTCGTCGGCCGGTTCGAGGCGGAGTCCTATGGCTTCGAGCATACGGGATAGCCGCTATTTAGGCTTCGGGAATGGAAGTCGAAGAGCTGGCTGAGCAGCTGCGCTCCGAGCTCGTCCCGCTGCTCGGGGACGAGGTCGAAGTTTGCGGCTTGCAGCGACTCCCCGGAGGTGCGTCGCGTGAGACGTGGGTATTCGAGGCGAAACGCCCCGACGATGTCGCAGTTCGCCTCGTGCTACGCCGAGACCCGGTGGGAGCACCTGCTTCGGGTCTGAGGTTGGAAGCAGGCTTGATCGAAGCTGCGCGGGTCGTCGGTGTGCCTGTTCCGACGCTGGTCGCATCTGGTGACGAGAGCTCGCGCCTTGGTAGCGCCTTCATGGTGGTCGAGCACGTCGAAGGTGAGACCATCCCTCGCCGCATCCTGCGCGACGAAACGCTCGCCGAGGTCCGCGGTTCGCTTGCCGAAGGCTGCGGGTCGGCTCTCGCCGCGATCCATCGCATCCCCGTCTCGTCGGTTCCCGATCTCCCCGGCGGTGACCCGCTCGACCAGCTCCGAGCGCTCTTCGATCGCATGGAGCAGTCCCATCCTGCGTTCGAGCTCGCGTTCCGTTGGCTCGCGACGAGCAGGCCGCCTCGCTCGGGCGAGTCGGTCGTGCACGGGGATTTCCGCAACGGGAACTTGATCATCGGTCGGGACGGCATACGCGCTGTGCTCGACTGGGAGCTCGCGCACTTGGGTGATCCGATCGAGGACCTAGGTTGGCTCTGCGTGAAGGCATGGAGGTTCGGCTCGCCGCTCGAGGTCGGAGGTTTCGGGTCGGTGGAGCAGCTCACCTCTGCCTACGAGCGTGCCGGAGGGGTGCGCGTCGACAGGGAGTCGCTTCGGTGGTGGGAGGTATTCGGGACCTTGCGATGGGGCGTCATATGCATAGTGCAGGCACTCACCCACCTATCGGGGGCCCTGCGATCGGTCGAGCTGGCAGCGATAGGACGGCGTGTCTGCGAGGTCGAGTGGGATCTTCTGGAGATCTTGCCGTGACTCTCGCCGAGAAAGGTGGCTGGCGCGGCTACGAACCGAACGACGTTCCCACGGCCGCGGAGCTTCTCGAGGCAGTGCGCGAGTTCCTGGAGTCCGACGTCTTGTCTCACACAGAAGGCAGGGTTCGCTTTCACACCCGAGTTGCGATCAACGTTCTCGGGATGGTCCTCCGAGAGCTCGATCTAGGGCCGTCGCTCGCAGCCGCGCATGCCGAACGGCTGAGGCTCCTCGGGTTCGCCACCGACTCGGAGCTGGCTCGGGCCATCCGAGAGGGTGCTCTGGATCACCGCCTCGGGGAGGTACGGGAGGCGGTGCGTGCAACCGTGGCCGACAAGCTCGCGGTCTCTCATCCCGGCTACGAATAGTGACGGCGATACCGGCCACTCGACGAGCGGTCGTGTGGGACGTCAGAGAAGTGGGACGTCAGGGAATTCGCACGTCGTGGTGCTCCAGAGCTGATCGGCGCTCGTAGTCGTTCAAGTCGTCGCGCGCCACCGGGACCACGAGGCTCCAGTGCCGGCCCACCGGGCAGCGCTGGAACCTGGCCCACCCGAGACGAACCGACTTGAGCGATCCCCCCCGGTATCCAGAGCGTCGTGAAGAGATGACCCTCACGACAACGCACCACGACGTTTCCCGCGACACCGTAGCCACGCCGTCTGATCGCGAGTGCCTCGACCAATGCGCCTGCAAGTGCCAAAGCGAGGCCGAACCGGCGCTTCCTGCGACGTTTGCTGCTCGTCGCGGCTTCGGGTTCCGAGTTCTCCGACTGGGTGTGCGAGCCCAATGAAGTCAGCTCCTCAGCTTCCTTTGAAGTGCGCTTCTTGCCCTTCGAGCATCGCTCGTACTCCCTCGACCGCGTCCGATGTGCCTGCGAGTGCAGCCTGCTGTTGGAGCTCGTGGGCCATCGCGCTTCGGGCGGCCTCGACGAGTCCCGCACGCAGGGTCGCCCGTGTCGCGGAGACTGCCAGCGGGGCGCCCGCGCCGACCTGTCGGGCGAGCTCCAGCGCGACGGCGACCTCCGATCCTTCGGGGACCACTCTTTCAGCCAGCCCGATCCGAAGGGCTTCCTGTGCTTCGACTCTGCGGCCTGTGAGGAAGAGCTCGGCCGACATCCCGGGACCGACGTAGCGGGGAAGGGTGAGTGTCATGGCGAACCCCGGGTGGATTCCCAGACGAACGAAGTTCGCCTGGAACCATCCCCGTGCGCCCAGGACCCTCAAGTCGCATGCGAGGGCCAGTCCGAATCCTGCACCCACCGTCGCACCCTGCACCGCTGCGACCAGGGGGACCGGGCAGCCGAACACGCGGACGGCCTGGAGATAGAACGCTCCTGTTCGCGCCTCGAAGCCTCCGGAATCGGTGGGGTCCGGTGCGTCGCCCGCACGGAAGTTCGCTCCGGCGCAGAACGACCGACCCTCGGAGCACAGGACGGCCGCTCGGGCGTTACCAGCGAGTCCGTCGAGTGCGTCTGCGAGGGACCTGAGCGTCGGTTCGGTCAGGAGGTTGTGCGGTGGGCGGCGCAACGTGACAGTGGCCACGTCTGCGTCGAAGTCCACCGTGACAGCGGGGCCTTCTGAACCGTGCCTCAAGATCGTTCCCCTGACGCGTCGACACGACGAGAACCGTGTTCGCCTTCGGACATGTCGGCGCACCATAGCCTTGGGCCATGGGGCTCACGATCGCCGGGGGGAAGGGGTCGAGCCCTGGGCAATCGGAGGTGCTAGGGGGGCGCAGGTGGGCGGTCCTCGCCGTGCTCTGCGTGAGCCTTCTGCTGGTGAGCTTGGACAACACCATCCTGAACGTGGCTCTGCCTTCCATCGTCCGGGACATGCACGCCTCGACCACCGAGCTCCAGTGGATCGTCGACGCGTACGCCATCGTGTTCGCAGGCCTTCTCCTCGTGCTCGGCAGCATCGGCGACCGCATCGGAAGGAAGCGTGTCTTCGTGGTGGGGCTCGTCCTTTTCGCGATGGGCTCGGCTGCCTCGGCGTTCAGTCGCTCGCCTGACGCCCTGATCGCTTCACGCGCCTTCATGGGTATAGGCGGCGCCGCGATCATGCCGTCCACCTTGTCGATCCTGACACACGTCTTCACGCAGGACGACGAGAGGGCCCGCGCCATCGGGATCTGGTCGGGAACGACAGGGATAGGTGTGTCGATAGGGCCCATAGTGGGCGGCTGGTTGCTGGCCCACTACTGGTGGGGCTCGGTGTTCCTGGTGAACGTTCCCATTGCTGCAATCGGTCTTGCAGCTTCGTTGTGGTTGGTGCCTGACTCGAAGAACCCGCACAGCCTCCGTCCGGATCCGGTCGGTTCGGTGCTTTCGGTCGTGGGAATGGGACTGCTCCTGTGGGGAGTCATCGAAGCGCCTACCCGCTCGTGGTCGTCGCCTCTGATCATCGGCGCTCTCTTGGCCGCCATGGTTGTGCTCGCGATCTTCGCGGTGTGGGAACTGCGTTCGAGCCACCCGATGCTCGACCTCTCGTTCTTCACCTCGCGACGCTTCAGCGCCGCGATCAGCTCCATGTCACTCGTGGTCTTCTCGTTGTTCGGAGGCCTGTTCCTCTTGACCCAGTACCTGCAGTTCTCCCTGGGTTACAGCGCGCTTCAGGCCGGATTGAGAATCGGGCCGATTGCCCTCACCATCCTCGTGGTGGCTCCTGCTTCCAGTCTCTTGGTGCGCTGGTTGGGAACAAAGGTCGTAGTCGCCACGGGCATGGTCTCGATCAGTGTCGGCTTCGGACTGTTGTCCCGCACCACCGTCGCAGGGTCCTATGTCGACGCGCTCCCGGGGCTCTTCCTGCTGGGGATCGGAACTGGGCTCGCTCTCGCTCCGTCTACGGAGTCGGTCATGGGGTCGTTGCCGGCCGAACGTACCGGTGTCGGATCGGCGACCAACGGCACCGCGCTCCAGCTCGGTGGCGCTCTGGGAGTAGGCGTGCTCGGCAGCCTGCTGGCGGGGCGCTACCAGGGAGTGCTGCATCCGGTTCTCGCTCACCAGAGCATTCCGGGGACCGTCCTCTCGACGATCAACGGGTCGCTCGGAGGAGCGCTCGCGGTCGCAGCTCACTTGGGTGGATCGAGGGGCAACGCCTTGGCAGCGCTCGCTCGGCACGCCTTCGTGAGCGGAGCCGACATCGCGGAAGTCGTGGGAGCGTCGGTGGTGGGAGCGGGCGCCCTCATTGCCTTGTGCGTGCTCCCGAACCGCGCGACTCCTAAGGCGCGCCGATCCTGAACACCGGATGCTCGGGGGCGATCCTCCTCATCTCGTCGTCGGAGGAGCTCGGGCCCACGCCGTCGAAGAAGACTCCGACCTCACTCTTCCAACGCCTCAGGTAGGCGCGAAGGATCTCGGGCTTCTCCTCGTCCGACAGCTCGACTGCGATGAACGGCTCCGTGTTCTTGCCGAGGAGGAGCTCACCACCTCCTACGACGCGCATGTTGCGCACCCATTGGGTCTCGCCCCTCGGCGCGACCAGATAGCGCTCACCTTCGAGGCTGAGGAGGTTGACCGGGGTGCTGCGCCATTCGCCGGTCTTTCGACCTCGAACCCTCAGCACTCGAGATCCCATGACGCTGAGGCCGAGTCTCGTCGCGAACGCGACAAGACCGTTGAAGACGTGCAAGGTGAACCATCCAGGCTTCTTGTAGTGCGGCATTCCCCATGCTCTCTTTCGAGATCGTCGTACGCCAAATCGATCGTGTGGCCCTGCGATCGTCTCGGTCTGCCCAGGAGGCTCTCGGCACAGATCCCCCAAAAGGTTCTGTACCGTGTCTTCTATGCGTCTCGTGTCGTTCAACTCACTCGACCACGATCGCGCTGGCGGGAAGGAGCCGCGTGCGGGCGTGATCGACGGTTCTGAGATCGTCGACCTAACGGACCCGGAGATCGGGTTGCCCGGTGACATGTGCGAACTGCTCGCATCGGGTCCGGAAGCTCTCGAGCGGGTGAGCACCGCCCCGAGAACGGGTGCCCGCCGCCTTGCTCTGGGGTCGGTGAGGCTGCTCGCCCCGGTTCCTCGTCCCCCCAAGGTGCTCGCGATCGGGTTGAACTACCGCAGGCACGTCGCAGAGATGGGGGTCGAGGTACCCGAGCACCAGGTGTGGTTCAACAAGCAGCGCACCTGCGTAGTCGGGACCGGGCATTCCATCGACCTTCCGCGAGTGTCGGAGCTACTCGACTACGAGGGCGAGCTCGCTTTCGTCATCGGCCGTCGCTGCCGTCACGTCAGCAAGGAGGATGCCCCGAACGTCGTCGCCGGGTTCACGATCATGAACGACGTGAGCGTGCGCGACTGGCAGTGGCGGACACCCACCTGGACGATGGGAAAGTCGTTCGACACCCACGGTCCTCTTGGACCGTGGCTCGTGACCGGTGACGAGCTCGGTGACCCACACCGGCTCAGGATTCGAACATGGGTCGGAGACGAGCTCCGCCAGGACGGTTCGACCGACGACATGATCTTCAGTTGTTGGGACATGGTCGAGCACTTGTCGACAGCGTTCACCCTCGAGCCCGGTGACGTGATCTCCACGGGTACGCCGGCGGGAGTAGCTGCAGGGTTCGACCCACCTCGTTGGCTGCGCGAGGGAGATCACGTCCGGATCGAGATCGAGTCGATAGGCGTCCTCGAGAACCAGGTGGTGGCCGAACCCGAGGCGAGATGAGCGCCGCCGACGCGCAGAAGTCGCTCAAGGTGACGCGCAGCCTCTCCATCCCGGCCGACGAGCTGCGATGGCGTTTCACCACGAGCGGTGGCCCTGGCGGCCAGCACGCCAATCGCTCGAGCACGCGGGTCGAGGTCCGTTTCGACATCGAGAATTCCGAGGCCCTAGGACCACGTCAGAGGGCCCGTCTGCTCGACCGTATCGGTCCCACGCTCACGGTCACTGCAGGCGAAGAGCGCTCGCAGGCGCGAAATCGCGAGGTTGCCTTACGGCGTCTCGGAGGTCGTCTGCAGGAGGCGCTTCGCGTCGAGCGTCCGCGCGTGCCGACTCGTCCTTCCAAAGCAGCGAAAGCCAGACGACTCGACGAAAAGAGGCGCCGTTCTGCCCGAAAGCGAGAACGCGCCTTCAACTCCGAGGACGGCACATAGGAGGTCAGCCGGTTGTTCGGGACCTTCGGCCCTTCCCCGTGCGGCAACGAAAAGCCATGCTGGGTCTGGGATCAGAAAGGTGCAAGCCGATCGGATCCCTGGGGTGCGTCCGGAGTGCCGCCCACCTGGGACGTACTTCCCAGGCTGCCTCCGGCGGGATCACGGTCCTAGCGACCGTTCTGCGGAACCCGCCGGGGGTGGCCATCTTTTCTGCCTCTTCGCACCCGCGTGTCCGATTTCAGGGGAAGTGCACGCGTAGAGAACGCAGTCAAGAAGCGCAGTCGCGGCAGATCGAGCCCGAGGCGTCGGCGAGCTGTGCACGCTTTCTGACGAGGAAGCACGACCGGCAAACGAACTCGTCCTCGTGACACGGAGCGACCTCGGGCCCGTCCGTCGACGGCATGTGGAGGGCGATCAAGGGACCTGTCAGGGAGTCGCCTTCAGGCTCGGGCTCGTCCGGTTCCACCGCGGCTTCCGCATCTCCAGCCAGCCGCTCGGCGAGGATCCGGTCGAGGCTCTCCTCGAGGTCCTCCAGCTCCGTCACCTCGAGATCGTCCATCTCATCCAGATCGTCGGACTCCTCGGGTCGCAAGCCGTTTCCGTCGACGGTCACGAATTGAGTCCCCTGGGGCGCCATTCGCAGCTGCGAGGCGGAGGCGCCGTCGAGACTGCCGATGTCCTCGTCGTCCTGGCCATCGGCGCTGTGGACCAGGTCGTCGAGGGTGAGCTCCAGCACGACCTCGTCGACATCCTCCTCGGCGACCCCGTCGCTGTCGAGATCCTCCTCGAGCAGGTTGTCGTCGTCTCGTTCGCCGAGAGCGAGCTCTTCGGGAGGCTCGAGATCCAGCTCTCCTTCGGTGAAGTGATCCTCGGGCCTCTCGCTGTCCTCGACGAGCCTCATCGGTGAACCCCTATCGCCGGCGGAGGCGCCTGACGGGAGCCAAACGAAGCCCGGGCCGGGCGGAACCGCTTCCTGCTCAAAGCATCGGACGCAACCGACGTCTTATCAAGGGGCAATTTCCCCGATTCCCCCTGGTTCCGGGTGCAGAATCCGGTGGTGCACATCCCCGCCAAGGTCGACTACGGAATGCGAGCCGTGCTGGCTCTGGCGGAGAAGGGGGACCCTGCGACCGCCGAGGAGCTTGCCGAAGACCAGGGACTTCCTCCGAAGTTCCTGGGGGCGATCCTGAACGATCTACGACGATCCGGCCTGGTCGCGAGCAGGAGGGGCTCGGAAGGGGGATACCGACTCGCGCGGCCCGCCGACGAGATCACCGTCGCCGACGTGATGCGGGCTCTCGACGGCCCGCTGGCAGAGGTGAGGGGCCTCAGGCCCGAGGCCACCCACTACGCCGGAGCCGCCGAGCACCTCCAGGAAGTGTGGGTGGCCGTGCGCGCGGGGCTGAGACAGGTTCTGGACAAGGTGACCCTCGACGACATAGTGCGTGGAAAGTTGCCGAGATCGGTTGCCAGGCTCATCGAGGATCCCGAGGCATGGGCGCCGCGCGCCTGATCTCCGCCCGTGTCAGGCCCGGACTCAAGCGGGGTGGACCTGGCCTTCGGCTGCGGAGGCTCGCCTGATGCGCGAAGGGCTCCAAACCTCGTCGAGGAAGTCGGCGATCTGTTCGGTAAGCCGGTCGGGTGTCACGCGCAGCTCGAAGATCGAGTGGGCCTCGAGCAGCCGGGCGTGGGGGAGTTGACGAGTCAAGTGGTCGGCGTCGGTGAACGGGTGGATGAAGTCGACTTTGTGTCCGATCACGAGTGCGGGAGCCTCGATGGCATGACGCTCCTCGTAGGTGGGCGTGATCGGTCCGACCAGCATTCCGTGCAGGACGGCGGCGGACTCCTCCGGCTCCAGACTGAGAGTGTTGACGAAGCTGTCTAGAGCGCCGATGCGGGTGCGCGGGATGCGGCGTGCAACTTTGGCAACAGCCCGAGCGACAGTTGCCGCGTAGTGAACTCCCAGCAGCATGGGCAGGAAGATCAGGGCCGCTCCCGGAACCGCCCATTCCAGCACTGGCATCTCGACGACCAACCCCCGAACTCGGCTGGGGGCTTTCACCGCGACCTGCAGGGTTACGTTCGCTCCTAGCGAGACCCCTCCGACCACTGCCTCGTCCAGCCCGAGCTCGTCGAGCAGAGCCACTACGTAATTGGCGTAAGAGTCCATTCGGTGGGCCGAGGCGTGTCGCGGCTTGTCGGAGCGCCCGTGGCCGGGAAGGTCGAGCAGGATCACCTTGTTGCCGCGTTCGGCGAGGTCGTCTGCCAGGCGCCGGTTCATCTGGGCGTCCAGAAGCAAGCCGTGGAGGAACACCAGCACTCGCTGACCCGTGCCGTGGACCTCGTAAGCGAGGTGCAGCCCCTCGAACTCGAACCAGCCTTCCGTGAAGGGCTTTCGGTCGAGCATCTCCGAGAGTTTCTGGAACCTTCCCTTGCTGCGAAGCTCTGACTGGTCCACGTCGGCGTCGCCGGTGCCCGAACCTTCTCGTTCCGAAATACTCGATGTGGTGGACTTACCGCTCTCGGCGCTCGACACGGTCACGTCTGGAAGATACCCGACGGAGCGGCCTCACGCGGGCCGCCGCGTCAAGCGATCTGCCGTCGAAGCGGGCGCCGGCGTCTGCGCTGTGCGGGCTGGAAGCGTCCCAAGAGGACTCCACCGGCAAGGACCACCGTCGATGCGGCCGCCGTCAGAGCGGCGGCGGCCCCTGTGGGAAACCGCAGGCCGGCGAGGTGAGCCACCCAAAACGCCACGTCGACGAAGGCCCCGGTGACGAGCACCCAGATGGCCGCGCTGCGCAGTCTGAAGGAGGCGCAGTAGGCCAAGACGGCCCCCAGGAGTATCAGCGCGTAGCCGATTCCGAAGAGGTGCCTGAGCTGGGGAAGCACCGAGCCGCCGTTTCCGTGCAGCTTCGGTGCTCCCCAGACCAGGATCTGGACCGCCACCGCCAGTACGACCATCGCCGCCAGCCATATCCGGGCCGCGACGCGATTGCCGATGACCGAGAAGACCATGGCCGCTGTGCGTGACGCAGCCGCCGCCATCAGAGCAATTGTAGGACGACCAGTCGGCTTACCTCATACGAGGCCCAACTCGGAGGCGCACGCAGGCCATTGTCCCCAGCCGCTTGCTGCCTGGAGCTGCTGGGCTGCTTGGTCCTGGGTCGCCGCAGGGGCGTCCGACGGCAACCCGGAGTATCCGAGCGACTGCCAAGTCGAAAGCGAGAACTGGTAGGCGCCGTAGTAGCCGTTGCCTGTGTTGTCGGCGTAGTTGCCTTCGGATTCGCACTGGCGAAGCTGTGCCCAGACGTCTCCGGACGGCGGTGCCGGGGCCGGAGCGGGCGCCGGAGGTGCCGAGGCCGTGAACGCAGCAGTTTGAACGACCGGCGCCGCAGGCGGCGGTGGTGCGGGGAGCTCGAGCACGAGCGCAGCCCATCCGATCTGGGACGGGTCGCGAATCTCGGTGGTGCCCGGACGCGAGCGCGTCTTCGAATACGGACCGAGCAGCTGCCATTCTCGAGCGGACGAACCTCTGAGCGACGTCAGCTGTGCGCCCGCGAACGAGTTAGGCGAGCTTGTGGTTGATTTGGTTGATTGGGACTGATTGTGTTTCGAGATCGGCGAATGGGTGAACACACCCACGCCGAGAAGCATGGCGAGGACAACGCCGTAGAACCGGTGCTTCCGCATCTTGCGCCTCCTTTGAGTCACGGGATCCCCGGAGGGCTCCCAAGTCGGCCTGGGAATGCGGGCGCCCGTCGTCTGAGCATTCGTCTCGCGGAGCCGGCGCCGGGAAGGGCGGTCGGCCCTGGACAAAAGGTCCGAACGAGGTGCGGACGGAGCGACCCTGGGCTTGGGTCAGGTGCCTCCTTTCTCGTGCGGCCCTGGCTGCGCGACGGATATGGACATGGGCATGACGGTTCCGCTGGTCGGGCGAGGACCGCGCTCCCTGGCGCAAGGCGCGCCACTCGGGGCACGAGAGCGGTCAGAGGCGATCCACGGTCACTCGGGGAAGTTGGTCACTTACCCCGGGGCGGCGGTCTCGCTGCCGCACGATGGACGCCCGACTGGCTTGGTAGCACCAGTGTAACAGTTGCAAGCAGCTTGTGCGCGTTTGCACAAGCTTGCTCGGACCAATAGTCCCTGCCCAGCAGGTCTTTTCGTGCCTGGTGCGAATTCCTGGATCTAGGCAGGCCCTTCCGAAGGGCTATCCGGTGGCGAGGTCCTCCCCGGGTTCCTCGGGTCCGACGTCGTCTCCCGGAGCAAGCCCCGTCGCTGCGTAGAGGGCTTCGAGGGCGAAGAGGAGTGTCGGCTTGGCCTCGTCGGAGGCATCTCGGACCCCGACGAGGGGGGTGAGGCATGCAAAGCCGTGAGCCAGGAGGCCGGCATCTGTGTCGAGTTCGACGTCGGACCTGTCTCCGGGAGGACTCAAGTCCAGACGCAGCGTCCCCGAGGGAAACGGGGGGAGCGCGACACGCGGCAGATCGGCTCCGCCGGTGTCGTGCACCGCAGAGCGAATCGTGCCTCCTGTTCCGAGCCGGCCGTGGCGAAGCCCTCGAAGGTCGTCGAGAGCGACGTTCGGGACGTTCAGGTTCAAGGTGGTGCCTCTTGGTGCGTCGCCGAGAACCGGGATCAGCGAAGCGGCGAGGCTTGCCGGGCAGTCCCAGGGCACGGGGTCGTCCCCGTACTTGATCGAGACGGCCAAGCAGCGCAGACCGAAATGCGCGCCCGTCAGTGCAGCCCCGACCGTTCCCGAGTGCATCGCCGAGCGCCCCACGTTGACGCCGTGGTTGATCCCCGACAGCAAGATGTCAGGGCGTGGTCCGAACGCCCCCACACAGGCCAAGATGACGGCCAGCGCCGGAGGTCCGTCGATCCCGTAGCTCGGCACGCCGTCGAGACCCTCGATCGCATGAGCCTCGTAGTCGATCCCGTCGCGTGAATGGACCGGACCCACGGCCGCACCGGCACCGCTGTAGTCGACCATGGGGGCCACCACGACACAGTCGTGTCCCGTTTCGGCCGCGACTGCAGCAAGAGCAGCGATCCCCGGGGCGCGGACCCCGTCGTCGTTCGTGACCAGGATTCGCAACCCCGGACCTCCATGAGAGCACTCGCACGTACCGGGCACTGCGCCGGAACGGGTTCTCGGAACTACCATACCGGTCCCAATGACCGCCCCGGATTTCGCATCGTCGGCACCTTCGGGCGCGCAACACGAGATCGGCCACGGTCGTCATCACGCAGTGATCACCGAGGTCGGTGCGACTCTTCGCGTCTACGAAGTTGCAGGGACTGCGGTGATCGACGGGTTCGGCGAAAAGGACATGTGCTCCTCGGGCCGAGGGCAGGTGCTTGCGCCATGGCCGAATCGCCTCGGCGACGGCAGCTACAGCATCGACGGACGTCACGGTAGAGCGGCACTCGACGAACCCGAGCGCGCATGTGCGATCCACGGATTGGTGCGGTGGCTGCCCTGGACGCTCATCTCTCGCGCGCAGAACGTGCTCGTCCTCGGATGCACTCTGCACCCTCAACCCGGTTACCCGTGGCGTCTTGAATTGATGCTCGAGTACAGGCTTGGAAGAAGCGGTCTCGTCGTGTCCACCGAGGTGACCAACGTGGACCAGCATCCGGCGCCGTTCGGCCTCGGTTTTCATCCTTACGTCACGGTCGGCACTCCCATGATCGACTTCGCCAGGTTCCACCTCCCCGGACGCCGCCGTCTGCTCACCGATGACAGAGGTCTTCCGACGGGCGAGACGATCGTCACGGGGACCGACCTCGATTTCACCGACTCGCGCATGATCGGTTCAACAGTGCTCGACACGGCGTTCACCGACCTTGTTCGGGATGCCGACGGGGTGGCACGAGTCGAGCTGGACGAGCCCACAGGACGCCTGGGGGTCACGGTGTGGATGGACGACCGCTTCAGGTGGGTGATGGTCTACACGGGGGATACCGTCGACCCGAGCTCTCGACGCCGGAAGGCGCTCGCTGTCGAGCCGATGACGTGTCCCCCGGACGCCCTTCGTTCGGGGGTCGATCTCGTCCGCTTGGATCCCGGAGTCCGTTGGCGCTGCACCTGGGGTATCACCCCTCGCACAGGTCCGGACGGGTGAACATGGGAGATCCCTCAGCGGGGCCCCAGGAGAGGCTTCGACTGCAGATCCTGCGGGGGGAACGGGGGCAAAAAGGGGAGGCATCTGTATGTCGGAGCTCTTCGATCTCGATGCGATCGCGCAGGCCGAGCTCGTAAAGCGCGGTGAGCTGAGCCCGCTCGAACTCGTCGATGCGGCGATTGCGAGGATCGAGAAGTACGACCCGTCGATCAATGCCGTGATCCATCCGTTGTTCGACAAGGCCCGCAAGACCGCATCCGAGCCCATTTCGGACGGTCCGTTCAGCGGTGTTCCGACCCTGCTCAAGGACCTCGGTGCCCACAGCGCCGGCGATCCGATGCACGAGGGCATGCGGATGCTTCGAGAGATCGGCTGGACCGAGAAGGAGGACACGAATCTCGTTGCTCGGCTTCGCCGGGCAGGCTTCGTGTTCGTCGGGCGCACGAACACCCCGGAGTTGGGGCTGTTGCCGACAACCGAGCCGAACTCGTACGGCCCTTCTCGAAACCCGTGGGACACCTCCCGCTCCACCGGTGGCTCGAGTGGAGGATCCGCTGCGGCAGTCGCCGCCCGAATGGTGTCGCTCGCTCAAGCCAGCGACGGAGGAGGTTCGATCCGGGCCCCCGCCAGCGAGTGCGGGCTCGTCGGGTTGAAGCCGACGAGAGGACGCAACTCAGTGGGACCGGACTACGCCGAGGTCTGGGGAGGATTGCTGGCAGAGCACGTCATCACCCGCTCGGTGCGCGACTCTGCTGCGGTCCTCGACGCGACCCATGGCCCCATGCCGGGCGATCCATACTTCCTTCCGGCACCTACGAGACCCTTCCTCGAGGAGGTGGACTCCGACCCTCGAAGGTTGAGGATCGGAGTCCTGGATCGAGACCCCAATGGCACCGCAGAGGTGCACCCCGAATGCAGGGCGGCCGTGCAGTCCGCGGCTGAACTGCTCGAAGAGTTGGGCCACGAGATCCACGAGCAGCATCCGCCGGCGCTCACCGATCCCGACATGGTGGCGGACTTCATCGTCGTGTACAGCGCCCACGTCGGTCTCGCGTTCGCCGACATCGAGCAGAAGACGGGACGGCTCGTCGACGAATCGGGTTGTGAGCCGGCCACCTGG